>Ga0306906_1000265_pt1 | contig 22750 bp, 24 predicted proteins | sample AntRauTorcE11897_FD_190405 | JGI IMG/M metagenome (GOLD analysis project Ga0306906, IMG submission 190405) | Saline lake microbial communities from Rauer Islands, Antarctica - Metagenome Torckler E11 #897 (v2) (version 2) | ecosystem: Environmental > Aquatic > Non-marine Saline and Alkaline >...
CGCGGCGCGAGCATGAAGCGAACCGGCAGCTCGCCATCGTCATCGTTCGGCAGGGCGTCGAACTCGATCATCACCGGGTGCTCGTCGTCGAACCGCAGCGTCACCTCGGTCGACTTCGGGATGGCCTTGTTCATGTCTTTGAGGAAATCCAGCGAAAACAGCGACTCGGCTTCGCTGTCGACGCCCGCTAGGCCGAGACACTCCTCGCCTGTGAGTTCGAGGTCCACGTCGTCGGTGTCGCCCTCGCCTTCGATGACCAACGCTTCCTCGCCGTCGTCGGTCTCGCCGACCCGCAGTGTGAGGTGATCGGTGACCATGTCGACGGCGGTGAGCCCGCGGTCGAACTGTGCGCCCGTGATCGTCGCTTCGGCGGCCAGATCCAACTCCGGGATATCCGGCTCGGCGCGGATCGAATCGGGATCGATCAACGCCAGCGTGTAGGACAGCCCGCCGAGTTGAATCTGGAGCTTTCGGGTTTCTTGGTCGAGTTCGAGTTCGGCTCGGTCGCCCGTCTCGGCCATGCCCAGAATGTTGAGCAGTCGGTCGAGATTGAAGCCGATCGTCCCGCCCGTCGAACTGTAGTGCTCGAAGCGGTCGGCCGGAAGTGTCTCGTCGATCATGGCGACGTTGGCGGGGTCGACAGCGCGAGCCGTGAATCCCTCCGGCGTGATATTAAGCTTCATCTCGTCGACGAGCGTGGCGTAGGCCTCAAGGTACGTTTCGAGGTCGGCGGCGTCGATCTTACAGGCGAACCCGCCCGCGGTGGTTGTGAGGTCCATTTCGGCGTCGGTGTCGGTTTCAGTCTGTGCGTCAGTGTCGTCGGGTGTCGTCTCGGGTGTGCTCATACGTAGGGGTGTGTCGTGCGCCACGGTGGCGCGGAAGGCCCGCCGCCGGAGTCGAACCGGCGAGAGTCCGTTGCGGGCCGGTCGGGGTGTGGTCGTCGTGGTTAGTCGTCGTTATCGTAGTCCTCGGGTAGTAGGCCGAACAGTTCGAGGTAGTCAGTAGACGCCTGTGAGGGCTCGCCGTGGGTGCGTGTATCCGACCACAGCGTGTCGACGTACTCGCCGTCGTAGGTGGCCTCCTCTTTGGCGAGTTGCTTGGCTTCGGCCTTGCTGGCGGCTTCGACGGTGACGTGCTCGACGACTTCGTAGGTCCGTTCGACCGTGTAGGTCTGGGTCTCGATTTGGCAGTCTTCGGGCAGTCCGTCTTCGTCGTCGGCCCCGGTATTTTCAGAGAGGAACGGGTCGTCGGCCGGGTCGTACTCGCCGCTGTCGTTCCAGTCGAAGTGTTGTCGACGGTGGCGGCGGTAGATTGCCGATCCTGTGATCGAGTCGTCGAACTCCGAGGGATGGGCCAGTGACCGACCACAGATGGCACACGTCTCTGGATAGCAGGTCGCCGAGTTGAGCGGCGGTTGTGATTCGCTCATTTCGGACGTTCCTCGCAGGTCTGTAGGTGCTCGATTCGCTGTCGACCGTTCTCTAGTTCGGTGTCGCAGAACGGACAGGCCACTAGGCAGTTCGAGGTCGTCCCCGTGTGGTCGGTACGCTGTTCGAGTGTCATTCCGAGTCACCCCACAGTTCTAGTTCAGCATCTTTCGGCTGGTACAGTGGGTGGTTCGGGTGGCCGTCTTTCGTGGTGTTCAGTGCGTAGAGGTCGGCATCCAGCAGCGCCGCCACTTCGCGTTCCCGGCCCTCAACTGTGCCATTCGTTCCCCACGCCACAACGACCTTCTCTGCCTCGTCGCAGATCTCCTGGAGGTGGCTGTCGTTCTCCGGGCCGATCGGCGCGTCGTGGTCGGTGAGTTCCGACGGGTCTGTCGCCCGAAGTGCGAACAAGTTGCCGACGACGAGCGTGCCGTAGCCCCACCGTTTCGCGTAGTCGAGACACCGCCGGATCGTTGGATCGTCGGCGGTCTCGTCGGCCGTCGACGGGTTGAGCATGATGAGCGCGACCGTCGGTTTCTCAGTGTCCCACGTTCGGGTGAGTCGGTAGCGGTAGGTCCGGTCGTCGCTCAGTACCGCGCTGGTTCGAGTGTCTTCGAGGAGATCGATGTTACTCATCGGTCACACCCCACGGTTTGTGTGCGGCGTCGGCGGGATGGATCGAGTTGCACTCGCGGCAGTAGATCGTCCGTGGTCGCGCCATCTGTTGGCCGCCGTCAGTGACCAACGTCGACTGTTCGGTCGGATCAGGCTCAGTCCGGTATTCGTCCAACAGTTTCTCGTGGGTTTTCTGTTCGGTACGCGTCGAATGTGGTTGCACGTCGAGATCGGTCCACTCATCCAAGAGTCGGGCGACTGTCGCGGTGGCGTTCTCTAAGACCCACTGTTCGACGATATCCTCGGCGTCGTGGGTGTGCCAGCCCATCCCGGTCGGAGCGTCGAGTCGGTGAGCACACATGACTGCCCAGACGATCGGCCCCATTCGAACGTCGGGATAGCAGGCCGGTGTCGTATCGCCGACCGGCAGCCGCGATTGGGTTCCAGGACGGCTACTCTGCATGGGCTTCCTCCCGAGTGCCGAAGGCGTCGATATTGGCTTGATGGTTGGCCCGGCCGTCGACCTCGAAGGCCGGTGCTGCCAGCGGAGCCTCCCCGAAGGATGTGTAAATAGCGCCATCCTGGGCGATCAGTTCGTTTTTGAGGCGTGTTGGGAGCTCGTCGTCTATCAAGTCCGTCTCGGTGTCACAGAACGACACTGACCACGTTGGTAGGCCCAGCGACCGACTTTCACGTACGGCCGTAACTTTCTGCGGTCGATTCGGCGGGAGTGTGATTCGGTCGCCGCGGGCGACGAGATCAGCCACCGTCTCGGTCGTTCGTGGGACCGGCCACTCGCGGGCGGGTTCGTCACTCCCAATGTTGGAGTCGTCGAGCGTGTAGGCTGTTTCGGCGTCGGCGAGTTCGGCGACAGTGTATCGCCACTGTGCGGTGTCTCGGTGTCTACTTCCGGTTTCGTTGTGGTAGTGGTTCTCGACAGCCGACAGCGCGATCTCGGCGGTCGGGAATAGCCCTTGCCACTGACAGCGTGTTGCGGTGCAGGTGGCGAGATATCCTGTATCGACGGCGCGAAGGGTCCTCCTGGAGAGTGGCCGCCCGACCCGGATCTCACTTCGAGCCGTTATCTCGATTCGGCCTCGGTCACTCATCTTCAACCAGCTCCCACTGAATCACGTCGACTTGTGTCGTCGCGTCGATCTCGGCATCGGGGTAGTACTCGCGGAGTTCCTCCAGGAGGTCCTCGACGCCCTCGTAGTCGCGGTGGCCCGCCACGCCCATCCCGGCGGCCATCCGAGCCGTAGTCCACCAGCGATCGGTGACGACAGCCTCGGCGATCGGCTCGTCGTCGGTGCCGGTGAGTGTGATTCGGTCGTCCTCGTTGTAGGGGTGGGATGGGTCGACGCGGATCGTCGCCGTTTTGTCTCCGCTTCGGATTCGGGCGTGGTGTTTGTCGACGAACGTGAGCGTCGGTGGTTGCTGTACTCCGTCTCCGGGTCGCTCACTCATCTGACCAACCCTCCGGTTGCGGGACGGATCGTGTGTTCACATCGTCAAGAGACGATAGAACTTCGTCGTGGTCCTCGGCTGCGATCTCTAAAGCCTCCTCCCGACTACTCGGTTCTGGGGTCCAGAACCGCATAACACGTCTCCAACCGTTTGGGCCCGTCTCTACTACTCTGACCCCGTATTCAGTGGTTTCTGGAATACCGGCGTAGATATTCTCGGATTGCTGCTCCTCGTCTCGGAGTCGGTCAACGACCTCCATGAATGGGTTGTCCTCCGGGCGTCGGTCGTCGTCTCGGAGTCGGTCAACGACCTCCATGAATGGGTTGTCCTCCGGGCGTCGGTTCTGGTATTCGCGTTCTGCCGATGCTCGCTGTCGTGGTGTAATCTTGTCGTTGTCTGCCATAGAATCCTCGTTCGTTCCGCCATCAGTCGCTAGTTCGCACCCGTCGTTCGGGTCGACTTGTCCATCCACTTCGCGCCGCCCAGCCGCCGTCAGTCGCCACCGTGCGGCTTTCCCGACGACGTCGACCGTCTCGACGAGCCCGCGTTCGCGGAGGCCGATCAACCGTTGGGTGGTCGCCTTCACTGGCGTCGCCAACTGCCGGGCGGCCGCCGACGGTCGACTGTTGGTCGCTGCGTCGAGGGCCGCCAGCACGTCGGTCTCGTTGGGCGTCTCGATGGGTTCGATATCGTCGACCGGGAACTCGGTCTCGCGGGCATCGAACGGTCCGACACGGTATTTGGCCTCGCAGGTCCCACAGCGGTAGGTGCCATCCTGCCGCGGCTCGATTGAGGCATGGCCCTGTGGACAGCGGTGGAGCCACGGCGTCATGGCTGGCCTCCATCGGTTCGCACCGGGTGAGTGGTGTCGTCGGTCTCGTCGGCCCCCGCTTGTCCGGCGAGGGTGTATTTTTCGTAGTCGACATCCGTCTCTGGGACCGCTGAATCCGAGCCCGAATCGTTGGCATCGACTTCGGCCATGATTCGGTCGACCCGATTGTAGCGATTCTCGCCCATGAGCTCGTAGTCGTGGATGAGTTCGCGGATCTTCTCGCGGTTGACCCGGCCGTCGAACACGTCGTTGGCGATCCCACGAAGGCTGAATGTCTCCTCACGGTCGCAGTAGAGGTACTCCAGGACGCGCGGGTCGGTCCACGGCTTGCGAGTGGTGGTGTCGGTCTCGGCGTCGGTGTCGACCGTCTCTGTGTCGTCGGTGGTGGCCTCGTCGGTGTCAGAGTTACCGAAGGCTGTCAGTGCGGTTTGCATAGGGTTAGGCCTCCTCGTCGTCGAATCGGATGGTCGTTTGTCGGGGCGTGATGACGGTGATCTCGTCGTACTGCCGGGCGCGCTGCTGGAGGGCGAACACATCGAGGTCGAACACTTTGTCGACCACTTCGCCGTCCGTCCGGCGGTGGCGTGCCTGCCACCCCTCGTCGGTGTGCCGAATGGTCTCGGTGCCACTCGCCGAGTCGATTTTCGCGTACATCTCGGCGTCTCGAACTGACTCGAAGACCGGCGGCACGCCGAGTTCGGTATCGAAATCCGGGCGGTGGCGACCCGAGAGGTCGCTGTCGTCAGGCGTCGTCTCTGAGTCAGTTGGCTGGTCGACGGCCGTCCCGCCGTCAGTAATGAGTCGTCGTGGGTTGGCGGTCGTCGCCTCGATGGCGTGGTCGACGATCAGGCCAGCGGCGATCGGCGACTGGCAGCTCGCACACTTGTAGGTCCGACAGCGCCGACCAGTGCGGTCGGCTTGGGCGTAGCGTCGGGCGGTGTGGTGACCACAAGTGGGACACCCATCTGTAATTCGAGCGTCAATTTTGCGGGCGGTACTACCTGATGCGGGCCGTTTATTAGGTTGTGGGTTGGATTGACTCATGCTTCTCTTACCATTGATCTGGTGGGAAGCTACCCTCGCGCTCCTACGCGGGAGATTTACTGCGCCGCACTACACCATCCCCGAGAGAGTAGCTTCTGTACTTGATTGTCACACTGATTGGTAATAAGTGTTGTCCATACCGGGTACCCGTCATGGTTATGTAGGTCGATTTGAAACACCAAGTCGTGACTAACGACAACGATGACGATGCCGATCGAACGCGGGCCGACGCCGGGCAGTTCGGCTCGGAGTTTGATGACGAACAGTTTGTGGCGGCCGTCGAGGAACTCGCGTCGCCGACCAGTGGTGACGTAGCCAGATCAGTGGGCTGTTCGCGGGCGACAGCTCGTCGACGGTTGAAGCAGTTGAAAAACGAGAGGAGAGTCGAGAGTCAGGAAGTCGGTGGATATCGCGTGTGGTCTGTACAATAACCGAGTGGTGTTAATCGAGTGACTTTAATTCAGTTTCGTCGAGATCCTCGCGTAGCGGGATATAGACTCGATCATCCTCTACTAGGTCATCAGGCACCTCGTCGACATTGACCGCCGAAATCTGGTTTTTCGGATGTGTTATTCCAGATGATTCATCCGTGAGTTTCTCGCTGCCTTTTCGTGCATTCTTACGGACAGCCTCACGTCCGACCCGGCGAGCCTTTGCCCACTCTGTCGTGTCTGTGTTGGTCTTTTCTAAGGCCCAATAGTCGAGGGCTTCTGCGGCCGACATTTCGTAGTGGTGGAGATATAGCCTGAACATCTGCATGGCGTGGTAATAGCCATTTTTCCAGTCGTCCGTTTTCTCGACGAAGATGGGGTAATATATTGGGTCGTTTATTTTTGCATAGGTTGACTTCGAGATCGAGACTGAATACCCCATTTGCTTTTGGAAAAATCGCAGGTTCGATTCAGCGGCTAAGATCAACAGCTCGTCTGAGAGATCCTCGTCGGCGTGCCGCAGTTCCGATTTGAGGTCGTAGCTGTTGAACGCAAAAAAGGCCGAATTCTGTCCATTGAAATCAAACAATAAATGGTTCTTGCCACTTTTATGCCAGCATTTTTCGTAGTGAGTAGGCAGTCGACGCTGGATTGTATCATGGAGAATGCGAGTCGCTTCCGCGATCTCGTCGGTGGTGTGTTTGGAATCTGCCGCCACTGCAACGATATGTCGCTCGGGTACTGGTGAATCGACCATGCCCAACCATACGTTGGCTTTATGGAAAAAAGTACTGTTCAAGCAACCATGCGTATCTGTTGCTGGTGCAAATAAAAAAGTGAATCAGCGCGGCGTTAGTTCGCCCGACCGATCCACTTCAAGACCTTCTCGCCGTCGCTGTTGGCCCCGGTCGTGTATGCCGATCCGATTTCGGTAAGGATCGATTCGAGTGTGTCTTCGGCTTTGTCACGCTCGATGCCATTGTCGACAGACCCTTGGATGACGTTTTCAGCAGTCGTCTCGTTGTCGGCGCTTTGCTCACACTGCTCCTGGATCAACAGTTCGACCGTTTTGATCCGGTCGCGCTGTGGTTTTGAGTTTCCGGTCTCTACCACGTCGGCGTCGAACTCGCCGTCTTCGTTCATCCCGAAATCCTCCATCGACTGCATGACCAGATCCAGTGCTTCGGTGATGTGGCGTTCTTCGATCGTGTGTGAGAACTCGGCTTTCGCAGCGGCCTCGGCGAGTCGGAGCATGGCTTCGAGCTTGCGGAACGTCGCCGGGACCGGAGAGTCTTCGTCGGCGTGTTTCGTGCGGAACCGGGCGAAGCGATCGGCGACCTTGTGTTCCAACTCCTCGCTGGCGAAGACCGGCTCTGGCTGGCGTTTGGCGAGCGCGAGGTACTTCGTGAGCATCTCGCCTTCGATCGGCACGTCGTAGTCCGTCTCGTCGCCCGTGGTGTCGATATCCTTGCGGGCGAGGCGTTTCGAGTACTCCCGTCGACCGACAATGCTGCGGCCGACGAACTGATCGGCGTCGTGTTCGGGGCGATCGGTGAGCGTGTAGGCAACGTCGAACCGCGAGATCAGCGTCGAAGAGAGGTCGACCTGCTGGGCGACCGGCTCGTAAGGATCGAACCGTCCGAACTTCGGATTGGCCGCCGCACACACACCCACGCGCGTCTGTAGTGTGGCGTTGATGCCTGCTTTGTTGACGTTGATCTCGCCGTTCGCCATCGGTTCGAGCATGGCCGATCGCACGTCTTCAGGCATATCGTCGAGCTCGTCGACACGAACGATGCCGCCGTTGGCTTTCACGAACGCCCCGGCTTTCAGTGTCCACTCGCCATCCGAGAAGTCGTCCCCGCGGACTGCCGATGCGGTGATCCCGGCGGTTCGTGCGCCTTTCCCCGAGACACCCATCGCACGTGGGGCGTGGTTCTCGGCGGCCTTGATGAGCTTCGACTTCGCGGTTCCAGGATCACCGACCAACAGCACGTTGATCGAGCCCCGAGAGACCGACCCGTCTTCGTGTGTGACCCACTCGCCAGCAATGATCGCGAGGATGAGCGCGCGCTTGATATGGTCGTACTCCTCGCCGAAGACACCCGGTGCGAGACACTGAGCGCCAACGTCGAGCGGGCGACCGTATTTTCCGTCGGCGATTTGTTGGGCCTCTTTACGTTCGTCAGATGAGATTTCCATGCTCATGTGATCCGACGACTCGACTTCGACGGCGGTGCCGTCGAGATACGTATCGAAGGAGTTCTGTTTCGTGTTGCCGTTGGTTCGCTGCTCGAAGTTCAGCACGCCGTTGACAGTGACGCGGTCGCCTGCTTCGACCATGCCCGCGATATCGTCTTCGAGGAACGCATCGATCGTTTGGCCCTCGCCTGCGGCCACCTCTGGTGGTTCGGAGACACGGATCTTCTGGGCGTCGACGAACTCGGATTGGTCGAAGTTGATCTTAAACGGTCCTTCGCGTTCACAGCCTTGGCAGTCGTGGGGCTCCTGGAAGTCGTTGTCTTCCTGGGGAATGTAGTTCATCGTCCCACACCGCTGGCACTCGAAGGCCGCATCGGTGATCGAGGGGTACACATCTGAGTTCGCGATGATCTCGCCTTCGATCCCGAGGTGTGGGTGTTTCTTGTGTACCTTCGTCGGTGAGAAGTGTCCAGGATTGTGTGAGTGGCCCGATGGGAGATTCACGAGCCGGACGTGTGCCTTGTCGAGTTTGATATCAGCCGGGAGGTCGAACAGTCGGAGGGCCTCCTCAGCATACTCGGTGATCTGCAATGGATCGGTGAGCCAGTCTTCGGCGAGGTCGCGGTCGAACTGGAACACGTCCGTGTAGTCGACCTCCAGTGATCGCTGGTCGTTCGGGTACTTCTGGGCGAGTGTGCCGATCTCGTCTCGGTAGTAGCTCCGGTAGAACTGAAGGAACTGCTCGGTGAGGTCGTGATTGGGTGCGGTTCCGCGTTCGGATGTCGATGAGTTTGACATAGGTGATCTGGTGGGGTTTTCGCTGGCGAATAATCCCTCACTAGCCATCCCGCCTCGCTAAGCCCTAGTGGGGTGACGGTTGGGGTGACGGACTAAACTCTAATCATTCATACATTTACACAACTAGGACAACTGAATTTACAGTGAGTCCAACGGCGGTGGAACTACTGGGTGAATCGTGGTCATCTCAGTCGGCCTCCTCTGTTCCTTCTTTTTTCGCCCGCGAAAACTCCGTGTTAGCTTTCGCGGCCAACGATTCGGTCACATCCGACAGGTCGACACGAAGGTGGATGTTCCCAGCGCCGGTTGGCTCGTTGTACTGGAAGCCGGGCCGCTCGCCGACCTCTTTCATCAACGTGTAGCAGTGGTCTGGCGAGGGCTTGCTGTCGAACGTCCCGTGCATCACGTCGGAGTACTCGACTTTCGCCTTCCCGCTGGCGACGGCTTGGGCACGTCGGAGGAGATCGTCGATGATACGATCGTGTTTCTCCTCGCGAGTCAGCAGTTTGTATTCCTTGTCGGCTTGTTCGTCGCTTTTCAGCTCTAACTCAGCGATGCGGAACTCCAGCCTGTCGTTCTCGCTTTCGAGCTCCTCGATTCGAGATTCGAGTTCCGACTGTTGTTGGAGAGCGTTTTGGGCAATCTGCAACGCCCCTTCGGCGGTGGTTTCGAGATCGTCGATGCGTGCTTCGAGATCGGCCGTCGACGGATCGTCAGTCATCCGCCGGGCCTCCGGTCGTGTATGAGTGGTGATCTGGTGGGTGCATGCGTGTACGAATTTAGGTGTTGATCTGGTGGGCAGCTATTGGTAGCCCGCTCCTACGGGCCACTTCGACAGCAGGGATCTCCCCTACCACGTCGACGAGTCGTCCCACGCCGCGAGACGTGACCTGTCGACCTGCTGTCGAGCCGGTCGGGATAGGATCATCGGAGATTATGGCATCCATTCGAACGGACGGCCCCTTCATGAATGTGGGTGTCCGCTGTCGGGATTCGGGAATTCGAACTGATCGACGATCCGATCCATCGGAATCCGTGAGTCTCACGGACTGACGACCTGGAATCGACGATCGAGAAATCCCGACAGAATCACGACATCGACGACAGACACACCGCTGGCGACTCCTGCCAGCGGGCGTTTTATGTGGTTCGCTAGTGTCTGTTGTCATGTCGGATCTGTCAGAGGCACCTTACGGCCCCTCTTAGCCACAAACCGACACTTCGGTACTCGGATTCGTGCTGGTACACGGGTCCGTGCTATTTTCTGCGAGGTGGACCCATCCGAGGAGACGAAGGTTTGGCTTGTGTGACTGTCAATATAAGCGCATTTACCATAAGTGTTTGGGACATGTTGCATCAGACATGGGCAGATTGAAATACATTCGTTCATAATGTCATACAAACCGTGATAATCAAATCAACTATACCCGAGAAAAGCACTGTTGGAGGTAATGCGAATGAGAGCCGAGTGGATGAATAAAGCCACCAATCCGGTCCTTGAGGTCCTGGATCAAGCAACCACTGCTAACCTGTGGCTCTCGAAAAGCGATATCAACGCGAATATTCAACTGCTGTCCGGCGACCAGCCATCCAAAAACACGGTCTACCGCGCGTTTGGAGATCTCGTCGACTACGGCTTTATCAGGCCGTGTGATTCCGACAGTTCGATGCTCCAGATTACCGAGCGCGGACGCGGCTACTTGCAGGGCGAGCTCGACGCCAGCCAAATCGAACCAGTCGACGAGACCAGCAGCTAGGTCACTGTTCGCCTGATTTACACGACCACTGCCTTTTTGTTGGATTAGCTGAATTTTCCACATGGCGGTTCTGTCATGAACACACCGACCGCCACCCCTTGCCGCCGTGTCCTTACACACTCGCGGCTTCTCAACTGGATGAACCAGTCACCGGAGTAGACAGTCTGGCTAGTCGCCACACACGGCCATGACTTAAATATTAACGTCTACACGTTATCCACATAGTGGATATGCGTCAGTTCAATAGCGGACCCATTGGTACTATTTGTACCGCTAATGAACGCGAACCACAATGCGGGATCTGCCGGAGTGGATGACGTTGAGCGATATTCCTATCCTGGAGTTCCTACATGAACACGACCTGGAACTCCCGCCGACAGCTCTCTATCGGAATCTCCAACGCCACAGCTACGACGTTTCGTATGCGACCGTGCGGGCACGCCTCCGCGAAGAACTCGAAAACGGCTTCGTGAAAAAAGACGACAACGGGTATTACGAACTTACAGACGAGGGTCGACGGTGGGCTTCGGGCGACGACAATCACTAATCACTAACCAAGATTTCCAATTTCATTCAAACAGATTTCCAAATCTTGGTTAGCGAATCTAATCTAACCCCAACGCTGCCATCCCGGCCTTTCGGAATCGAACCGTTCGGTCGCCGCGCCACACCTCAACGTCCATCGTCTTTTTGAGTAACGTCGCCACAGCATCGAGATAGCGGTCGGATCGCTCCTCTCGAATCTGGTAGAAATCACGATCGCGCCGGTCGGTTGCCCGATTTGCCACATACACGCGAGCGAACTCGCGTTGAGTCGCTTCGGGGTGGCGATAGAGATAGGATGGCAGCCGATCAATCCGACCAGCCTTTTGCCCGGCGGGCGCACCGAGGGCGACAAGTACCCGGCCCAATACCGACGCATCCTGTTCTGGCCGGACCTCCTCGACGTTGCCAGAGTTCGACAGCGCGATCTGTGACCCAACGCCCAACGTTTCGAGATCGGCACGGAGCTGGTCGTCGACGCGATCGTCGGGCGTAGAAAAACTCGGCACGTAGACGCTTTCGCTGATCGAGCCGCCCGAAAACACACCCGCGACAAGGCGGTTCAACGCCGCAAAGATCTCGCTGTCGACCGCGCATTCGAGCCATCCATGCTCGCGGGCGGTCTCAATACCGCGTACTACGTCGGGCTTCGACCCCTCTTCCCATGACCGGATCCGCCCGCGGGGTAGCTCCATCCGTGTCGAGACAGCCGACGACCCGAGCTCTGTCGTCGCCCACTCCCGCTGATAGGTCTCATAATCGGCGACCGCATCCATCGGGTCGGCGTAGCTCGGCGGGTTATAGGTTGCTGCCAGCTCCTCGACAGTCGGGAGTGGGTCCATCTGGTATGTAACTATGGAAGTATTGGTATTGAGATTGTCGCCGAACGGTATAAGTACGCCACGCGGAATATCTCTAGTACACCACAGAAACCAACGGCTACGGGCACACGGAAGGCAGGTGGAGTGGAGGGAAGTCGGCGGTACTCCAATCCATCATTTGCTGTGTGGTCGCAAAACCGTTCCGGTGAGTGGTTAAAAAACATATGTTCAAAGAACTATTCAACCGCAACGACAACGAACGTGCGGTCTCGCCCGTGATTGGGGTTATCCTCATGGTCGCAATAACGGTCATTCTGGCGGCTGTGATCGGCGCGTTCGTGCTCGGGCTCGGCGATCAAGTGAGCGATACACCACCAAACGCACAGATTGGCTTCGATTTCAGCACTAATAGTGTTGAGTTGAGTCATGATGGCGGAGATAATATTCAAAACGACTCTGTCTCAATCACTGCCAATGGCTCGGAAGTAACCACTGCTAGTTGGGGAGACGGCACTGAAATTTCGGCTGGAGACACGATCAATGTCACCGACAGCCTGACCGACGAAAGTAATCTTGGCTCTGGAAATACTGTTCGCGTAATTTGGACAGGTTCGGATTCAGGTAATGTACTAGCCGAACGCGACTGGCCGAACTAACTAATCCGATCGCTGCCACCGACACCTCTTTTATTTGACTCGCAAACGCCTGTAGTGTGAACTCTCGTCGACTCGTCGTCTTACTCGCTTGCACGGCCGTCCTCACCCTCGCGTGGGTCGCCGCCACGCCGTCGACGGCCATCCCGATCGGGATCGCCGACACTGGCGGGATCTCGATGGGTGACGAGCAAGCCAACGACGTGGTGGTCTACGTCGACCTCGGCGAGCCACAGCTCGACCAGCAGGTCGTCTACTACGCCGAATCCGAACAAACCTATATTCGCCACCGAGTAGTCGACGAGACACCACAGGGGTATGTCACCCAAGGCGACGCCCTCCCGAGGACTGACGCCGAATACTGGGGGGAGTACGTCACTCAAGAGAACTACGTCGGCACGGTCGTGTTGCGGCTCTAACCGCACTAACCAAAATTCCAAATATAGTTCGAAGAATATTCCAAATCTTGGTTAGTGGATCGTTCTAATCTGTAACCAATCCAAACCGCTGAGACGGCCATATGCCCTAGTCTCAACGCCTCTACCTCCATTGCCAACACAACTATTATGTAGGTGACTGTCGTGTTTTCTCATAAGTACGTCGCAGGCGACCGCTCACGCGAGCGGATACACCGTCGTAATGCTGCCATTGTGAGCAGACCTCGGCGGGAAGCCAGTGGGCGACGGATAGGATACCCAGCAGCTACGGTCCTATCCGCCCAGAAATGCGACACCCGATCCTCTTTCCACACCCATGTCAGAATCAGCATCCAGCCACCGCGTAGCCGAAGCACCGTCTAGCGACCCCCCTGCGCTCGGCAGTCGGGACAACTGGTGGGGCGACACCACCGACCAGAACACTGACACCGACACCGACGATCGCGTCGACGACACCCACAACACCAATCGACCGGACCCCAACAACCCGGCCGAGATTATCGCCCACACAATCCTTCGCGAGACGGCGACGATGATCTGTGCGACGAACCTACGAGACGAACCATATCTGGATGACGTTGAGGACCTCACCCACGACGAGCGAAAAGTAGCCGAAGCCTTCGCTGCCCTCGATGGCGAGCGGTATGGGAAGTACGCCCTCCACACCGACAATGAAGCCGTCGAGATGACCGATCCGGCAATTCGCCTCGGCCAGCACGCACCCGAGAAATCACTCGTCGGCGAATACGGGTGTGAACGCCACCGGAAACGCTACAATCCAGCCACGGGCTACGTCTCGGGTGGCGAGACGACAGGCGTCCTCATCCAGGATCGGCCGTGGGGCGAGCTGCGCGAGGTCATCGAACAATGGCTCCGTGGGGTGGCTGCTCGCGAGTCGAGCGGACTGACTACCAACGACGTCGACGACGCCCTTCAGTTCGCCAAACGGCTCAAGAAAAATGTCGATCACAATGGACTCCGCGACGTGGATATCATGACTAAAGTCGTCGACCGAGTGAGATAGCCGCCCACCCACACCGAGACGCACTGTTTTCTATACTCCAATCGCAGGCCAGTTTCCAGTACACGATGCCCCGACACACCGCACTGACCCCGACAGCCAGCCGCATCGCCAGTCGACCGACCCCGAGGCATCGATAATTCATGTTCCGACTCGAACGCAGCCAGTGGCGAGCCCTGGGTATGGCGCTGTTGATCGTTACCGGGACGCTGGCGCTGGTGAGTATGCCGTTGCCGGGTGCCGACGGACATGGTGGGGTGGTATCCGCCACAGACCCGACCCAAGGCCCGATAGATTTCATTGGGGCAGACACTATCTACTCTGAAAATTTCGAAGATGGTAACGCAGATGGATGGTCTGGCGGTTCGATATCAACAGACAGTCCAACTAATACTAATTCGTTGACTTTCGACGGAACGTCTGGAAATGATGCTAACTCTCCAGATTTATCCAACGGTCAAAACATCGAACTCAAATTCACATACCGACATAATGACAGGGAAATTAACCCTGGTGATTCATTTGGTTTGTATAATTCCAATAGTAGATCTCCAAACATAGGTTTGAGAGTATCTGACAAACATATGCTGTATCCTAATTATAATGATCTATCTGATGGGGGTGGTTGGAAAAAAGCGCGTGTGATAATCAATGACGGGAATGCATATGGGAAAATATGGGGTGTTGGATCTGATGAGCCACTTGAATGGCAGTCGTTGGGAGAATTTAACGGCGACTTGAGCAATTTCTATATCCGAGGTTATTCTGGCGATAATAATGGTCAAATATGGATTGATCAGTATTCCATCCGCGAGTTCGATTCGATAACAGAGGCTGGTTATGGCGTACAAGGCCAAGTAGTCGACCAAAACGGCAACCCAGTCTCGGGAGCCGCCGTCGAAGCCTACGGCGTCCCAACCGACAACCTCCCGGACGGCCAAACAGCCGAAGACATCCTCAACGACATCAGTGAGGCCGAACCACCGAACTTCAAAGAAAACAGGAATTTCGATTCGTTCACCGACACCGCCGATGGGACCTACCCACTCGCTCACACCTCAGAGGATTGGGGCGGGACGGCGTGGACCAACGACATTGACCTCAGCGAACCCGTCACCGTCCACGAAGCAGGGGAGCCACTCGTCCTTTCGACGTGGGACCCCGACGGCGGCGGCGTCCTCGACTTCCTCGATTCAGTCAGCCGCCAGTGGCCCGGCGGGCCGGTCGGCAACGAGGAAGTCACGCTCACCAAGATCGACCCATCAGGAGCCTCGATCGGCTCACCACAAACCTACGAGATCGACGAACCAAGTGGCTCACTCGCTGGTGGGATCGACAACCAGCCGACGGTCACAACTGACCCACTCGAAGCAGGCTTCTATCTCGTCGAGTCCGAATCCAGCGGCGTCTCCTATCCGATTGCGGTCACACCCGACGGCACGCTTACCAGCCTCCTTTCGACCATCCAAAACGACATCCAAAGCGACCTCGAAAAGATCCCCTCGAACGTCGAGGAAGTCCAGCAACTCACCGAAGACGGCACCCTCGGTCGCTACGTCACCACGGCCGACCAGGACGGCGAATTTAGCATCAACGTCGATAATGGCGTCGAGCGTGTCGCCCTACAAGCGACCAAAGCGGAGACGCCAGTCGACCTCGAATCTGACACCGATATCATTACCCAGACGCACAACCAGATTGACTCCAAAGAGGACTTTGAGTACGGCGTGGCGTTCACAACCACACCCACACAAACGCGCGTCCCCAGCCGCGTAACCCTCGAAACCCAACGTCTTTCGACTCGCCAACTCAAGACCTGCGACCCCGAACGGTTCGGCGAGGAGGTCTGCAACGCCGCCAACAACATTCCGTTCGGCGACGAGATCGAAGAGACGATCGGCCAAGCCGAAGACGCACTCGGCGAGCTGGCCGACTACCTACTCGAACTCATTGCCGACCTCGAAAACGCCAACCAAGCGAGTATCGACGCCTACCTCGAAGACTCACAATTCAGCACAATCCCCGACGAGTCCAATGTACGCGATCTCTCGCGGAAAGAGATCCGCGACGAGATCCGCTATGCTACCCAAGCACTCCTCGTTGACGGCCCCATCAGCAATCTCGATCCGATCAGCGACGAACTGGTCGACACGGTCCTTGATCTTGTCACGGCCGTCGAAGATCAAAACGCCGTCTCGGAGTACCTCCAAAATTCACAGTTCGATTCGGTGCCCGATCGGTCGGATCTCCAAGATCTCTCGCGAAGCGAACTGATCGCCGAGACGAACGCCGCCAACACGGCCCTCGGGGCATCCGCACTCCCGGACCCACCGACCGAACCCTCGCTTGATCCATACCGCGAGCGACTTGTGAACCTCTTGCGGACAGTCGGCGGGTCAGACGATATTCGGGATGCCTACCTCGACAACTCTCGCTTCGATACAATCCCCGACCGTGAGCAAATCAACGACACCAGCGAGGCAGTGCTCCTCGAAGAACTCAACGCCGCCAACCGCGCGATCAATAACGCCGACCGCATCGAAGCCCCCGAGCCACCGAGCGAGCCTGAACTCGACAACGGGAACCTGAGCGTCGAGATCCCGATCCCACCGGGCGTCGATCCCGGCGATATCGCCGCCGAAATCGAATGGGACGATGGCTCAGTCGACGTCATCGACGACGAGTACCTCAACATCGACGAGTCGTTGCTCGGTACGAGCACTGTCACCGTCGTCGACTACCCGCTCGAAGCCAACGCCGACGGCCGTGCACTGGCCGACGTGGTGGTCCGAACCAGCAACAATGAGGGCCGCAACGAACAACGGGTCGGCGTCGAGAACCCAGCCTTCGGCGGCGACATTCCGGCGATTCAGGCGGTCGACGTCTCCTCCACCCGTCCCGGTCCCGATCAGTGGGTCTCAGTCCAACTGCGCCCGCGCGCCGATGAAGGCTACCAGTCCTTGCACTCACTCGACGTGTACGACCCAGAGGGCAACCTCTTGGATGTTCGGCGCAGTGGCGAAGAAGCCCGGTTCCTCACCGACGGTCCCGGCACCTACCGCATCCGCGCGAACTACGACTCACAGACTGGCGAGCGATTCTCGAAGACGATCGCCATCCGTGCGGGCGAGACCAGCCTTTCGACCCCACCGACGATCCGTATGGAGCAGTCGGTCGGCGGGCCGTTCGCCATTGCGGGTGACGGCTTCGCTGACGTGGAAGTCGAAGGCGACGCATCGAACCTCGAACTCTCCGGCGTGCTGCCCGGCGACGCCCGGGCACCCGGCGAGATCCGACTCAACCCCGGCGACGTACAGGCAGGCGACGAGACGAGCCTCTCGCTGGCGGTCCTACGCGGCGACTCCCAAACCCAGGTCCGCGAGCACATGGGCGTCGTGGTTAACAGCCCGGACCACACCGAGGAATCGATCTACTACCGCAACGACGATGAGCCGATCACCGCAGCAGGCGAGACACGCTACGGCGAGGTCGCCACCAGCGAGGATGGCCCAACGCGAGTCCAATCCTACACCGACGCCGACGGCGTGGTCTCTGTCTCAGCGAATCACGCGCCCAGCATCATCGACAACACCTGGCACTGGATTCGGATCAACTCGCCGCTGAACACGGACTTCAATATCCTCCAGTCGACGGCGACGGCTGGTCTTGCTGGCGGTCAAACGGGGGTCTCATCATGACACAACACACACGCACACGCGAGCATGACGACGACTGCGACGAGTCGACGACCACTCGCCGGAGCTATATGGCTGGTCTCGGCACGGGCCTTGCGGCGGCCGTGAGTCCACTGACGGTCGCATGGCCGTGGTCCGACCCCGGCTCGCTGTCCGAACTCGCGGCGACCTACGACGCCTTCGGCGGTGGGACGGCCACCGAGATCGCCATCGAGCACGGCAACGCCCGGCACCCCTCGTGGCCGGTCGTCTACGAAGCGGGCAAACGCAACTCACTCGAAACGTGGCTCACCGAATCCGACGATCGGGAACTGCTTGCGGAACACCAACCCAGCCGTGCGGCAACCGTAATCGCCCCGCCCGGCGATATCCGCTCGCTGGCTGCCAATGGGTGGATCGAGGGCGTCGACATCAACTTTGAAGCCTCATATGCCGACCCCGTCGACAACCTCGCCGAACGCGTCGAAAACAACGGCCTCGGGCTCACCAGTTTCCAGCGTCGACTCGTGGGGGTGCTGTCTGACCTCCCGACGACGGCTGGGCTTGCGACTGACACCGACGCCGAAGCGGTCACACCGGCACAGGTCCGTCAGATACTGACCGCCGACACCGAGGCTGTCACGTCGCTCGACACTTCGACAGTCACTGTGGCCGTGGTCGACACCGGATTCAACGCTGGGAGTGGCGACATACTCGGCGACCGGCCCTCGGATGCCGACTACTCGCCGCGGCTGCTACCTGAATCGAAGTCGATGATATCGGGCGAGACGGTCGCCGACAACGGCCTGTCGGCGATCGAAGACGGCGCGGGTCACGGGTCGTTCGTCGCTTCCCAAATCCTTGGGAACCCATCGGACGCGGACTATCAGGGCTTGCTCCCGAACGCGAACCTACTGGCCGTCAAAGCCCTCGGTGACGACGGCGGCGGGACGATGGCCGATATTGCCAACGGGATTCGGTACGCCGCCGAGCAGGGTGCGGACGTGATCTGTATGTCACTCGGAAGCCCGCAGTACGGCACCGACATCGCCGCCGCCCTCGAATACGCGACTCAAGAGGGTTCAATCCCGGTGGCCGCGACCGGAAACGACCGCCAAGCGACGCGGTGGGTCGCCACACCCGCATCGAGCGAGGATGCCATCGGCGTCGGGGCGACGACGGGCGACCCACCCGCCGAAGCCCAATCGGCGTACTTCAGCAACATCGGCCCTCATCCCGGTACAACCGACCTCTCGGCAGGCGCGACCAACGGCGCGACACCCGCGATCGCCGCCCCCGGTATGAAGATCAAAGCGAAGGTGGGCCAACCCAACGGGTCGACGACGATCGAAACGCTGTCGGGCACCTCAATGGCCGCTCCGCTGGTTGCAGGCGTCGTCGGCCTGCTACTCGCATCGGACAGCTCACTCAAAGGCGAGTTCGACGACGTACGCTCACGGCTCCGCGACCACGCACGACCCATCCCGGCCGCCGGGACGACAGAGGTGGGCGCGGGCATGGTCGACGCCAACGCCGCGATCACCGAAGCCGAGACGGCCGACCAAAGCGACGAAATGACCGATGAAGCGTTCTCGCGGAACGAAGCCTACAACGCACTCAGCAACCAGCAAGGCGGCCTCTTCGCGCGATTCCTAGCCTAGGAGGTCTCATTCATGCCACATACACGCAGACAGTTCCTCGGAGCAACAGCAGCCACCACACTCGGCCTGTCGACGCTCCTGTCGGGCTCGACAGCCGCACAGGTCGATCCCAGCGAGTGGGAGTACAAACCCGATCACGTTGCGCTGTCGTTCCCCCGCGACGAACTCGAAGCCTACCAGCCGAAATTCGAAACCTCGCGGGACGCCCGTCAGAAAGCTATCGGGCTGTATGGCTACAAAGCCGACTCCGAGGAGTGGGACAAAACGGTCTACGCCTACTGGTTCCGCTATGCGTTCCAAGACAGCGCGACCGACTCACTCGGGACGATCAGCCAACTTGTTTCGTCGGGTCCTGACAGTCACTTTAGAGATCACGAACCCTCATACATATTCGTCGACCCCGACGGCACGCCCGACAAGGCGGTGGTCACTGGCTATCACCACTTCGCCCTCGACATTCCATTCAACGACGAGGCTGTATGGACCGAAGACCGCCTCTCCGGCACGCGATCGCACGTCAATCTCAGTGTCGTCGATCCGTGGCACCACTATCAGACAGTCCCCCCGCCTGCCGAGGATAGCCAAGCGACACTGCTAGAATCGCAATTTGAACTCTCCAACTGGCTTGAAGCCCGAGACGGGTGGAAAGACAACGGCTTTTATAGCCACTCACACGGCCCAGCCATCGAGAACCCGTCTGTCATGTACGACAAGCGGGATACGTGGTGGGCCGATGGCACGATCGACAAGCAATTCGCGCCCCTGTGGATTCGGTTCGGACTCGGCGGGGCACGCGACAGCGACGACCTGCGAGTAGAGGATTCATGACATGACGATTATGAATATCAACGAATCAGAACAGGCGGCCGTCGGGATCTCGACCGGCGGTTCAAATATCATTCTCAAAAACGGGGCGATTCCAACACTCCGCACAGACGGGTGGGGTGTCGGCTTCGGCCCGCTGCGGATCGATCCCTACGAGTCGACGACGGTCGTTATCGACGACCTCGGCTTCGAAGCGCTGGATCGGTACTCACTGCCGTTTTTGGATGCGACCACGGGCGTCTCGGCGGCCGCCCTCGGCGGTCTCCCAGCGCTGGCGACCGTCGACGACGAAACGGAAACCCGACTCACGCGCCGGGATGCGTTGCTTGCGGCTGGCACACTAATCGGCGCGGGCGTGGCCTCAACCGGCACCGCGGCAGCCCAAGAAGACAGCACCGACGACACCACACGCACGGTCGCCGAGTTCGAGCTCGCCGAATCACCGCGTGGTATCCAACTCGGCATCGACGATATGGTTGGCTCATATCTCCCGCCGGACTCGGAATACTACGTCGAGATCGACGGGGACGTAAAGGGATCGTTCACGCCCGGGGCCGACGGCGGCGAGGGGTCGCTCACCACTGGTCCACAAATCACCGGCACCGTCCGCGTGGTCTCGAAAGACGGCGTGGCATTTTGGAAACGCATCCTCGCCAAAATCAGCGGCAACGAACCGCTGACCTACACGTTCCGCACTGACAAGCCACTCTCGGCATACGACCGCGGCGAGGAGGTCCTCATCAACGACCAACCGCTGGTCGTCGACGCGATTCAGAGTGCGGAACCCGACGAGACGATCCTGCGGGCTGGCGGCGAGACGGTCGCCCACCTCGACGACGGCTCAGACTCCTTCGGCAACTGGTATCTCCGGGATACCTTCGCCTTGGTCTATCAGGTCGGCGTCGACTCGCCGGAGACCACGAGCATCGAACTGAAAATCAACGCATCGACACTCGAACGCATCGAATCCGAACTCCTCGGATAATACGACACCAACACACAACACAAACTGAACAATGGCAACAGACGATCCACCACTCATTTACGGCGCAGACACGACCGACGACGACGCACCGACACAACCGGTCTCAATCAACGGCCGAGTCATCCTCCCCGATGGCACTGTCGAGACCTCGGCGACCAGTTCCGACGGCGGGCTCTCGCTGGCCCAAATCGCCGTCTCCAAACCCGAGAGTGTGACGACGGCCGCGCTAGGCGATCAAGACGCGATCGAACTCTCGAAAGCACTCGAACCCGGCGACACCTTGGAGGTCTATCGCTGGGGCGCACGGAAAGTCGCCAACGGTTCTGTTCCCACCGGCCTCGAAGTCCGACTGTTGGACGGCACCGATACCGTCGTCGCCAGCGAACAGACGGCGCTCACACAGTCGACTGACACGCCCGTCGCCAGCCACGAAAACACCGGCTCGTCGGTCGAGATTGTGAAACTCCAGGCGTTCAACGGCACCGGCGGAGCGATCGACGCCGACGGCGACGGCGTTGGCTCAGAGTTCGGGGCGGTGGTCGTCTAATGAAGCGCGCGGTTCCGGCGACCGGCCGATCGGTGAGTGTGTCATCTCGGAGTGTCGACCTCAGTGCTATACCCGACAGTGTAGTCCAGAGAGATGCCGACAATGTATCTGTTAGTGGCTCGGATGCTGGTACTTATAATGGAATTTATGTCACAACCGGATCGTCCGAATGGCCGCAAATCCAAGGCCGCATATCGCAAAACAGCGGCAGCCTCGGAAATGCTGTGGTTGTCGGGCCTGACGACACGATTATCCAATCAGTCGATGTCTCGGCCCTATCTGCTGGCGATGTCGTCACGTTTGACAATGCTGCCCTGTCTCCAAGCACAGAGTATCGGTTTGCCTTAGAGAAGGCCGATTCAAACACCACGTTTGGGCTCGACAATGGTCTTTTCCCTTATACCAGTTCAGACGGCGAGTTAGAGATGACTGCCGGCTGGCAGAACGGGACGCTCGCTGATAACACCGGCGATTATGCTTTTGGCTTCTACGAGATTGGAAATGTGACGGGGACACTGTGACCGCTTCGGTGTGGCAGTATAGCAATTCAAATCACTGATACATACTTCAAAACATGAAATACAAACCAATCCTAGTAGCCGTAGCACTGGCACTCGCAGTGCTCACACTGAGTGGGCCTGCGACCGCTGACCACGGGGGCGAGCACACGATCGAACTGTATGGCACCGGAACGTATGTCGACGGCACGTCTCTCGACGACTCACACACCGTCGCACTCGTCGCGATCGCCGACAGCGGAAACACAACCCTCGACGAAACGACGCTCACTGCAGACGGCGCGATCGCCAGCCAGTCGACGCCACTGACCGCATCCGTCGCCAACGGCACCGACCTCAAACTCGTGCTCGATGGCGACCACACAGCCACAGAGTTCCCCGACGGTGAGCTATTCCGAATCACCAACCAGTCAGGGGCCTACCGCATTGAGGCGGTCTTCGACACCGGCCAGCAGATTAGCGAAGACCACTCGGCAACGCTCGAAACCGACA
>Ga0306906_1000270_pt1 | contig 22576 bp, 26 predicted proteins | sample AntRauTorcE11897_FD_190405 | JGI IMG/M metagenome (GOLD analysis project Ga0306906, IMG submission 190405) | Saline lake microbial communities from Rauer Islands, Antarctica - Metagenome Torckler E11 #897 (v2) (version 2) | ecosystem: Environmental > Aquatic > Non-marine Saline and Alkaline >...
AATAACAAAAGGGTTGATAAACTTAATTACCAACCCTTTCTAACATAAACAAAACAAAGAAAACCTAATGATTCTCCTTTTATATATCATTTATCATTCTTCCCCCTATCTATATCATTTCTTTTTTAAACTTCAACCTTGGGTATTTAGTTTTACAATACTCTAATACCTTATCACCATATTCTTCTTTAACTATTAAACTATCATGGACTGTCAATCCGAAATCAGTAGGACAATTTTCTAATAAATCATCTATCCATATTTTAGATTCTCTATGTTGTAACATCTTACAGAAATCTTTATAGTCATCTTTCTTATAACTTTTAATAATCGTTGTTATAATAGGGAATAGTTTATTCATCATTCTTATATCATCACCATCCTTTCCTTCCTTTGAATACCCCTTTCCATTTATCCATTCTAAAAATAACATCTTACCCATATCTCTTGTTGTTATATTATAAATATTATCCATTAAATATTCATAAAAATCCACATCATTTTCAAATATATTATAAAATTTCTCATCATATACCCCCATCTCCTCTAACCATAACCATACGAGTCGAGGTTGAGAGGTTACCCCATCAATGGTATAGTATCCTTTACAATAATCCTTATACGAGTTTATATCAGTCGTATCATCATCAGTCTTTAATCCTAATGTTCCTGTTACATTGGTATGTAATCGTCTTGAAAAGTTATCTCTACCTATCCTTGGTTTCAATCCTAACTCTATTAAACTCTTCTTTGTTAAGTTATACCACCTATTACCCTTATAAATATCATCAACGTCTATATCCACCTCTACGCTCTTCCCTTCGGTAGTATCGATAAGAAACTTATACTTCATACATTGACCTCTATCAGCGTTATATTTCTTTTTCTCTTTCTTTTTATCATCAAATATAGTCTCAAATGAAAACTCTACTGTCTTCTTATAATCAATAACTCCATATTCAATTAGAGTATCAATAGCCTTTGAATATCTACTACTAACTTTCTTTAAGTAATTAGAGGGAACATCAAAATAACCTTTCGTTACTCCTTTCTTATAAACCAAAGCGTTATATACTTTCATTAATCTACTCTTTACTCTTTTATCTTTTAATTCAGTACATATGAAATCTACTTCTTTTGGTATTATTATTTCTTTTATCATGTTGTTGTTTTGTTTCTATTATACAGTCTCTTCTTCTTCTTTGATATCTTTTATAATATCAATTAACTCACTCATAAAATTAATATCTGGGTCAGTCTTTATACTTTCTTCAAGTATAGTTTGTTTAATATCTTTGATAATTCTTTCTTGTTTTGTTTTCATAATTTTGTTTTTGTTTTATTTAGATTAACAAATGTTTCGTTGTTTCTCTTAAAGTATATATATAATTCCCTCTTCCCCCTACCCTATTTATAGAGGTTTTTTAAAGAAAAGTTTAAAAGATATATTAATTTTTTTCTGCGAAAAGGGAGGTGGGTTTTAAAATGAATTATTATTATTATTATTATTATTAATATAATATATATATATATATCATTATCTCTCGCTCGCTTCTCCAAATTATCACAATAACCACCACTAATAAATAACTAAAAATAAACCCTAAAATACCAAAAACTATAACTAAATATTTATATATAACTATAGAAAGAAAGAAATAAATAAATAAATAAATAAAGAAAATTATGATAATAACAAAAGAAAAGAAAATAAAAGATTACTCTTATATAAAAAGTATAGAAGTAAAAGGAGGTGGTGATTATCTCACACCATATAATATAGTAAATTTATTTTATGATTACCATAAGTATTCAGGAATAGGTTGGGGTAAAAAAACAATAACCCTTTCTAAAATGTTTGAAACATTAATAGACGATTTATCAATAAAAGATAAAAAAATAATCAAAATCAACAAAAATGGTATTATAACTTAATATATAATATAACAAAAAGAAACAAATAAATGAAAAGAGATTATACAAAAGGGAAAGTAGAAGATAATATGATAGACTATCTTTTAGAAAACGGGTCTAACGCTCGTCATATAGAAAGTGGGTCTAACCTACTTTATTCAACAACATATAACGTATCAATAATAACTTCACCTTTATTTGATATACATTTAGATAATAAGGTTACTAATTGGGGATTATTTAAAACTCACACTAAAAGATTTTATATTGATATATTTGATGAAATAGAGTTTAATCAAATTATGGGTGATATAAAAAAGATTAATATAAAAAAGGTAGTTGAACCATTTGGTTTATCAAAAGATTATACCTATATTGATATAGAACTAAAAACAAAATATTAAAAATTAAAATATGATAATAGATTTAAAATTTGGAGATTGTTTGGAACTTATGAAGGTAATACCAAACGGAAGTATAGATGCAATTATAACAGACCCACCTTATGGCACAACAGCTTGTAAATGGGATAATGTAATTGACTTTGAATTAATGTGGTATCAGCTTAATAGAATTATAAAACCTAATGGTGCTATTGTTTTATTTGGAAGTGAACCTTTTAGTAGTGCTTTGCGAATGAGTAATATTAAAAATTACAGATATGATTGGATTTGGAATAAAAGAAAGGCAGCGAACTTTGCTCAGTCAAAATTTCAACCATTAAAAGTTCATGAAATAATTAGTGTATTTTACAATAAAAAGAGTTGTTATTACCCTATAAAAACAATAAACCCTAAAAAAAGAAGTGAAAACCCAAAGAAAACTAAAATAAACAAAGATAGAAGATTGTCTGGGTTAAATCTATTAGATAATTCATATAGTAATAGTTATGAAAAAGATAAGTTATTACCAATATCTATATGTGATTTTTCAAGAGTTAGCGGAAGATATATACACCCAACACAAAAACCTATTGAATTAATGGAATACCTAATCAAAACCTACACAAACGAAAATGAAACGGTTTTAGACTTTACAATGGGAAGCGGAACAACGGGAGTGGCTTGTATAAACACAAACAGAAACTTTATTGGAATTGAGAACAACAAAGAGTATTTTAATATTTCTTTAAAGAGGGTGGAAGAAAAAAGAAAAGAAAAAGATTTTACAGTAGTAACTTCATTCGGAGATGAAATGTAGTATTACTAAAAACAAAATAAAATAAAATAAATAATTATGAAAAAAGTAGGAATATTATTAATGGGGTTAGCTTTAACCTTCGTAAGTTGTGAGAAAGAAGTAGAAAACCCAGACGGGTCTAATAGCGAAAGTACAGAAGATTGTACGTGTGGTGTGATAGTGCAAGAAGATGGTTGGTCAACTACTAGTGACGGATATCTCGACTTTAATAATAAATATAAAGTAAAAAATGATTGCTCGGGTAATGTATCTGGTTGGATTTATTCTGATGACCAATTTAATCCAGGTCAGGTAGGTTATGATTATTGCCACCATTCAGAATGGTAAATTAATCATTTATATCATCTAATGGGATTATTACCTCCTCAATGATTTTATAACGAGTAGTTTCCTTTTTAATTAAGTCCTCTAATTTTTGGAGGACTTTTTCAGTTGAACTTTTTAATTTTTTTTTACTATCTTGTCCCATATCGGTCTAGTTTAATTTTTATATAATCTTTCAACCCAGATATTTCAAAGTGAACTTTTTCATTAGAAGATGAAAGACCATCAATAGCATCAGCTAGTTTATCTATAATTTTAAGATTATCCCTTTCCATATCCCGTATATCTTTATACAACTCTCTGATTTCCTTTTCTTTATTTTTTTCTCTTTTATAGAAATATCTAATTGCAATAACCATAGCTCCGATTACTGGTACTATTTTAATTAAATCTGTTAAGAACCCTATATCCATTATCTCTATTTATTTTTATTTTTATATACTACTCATTCCACCTTTATTCTGATTCCTTTCACCATCAGGTTCTACTATACTTTTATTAGACTTATCTTTATATAGTGTGAAAAGGTCTTTATTTTCATATAGATATTCTCTCAACTCATCCTCTTTAATTAAAGCATACTTAACTATATTTCGTCTAATATAATTAACTACCTCTATACTCTCTGACGCTGAAAACTCACCACTCTGTGATTGAATACCCTTATTACTTATTCTAAATGTTAAATTGGGAACTGCTTCATAAGCTGCATAGAAAGCCACCACATACTTAATAAACTCAACCAATTGAGTCTCATCAGCATTTAAAGTACCAAGGTTAAACTTATCTAATATATCATTATAAAAAGTATATCCTAATATAGGTTGTATATAAGTTATTGCTGATATATGTAAATATGGTGATATATCACCAGCATCAACATTTTGTGTTATATGGGTTTCATTTTTAATAAATTCTTCTGTTACGAAATATACCATTATATGTCTTCTTTTTTATCTCCAAAGGTTTTAATTTCAGTCTTGTTTATTTCAATTGGTGTCATATTAAATATACTTAAAATATCATTTAAAAAATCTTCCATCTTATTTCTATTATCATTCAACCAAATCTTTTCAAATTGCATTGCTGAAAACTCTATCTCATCAGAAGCTCCTAAACTACCAGCAACTCTAACTCCCATTAAAGCTGGGTTGATATTATGTGATATAGCTATCTCTTCTTTCTGTTCCTTTGAGGTCTGTTCAAATAACTTATGATTATCACTCGTTTCTAATACTCTTATATCCGGTGAGTTTTCTAATCCATTATGTTCTATCTTCATAGCCTTATTATAATTCTTAACACCCTTTTGGTTATTTCTCATATTAGCCATCCAATTCTCATCTTCTTCATCACCCATTAAATATGGGTAGGAAAATATAACAGATGGTTGAATACCATTCTCTAAAGCCGACTTATGTAATAAACCTAGGTCAGCACTTACTGATTGCCAGTTAGCTGATGATAACCAATCAGGTAGTCCATACGTCCGTGATGACCCAACCTCATTCTTAATTTCAAATATCTGCCATTCATCTTTACTTCCTACTCTATATGGTTTAAAGACCCGTGGGTTAGTTCTATATAACCAATTATCCGAATAGAAGTATTGTTGTATATCAGTGAATAAACCACCCTTACTATTCCTTATTTCACTTGGGTCTACCACTTTAAATTTATCATAATCTTCACCATTAAAATGTAATAAAACAATAGACCTTCCATGTTTAATATAATCTCGTGTTAATTTTCTAAATGAATCTTTAAATTTATTAGTTCTCTCAAAAGTTTTAACCTTTATCTTTTCTAAACCATCCATTTTATCATAACCTTCCCATTCATAACCTTCACCTATTACACTCCAAGTCTTAAAATCAACACACGATGAGTGCATAGGAGAGGAAAGATATAATTGATTTAGTATATTAGGGTATAGATTATTACCCCCAAAATAGACCCAATTAGTTCCTGCCCTTAATTCATCTCCAATAAAAGGTTGTGATAAATCCATATTTTCTGTTGATATAGTATTCAATAGAGCAACTTTCTTACCCTCCTCTTTTGGTGTTGATTCTTGTTCAACTTTCTTTTTATTCTTATTTAAATTAAATAATCCCATATCTCTATTTATAATTTTCATCTTTTACTATTAGTAGTCCATTCTCTAATATAATCCCATTGGTATCTAATGGGTCTAATGTTTGAGTAACACTTTCATAAATCCTATAATCCCATTCCCCTGTAAATAACTCTACCTCAGCATTACTCCCTGAAGCTCCTGTTGTTTCCTCTACTTCGAATCTATCATATCTTATTTTATTCTGACTTATATTAAGTGAGTTAAAATATCTAAATTCAGTTTTAGTAAATTTAGATTGAAATTCGAATAGGTAAAAAGGGTTCTCTAATTCTACCCTTTCTGACACTGTAACAGTTAAAAAATTAACTTGTCCTTTATTTATTATTAAATTCGCCATAGTTATATATGTTATCTGATTTTTATACCAGATTCCTTACAGGTTAATGTAGGTTTTTATATTCTATTTTTACATAGATAGATATAAAAAAAGGGAACTATTTAAGCTCCCTCTTCTTGGTATTATCTGATTTAACAGACCTATGATTTCTTAACTAACAGTTAAATAACAGTTAATACTGTTGCCTCGTCAGTGAAATAAGCTTGCCATCTTTCTTCTCCCATAAATGGTAGAGTGTAAAATGTACCAGCATTTCTAGTTTCATTTGTTCCAGATTCTGAATTACCTAATCTAACTCCATCATCAAGACCGAAAATTCTATATTCGTCGTTATTATCTAATATGATGATAACCAATCTTCGTCTTCCTTCTGCAAGTAATGATATAGCGTTTCTTTTAGCGACCTCTATTCTCCTTAATCCAAGAGATATTGACTGTTCCCATAAATGGACATCAGCAACAAAGTCACCTACTTTATTTTCTGTGTAACTTGAAGTGTTTTTTTGAAAAGTGAATTCCTTAAACGTTTCACCACCTAACATAGTTAAACCAGTAACCTCTCCAGATGATTCTGTATATGTATCAACATCTAAAAAATCAGATATCCAAGCCTTCTTAATAGAACCAGCGTTATTATCATTACACGAAGCTGTTAAACCTATTATTGTATTACAATTTGACATTATATTTTATTATTTTTATATAAAAGGATTTGGGTATTAATCCCAAATCCTTTTTAAATTATTATCTTATACAGAGTGGTAATAGATTTCTTTACCAATTAAAAAATCAACTCCGAATTTAAAGTCAGTTCTGATACCGATTTTTCTATCTAATCTCGTTTTGTAAAAATCAACAACCTCATATCCTGTTTCATCAGAAATTAAATCTTGAAGTAACAAGAAGTTCATCTTATCAGCAAGAATTAAAACATCATCAGATGCTCCTTCGATTTCAATGATAGGAGTTCCTTGGAAGTTCAATTGAACATCACCAACATAATATTGACCTGATGCTTGGTTTTCAGATATAGCGTCTTTATAAGCTTCAACAACATTCGTTGCTGCCATAATAACAAAACCATCTTTTGATTTTACTCCTCTTGGAAGTGCATTTCTACCTTCTATAATAGAATCAACTACTGTTGAAGATGTAATTGGAGCAGGCGTTACAGGAACAAGTACAGTCCCATCAGCACCCAATATCTTCTCTAAACCATCACACGAGTTTAAATAAGCAAGATTACCAGTTTCTACACCAGCAGAATCACCTTTCCATGTTAAGTTTTCTAATTCTTCTTGGTGTTCTTTTGCAAGAGTTTCATAGAAGAATGTCATAAATGCAAAGTTATCATTGAAATTTGCAGAACCTTTAGCAATTTGGTCTGAAATGAAACTTTGTTCCAAATCAGCTATACATACAGAAGTAGAGACCATAAGAGGACATACTTCGAATTCCTTTTGTGATATATCTGAATCACTTGGGTCAAAGTCACACGCTCCACTCTTAATAAGTGATTCGAACGTTGTTGTTCCTAATTTTACTCTATCTTTTACTCCGAAGATAGCTCGGAAATTACCTCTTGATTGGTTCTCACCTATCATCGCTTCTCTGAAATAATCAGTTGCGTTTGTAGTGTAATCAGCAGAAGGGTCTACTGTCATATCCATCTCTACTTTACTTCCGTACTTGTTAAAGTCTTCCATTGAAAGTTCAAGACCGATATTATCGAATTTAATTTTTTCTAATTTAATAGCCATTTTAATTTTTATTTTTTTATTTTATCTATACGTTAATGTATAAATATACTTTTTATTTTATTTTTATTCTTGTTAGTGCATTTAAAGACTGTGACTTTGTTAATTTAGTCTCAACATCTTCTTCTTCATCTTCACTATTATTCAAATCTGATATCATAGATTTAATTGAAGCAATTTCTTCATATATTGTTTCAAAGTTCTTTTCAATATCAGTGTGTTCCTCTTCAGATGGGTCAGCAATTTCACCTTCTTCATCTTCATCTTCATCTTCATCTTCATCTTCAATAGCTTCAACTTTTTCGTCTTCAACTACCTCATCTTCTTCTTCATCTTCAATAGCTTCGACCTTTTCATCTTCAACTACCTCATCTTCTTCTTCATCTTCAATAGCTTCAACTTTTTCGTCTTCAACTACCTCATCTTCTTCTTCGACTGCTTCAACTTCCTTATCCTTTTTAAGTTCTGTTATAAGGTTCTTCATAGTCTCCAATTCTGTTTTTAGAGTTTCTATCTCATCTTTCATATTATCTTTTTTATTTTTTATTTTCTGATATACATCAGAAGTAAGCTCAACTAATTTCATATTCAAAAAAGCCTCTATACTATAAGCATTCTTATTATTATCTTTTATATCTTTCCAGTATTCATTATCAACTACTTGACTATGAACCATCCAAGTCCCAAGAGGTATATCTTCTGATGAAAATCCATATTCCGTATATGTTTTATCATCTTCACTCTCTATAATCCACTCTTCTAAAATGAAAGCTTTAGCAGTCTCACCTTTATGAGTATCTTTAAAGATATTTAAATCATCTAATTTACCATCTTGTTTAGCTTTAAGTCTGATATCTTTAATAACCTCACTTTTAGCTCGTATATAAAACTCACCTATCTCCTTATTCCTCCGATAAATTAAAATATCCGGAATTAAAAGTGGTGATAAAACTTGTTGTTTCTCTGTTAATTGTAAAGAAAGTTTATATAATGATTCTTGTGTTTCTTTAGAAAGTAATATACCTTTCTGTTCTATTGCCGGTTCATCAACATAAGCTATTTTATCAAAACCAGTAGAATCCTTCATACCCTCTTCAAACCCAAATAACTCTAAATCTAATATAGGTAACCTATTATCTATCTCCATATAAGTTAATGTAAATTTATCGATTCTATTTTATTTTTGTTTGTTGATTTTATTAGATTCTGATATCATTTATACCACTATCTTAATTTTTTTTGGGTTAAATGGTGGAGTTGGTTTAATTAAATATTGTATCCCTCCAAAGTTATTAAGGTAATCTACCCATTCTATTATCTTATCTATATCATATATGGATTTCTTAAAAAATATATAAGCACTATATTTAAAAGTTAATATATCCTCATAAGAAACGAACCTTTGGTGTCCACTACTTTTCAACACCCAATAATCATTATAGTTAAATTTTTTTAAATGACTTTCTAATGTTTTATTACATTTCCTAGCATATCCTAATTTAAAATAATCTCCACCTACTGGTCTCCTATTTTCTATATGATTAGTTCTCAAACTCATACTTATCTCCCCTCTCTTCTTTTTCTAACATTTATACCACTATCTTAATTTTTTTTGGGTTAAATGGTGGAGTTGGTTTATTTAAATATTGTATCCCTCCAAAGTTATTAAGGTAATCTACCCATTCTATTATCTTATCTATATCATATATGGATTTCTTAAAAAATATATAAACACTATATTTAAAAGTTAACATATCCTCATAAGAAACGAACCTTTGGTGTCTACTACCTTTCAACACCCAATAATCATTATAGTTAAATTTTTTTAAATGACTTTCTAATGTTTTATTACATTTCCTAGCATATCCTAATTTAAAATAATCTCCACCTACTAGGCGAAAATTTACTATATGATTAGTTCTCAAACTCATACTTATCTCCCTCTCTTCTTTTTCTAACAGCCATTAAAGTTATACTAACCTTACAAGCATTACCATTTCCATCTTTATTAAAGTTATAATTTCTCCATAGTTGGATTTCCTCTACCCAGTATTTTGTATAATCTAAATTTAATATACTATTCTGTGATAATATACAAAAACTCCAATCACATTCCTCTAAACTTTTATAAAGAAATTTAAGTCCTTTTTGAAAAGGTGGGTTGATTATAGCTACTCTACCTTTCTTATACTCTATCTTCTCTTTTAAGTAATCACATTCTTTAATATCATCTCTATGTTCATCAGGTTGTATATCAAATGCAATATAAGGTTTATCAAATCTATCACATATAGAACCACCACCAGCACTATTTTCTAAATATTCAGTTATTTCAACATCACAAAATTTATCTTTTAATTTAAATAGTGTATCTGTTAATTCAGTTGGGGTGTAAAACTTTTCTAATCTATCTTCACCTTTATAATTCATAATAATAATTATTTTTATTTGTTGATTTTATTAGATTCTGATATCATATTATCTAACCTATTAAACACTAATATAACATTAGTTTCTAATATCTTATCAAATCTAGTTATATCTCCTTCACTCACCTTTGTTAATATATCCTGCCACATACTCTTTTTGGATTTCTCAGCATTATTTATCTCATCATAATAAATCTCTAACTCTTCTTCGTTTAATTCATCAGGATTGATATCATTTATACCACTATCAAAAAAAGAATAGGTTGAGAATATACTCTCTCTCCATTTAATATATTTCATTATATTTCCATAAACGTGATTGATATTAATCGTATCTAAAAATATATTACCCCTCTCTTTAATATCAATAGTGGAGTAATCTTCAAATATAATTTCCTTTAATGGTTGTTTATCAAATAACCTATATAATATAGCAGTTATAAAGGGTATATTCTTCATCCAATTATCAGATATATAATGTTCTAAATCAATAAACTGTCCCAATGAAACTGTATTAAAATCAATAATTTGTAATGGGGTCGTATCTATTTTAATAACATTACGACCATTACTATCTAACTCTAAATTATTCTCATTATATAAATTAACCAATTCATCAATACTTAAATTATGTAGTTCTTCCTCAACCTTTCCCGTAACAAGACTAATATAAATCATCATTGACTTAATACTAGTATCACTTAAATTGGTTAATTTAAGATAATCCCTTATTACCATCATCTAAAAGTTTATTTAATTTTTCAAAATTGGTTGTAAGTTTAGTGTTGATATGATTAATATACGGTATAACTATATCACCAGTTAAACTTTCATTAATACCCTTTGTGTCTTTATCTATTTTAAATAATAAACACATAGCATCTTTAACCCAACCATCAGGATTATTATTAATATAGTCTTCTAATTCTGATAGATAAAATAAGTTTAATTTGGGTTGGTCATTATCATCCCATTCCGTTGAATATGTTTTATCACCAATTTTTATTTCTTTAATAAATTCAGATGAGTTGATATCCAATTTACCTATAATATTAAATAAATCATCATCAGACATATATACATATCTTTCATCATCTGAAAGAATATCCAATATCTTTAACCATATTTTAATATTTGATTTATCATCACGAAATACATTCGTCACTTTCATTAATTCATCAAGGTTAATTTCACTTGCCTCGTTTTTAATATTCACTTTATACTCTTTAAAATCTAATTCTATCATAATACCATTTCTTTTTATATAGGTTTCTATATCAGAATCCCTATATGTTAATGTATATATATAGAAGTTATTTTTAGAGTTGCATTTCCTGTTGAATATTACTATCGTTATTCTGAACTGCTTCTATATCAGTCCAACTAACTACGGCTTGGATTTGATTCCCCTGCTCTTGACTACCAAATTGACTACTATCACCTTCTGACCCTTCATTACCTTGACCGAATAGATTAACATCAGGAGTCTCTCTGATATTTGGTGCTGCGGTTGATACAGAAGGTGTGGGTGTTGGACCTCCTCCTCCACCACCTGTGAATGTTGTGCTAGCAATCTTAGCTATCTGTGCAGCCCCAGTCACACCAGCTATAATAGGCATCGCTATATTCATTGGGTAGGGAGCTCCTAAACCTGATATTATACCCTGTGCCATACCCATAACAGCGGACGCTATTTGAAATTTCTTTTGTTGCTCAAATCCTTCTTTTCTTAATTTCTTTTGTTTAGCTTCATTACCCTCAGCAGCTTCTATCTCTGCTTGATTTGAAGTTTGCATTAACGAAGCTACCGCACTCATCCCTTGTGATATAGCTCCTATAGTTTGTGATGCTATCGCTCTTTTTTCTTCTGCGGTTTTCTTTTCATCTTCTATAATAGCATCATTAGTCTTCTTCGTATTAGCGAGTATTTCAGCATCTACTCTTTTCTTTATGGTTAATTTAGCCTCTTCAATTTGAAGTGTTTTATCTAATAAGTTTACATCAAATTCTTCTAATATAAGTTTTTCTCTTTGCAGTCTTTCAAGTAATAATATCTCATTCTGTGCATTAAATTGTTCTTCAGTGATTTGTTCATTTGTTAGTTTTTCAACAAGTATTGTTTGATTTTCAACAGACCATCTTCTTGTTGCTTCTAATTTCTTATCTATTTTTTCTTGTTCGGTAAGTCCTTCATCACTATCATCATCTTTAGTTGTTGGTTTGTTTCTTAAATCAGCAATTATATTCTCATTAGCTATTCTTACTTTTGTTACTTTATTGCTTTCTTTAATTTCTCTTTCACTTTTAGACTCTAAAAATAACTGTTGTTTAACAGCAAGTTCTTCAATCTCTTTTACTAATTCATTAGCTCTTGTTTTACCAGCCGCAGTGCTTTCATCCACCAAAGTTTGTTGGTCCATCAAAAAGTTCATCATATCATTATTAGCTATATCCTGAGCCTCAGCTTCTTCTAATGCTATTTGTTTCTTTCTTTGAGCCAGACCTAAAGTAAGATTGTTTAATTTTTGTTGTGCTGATATAATTTTTTCTATATCATCTGGAGAATCTCTTCTAACATCAGTTAATTCATCTTGAGCAAATAATATTTGACGTTCAAGTTCAAGTTGCTCTTTTGATAATCTTATACCCTTTCTGGATTCCCTTAAAGAAATTATATTTTTATAAGACTCTTCTTCTCGTTTTAAAGTAGCTATTAACTTTTCTTCCGCTTCGTTTAAATCTTCTGTACTGACTTTTGCTTCCTCACTAGCTGAACTAAATAAAGCAAACGCAGCAACCGCAGAAACAATAAGTCCGATTAATATAAAGATAGGGTTAGCTTTCATCACAGCATTCAGTAACCTTTGAGCTATTGTAGCATTGCCAGTAGCAACAGTTGAAGCTATTGTAGAATTTCTCATTAATTTTTGAGCAGATATAATCCCATCTAATCCACCTCTAAATGTTTGGGCAACAGCCATACCACTAACCAAAGATTCAATCATCTTCTCTGAACTATCGTTAGTTAATCCTAAAGCACCAGTTAAAGCTAAAGCACCTGTAGCGGTGTCAGCAAGTCCAGCAGCAAAAGAACCCATTTCTGAACTTTTTTGTTCCATATCAAGACCTTCCATACCAAGTTCCATATCTTTAATCTTACTAGTTGCCCCAGCAATAGAACTTTGTAATTCTTTAAATCTATCAGAAGCAACATCAGTCTGTTTTAACTCATCCATCATAGATTCAACAGAAGCTTCTAAATCTCCCATAGTCTTCAATGAACTACCTGCGTCTATATCTAAATCTATTTTTATTGTTTCAGCCATTATCTTTTAATTTATTTTAATTACTTACCAGCTCAAGAGTATATTTAATAATGTTGATGTAAATACACCCTCCTTTATCCATAATCCTATGCTTTTTTTTATTAAGATATTATTACACTATCTCTCATTCTTCTCCAATCTGTTCCATCACTAAACGCTAATGTATAACCCCCAGTTTCGTCTGTAACAGCTATCATACCACCACTATAATCTGATGCGGTTGGTACAGTAGCTACCGTATATTGAGTGAGTTCTATCACTCCCGTAGATAATGTTTCTAAATAAGTTAAATTCCCATCCATTTCGGTATAGGTTAGTGCCGACCCTTTTATACTTCTTAATATTAATGCCATAATTTATTTCTTTTTTCTATTAGTTAATGTATATTATTAACTTCTATTTTTATGTTTTATTTACTATCGTATCTGAAATTGTGCCCGATAATGAAGCTCCATCGATATAACCATTATTATTATTACTTATAACAGAAGTAACCGAGGCGGAACAGTTGTTGATATATCCAGCATTCGAATTTCTTAAAATAACACCGTTATTATTATTATCTTTAATATCACCGTTATTTACATTAGAAATAATATTACCATTGTTTAAATTTGAACTAATATTACCATTGTTTGAATTACTATTAATATTTGTTACATTTTCTGTATTATTTCCAATATAATCAAGATTTGAATTTAAATTTATATCACCAGCGTTTTCATTATCATTTATATCACCAGCGTTCGAATTTGATTCTATATCACCAGCGTTCGAATTTGAATCAATGTCACCAGCGTTCGAATTACCTATAATGTTTATATTTGAGTTATTCTGTATATGGCTGGTATTTGAATTACTAGATATAGTCCCAATGTTGGAGTTTTGAATTATTCTCCCATTGTTGGAGTTTTGAATTATTCTCCCATCGTTCGAATTTGAATTAATCTCTCCACTGTTTGAATTACTTTCTATAACACTAGTATTTGAATTGTTATTAATCTCTCCACTGTTTGAATTTGAATTAATAGATGAATCATTCGCGTTACTCTGAATATCTCCAAGATTCGAGTTACTAGATATATCATTAGTATTTAAATTATTCAAAATAATACCAAGATTTGAATTATTCTGAATAATACCAAGATTTGAATTATTCTGAATATACCCATTATTTGAATTATTATAAATAGAACCATCATTTGAATTATTATGAATATACCCATCATTTGAATTATTATAAATAGAACCATCATTTGAATTATTATAAATAATACCACTATTATCATTATTATAAATAGAACCAAGATTTGAATTATCATAAATAGAACCAAGATTTGAATTATCATAAATAGAACCACTATTTAAATTATTATAAATAGAACCAGTATTTGAATTATTATTAATACTACCATTATTTGAATTATTATAAATAGAACCAAGATTTGAATTACTAGAAATATTACCACCGTAATTATTATAAATACCATAACATTTATTTCTGTAAATCTTATCATCATTCCAATCAGTTATGTCCAACATATTAAGATATGTACTCACATCTGTTAATGTTTCAACTCCAATTAAATCATTACCCTTTAAATCCCTTTGATTAGATACAAAATCATCATCAAAATCATATCCAATTGAAAAATAACAATCTTCATATCTACCATCAGTATCATTAACTAAATCCCAACCTGTACCATCTATAATATCTTGAACAGTTGTTCCACCGTCAGCACCAGTTGTGTCTCTTTTCCATAATTTACCACCCCAAATAACATAATAAATATCACCACCTATAAAATCATCTGAATTTGGAACGGAACCTTGTGCAGTTGTCTGTCCATATATACCAAGATATACACTATCGAAAAATCCAGTAATTGTTTGTGGTGTATAGTAAGTTGTTAAAGGACACCTCATCATCCTAGCAGCACCTGTAGCCAAGTTATCTGTAGCCAACGCTCTTGTCCATATATCTCTATCTGTGATATGATATGTTGAACCTGTGTCCAAATCAGCATTTGATTTTAAAGTAACTAAATCAGCATATAATATTTCAGTGAATTTTTCATTATTTACTATATTCGTAACGTTTGTGAAATCTAAAGTAGTAGTATTAAAATCTAAAGTATTTGCTTGTATATCTATATTACCATCATTACTCGCATCGAAAGTTATACCAGCATCGAACGACTCAGTATATCCATCAGCAACATAATTATCAGCAACAAATTCTGATTGATAAGTCATACCTACCTTGGTGAAATCAACTTCACCTATATTAACCTTTTCTCCTAAATTAACATCTCCTATAAGTGCATTATATTCTTCTGATGCAATCTTATTTGTACCAACAACCAACTTATTATCTAAACCACCATCTGATGATTTATTACCAATAATCATTGACGAACCATTTATCGTATTATTATCACCAATTATATTCCCTTTACTATTAGATTGAGCTGTATTATTTTTACCTTTAAAATCAACATCTGACCCAACAACGATTGTGTTATTAGTAATCATCCTTGTCTCTTTACCTTTTACCCAAGGAGAAACTACCCAAGGGTTAGAAGGATTTGGTTTAGTCGGAGGATGTACAATTCTATTGACATCAATACTTAAACCATCATCGACTGTCACTAATTCAACTTTTGTTAAAGAGTTGCTATTTGCATCATAATCAACTATTTTATTAACATTATACCAGGAGTCATTGATGAATATTCTATCATTATATTTAAAGTTTAATATATCTATACTATCTAATTGAAAAAATGCTGTTACTAATTTACCTTTATATAATTGACTTAAACTTCTTCTATGATATAAAGTCCATAAATTATTTTGAGTTATATTCTCATATTCATTATGAAAGTAAAATTCACAATTACCAAAGTTCAAATCAAATCCTGGATTTACGGGATTATCTTGGTGAGTAATAAGTGGATAAACTCCTTCCTCAACAGTTGAATAACTACCATCATTTTGCTCAATAAAATAATAACCATCTTTTGTTCCACCATCATATAATAGTCTAATATTATATTCCTCATCTGGCTTCAAAGCTGGTGTGAACATATCATTACTTTCTCCGTGAAGTGTTGGAGTTGGACTAAAAGTTAATTCAACTTTATCTTCTCCTACATTATATTCATTCAAATAATCAAAATCATATTCACCATATACATCTCCAATTGCATCAGAATACTGGGTGTTATAAGAATCTTTATCTTTTTTATATGTATATTTCTTCGTCTTTCCTTGACTTGTAACTAGCCATTGTTGATTAATCTTCTTATTCTTAGCTAATTTTTTAGTCCAATCCTTTTGTTCTCCATCATCATAATATTTATCTCTAGTAGTATAGATTAATTTATTGGGTTGTATAGGGTCAATTTCAACTATCAACTTATACATATCAATTACAGACTTAACTATATCTCTTTGTTTAACACCCTTTGGTATAAATTTATTTAAATGAACTGGTGTTCCAATATCATATTCTAAATCTGGTATAACCGTCATATAAATACTATTGATATTTAAAATAGAACCAATATTCGCCTTAGGTTGATTTCCGTTACTTAACTGATATCTCCATCCGAGTGTTACATTTTCATCATATGGGTTTTGATATGTTTCTGAAATCATAAAATCAGTCACTTGCTCAGAAACTCCCAATGGAATCGTAAAACTACAATTAGCAATGCCACTATTAATTGAATTATTACCTGGTTGTAATGCATCTTCAGGATTGTTAAAGTCTGGATTATCTCTTTCTCTAAAATCATTTGATGCTCCATCTAAAGCTTTCCATCCAAATGTTGAATTACCAAGATAATCAATTATTCTATATCTTAATTCATATCTAATTCTTAATTTATTTAAAACATCACTTCCGACACCTAAAGATTGTATATAAGCTGACGAACTTTCTAAATTATTTAAGAAATGGTCAAAATCAATCTGGAAGTTAAATGTATATTCTGAATTAACTGCCGCAGTAAATGAATCAGTTGATAAATTAAATTGATTAAATTCATCTTTTGTTTCAATTGTGAAATTTTCTACACTATCAAATCGTGTGTTAATCCCACCTGGTAAATATTCTTGCCTAAATCCATAATCTTGTTGATGAAAAGTCCCATCCTCAACTATAACTTCATAAGTATCTTTCGTCTCCTGTTCAACTTCAAATCCTCCCGTGTATGGAATTAATAATTTATCAATATGTAAATCTTCTAACTCATCAAATTGATATTCAAATCCACTTTCTTTGTGAATCGCATCCCAATATGTTTTAAGATATGTAGCTGGCTTGAAGTATTTAACTGCATAATTTGGACTACCACCATTATCATAAGGTATGAATTTATATTTATCAGTAACATCATTATTAAAAGTTGCTAATATACTATTCCTGAACAGCAAAGTATATGTTGATGGGTCATAGATATTTAAATCTGTTAAATCTTTATTTTTAATTGTAGTAAAAAAACTCATTAAATCAGATTTTACTCTACCTGTATATTTAATTTCAGACTCACCATTTGGTAACTCACTACCTGTTTTCTCTACATTTATTAATTGAAAGAATCCATTCTCAAAAACATTACTACCATTTTGAATTACATTACAACTAACTTTCTTATTTATATCAAATGATGAATTACTTATATTCACATCAAAAGCTTGACCTAATAATATATTAGCATCATTATCACCTATTATAATTATATCTTTTGAATATGCTGATGGTGTTGAATCTGGTTCTTTTAAATTCTGTATATTGAAATTTAAAGGAAAACTACTTCCCTCCTTAATTGTTAATTTACCAAAACCTTCTAACTGTATCTGTGTATTATTTCCCATTATATGTTTATACTTTCTTTATTACTTAATGTAATTTTTACTTTATACTTTTTCTGCTCATACCAACCATCTTTCTTTATCTCTACCGAGTCAGTTTTCATAACACAACTATAATAGTCTCCTCCTAACTTAACTAAAGTAACAGGACTCTCTATTACATTATGAAAGAACAAACTCTCCTCCGTATTTAAATAATCAGTCTGTAATTCAAACGACCTACTGTAATTTGAATTATAAACCCCTATACCACCATCATCTAAATTATATGAATATAACTCTCCTGAATCATATGCGGGAACACTTGAAGTATCTAACCCTCCTAAATAGGACGTATATTCACTTCTCTTAACGTTATGTGTCTCTACTGCTCTCCCATTAAATTGAAAAGGTATAAAGCTACCAAACTTATCCATAAATAATAATTCTACTCTATCAATAGAATGACACTCTCTGTCTATATAAACTCTTTTCGTTTCTGATAATGCAATTGCATCTCTATCTATTATAGTAAATTCATACCATTTAGTAGTTGAAGTTACAATAGGTCCTCCAGTTCCCCAATCAGTTCGTGTTGGACTAAAATCAAATCCTTGTATATTAGTTTCTAATGCTGGTGAAAAGGAATATGTTGAATCATCACCAGCATCATTCTCAAAGTAAATAACATCAGCAGTAGTTAAAATATCAACTCCATAACACATCCATTGTAAAAATAATGTTGAATCTGGTCTTATCTTATAGTTATCATACATCTGTGTTAAAAACTTCTCATCAGTATCATTACCAGATATCATATTATAGTCTGAATTATCATAACTTAACCAATCTTTTTTAGATAAAGCAGTGTTGAAAATTACTTGGTCTTGTATATTATAATCATTTAAAAATCTTGATTTTCTATTATCAGAATATCTAGTAGTTCCACCATTTGAATTACCAGATATATAAGGTAAGTCTAAAACTATAACCCATTCAGCACCACTTGAGCCTTGCTCATACACATCCAATATAGTATGCACACCTGTGATTGGAGCAGCATCATCTGAATCATTTGTTCGTGTAATAAATATACTATCACCTGGCGAATATCCTGGCACTTCAGTAACATCATTATTATAAATCATCGTCTTTGCCCCTGGTGTTGTATTAATGGCTGGGTCATTATAATTTGGCCAATTACCTACTCCAGCATAACCCATATCAATCCAATCCCAATTTTCATAATACTCTTCACCTATTTCTAATTCATATTCTAAATAAGATTTATCAGCATCATATACATCACCATCTATATTATCAAAATCTAAATTATAACTAACATAATTAGATAGTTCTCTATTTAAATTTAATATTCCATAATTATTATCAATATCTGGGATTAGGGTCTTTTCAAATAATATCTGACCTGATGAATTCTTAATAACAGCGATATATCTAAACCCTTCTTCTGTTTTGTTATCGCTATCAAAGTAATATACTACTGGATTATACGCTGGGTTTATTGCGAATTGTGGTCCTCCTACTTTTGTTATTGACATAATGATTTTTATATTTTTATATAAGTTATCTGATTTCTATATCAGAATTCCTATAGGTTAATGTAGGTTATAGTTATATATTTTTAGACCTTATAAGTTGCTTTACTTACATTCTTACCTTTTAATTTAGATACTAAATCTTCCTCTAACACAGCAGCATATAAACCCTCTAAAGCAGCATTCACATCAGGACTTTTAATAGCTTCCTCTCTTACCCTACGTTCCCCATATTTCTTATTACTTCCCCATCCGTTCTCAACATACTTCAAATACTCTTGACTCTTTATATTCAACTCTACGTCCAACGTATCGGTGTTTAATGTTATACTAACAAGTTCGGTAGTTTTTAACATAAGTCCAGTATCTATCGGTGTCTTTGAAAATTCTCTATCAACATTCTTAATAGTCTGTTTTAATTGATAATTTAATATATTCTTTAATTCTGTTAATTTCTTCTGTATCATTATATTTTATATTATATTTTATACATCTATAATCATCTTCTTCAATTCAGTGTTGATTACTCGTGTTGTGGTTCGTTCCAAGTCTCCTAATTAATTTTACTTCTACACTCATTTTACTAATAATAATACCAAGACTGCAACAGAAATTACAGTCGTTAATATGGCAATGAATATATTCTTCCTATTATTCTTCTTATTTTCTACTATTTCCAAATCTTTTAATTCCAATTTTGAAACATACCTCACCTCTTTTACTTGGAGGTTTCTTATAATCGTATCCTTATATTGAATCTCAACATCTTTTAAATCAATCAACGTGTCTTGCTGCTTAATTATGGTGTCACGAATGTCAGGTTCAATGTCCTTTATATTTAAACGTGACATATTCGTGTCTATTTCTATTTCCAATGGCTGAATACTATTTGACTGTAAAGTGTCTATCGTGAAGAAGTGTGTATCATTCTCGCCTGTTAATGAATCAATCTCAATAGTTAATTTCTCTTGTTTATATTCATAGTCATGACTACTTGAATCACATTTACCTATTAATAATATAAGTATAATACCAAGTAAAATATATGATATCCATTTATTCATTCCACATCTCTATCTAATTTTAACATCATTCTCATATCCTCCAATTCCCTAGCTTCTTCCCAATCAAGAAAATCTTGTGGTGGCTCATCATACCATTTCCACCCATCAATCATTTCACCTTTATTATCAGAATTCAATAATATATCATTCGGAAGATGTATATTTAAACCTTTATTCCATTTTCCATTTTCTTCTTTATACCACATATCTTATAATTATTATTTTTTATGTTATCACTGTCCAACCCTTCGTAGTTGCTATTGTTGTATCACAAGTTGCTGAACCTGGATTATCACTTACATTTACTGTTTGAGTCCCAGCCGCTGTTCCTAAAGAAGTGAACCAAGCATTTATTGCAGTCGCATCTAAATTATTTGGACTAGCATCTAAACTAACTGTTAAATTTGGTGTTATTAATCTTGTTACATTACCCGCAGAATTTCCAAATAAATCATTTGCGATTGTACAATTACTCAAATCAGTAAATTCAACATCGGTCATCTTACAATTTCTCAACATATAATCTATTCTAGTTACATTTGGCGCATCAATTATTCCAATACCTTCAATTAAAGCAGCTCCTACCGTACCACCGAATAAATAATTAATTTCGGTTGCGTCTGGTAAAGTTACATTACCCACTTTATACATATTACAATGTATATTCAACGATGTAATATCTACTAATCCAGGTAAATTCAAATCACCAAATTCACATCTCGCACTATCCCTAGCCATTGATGATAATCCAACTAAATTACTATTATTGATTGATGGGAAAACCAATCTTGCTGTTGATAATGCACCGACACTTGTAAAAATATTATCTGAACCTTGAGTTATATAATTAAACATATCAGAAGGTACATCTAATTTAGATAAAGAAAAACAATGTCGTAAACCCCTAGTGAATCCATAATCACTTAATGGATATTTAGTGGATATTCTTTCAACTAACGGACAATATCTAGCCCCTGACCCAAATGAAAATGAATAACTATTAGCTAATGAACTATCAGTTGATGTACCATTTACTCTAAATACTACATCTAACCAGTAAGAAGGTCCCGTGTCAAATGGTGGTTTAGCATCCATTCGAAAATAAGATTGATATGATGAATTATCACTTGTGACTTCAACAAGAACTGTTTTATAATTACCTCCGTTTCGATGCACTAAAATTGGTCCAGGTATTGTTGCGTAATCATATACATTATAATAATTTGTAGATGATGGGCTTAATATACCTGTTTCTGTATTACCATCTCCCCAATCAATATCACTAACTCCGAAAACTAACATTGATGCTACATTATATTCATCTTCAAATACCGCATAAACACCATACATTTTATTATCTAAACCATTATCTAATGGTATCTGTGCCCATTGTGGATTTCTTATCCATTCATTTGGGTCTATTGCTTTAAAATATTTATCACTCATAATATTATTTCTCTATTTTTAATTTTATAACTGATGCGGTCGAAACAATTATATCTATCTTATCTCCACTTATAATTGGGTCACCTAATGTATAAGCCGAACCATTCAGTAATATTGTGGTCGTTGGTGCATTTACTATATCTTCTACTACAGTTATTGATAATGATTCTGATGCATATATTACCTTTGTTGTTGCTGCCATTAAATCAATTGTCCA
>Ga0306906_1000276_pt1 | contig 22126 bp, 32 predicted proteins | sample AntRauTorcE11897_FD_190405 | JGI IMG/M metagenome (GOLD analysis project Ga0306906, IMG submission 190405) | Saline lake microbial communities from Rauer Islands, Antarctica - Metagenome Torckler E11 #897 (v2) (version 2) | ecosystem: Environmental > Aquatic > Non-marine Saline and Alkaline >...
ATGATAATGAGTATAAAAAACTGATGGATTCAATTTCATACAATCCCCCATTTTTAATGCGTATGTTTAAGTGGGTGCCTTCAGTTAAAAATATCATATCATATAATAATGATAAAACCTTTTATACAAATTATAATAACCTTGGACAAATAGATAAACAAAAAATCATCCATTATCAAATGGTTGAATCTTTAGAATGGGGAAACAATGATTAGTGAAAAAATAATTAAAAAAATAGTCGGGCAAACTGATGTTGAAGTTATCGAAGATATTCTTCGTGGTAATGACATTGAAGCACCAGTTGCCAAGATTGTAAATAATGGATTAGAGCTATCTTATGGGGTTTTACAGCGAAAAAAGATTTATATTGAGTCTGATGGTAATGATGTATTTATTCAATCTGAAATAGGGTTAGAACATCATGTCCCAAAGGGTATTATTAAGACGGATAAGTTTACTGACGGTGATTCGACGGAGCTATATGGTAATGAATACATCAAAGATAAAGATGGCAATATGGTGAATGACGATTACACTGGTAAAAATATTATGGAGTCATTTACGAATACACATGGTCAACGCATTATGGATGCTATGTTTGATGCATTACAAAATGAAGACGCCGATGAATTTATTAATTTATCGGAAGAAGATGTTAAAAAATTAGAACGGGGGCTTGGATAATATGGATATATTTGAAGAAGATATTAAAAAACAGTTTAAAAAACGGTCTGATCTTGAAAAACACGTTGATGGTGAATTTGAACGGCAAGAGTTATCCGAAGCCCAACGGGTAAAAAAAGAACTAGATGAATATCAAGATGTGTTTAGACAATTAGAAGATCACGCAGATAGTTCTATTGATGAAAAGACGAAAACTATGGCAGAATTATTTGCTAATCAACGCAAAGCTACCGAATTATGTTCACAACTACTTCAAGTAGATGAAAAAGGCCGCGATGAGGAAACAATTGATAAGCTTTCTCAATACATTAGTTACATTGGACGAAAGATTGCCGATAGTTTTTCCGAAGTAGCGAATGATTATAGAGATAGTGGAGCAGAAGTTACTGAGGCGGTGATGGATTATGGTGAAATTATGCAAGGGCATGATAATTACCTAGCAGATATTGACAATTATGGAAAAGGATTGAAGAAATTATGAGTTATAAAGAGGCACAAGACGAAATTAGACAAAGTGATTGGGTATATTTTGAATTTGATTTATATCAAGTCCGTTCTGTAGATGATAATACTATAACCTTATGTCACCATATTGGAGATATAATTACAACTCCTGATAGATGTGTTCACTTAAATCATACAACTAAATGGATATCTGATCAAATTCAGGAATATTATCGCATGACAGGTGAATATTCTACGTTAATTTGGACGCATGGGCAAGTAATTAAAGAATATTTTGTTTCTGTATGGGAACGGGCTATGATATTATCAATGAAACATGCCAATACGGAGATTGCAGATGTTAGATTTTTTGGGGTATGATATCTAAAATTGCCGAAGAATATAATAATACTAGTATAAATGGAGTATTTCCATTTAGATTGCGTGATAGTGATAAGCAAGTAAGTAAAGAAATAACATACGATAGCCATCTGAGGGAATTAACTAAACATGATTAATATAGAAGAAACTATAGTAGGTTCATATAATGAGATTAAATCGCACCTCGGAGCAATATTTAGTAATAATGAATTAGAGGATGTATTAAAGTTAAATATAAAACTACCTCAACGAGCACCTTAGATATACAATTAAAAAATATTCTCGACAACAATTTCGACAAAAGAACTAAAAGTGCGTCTGGTGTAATAATAGGGTTGTATGCTATAAATAAATCAGATGATGATATCGTTCAAATATCAATCACACTTAAACAATTCAACATAAAAATAACAAATGATTAAATCAATCAATTATGGAAAAGGATTAAGAAAACTATGAAAGAAAATAAAGAGCAAAGGCAAATAATTGACGAATATGAAAGAAAATACCATATCACATATGATATGCGCGATTTATATAATATAGAAACATATTACGACGAATATAGTAGGGAAATTAAGGAATATTATGAACGCATTAGAGTCGAAATTGACGAATTGGATTACACCCTATTGAATACTCAATTTAGTGGACGTGAATTAATTTTACGGCGTCGGTTAAAATTACAATTAATTTTATGGGTTGAATATTATTTAAATAGAAAGTGTTTTATGAATGAAATTAAAAAAACTATGGATGAAATTAAACAAATAGACGACTCGACTGGAAAATAAAACATGATTAAATCAATTAAATTCGTAGAAGGATTTACCGTAAATGAAATTTATAAGAACGCAGATAAAGAACACCACTTCACAAGTGGCCTAAATGCGTATTGGGGGCCTAATGGTTGCGGCAAGTCAATAGCATTAAAATTCCTTAAGTCTTACTGTTCAATTCCACTTGGAGGTTGGACACAAGTTGTTGATCCAAAGACACTTGCACCCGATCCATTTCCACATTGTTATCGCGCATTCACACCTGAAAAGGATAGAGTGGTTATTGATTGGGATGGAACGCCTGTATTTTATAATGCTGGTGATATTTCAGATAATAATGCGTGGTTTTTCCAAGCCGCTGGTAATAATTCAGAGGATGGGTTGTCCACAGAGGCTGAACGCTTTGACACAATGACTGAAAAGCCATCGTCTGGCCAATATCGATTGAAACAAATCAATAAAATTCTTAATGTTGTTAAGAACCCACCTAATTATAATAATGCTAATCCAAAACTGGGTGATGTTAGTGAACAGTTAGAGTATCTTAACAGTCTTCCAAAGGATGGTAAGATAACTATGCTACTTGATGAGCCAGAACGCTCTCTATCACTTCCTAAACAGAAGAAATTGCTGGAAGTATTGCTGGAGCTGTCAAAAGATTATCAAATTATCATGGCATGTCACTCGCCATTTATTCTTGATTTACCAAGAGAACAAGTTAACATTATTGAGATCGAAAAGGGTTACACAAATGAGTGTGATCAATTGTTTAATTTTAGAAAATAATTATGGAAAATATGAAAACACAAATAGAAGCACAAACAGATATAGATTACTTAGAAAATCGAGCTAAAAATGAACTTCAGCGCGGAAATATGCTGGCATACAATAAGTATTGTTTTCTTTTAATTAAAATATAGTTATAAATAGAAAAATATTGCCAAAAGTATAAATAATTATATAAGACAACGAAAATAGGGTTGAGTTCACCCGAATTAACGCTTGGGAAGATTAGTCCGTTAGGACAGTCGTTGAACCAAGAAAAGAATGTAATTTCATATTTTTCATGATTTTACAGAACTATATGAAACAAATCGCAGTATTTAAGGATACGCTTCGCATTACTGGAAAATAATATGTTTTTGATTGACGCATCCTACGTTTTATGGTAGGATCATACTATGAACATTGATTCAAAAACCTTTGAACATAGTATCCTCTATCAATCAATTAAAAGCCCATATTTTATGGGGTCAATCATTGAACATGTTGATATAAAGTTTTTTAATGATAAAGACGTTAAAAATATATTTCGTCAAATACTATCTTTCTATAAAAGTTACTCAAAATACCCAAATCTTACAGAAATAAAGACTATTTTATCGGATGAAGCCACAAAATCGGCATTTATCAATGTTGTAGAAACATTTAAGGGGTTAGAAACCGATATTGATATTGACGTTCTTCTACAGCAAACAGAACAATATTTCAGAGAAAAATCAATTGTCAATACTATCCTTGATATTGGTGAAAATTTTAGAGATTTGACTCATACAGAGATTGCAGAGAAAGTGACTACTGCATGTGGCCTTACGATCATTACAGATATTGGATTTGACTATTTCAAGAGCATCGAAGAGCATATTTTATGGCTTCAAAGTGGTCAAAATAAAATATCCACTGGATTTCCGTTCTTAGATAAAAAATTAAAGGGCGGTTTTAATGCTGATGGTAGAGCACTTTATGTTATTATGGGTGGCACTAACTCAGGTAAGAGTATTGTGCTCGGTAATCTTGCTGCAAACGTAATTAGGCAGAATAAATGTATCCCAATTATCTCTTTGGAGATGGATGAGCAGCTTTATTCTCAGCGAATGTCTGCAAATTTTGCGGAAATCGAAATGGACGAGATTAAAAACGAAATTGATGAGTTTAGATCGACTATCAACACATTTAAAGAGAATAATCCCGATGCAAAACTAATTTTAAAAGAGTTTCCCCCAGGTAAATTAACTGTTGCGGGGTTAGATGCCTATCTTGCTAAACTAAAAAAGAGGGGATATGATTTTGGGGCAGTATTTCTTGATTATATCACCCTAATGCGGGTCGAGGTATCAAATGGTATGTATGAGAACGGTAAACAGCTTGCAGAGGACGTTAGAGCACTATCATATAAGTATGCAGTATCATTTATTACCCCAATTCAGGCAAATCGTGGCGGTGTTGATGGTGGACAGCCAAAATTGGATAATGTTAGTGAATCTATGGGTATTGCCCATACTGCCGACTTTATTGTTAGTATATGGAGAGAAGAAGATGATGTTGAGACAGGAACGATGCGTATAGGAGTCATCAAAAACCGTATTGGAGAAAACTTTGGTGTCCAGATGTTTGAATTAAATAAATATCTGAAATTGAAGGAGGTTGATGAAGTATTTGAAGAAGACAAAGAATCGATGGGTGCTCAGTTGAAAGAACAAATGAGTGCATTAAGCATTTTTGAAGAATTGAATTTGGATGTGAAATAATTCAAGTTGACAAAACCAAGTTCATTATAAATAATAGCATGTCATCTAAAAAAATATTTTTTGTTTCTAATTATGGGCTGATGTATGCCGCATCACAAATTTTATTAGAATACGCTGGGATAGTTCCAGAAAGGGTTCTTCACACTAAGTATTCTGAGGTTATTGATGATTTGGATACGTTTCTATTTGAACATACTAACCATGGGGATACAATCATATTTATCGGGTTCAATTCAGATATTGAAAAGGGCGTCCGTAAAGTGTATAGTAAACATACGGGGTTCAAATTTTTAAATAATACCGATACTACCAATTCATTACATCAATCCATTGATATTTTCAAGAAATCTAATGTATCAAAGACATGCGATATCATAAATTTTGCAAGATATGCTAAAGATTGGGTATCAATGGACTTTAAGTATAAAGAATCATATATTTTAAACGTGTTGTTCAGGGTATTAGATTTTAACCAATTTTATTCTATATTTAATAAAGGGTATGACACTGAATGGGCTTCGAGTTGTATCCCATATGTTGTTGAACACATTAAAACGTTCAAAGCTCAGTCCCAAAATGTATATGTGTTAAAGGGTTTCTACTTCGTTAACTCAAATATTCAATATTTAGATGATTATATGTATTATTATATACCCAAACTTGGCAACCTAAGCGTTATTGATACAAAGAAGGGTAGGTTGTATCTAAGAAAGCATCCAGACTGCGAGAAAGACATTCTCACGTTCGCAAACAAGGTATGCGACGATACAGTTGGATATAAAAATTTATGTTCAGCAAATATCTCAAAAACATTTCTAGAATTAACCAAACAAATTAAAAAATATGATCTATAATAACTTATTCGAAAAATCACCATTAGAAGAGCTTGAATTTAACGAATTTCATGAAATGATCTTGAAGTTTTGCACATATGTGTGTATGTTGAAGAATAAAAAGTTAAATTACCCTTCGATTTTTGTTGCAATTGTTGAAGATAAGGGTTTACTAGAACTATATACAGAATTTTGTGGATTTGATAACACCAGAGACTCAATTTTAGAGTTTTTAAAGTTTGATGAAAGCATAACCAAGAGTAAGTTTATTAAAAAAGTAATCAATAATGGAAGAATTTGAGAAAGTTATTTATAATACCTATTTAAAGGTTATTGCAGCTAAACAGCAACGGGCATTTAGTTATCGAAAAAACTTTGACGATCTGGATGTTGAAAAACGGGGCGATTTAATCAAATTGTCAAATTTTCTAAAAAGATATCCACATATCCAAGTAGAAAAATTTCTAGAATCACCTTATAAACTTTTTGAAGACACAAAATTTTTCCCATTGAAGTTTTATACTAAGCGCAGAGCACTATCGGCATACATTACATACAAAAAGCAGTTGATTAATCTACCGCCAGATAATGAATACCAGATTAATACAGTAGTAACCAGCCTAAAATTCATTTTAAAGTTTTGCATAGCCGAAAAGATCAAAGTGGTTGATTATATTGAACATATAGATGGAATTAACTCATGTCTCACGCACCTTAAAGAAGATAATGTTAGCATTTATACATTATTTGGGTTTGACAACTTCAAATCAATACTGTATAATACCGATTCAGAATTGAAAACATTGTTATTCGGAAGTAATTATATAGATTACGATATTATGCATAGAAAATATATTCATAGTAAAAAATGTCGAGAACTTGTAGAAAAGGGCTTGAAAAAGATCAAAGACTATGGTATAATATAAAGATCAAATAAATTTGTTCACATAATTGAACACTAAACGGCACATAATTGCCACAACATAAACATAAAGGAAATAAAATGACAGATACACTAGATATGGACAGCCTGTTCGATGAAATTAGCTCAGGTTTTAAGAAGGAAAGTAGCACTGGGGGTAGTTCTTTTTATAAGGATATTCTTAAGTTTGAAAAAGATAAGGATTATATCGTAAGGTTGCTTCCTAATCGTAAGGATGCGGAGCATACAATTTATCCAATTGAATATCATGGTTGGAAGAGTTGTTCGACTGGTAAATACATGGAGGTAGTTGATCCTTCTCGTCTTGACCTACCAAATCCAATTAAACAATATTCCTATGAACTGGGTGCTAAGTTGAAAGCATTGAAATTGGATGTGACAGACCCTCGTATGATCCGTGGTCGGTCTATTTGGACAAATGAGACATGGCTACTTAATTGCTATGTTATTTCTGATCCAACAAATCCCGAAAACGAAGGAAAGGTTAAAATCATTCGTGCAGGTTCGGTATTATTCAATGATGTGATCCATGACCACTGGAAGGGAGAACGTGCTGATGAATACGGCAATCGCATTTTTGACCCATCATCAAACGGGTGTAATTTAAAAATCCGATGCACTGATAAGGGTGGTAACAGCACTAGTAAGATGAACGTTGAATACAATAAGTCATACTTTATGTCAGCGTCGGCAATTGAAGGCGTGTCGGATAGTCTTGAAAAGATGATTGAAACACTTGATAGTTGTCACGATCTTACATCAGTTTACCCAATTAAGACCGAGGAAGAGCTTAAGGAAATCCTTAATACTCACTTCATTGGTGGTAAAGACCTTACTGTATTGCAAGATGACGAGGAAGGGACGCCAAAGGGTGAGGCTGCACCTAAGATGAATGATGTTAGTGATATGTTCAATACAGCTTTTCCAACTCCAAAGGTTGAATCAACTCCAAAGGTTGAATCAACTCCAAAGGTTGAATCAACTCCAAAGGTTGAATCAACTCCAAAGGTTGAATCAACTCCAAAGGTTGAATCAACTCCAAAGAAGGATACATCAACTCCAACTATTGATGACCTATTAGCTGACATATAATATGAGTGATCGCCTTGACCCAGTTGAAGAAGCAATGTTTAGAAGCACTGCTAGTGGTATGCATAGATTAACTAGTTCTGTCACCAGTGGTGGTAGAGACAGTGGCTTACGCAATAACTCAATCGAACATCTGGCAAGGGAAATTGTGGGGCGCGGTGGGGATAATAGAAATCCCACTGCGCCACCTACTAATCAACCATACCAACACCCAGATATTTCTGATAATATATTACCATCTAAAATAGACGGCGATATGTTGATTGATATTAATCAAGAAATGAGATCGGCTGGTGTAGACATTAAAGATAATTTAAACATGGACGTTATTGATCGTCAAAATAAACCTATGGATTTGCCGTATTATAAATCTAATAAAAATAATCAACCACATCAACAATTACCCCAAGAGGATAAGAATCAGATGATGTTTGATCTAGACAGTCATGTAAAAGCCGAAGATGTATTTAATATGTTATCAGATATTCGTGATGAACTGAAAGCTATAAAGAAGAAACTAAATGAGCAAAATAAAGATAAGTAAATCATTTATTCATAATTTTTTGATACCTGTTGCAAATGTTGTCGATAAAGCCACCTTAACCATTAAGGATGGAAGGATATCAACAGTTGCTGCATCTAAATCTACTGGCATAATTTTATCAATATCCCAAGACATTGATACAGATATCGATGAAATGGATATTGGTATTGGTAATATCAAAAAATTCAAAATATATCTTGATACAGTGACCGATTTGGATAATAGTGATGAACTTATAGTAAACAATAATACAATTAAATACAAATCTGATAAATATAGGTTTACATTTCATCTGTTAGATAGTTCGATTACTGGCAAGGCGAAGATTTCTAAGGATTTGATTACAAATTGGAGTGTAGATAACTCATTCGTTGTATCGCATGAAAGCATTAGAGAAATCATTCGTATTAAGGCTGCAAATAAAGAAGCTGATAAGGTGTATTTCAAATTTGTTGAAGATGGTGTATATGCAGATGTAACAGATTATGCGATTACAAATATGGACACGACTGGATATAAGATTGCTGATAGTTTTGTTGGCAATCCTAATGCAACAGGGTGTCCAGTATCATTCGATATCATTAAGTGTTTATCATATCATAAAAATACCCCATTTAAATTCAAATACACAAATCGTGGTGGGTTTTTGATCCAAAGTATTATAGATGATACGTTAATTTCGTATGTTATCTCTGAAATTAAAAACTAATGAAAAATAATATAAAAACATTAGGTTATTTTATTAAAAGACTAAAGGATTCTGGATATGAGACATGGATGATGTTTGATCGATACTCTGATGCAGACCCAAGAAAGTTTACAATTCTTATTGATCCATCTAATGCCGCAGTGTGGATAACATGCTATGAGAATTTAGAAGATGAAGGTGATGTGTATTTTGAATTACATGATGGTGGGCAATTTATCCCATTCAGACTTCGCATCAAAACTGATTCCTTTGAAATTATCGTGAAGCACTTAAATAATTATGGTATCGTGAAGAAATATGCAGAGGAAAATAAATAATTATATGGATGAAGAAAATACAAACGATAAAATCAATTCCGAACGTGTTGAAAGACTTCTTAAAAAATTAGCCAATGTCCCACTAAGTGAAGCGCAAGAAAAAAGAGAACTTAATGCAGGCAATTTAGTTGCACATGTCGAAGAATACCTTGGCCCATTTATGATTTTTGGATATGACCTAAGTGGTAATGCAATTGCATTATCAACCGCTAAAAACCAAAAAGATATGGATGCATTAACGGTGTGTATTGGTAGGTATATGGCACAAAATACCGCTGGTGGTGCTTATGGCGATGTGAGTGATTTTGAGGGCGAATAATAATTATGAAAATCGATTCACCTTTATCAGTAACTGTAATTGATGGTCAATTAGTAATCAGTATTGGCATTGATAGAGTGAATGGCCATAACGAACATCCGATTTTCCCTCACATGCACTTTGATGATCAAAGCGAGTGGATTTCTAATGTCATTTATGAGCTTGAGAGGGACGATGAGACAGGCGCGACAGCTATTTCATCACTACTTGATAACGTAATGAAAGCTGCGATTGAAAACGGATCATGCGGCATCACAGAAAATTCACCAATTGGGTGGACATCTGATGGGGAACCAACCTGTGAACCGAACAAGATTCACTCTTGGTAGAGCGGTAGTATATTTTCCATTTTTTCGCTTGCTTTTTCTAATATTTCATGATAACATATCAACATGGATATAGTTATATTAGGAAGAGGGTATATATCGGGAAAAATTCAGAAGTTTTGGGAGTTGCCAGATGTAAATATTATTCAGGTTTCCCGATCTGAATACGATTATTTGAGTCCGTTCCAGTTTGATAATATGGTAAATAAATACAAGCCATCATACATTATCAATACATATGGATACACTGGTAAGCCAAATGTTGACGCATGTGAGGATAATGTGATGGAATGTTACAATAGAAACTACTATGACCAAATATCAATTCACGAAAATTCAAAACATCATAACATCCCAGTAATTACAGTTTCGTCTGGTTGTATTTATAATGATGAGACTGGTGAACGATCATTTACTGAGGATGACCCACACACATTTGGAGATACTAATCCAACTACATCTACATACTCTAAGACTAAGTCTAAATTTGATTCGTGGTTCGCAAATAGCGAATATAGCAAGAAAAATTACATTCTAAGAATTAGAATGCCATTTTGTGATCTTGATGATGATAAGGACTATTTAGGTAAAATTCTGAAATATGATAAGTTAGTCAATTATAAAAATTCAGTAACCTATATTCCTGACCTTGTATTGTTTATAGAAGAAATAATTGATCGAAAAGATATTCCATATGGTATTTATAATATTGTAAACACATATGGGATCAATTGTGAAGAGATTTATGCCATTGCTAAAAATTTTACAATGGTTAAATACCCTAAAAAATGGTATACGGGCGATGAATTACTATCTATGGGGATAATGAAGTGTCGTAGAAGTAATTGTGTCTTAGATAACAATAAAGCATCACAATATTGTAGTTTTTTCGATGCGCGAACCGCTGTTAAAATAGCATTAGAGGAACATTTTGAACATAATGAAAAATAAAACTACATATGGGGTAATATTAGCTGGTGGGCACGGCTCAAGGTTAAAAAATTACACAACAACAGTTGGAAATAAACATCTTGCTCCTGTATATTCAGGACATGGCGCAACGCCAATGATTGATTATCCAGTGTCTACCCTTATAGAGATGGGTATTACCAAGATTCTGATAATTACCTCACAAAAACATTGTGGGCAAATTGTAGAGCATCTTGGTGATGGGTTTGATAGGGGCGTGGAGTTCACATATAAGATTCAAGAGATGAACGACCCCAATAGACCCGCTGGTATAGCATCTGCACTTAAATTAGCACAAGATTTTACTGGTGAACATAATTTTGTGGTTATTTTAGGGGATAATTATTTTGAGTGGGATGATTATTTCAAAATTTGGTTGGATGAGTTTAAAAAATCCAATGAGTTTAAGTGTGGTCTATTTTTATATAAAACTGATAAATGGTCAGAATTTGGAGTAGCTCAGTTATCTAAAAATGTAGATAAACGTGGATATATAAACATAGAACAGATCGTCGAAAAGCCGAAAAAATATGTATCAGATTTGGCCGTAACTGGCATGTATGTTTATACACCAGATGTTTATCAGTATTTAGATGAATTGAAGCCGTCTGAACGTGGGGAACTAGAAATATCCCATATTAACGACATGTATGCAAAAGAAAACTTGACAATGTGGGTCAAGTTTGATACATTTTGGTCTGATATGGGACAAGTTGAATCAATGATATCAACTCAAAATTATATTAATGGAAAATAAAAATATTATTGTCACAGGCGGCTACGGGTTTGTTGGTTCTAACTTTATTAATTATCTAATTGATAATTTCGATAGTTTTAATCTTATTAATCTTGATAAAGAGGGTGTGGGATCAAATAAAACATTTGTTAAACCAACTCGCCTTGATACACAAACTATCATTCATCTAAAATGGGATATTTCTCATGATCTACTTGCTAAACAGGACATTATTGATCTTCCGTTTGATTATCTATTCCATTTTGCCGCAGAGAGCCATGTAGATCGTTCAATTTCATCCCCTAGAGGCTTTATTACATCTAATGTGATGGGAACTATGCAATTGCTTGAAAATGCCCATAAGATGGGTGTTAAGCGCATTATTAATGTTTCGACCGACGAAATATACGGAAGTAAAAATAAAGGTTCTTCAAAAGAGACTGATAAATATAATCCATCATCAGTATATAGTGCATCAAAAGCATCAACAGAGTTATTATGTAATGCATATATTGAAACATATAGTATGGATATTGTCACAACGCGGTGTTCTAATAATTATGGGACAAACCAATTCGAAGAAAAGTTAATTCCAAAAGTTATCAAGAATGCTTTAGCTGGTGAAAAAATTCCTATTTATGATGAAGGATTGCAGAGTAGAGAGTGGACACATGTCGATGATCATATCAAAGATTTATTATTTGTTGCTGAACATGGTAAGAAAGGGCAAATTTATAATGTTGGAAAAGGATATGAAATCGCAAATATTGATTTAGTTAAGAAGATTTTAGAAATTCTTGATAAACCTGAAGATTTGATTGAGTTTATTCCAAATGGGCGTAAAGGACATGACTTTAGATATTCTATTAATACATCAAAGTTGAAGAAATTACGTCAATCGGTTCTTAATAATCAACTTGACAAAAATGTAGCATATGACGTATTCACAGAACGGTTAGTAGAAGTTGTCGAGGGTTATCTATGAAAAAATACTTACTAAGAATATATTGGAGGAGGCCCGTAGTTAATCCATCACTATGGCCATTTACGCATCATACAGGGGAATATATATTTCGAGTCGATTCTGAGGGAGAATTAAATGAACATATAAAGCATATGAAAAATAAAGCTATAGTTGAGAATTACGGTAGGGAACTTATAACTATTGAAACATTTAAGAGCTTATAACATGAAAAATTTATTTATAGATGGCGGTAATTTACTAATGCGGTCATATTACTCACCACAAAACAAACCATTTACAAACTCTGTCGGTAAAGAAGTTGGACATATACTATGTTATATGAAGAATCTGCTATCTTTACAAGAACGATTTGAGGCTGATAACATATTTATAGCATGGGATATTCGCGATACTGAGTTTATTAACTTTAGGCAGGATGCTGTTGGATATAAAGCAACACGCGACCGTTCTGATGAAGAAGACTCACATAGATGTGATAAGGTTATTTGGGCAATGTGTGAATATTTAGGTATTAGAAACATGCGAGCTAACAAATTAGAGGCAGATGACATCATTTCATGGTTATGCTCTGAATATCCTAATGATGATAATGTAATCGTATCAAATGATAAGGATTTTCTACAATTAATCAATTACTATCCCTCAATTAAAATTTTTTCACCAATTAAACAAGAACTAATAAATGAAAGCAATCATAAGGAACATACAGATGGCGTCGATATTGATAAATACTTACTCTATAAGGCAATTATTGGTGATAAGTCTGATAACATTAGTGGATTATTTCGATATGGCCCTGTGAAGGCTAGAAAGATCGTAGAAAATGTTTCTGAGGGATTATCAGCATTATCAGATGAAAATAAAGCAATTATCAAGCGCAATATGTGGATTATGGACTTGAGAAAGGGATTAGATCAATATTCCGATGAAATTGAATTTTATTCAGACCAAATTGTTGATATAGACCCCAATTTAAGTATGTTCTTTGAAGTTACAGAAAAACTTGGGTTATTTAGTATTTACAATAATAAAAGTGTGTGGCGTGATAAGTTTGGTGGGTTTAAGGCGGGAGATATGTTGCAAAATATAATGAATTCAATAAATAATTAATATGGATAACTACAATAACTATAATCATACACGCAAATGTAACAATTGCCCAGGTGCAGTGGCTCGCGCTCGTTGCAACGAAGTTCACGCATATAACGAAATTATAGTGGAGGCAAAATATATTTGCCCACGATGTGGAACAATGTTCCATCGTGAGGAAGTTTCGCGCCGCCCTAAAGATCAGAAGTGATAAGTAATATTTGATTATTTATGCCATATGCATAAATAATTAATATGGCATTATTAGATTCATTAAGAGGCGGGTTTCGGAACGAAATGTTGTCCACACTCCAATCGATGGCTCCATATTCCAGTAGGAATATGGTTGACATGATTAGTGTGGACAATCCTAAATATAAAGATTTTCATACAAAAGGGACTAGACGAGAGGAATTACTATCCAATCATAGTATATCTCAGGGTAATCCATTTGGCAACGCTAACCACCCAATGGGTGACTTTGGTAGTAATGGTGATTATCATACGTTCATGTATGCTAATATCGAACCAGATAAGGGTAAACGACTGAGCGAATATAGATTAATGTCGGGATATGATTTTATATCTACTGCACTTGATGAAATCTGTGATGAATTTATTGTTATTGATGATAGAGAAGAAATTATTAATTTTAGAGTTGATGAAAGACTCGACAAAGCATCAAGAAAAACAATCAAGGAAGAGTTTACAAAATTTGTCCAACATTTCGATCTAGAAAATAAAGGTTGGGAGTATTGCCGCAATCTTCTGGTTGACGGAGAACTGTTTTTTGAAAATGTTATTGCAGATGGTAAGGAAGATAAAGGTATTTTGGGGATTGTAAGTATCCCAAACGAAAGTATTGACCCAATTTTCAATAATGTTCAAAATTTAATTGTTCGTGGTTACTTGATGAGAAAACCCATCTACGATGAAGCCCAAAAACAAGTGAAAGAGGTTGTCCCAATTGTTTTTGATACTAATCAGGTTACGTATTTTAATTCTAATGAGTGGAATGAGCAAAAAACATTCAGATTACCGCATGTCGAAAAGGCACGTAGAGCATACAAGCAATTAAATATGATCGAGGATAGTATTGTTATCCATAGACTTGTAAATGCCCCCGAAAAACTCGTTTTTAAGGTCGATGTAGGCAACATGTCTCAACCGCAAGCTGAGCGATACCTACAGCAATTAGCACAACGGTATTGGTCAAAGAAAACGTATGATTCTAACCAAGGTGGTGTCAACATGTTTAACCCTCAGAGTATGTTGGACGCATTTTGGTTTCCAAAACGTGCGGGGAGTGAGGGGACAGATGTATCAAGATTGCAAAATAATGGCGGGAACCTTGGCGACTTACCCGATTTAGCATTCTTTACTAATAAATTATATAAATCACTAAGTGTCCCTGTAACAAGACTTACAGAGTCAACTGGATATAGTGACGGAACGGATATGCTTCGCGAAGAGCTAAAATTTGCACGTTTTATTATTCGTTTGCAACGACAGTTCTCCGAAACTATGAAACGCGCATTTATTACGCACTTGAAACTGCGCGGATGGTGGGAGGAATATAAACTTCGTCCAACTGACTTAAAAATTCATATGAATGAGCCAACTGCATTCAATACTCTTCGCAAACAACAAATTTTTGAAATTGAGAGTAATAATTACGCAGGTATGGTTAGTAACGAGCTTATTTCCGAAACATATGGTCAAAAATTATATCTTAGAATGACAGATGAAGAAATTCTTGCAAATAAAGAATGGCTACGTAAAGATATGGAATTTAAGTGGGAACTTCAAAATATTGGTCAATTTGGACCAGATTGGAGAAAACAGGCTGAAAACGCTGAAGGTCAAGCTGCTGAAGATTTTAATCCGGAGGGTGGAGATTTAGGTGGTGGTGGCGGTGGAATGGGCGGAGAAACCGAATTTGGAGGAGATGGGGGCAGTGTCCCACCTGAAGACTTTGGAGCCGCACCTGACGCTGGTGGAGATGCTGGTGGAGACGCTGGAACAGATGAAGAGGTTTAATTATGAAAAACTTTTTAGAATTCTATATCGAATCAGCAGTTCCGTTTGATAAGCGTAGGGAAATACGTAAAGGTTTAAAAAAGAAATACGGTAATAAACTTTTTAAACCATATACATTTGGTTTCGACATTGAGTTCACTATCACTCGCGATATGGACGAAGTTAGAGACCATCTTGACCATATAAATATAGAATATGACAATGATGATGATTATAAATTATATGTTAATGGTTTATATAAAAAACAAAAACAAGACCTAGATTATGATGACATTGATGATTGGGAAAGTGATCATCCTGAGCCAGATGAAGATGATTATTATGACGAAGATGATTGGACAACTGATTATAATACTTGGTATAGTCAAAAGGAGAGTTTGGAAGAGACGTTAGCTGAAAACAATAATTTGTTGGAAGATCTTAAAGAGACCAGCCAAGAAGAATATATTAAACAAATATTATCTAATGGAAAATGGGAGGAATATTTTCCAAATAAAGGTGGACAAATTGAGGGGGATATCGAATATGTTTCTGAACAAATCGAAGAAATTCTTTCATCATATGATATTGACCCAGATGACTTCACATGGGAAGTGCATGAAGATGAGACAAGAAATATAGAGATTGTGTCACCAATTTTAAGAACAAAAGACATCCCAATAGCAATGGAAGTATTAAATAATTTAAATATTGGCGAAGCGGGTGCGGGAACGTCTGCGCATGTTCATATCGGCTTACCTGAAACATTTGATTATTTTGACTTATTAGTGTTATATGATTTAGTTGATGAAGATACGATTAATAAAGTAGAGCCAGATAGAGCACGCGGTTATACCGAATTGAAAAATGTGATGTATAGACAGCTTGCAATATTTCTAAATACATATGAAATGGGTAGCGATATAGACGTTGGGGACTTCCGTAAAATACAAACTGAAAAACGCATGGGTGTAAATATTTCTAAGGTGAGTGGGGGGGTTGTAGACAGTAATAAAAAGGGTGATAAATCAAAATCTGGAAAGGGTCGCACAATTGAGTTTAGATATCTTTCATCACGTATATTAGATGATACCGAGCAGTTTTTTGAGTGGATTGAATATTACATGACATTAGTCAAACTTGCCGAATCAAGGGGTAGATTTAAATTCCAACATTCTGATCAAACATATGTATTAACACGCATATCAAAAAATAAAATTCATTATGATGACCACGAAACTGGTAGACCATATGAAAAACAAACTGACATCAAAGATACGATATCAAAGTCGGATAATAGAAAAGTCATGTTAAAAGAGTTGAGTGATATACACAAAGATCTCCCAAGTAATTTGAAAATTAAATATCCATTACCCGACATTAACAATATGTCAAACGCACAAATTGATAAATTTTTACTACAAAATAGTGAATTAGCACATTGGTATGTTTCGGGAAAGCGTTTCAATAATAAAGATTATGAAATACCAAAAGAATTTATCGAAAAGATTTCAGAAGATGTATTACAAGGTATAAAATTAGTAACGCAAACTAGAACTGGTTTACGTAGAAACTTCGTTGTTGAAAATAAGCTATTGAATACGCCAGAGTCACAGTTAGATGAAAACAATATAATAAGATATACTATAGCAATGGCATTATACTTACAGCATCTATATCGGCAAGATTATTTTAAACATTTCGATGTTGAAATAACAAATAAAATTAGACAAACGGAGGACTTAGGTGAGGCCAGACGTTTATTTAAGGAAGTTTTAGACAATAACGATAAATAATCATGTGATAGATGAAGATGACATCATATGATTACTTATATTATTCGCCAAGTTTATAAATAATTATATGCCAGAGCCACTTTCATCATTTTATTCCACACATTTAAATTCTAGAGTCAATTCCATTGAGACGTTAGCGTGTAGGAATCTGAGGTTCCTTGGTGGAAATTTAGCTTCGGTGGAGCTAAGTCAGGATATGGGCTTCGAATCTATCGCTAAGGCGGTTGAGTTATATACTCAATACACTGAGCCAAGTAGAGAATACCTTTTATTCGATTCTCAAATTTATACTCCAGGCGTTGGTATTAAAATGGAAGCATTGTTTAATGCAACACCTGAACTATCTTCAGCATATGATTTAGCTGATCCAAATACTGTAGTTGGGAGAGATTATGATTTACAGGATTATAGGAAAGTTATTGATGTTCGTAATATGGAAGTTGGGGAGAACCAAGGCGCAAATATTCTATTTACTGTTCAATATGCAATGATTCAACAGATGGGTGCACTGATGCATTCAGGTGGTATGAATAAGGGATTTGATTTGGTGTCATGGTATAATATGAACGAATTCTTAGAGCTTCGTAACAAGATGCTAGCCCTCCATGTTGAATGTAGATTTGATCCACACACACAATTATTAAGATTGTTCCCAGAACCGACTGGTGCAGAGGCATATGGTAGTCAAAGTAGGGGGTTTGGTAAGTATTATGGTCTTGTTGAATGTTATGTAGAACCTAGATTTCGGGATTGTTTAAAAAACCATTGGGTTCAAGAATATTCATTGGCTTTAATGAAAATTATGGTTGGAAATGTAAGAGGTAAGCTCAACGGAACTCAGTTATTAGGTGGTGGAACAATCAATTGGGATACATTTATGAGTCAAGGTAGAGAAGATAAATTACGCCTAGAAGAGCAATTACTAAATGGAACTGGTGGTTTTGCAAATGCAGCACCACCTCAAATGTTGATTTGGTAATTTCTAAATAATGCCAAAATTTAAACAGTTTATCTTATTAGAGATGCCCCAACATTTTCATTCTGGTGATGATATAGCAGTAAACGATCCAAAGGCCAACTACGCTATTACGCAGTCATATAAACAGACTCATATAAACATCGACACTATTCAATTTCAGAATGACGAAATCGATGTATATTATGATGGTAATAAAAGCGGTGGGGACTATGCATTCATCTCAGGTGACAAAACACTTGCAGAATATAGCTATGGCGCACATGATAGTGGGTTTATTCAAACTGATACAATTTGGCAAGATAAGGCATATCGCGGTATATTTAGATTTATTTTTGTAACATATTTATTACCAAAATATAAAACTATTATATCTGATCATAGATTAACTCAACTAGGATTTAATTTTTGGGTAAAGTTATTCAATGATTATAATTCAAAATTTCAGTTTGGTATCTTCAACATGGATAGTAACGAAACAATTAAAATTGATTCGGGGGAAGAATTTAAAAAATATTATTCTGAATTGGAAGAGATGAAAAAGTGGCGATTCTACGTAATGTTATGACTAATGGCTCGATCAAGGAAGCAGTTTAAGTCAGGTGTATATAGACCATTCAATAGTCAAAAGTTTGGTGAGTCAAAATGTGTTTATAGGTCATCATTTGAGTTAGATTTCTTAAAATGGTGTGACCAAAACTCTAAAGTTATGGATGTTAAATATGAAAAGGTAATCATTCCATATCTATGTAAAATAGACGGTAAAATGCATAGATATTATGTAGATTGTAAGATTGTCTTAAAGGAAACAAATGGGTTAAAGACATATCTGATAGAAATCAAACCATTTAATCAAACGTTACCCCCAAAAGAGAGTAAACGTAAGAAAAAAACTACAATTATATATGAACATCTAGCATGGGCTAAAAATACAAGCAAATGGGATTATGCTAAACAGTTTTGTAAAAAACATAATTATCGTTGGTGTATATTAACCGAAAAGGGTATTTATATCGATGATAAATTTTTTGAAGGTAAAATGTTTGGAAAAACTAAATAATTAAAATGAATGCGTTCAACAATCAGTTTGAAAAATTAAAAAAAGTATACACAGAGTCCCCAGAGAGTTACAAGGGTTCGACTGTAGAATCTAAGGATGTAATAACGTTTGTTTACTTTATCCCAACGGGCGCAATTGCGTATGGTAATAAGGGCGAGGAATTATATCACACGACGATTCTGCGTCACTTTAAAGGTAAGCATCATGAGAGTTTAAATGTTAAAGGCGATATAGATAAGAATAATATCGAAGCTGATACAGTTATAACAGGTAGAATATGGGTTGACTCAAAAAAATTAGCAATTTGGGACTATATTGGTAATTTCTATGAAGATATAGACTTCCAATCGTGCCTACATAATATTGGAGCATTTTTTGGAGCAAATTTACATCAATATCAGATCGAGGTGACGAAATTAACAGGTGACGATGTAAAAAATGCAAAAGAGATTAAATTTACATAAATAATTATATGAAATGGTTAATTATACTAGCAATACTCTTCATAACTGGTTGTTCAACTCCACCTGTTCATAAATCCAAACCTATTGTTGTAGAAAAAATAGGTGGATCATCAGTTGTAGTGGAAGTTCATGGTAATCTAACAAGGATATATTCATCTAAAGCAAAGGAATAATATGGGAACAATCGAAATTTTAAATTTTTTACTTAGTGGCGTAGGAGCCGCATTTTTAACTATATGGAAAAATAAGCAAGAGGATACACGCGCAGAACGTGAGTTTTATTTGCAGACAATATCTAAGCAAGCTGAGGCAACAAAAGACGCTCGTGAATATGAAGGCGTCCCAATTACTGAACAGTCTAGATTTATTAAGAAGAAAAAAACGTGGATGTTATTTGGAAAAGATTTCGGATACGATTTTGAATCCAATGATAGTGGGACATATAAAGCATCTACAGGGTTTCATATGACACGTAGAATTATTGCGCTCTTATCTGTAATTTCATTAATTGTATTACCGATCATTTTACCAGTATTTTATGATGCAAGTGTTACATTTGGCTATGTTGAAAATAGTTGGACATTACTACCATGGGTAAGTGAAGTGCCTGTAGTTAAATGGATCACAGTTGGAGATGCAACTCGAAATGTAGTTATTACTCCGCTCATGTCTAACGTTTTAATCTCGGTTATATCTAGCTTTATGGGGAATCAAATAACTAAAAGATAATGCTCATTTTAATAAATAATTAAAATGAGTAATAATTTTAAATTAATTGTCGAGGATGTTGACCTAGATTCCTTTGAATATATTGTAGAAGAACAGAATAATAATTCTGATCGGAAGTATTATATTAAGGGGCCAATGATTCTTCTTGATGAGAAAAATCAGAACGGGCGTGTCTACGAAAGTTCTGAAATGATACCCGCTGTTGAAAAATATATTAAGGAATATGTTGAGACAAATAGAGCATTGGGTGAACTTGAACATCCAGAAAAACCCGATGTTAATCTTAAACAAGCATGTGATAGAGTTGTATCGTTAGTCCGAGAAGGTAACATATACATAGGTAAATCAGTTTGTCTTTCAACACCCGTAGGTAAAATACAAGAGTCTCTTATACGAGATGGAGTAAAGTTAGGTAAGTCTACAAGATGTTTGGGACAATTAATTGAATCAAATGGCACAAACTATGTTAGATCACCAAATATTAGAGCAATCGATACAGTTGCCAATCCATCTGGTCAAGGTAAAGATACAAGTTGTTTCATGAATGGTATTTTAGAAAATAAAGAATTTATAATTAACTATAATCAAGGCAATGAAATTGTCTATGATGGGTTAGAAAAATCTATAAATTCTTTACCATCTAAAAAAATTGATGAATATCTTACTGAACAAATTTTAAAATTTATCCGCAATATTCAATAACATATGCCAATCGTAACCCCATTTAATAGAGAAATAATTAATTTATGAATGTGCAATTTAATGATTTAATCAAACAAGGTAGAGCAACTATTGAATTAGGTGTTTCTAATCCTAGTAGTTCAGGATATGCAGCAAGTATATCATCAATTGGAACATCAACTGATAATAAAACGTGGATTAAAGTTGGTGCAGGTGATACTGATTGGGAAAAACTTATTCAAGATAGTGATATAACAGCTGTTATTCCTGCTAGTCCTACTCTGATCGGCAACACAATCTTCGTAGCAAAAAACGGAACCAACACGCGCACAGGGCTTGACCCACACGACATCCGTAAACCGTTCCTGACTTGCGCAGCAGCACTTGCATCAGCAACTAGCGGAGACACGATACACGTATTTGCTGGCGACTACTCAGCAGAGGGAGCATTAGGTGGTAAAGATGGCGTGGACTGGACAATCGAGCAGGGTGCAATTAGCCCAAGCTTTGATGTCATAGGAGCATTTACGTTCACGATTGATGGTGATATTGGGGGGGTGTTTACTGTTAATAACGCAAGTGCAAATGTGGCATGTAAGGGGGATGTTGGGGGTGATATTCTTTGCGGTGGCGGAATTCAAACGGCAGGAAACGCGGGGACTTCTATTCAATGCTCTGGCGGAATTCAAATAGCAGGAAACGCGGGAATTTACATTCAATGCTTTG
>Ga0306906_1000280_pt1 | contig 22000 bp, 30 predicted proteins | sample AntRauTorcE11897_FD_190405 | JGI IMG/M metagenome (GOLD analysis project Ga0306906, IMG submission 190405) | Saline lake microbial communities from Rauer Islands, Antarctica - Metagenome Torckler E11 #897 (v2) (version 2) | ecosystem: Environmental > Aquatic > Non-marine Saline and Alkaline >...
GCTGCTTTGATGGCATCCACACAGTCTTGTTCCTGTTCTGTGCGGATCACCGCAACATCCACGCTATCATCATCAATCAGACTCACCCCACGCAACTCCGCGCCTTGCGCCTCATCAACCAACTCAGACCACGCCCCTTCGCCTTGATCACGGTTTGTTAACCCAGCATGGGATTCCCTGTTGACGATGTTGAATGTCCGGCGTGCAGAGGGCGACTGTGTTATGATCTGAAAAACGAGCCCTTCGGCTACAAGATATACTTCCACTGTGAGAACGAATCTTATCCGAGCGACGGATTTTCAGAAACATGCGAATGGTATACAAACAAACGCGATAGAATCTCGCGAGAGGATATGGACTTAGAGAGTGATGCGTCTGAGTATGCAAAAGAGTTGGTCCGTGAATATTGGGGCTGAATGCGTGACATCCTCCCCCTCGTAAACGCCGGGATTTTCTCCTCGAAGAAAGATAGAGGCAGTCCCTGTTTTTGTGTAGTCGGAGGAACTGAGAGGAACGGAGGGTGAGTGAGGGGTTTGTACCTCGGTATTAAGCCCGCAACACCAAAACCGGGACACAGAGAACCCTATTCACATGTACAAACGAGGCCACATCGGAGTGTCATTTCTCCTGTACGCCCCGCTCGCGTATGCGCTCATCAGATACGACACTGCATTCACCCCACATGCGGTGTTAGGGGTGTTCATCGTTACGCTGCTCGCCGATCTCCCAGATGAAGACCTTGACTGGCAACAATTCAAAATCCCGGTCACAAACCGGAATGCGTTCTTCCTCTACGGATTCCTGCAAGCGGTGATTGGAACGCTCGCATCAATCTCGCCAGCTCGCACTCGCCCAAATATCCAGTGGCGGCCAATCGTCACGCACCGAGGATTCACGCACACAATCTGGTTCATTAGTCTCATCGGCGCGCTTGGCACTGCGATCTCGTATGCAACCTTGTACGGGATGACTGAGTTGTACGGTTCATCTGAGCAGTTCGACACGGTGCTATTGACTTCCTTAGCTATTATCGGTGGGGCGCACCTCGCATCGGTTCTTCTCACCCGAATCGGTGTCCAGGTATCGATCACTGACACAGCGTTCATCAAAGTCATTGGAAGCATCGCAACCGTTACAGTAATCACCCAATTCGGCGTTCAAACCGGATTCTTCGCTGAATTCTCCGCACTCACGATTGCTGTGTTGTACGGTGGGATTGCCGGGTACACAATCACGACACACATCGCCGGAGATATGCTGACGCCGTCTGGGGTGGTGTTTTTCGGGTCGTTACCACCGACACTGGCAAAACGGATGCCATTCACTGAACGGCGATTCACGGTGAATCTGTGCCGGGCAGATAGTTCGTTTTGGAATGCGGCGTTCAAGAACATCGGCACGATCGCGCTCCCGCTCGGGTTTTTGTTCGCGCATCCGGTTACTCGTGACTGGATTGCAACGGGGCTGATTTTCGCTGCTGAAACTCTGTGACTGAGGCGTCACCACAGTACGTGTCAGGTTAAACACACAGAATTCAATACTTGACCCGGTGTATGATGAAATGCATCCGCGATAGGATGCGGCATTGGTCTGCCTTGTGTTCGTTTGTCGTTACTCCATCCACGCGCGGAATGCTCTCCTCCCGTTCCGCGCGATCCTCCTACGTTCCACCTTCCTCACGTAGCACTTACGGAGTTGACTTCAGGAACCAGCGATAATACGGGGCACTCACAGTTCTGAGCGCATTTAAGAAAACAAGTGCGAGCCTGTGGCTTCCCGGAGGCACATTGTCAGTGACTACGCACGGGGATGGTTAGTACGCCGACTCGATGTCCGGCGAGTCAGTGTCGGACACGCGCTCGATTGCTTTGACAACAATCACGATGTCATCTGCGGCGCGAATCCATCGCGATGGAATCTTCAAGCCCTTGTACCCGGACGTGAACGTCAACGGGAACAACTCGGGGTTCAGCGAATCAACCGCGATGTGCGCCAAGTCACCGGTGTTGAAATCGATGAGGGCGTCAGCAACCGTGCCGACTCGCGTACCAGTCATTGTGTAAACATCGATGCCGTAGAGATCTGAAAGCTGCCGGGAAGCGTCTTCCATACTCGGGACGAATAACTCACCGGGTAAAAACCCAACCGACCTCACAGAAAACCAGATTTAACGCCGCGACCAAAGCCGAGTCCAGATCCGCCCGATAATTGTTCGTCGCCGCCCGAAATACACGGTCGGTGATCCGTCCTCGAATTCAACGTAGAACAACACGGTTGACCACACTGTGAGTGCGCGAATAACGAACTTCCACGAGATCACGGTCGCGATGCCGAACAGTAAGGCCGTGATTGCTATATCATCAAACACTGCGGACGGGGTCTGTATCGCCGCTCCAAGAATCGGGATAACGAGAAAAATAAACCCGAGCGTGTACCCGAACGTTCCGAACCGTGAGAACGGCAGGTAATCGAATTTCTCCGAATAAAATCCGCGCGGCCATCGACGGAGCTGCTCATCGCCTAACCACGTCTCCCGAGCTTCTCGGAAATCAGCACCGGTGATGGTTTCTCGAACGATGTTCGTATTCGGGGGCAGTGACTCCCGTGGTAATCCCGGGATCTGATTGAGGAACGAGTCACTGGATTGCTCTGTCATTACTGGGCCTCACAGACAGACCGGAAATAACATTCACACATCGAATTGCCCCAAAACAGGTGCGCCCCCGCTGGATTTGTCTTCCGGGTTGAATGGATCTGGTCCAGAAACACCGGGGAAATCAACTGCGTCATACCGTGCATCGGTCTGTAACTGTGGAATAACTTCGGATTTCCAGACTTGTTTCTGTGTTCCGCGCGGTACTAACGAGCGTTTCTGTACAAAATACCGTCCGGGGTGGAAGGTATCCCACATCGATTGTTCACTCCCAGAACGGTTCGCGCCAACGTCATGGTTGCCGAGGCCGGTGATATACGAATTCCACCACGGGCGGTACTCGTTGATCAACGCGGTTTCTGCGAATTCAATGAAGGGCTTCTGGAGTTTGAGGTATGTGAATGTGAAGTTGTTCGTGCGGAGATTCTGGGCTTCTTGCACGCTTTCGTAGTGATCGCCGATTCGCCCAGCGAGCTTCGGGACATCATACTCGGCATTGAACGCGCCAGTTCGCCCGCCTTTCGGCCCGGCCTTCCCGATGTAAATCGGGATGTTCTGTGATCGGGCAGAGTTTGTGATTTGAGAGTATAGGCTGCAATCGCCGTGATAATACAGGGCGTATACACCACAGCCGTTGAATGAGGGGCGAGTGAATTTGTGTGTGGGTTGGGATTCGAGTTGATTGATTACGTCCCGACAGATTTCGTCTGCGGATTTCTGGGTGGGTTCATACCAGTTTTCGGTTGGGCTGGTCGCCAAATTGGAGTCGGTTGTATTGTCGCCCCAGTCGGAATTGAGCGCGGATTGCGACTGGGTGTTGTGAGATGGGGGTGCCCCGGACCCATCTGTTCGAGCGGGATTCCGTGACGGGGAGGGGGCGTCGAAATCCGTGAGAGCGGCTTGTTCGTTAGCGTCGGTTGTATGGGGCACGTGAACCAACAGCGCCGCAGTGGGTCGTCGCTTATAATACTATCACAATTTCACGGTTGGAGAACCGTGATTCGCCGCGTTACCGGGTTCATCCATGTGTAGTGTGGTAATCCACGTTCGGAATCCAATTCGAATCCGGATCTGTATATAAACACCACACACAGCGGTGTCCGGGTCTGGAACACACTTCACCGGATCTCGACCTGCGACCGTGGCGTCACTCCACGTCAGAAAGCGGATCTCGGCACGCCTGTACAATCGCCTCCTGAGCTTCCTGATACACTTCCGTCTCCGAATTCGATTCCGAATCAATCACCACATTCCGATCATCGCGGTTCAGAAGCCGCTGGTAATACGTTTCCACAGACCGAAGATACTCCACCGTCTCGAACTTATTCGCCTGCTCACTGCGAGCCGCCCCCGTTTCCGGAGACACATCCAGATACAGCGTCATATCCGGGAACACCGACCACTGCTTGTGCAGCTGGTAAATATCCTCGAATACAGCGTCACCATACTGATCCTGAAGCGTGGCTGACTGATACGCACACCGCGAATCCAGATACCGATCACAAATCACAATCTTCCCCTCCGCTAACGCAGGCCGAATCGTTTCCGCTAAATGATTCGCATGATCAGCGAGATACAGAAATAACTCTGCTAACGAATCCGCATCATCATCCCGCAGCGACCGATACACTGCATCCCCATACCACGAATCCAGCGTCGGCTCACGGGTGAACACAACGTCATCACACTCTCGGTACTCTGCTTTCAGCGACTCCCACAGTGACGTCTTCCCACTGCCATCAAGTCCTTCTAACGTGATGAGAGCGCCCTCATCAGCATCAATCTCCGGCACCCACTGAAGCGTTCCATCACACGCAGGCGTGCTATGCGCTTCCGCGAGCAACGTCGTCATTCCGGACTCCTTATTCTGGTATTTGCACTTCGGGCACCACACAAAGAATTCTGTCGGCATACAGTATTACGGGTTCCACATCGACTTAAACAACCGAATGAACGACACGCCCCCGAAACGCTCAACCCTCGTCCGAAGCGACCAACTCTTAATCCGTGATCTCCGCCAAATTCGCAGCCGAATATCTCATCGTTGTTGGGATTGTCTTTGGAGTCGCCGTGTTCGGCGGCGCATACTACGGCGGCTGGGAACCGTTAGAGCTGCTGGTCGATGACTTTCTTCGCCGCCTTCGCCTTTTCCTTCCACCCGTACCCAGATTCGTAGACATGCCGTTTCTGATCAACTAACTGCTCCGGGTCAGACTCAACGAATCCGCCGCGCTCCCACGTACCTGTTTCATCAATCCACCGCAGGACATGTTCTCGCGTTTCCTCCCATGACATCCCGACCATCTCGTAAAACGCGACCATTGCGAACACGGCGTTGTCATGGCATCCGGACACCGACCCTTTCTCGTACACGGTGCGAATCGGCTCCATCTGCGGTTCAGACACCTCCTCGCGGTACTCCTCCGGGGACAACAACCGGTATTTCTCTGTGTCGCCATCCACCACTTGTTCAATCCGACTGGTCTGTTCTAAGTGAGTGATTGCAGCAGTTGTGAAACTCACACTCCCCCCGCCCCCACGCGGCTCCCCAGCCAGTTTCTTATTTTCGTTTTTAGAACCAGTGACCGGATCTGAATCCGAGTCAGGGCGTAACTGTGATTCTGTTTGCGGCCCCGAGGAGAGCTTCCGGAAGAGACTGTGATACCCGAGTTCGATGTCGATTGCAGAGAACATAGGGAAGTCACACTCCGGTTCGTGAAGGTCGTTCGTTGTTCGGCAATCGGGGCACGGATACTGAAACAACATCGTTACTCCAGTATCAGGCACACCGCTATAAGAAACTTTGACTACACGACACCCGAAACAGGACGTGAGTTTGAGACAAGGGTTAAAACAGAATTGAGGACGTATGACTACATATCGATGAGCCGTTCATTCAATCGGAACCAAGGAACACATACCCGCCCCCGAAAAATCCGTGAATTTGATAAACAACAATGGGGTGAGAACCACGGCGTGAACGCCAACGTAATTGCGTTCGACTGGGGGCGACTCAACCAAATTGATGCACTCGCAGCAATTCGGAATCTCATTGAGGAAGCTCCAGCAACAATGCGGTCTTTCACTGTGACACAGATCGGTGAGGAGATTGGGATTAATACAATTGGTGTGAGCCAACAACTCCAGCCATTAGCCGAACTACACGGTGCGTGGCGCATCGACCCGATTGATGGGTCGTCTGAAATGACGTTCATGAACCCGAAGTACACGCACATCGATGAATTAGCACCGGAATACACGGTGACTGAGGCGACTGATCGACTCCAAGTGTTAGAACGCCTTGCAGGGTACGGTGTTACTGAAATGAAAGACGCCGCGCCTCGATTCGGGATTCAGGTATCAAGCGTGAATCGATTTGCTCGCCGCCACGATTTCTCATGGCAAACTAAACGTAGTGCTGGATTACACCGTATGATCCGAACGTGGGCGGTGCTTCTGGACTGGGGGTACACACTCCGGGAGCTTGGTGAGGCATTCGGGTATGAACCAACAAGCGTCCGAACGATGATCACACGAAAACTCGATGCGGACTTCGAACCCCCGGTGGATCCAACACGCAGCGTCACTGAATCCCCACCGAATCTTCACTGACGGTTCTACTGAGAGTTTTGTTTGCAGTCAAAAAACGCGGTGTGTCTTGACATCCTCCCCGCCCTGAAGGGCGGGGCTTTCTCCTTGACTCTTCGTAAGTCAGCGCGCCGGGTTAGTTGTAGTAGCCGTGTTCCTCAGCGTAGTCTTCCGCCCAACTCGGAGGCTGGGTTTCCGTGCTGTTGATGTTCGTTACGCGAAATTCGCTTTCGTACACGACTTCATCTCCCGAGTACGCTGTTAGTTCTGACTTCCGAATAACTCCCGGTTCCGAGATCCACATTTCTCCTTCAACGGAGTCTGCGCTTCCTTCGAGTCGGTAATCACTCAGGTCGTCCGTTGCTTCTGTTGCTTCGAATACGGCAACGGTAGTGCCGTTATCATCCGTGTACCCGTTGAATTCGTAGTTGGCGCTGCTCAAGTCAGTGGCGATGACATCCTCCCCGCCAACAATGGCGTTTTCTATAGCTGTACGGTCATCTAACGTCCGAGTTCCGTTATCGGTCTTGATGCGCTTTGACTCATCAGCATCAACGGACTGGAAGTACGACCACACCTGCTCACCAGGCGCGTCAGATACGCGTTCGTAGTGAACGAATCCGTTTGCATCTTCTGCACCCCAAATGGAGTGGCCTTCATCCCAGTAGAACTGCCCGTCCCAGTCGACTTCACCGTCAACTGTGAACGACTCGTAGGTATCCACGAGGGCGCGTTCATGAGCCATTGTGAGATCATACCCGTCGATCTCTTCGCGTAACTCTTCATCCTCGGTGCTGAACTTGTCGGCGAAATCTCCCTCCACCTGTTCCGTGTTGTCTTCTTCGGTGGTGTTTTCAGTTGTTTCGGATGTGTTGGTCACGGGATCTTCGTCTGTGACATCCGAGGAATTGGGAGATGCATCGCCCCCTCCGCCAGCTCCGGCGCATCCGGCAAGGAGTAGAATCAATGCAACTGCAACTGGGGCGGCAGCTCGACGCAAAGCAGACCGCTCCGTTTTCTTGTTATCTTCTCGCATCAACTTCATGTAACCACAGACTACATAAAAAACCAAGGAAAACCGTTACTCAGAAGAACCAGCAGGCGGCGGGACAGCCACCCGAATTCCAGACGGTGTTCGGAACAAAATCACTCGGGATTCCCGTTGAAGATCGGACTTCCACGGCGGAATCTCATCCCAGACAGACTGCTGTTTCCCATCCGCAATTACATACGGATTGAGCGACGGTCCAATTCCATGTTTTCGAGTGATGAACGCCGCTGCATCATCCGGCGGCATTCCACCCGACAGTAACGCACGGAGTTCAGTTGCAACTGCCTTCTTCCCATTCTGATACGGTTCCGGCTTCGAAACAATCAACGGACGCCACCCATTTGGAACCGGGACGAATTGTTCATACACCGACTGAACAACACGTAACTCCGCATCACCAATCTCGAATTCATCTTGAATTGGCGACCAAAACGCGGGCGACACGCGGAACAGATACCGGGCTTCTGTCTCCTCAATTAACTCGATTGTGCTGTACTCCGGATTATATGCTGCCGTCAGTAATTCCGGAAGACGGGATTTGAATTCCTGTTGCAGTTCCCCGAGTAACGCTTCTTGCGTTTCGAACATCGACTCAAGTTCCGCGTCTGTAGCTGCCCTTTCAGAAGACGAATCCGGAGGTGAGGCCTCTGCTATGGACTCTTGAATCCCCAGTTGGATTTGTTTCCATGAGAAAGGACAGTTCTCCATACGTAGCCGTGCCACACCACCTCATAAAAATCCGTGCCGGTTTTTCCACCTGAAAACCAAACCGAAGCCGCGAAAATCAGTACGGGTTACTCTCTTAACTCGCTCCCCGACGATTCGTCACCGAAATCAACCTGTTCGGCGAATACAGGTCGCTCACCGTCCAGAATAACGACCTGAGTCGAGTTCGAAATAGCCTCTCCACCCTCAATCGGGGAGTTCACACTCGCTGCTAACTCCCCATCAACAACAGACACATGCAGCGTGTCACCCACACCAACATCACTCGGAGTTTCAGCCATGTACCGCGATTCCTCCGCGATGACACCCACAGTCATTCCTTCCGCCACATCATCGCCGGAGTCATGCGTCATGGAAATCCCCGTGTCAGATTCCTCCACGGAGAAATCAATCGCCTGTTCTTCCGCATCACTGAGCCACGACGGTTCGTCAATAGCCGTGTCGCCAACATCAGACATCGACACCGTCCGAGTGTCTTCAACCGGCTCACCGCCAACTAAGGAACTCTCTGTCGTGATCTGAAGTTCTTCGATTACGTTCTGTTCATTCACAACCACATACCCTGTAGCGGATTCCAATTCACCAGCGATTTGCAGCGGGCGAAGAAGTCCCTCTGCATTCGACACGGAGGCAATCTCAAGACGGTACTTTGCAGGGTCATCCGAGACGCGACCAGCGTACTTGAGATTAGATGCCGTGACAACTGCTCCACTCAGTCGCTGATTCATAACCATCTCCCGGTTAATGAATTGGGGATCAACAACACGGTAATGCAGCTCGCCATTCACATCATTCTCGTGGAAGTACGCATCCTCACCATTCGAATACGCCGTTGCGATTCGCTCACCCGAGGTGAATTCATACGTCACTGCATCCGAATCAGCACCACCCACAATTGTCCGGTCCTGGCCTTCTGTTCCAATCTCGGTCGTCATGCTGAACGACGTGTTCGACAACGCCTCAACATGAGCCGAATGCAGAACAGATTCATCAACAGTGACTTCACCCTTGTCAAGCGTTAATCCGTCAGGAAGATCTTCGGACGATAAATCAGATTCAGCGTCAGCAGACGGGTTTTCAGCACCATCTGCCTGCTCACCGGGTGTTGTGTCGCCAGTCATGGCTGTGAATCCGATCGCACCAATTGCCGCCAGTGCAATTACCCCAACTGCACCGACAATCAGCAGCTGCCGCTTAGATAAATCTCCTATCATTACAGTTCAGTTCCAGTGCGATGCATAAAACGCTGACCCCCTCACCGCTCGCGGCCCCTCACGTCGGGAGAAGGCTCATCGCAACGAACACCGCGAAGCCAAGGAACCCGATAAGGGAAACGCCCATCGCAGAAATCCCAGCGATACTTGTGAATTCGTCTGTCGTCGGGGTTGACGCTAACTTCAGTACACGAACGTACTCGGTTAATTCTCTCGGGATCTTCATATCAAACCCCAATCAGCGTCCCGGGCTTGAACATGGTGGGGTTACTCGACGTCTTCGGCGATGCCGCGTTGATACCCAATCGCCCAACAATACGACGCCGCGACGAAGCCGAGTAACACAAACCCGGGGAGTAGAATCCCGCCGATTACCGTGAGCGTGATGAGTAACCCGAGAATGGTGCTTCCGATATACACACCAACACCAGCAAAGAACGCTAAGAAATACTCTTGAGAGAATAATGCAGTGGCGAACGCCGAGACATCCATCTCACGGAGATTATGCTGCCGAGAATACTCTGCTAAAACTGCTGGAGAGAGATAATACACGATTGCGACAAGCGGGAGTGAGATGATAATCCCGAGCGCGGAAGACAGATTGAATGCCAACGATAACACGAGGAACGGGGCCGTGAGAAGCACCGCTAATGCAGCTGCTGGCTCAACCCCGTCTTTCAAGAATTCAATATATCCGGTGAATTCCGGCGCAGACCCCCCGCCATTCATTGCGTGTTCCATCACAGAAACCAGATACCCAATCACCGTGAGGAATGGAATGATTGTGGAGGCAGCTAAGAAATAGACGATTGTGTATCGCCACAGAACCGTTGAGGTGTCATCAGTCCCGAGGGCGAATTCTAATGGATTCGGATTCACAGGTACTCGTGTCTCCCCACGGCCCGCTCAAAAACCCGGCTAAGATTCAGTCTCGAAGCGGAGCAAACGCCTTCGCAAGCGCGCGGAGATTGTACTCAGATACACTTACTCGATCCTGAAACGCGCGGAATCCATCATCATGGGTTTTTCCAGCGCCAGTTTCATCCACCCATTCCGTAATCAAACCGAGGCAGTCCTGCCGATGCCGCTTTTCAAGATTGGCGTTCAGCATTCGGTCGGTGAATGCGAGTGTTAACCCGCCCTTCCGTGTCACACCATCAATCCCGTATTCGGAAAGGGCGTGGAATAATCCCTGATTCCGATTGAAGGTCACAGTTCGGGTTGACTCCGAAATGAACGCATTCAATTCGGATTCGGAGAGTGTTTCCGGGTGCAGACTGCCTTCAACCGCCCGGTCAGTGACTGTTGCAAGGTACAGACAGACAATCGACAAGCTTGTTCGATGATTCGCATTCGGAAACGGGTGCCGGAGAATAAGCCGGGATAAGAGGCTTGCAGCGACTTCAGGCACCGGATCGCGCCATTCAGTCTGCCGAATGGTTTCCATCGCCTCATTCGGCTCGAAATCCTTGTCCCACGTCAGATCAGCGTCCGTGTTGATGTAGGAGAACACCGTTTCGAGAACGCCGGTGACTGTGTCCGGGGGCGAGGGATCGAACCCCGCGCCCGGTTTGTAGGAAGTCTGTCGCCGCCCGTAGTACGTGTACACGTCATCAGCCGGGGACCGGATTTCGGACTCCTCGAAATACCCGCGTTCATCGAACCGAGTCAACGGTTCTGGTGTGTCGTTTACTCGTTGAAGCGACAGCGTCCCTTGTGGCGTGTCGATGTGGTAAGGGATGAACATGGTTAGGCGGCGAAATTCGCTGCATCACGGTAATGCGTTTCGTTCGGCGGGAGCGCATTACAGTCCAGTAACAGGGCTTGCAGTTCTCTCGTTGCATCCCGCACCATCTTATTCGTTGAATGACTGGGTTCGGAATCCGACTCTGAATCGATTTCATGCGCAAGTTCGAGGAGTGGGCCGTTGAGGAAGAGATACGCTGCATGAATCGCAGCTTCCTCGTCTTCAGTTACGTCAGACACGGTTTTGAAAGAGTACCCAAGGAGAGTGACGCGGAGTATAGACACGCCTCGGCGATACGCAATCTCCGCCGGGGAATTCCCGGTTGCGAAGTCTGTTGGTTCCCGAGTTTCGTTGAGTCGGTGCGTCACTGCTTCGCTCATCACGGGTTGGTCACCACGGAAATTTCGGAGTCGGCGGAGACTGAATTCGTAGAGGGCCGTGAGTTCCTCAAGTGTGTCGTCCATCGTTACTATTCTCTACTCCATGCAAGCTTTTCAACCTGTTCGGCTTCGATACGCTGTTCAATCGTGCAAGAGTTCGTCTGTACCTCATTCATTCCATTCAAATCCCGTTATGTCGTTCCACTCGCCACCCACGGGCATACTACACCGAGTACATGCCCGAAGTGAGACTTTTGTATTTGTTTTTGTCGTCCCGATTCCGTGTTCAAATGAACACCCAAGTATACGACATACAAGGCCTTTCGTTGCGTTATCGGTGAACTGGATTCGTTCCATGCCCTGTCGATCTTTTAACATCTCACTTTTCGAATCCAGAACAAAGATGATGTATTCATGCTCAATATACGGTGAATCGAGGAATTACGGAAAATCAAGGAGAAAGCCTCGCCGTTCACGGCGGGGATGAATCCGGAATACCTCACACAGTCCACGTTGGTCGCTCTAAACAGATGTTTTAAGTAGATTCGTTCCGTAATGACACGTAACCGAGGCGGCCTGCCCGCCCTGTCAATCGGACAATATCGGAATCCTCCGATTCCACGCAGAAAGCACCCCTTTCTGTTGGTGGAACTTGGGGTGCGGTAAGCAAGTATCTCTGAATCCCATGCCGGGATAGGAGTAACGGCTGGTTGGCACAGCCAGTAGTTGCCCATGCCGGGCAACTACAAACCTTAAACATCCCAACTCAGCGGTGCGGGGCCGTGGGAATCCCCGCCCTTCAGTGCGGGGAGGATGTCAACGTTCAGGGAGTGAATTGCCACGGGTGCGGTGACCCGGGGAATTCTGCTCGTTGCCGTTTAAACGGTGTGTTCTTCAAATGTGAGTTGGTACTCTTGTCCACTTGCAACGATCGCTGTCCAGTCGCATTCACTGCACGTCACTTCGTTGTATGGTCCCGAGTCATCGTACACTGCTTCGGCAGTGCGGGATTTATTGGGGCAGGTGTGAGCCATGCTGAACCTGATACCATTCCAGTTGTAATAGTTGCGCCCCTACTGAGAGTCACTAACGAGTTGTTTCTCTGGGGATTCACCCGAATCTGCCGGATAGGCAACCGTTTTTTTCCGGTGCTTTTATCTGTTAGCGTGGTGTTTTATAGAACATGACCGACACCGACTACACATCAGACGAACCCTCAACTCCCGAAAACGGATTCGCCGTCATCTCCCCATACCGCCCCCTCACGCGAACCGCGCACAACGATCTCAAAGACTACGGCATCATCGACACCATCGATAACACTGACCAGATGAATCGCGGAAACGGTGTCCGAGTCGAAACACAGCCCCCTATCGACCTCCTCGAAAAACACGAACTGGAACTCGATCACCCGCCAGCCGTCGTTTACGAATCCGAACGCGGCGAACAGACCTTCATCTTCCTCATTCCCGAACTCGTGACAAGCCATGGCGTCGAAACCACATACACACCTGCTGAAGCTGTGTCCATGTTGGAAGACCGCGACGACTGGACAGTCACTGAAGGCAACCCCGAGAGCGTCCTCGACCGCGAATAACTGTCGCCGCCACCAATCACCCTCGGACTAACAGAAACCCAGCACGCCTGCGTTCAGCGTCACTCCCGGCCAGTGACTTTCCGGATGCACGTCGACCCGAACGCACCAATCTCACCTGCCTCCACCTGCATGAAATACCCCGTTAATAACGACTCCCCGCACCGCTGACACGCAAACTCCCCCTCACGAGAAACCACATCCGACTCGAAATTCAGCGACACATCCCCAAGTGGCCGAACCGCCGCCTGATCTCGGTCGCGGGAAATCACGCCACGTTCTGTGGCTTCCCGCAGAATCTCCCGTGTCTTCCGTGGATGAACAGTCACTGCCTCCAACCGATCAACCACCTCATCAAGCGGCAATTCCTCCTGTTCCAACACCCGAAGTAACGCCACTCCGCGTTCAATATCATCGCCGTACTCGCGATCCGGCATTAGTCAGCGACGTACTCCGCATCCCCGCGCGACATCAGAAACATCGCGACCGGTTCAGTGAATTCGTACTCGTCCCCTGCATCCGCGTCAACAGACACACCCCCAACATCAATCTCCACAGCCGAATTCATCGACACATCAACCGACTCGCCCGTGAAGAAGTCAGGAATGGCGTCCGTGAGCGGGTTGAACTCCGTGAGATTACCACGCGGAATTTCAGTGACTTTCAGCGACGTCCCACCGTGAAGACTTCCCGGAAGACGCATAAGCCGATTCAGGTCCGTTGTCACTGGCTCATCAACATGAGCTGCTTGCTCCAAGAATACGCGGTGAGCAACAAGTTCGACGTAATTCGAGAACCCATCGTGCGCGTCGATTACACCGCTCTGGATTTTCGGGTTGTCAGTGTCGATGAAGTCCACCAGCCCTTTCGCAGTTTTCTCACCAATCCCATCGATGTCGCGGAATTCCGCAACGGCATCGCTCTGATTTAACGATTCGATCCGTTCCAGGTCTTCAAGAACGGCGTCACGAATTCGATCACCCCAGCCGTCTTTGATGAGTTGCTTTGACTTCGAAGACGACGCCCGTGATGTCCAGTGAAGATCTCCAATGGCATCGTCTGTCAGTAAATCATCCAGCACAACGGTTTCTGTGGAGAGGTACTCAATCATGTCTTGCCGCGCGTCTTTTGAGAGGGCTTCCACGCCATCATCGTACACGTGGACGTGGTACCCGCGCCCACCCGAGAAGAACACATCGAAATCACTGAATCCGAAGTCAGACTCCAGTAACTCGATCAGTTTCAGGACTTCCTCGCGACCGCGTTCGAGCATGTCTGGGTACGCGATCGTGTCCGGATCAACACCGGGGAGGTGATCACCGTCGATGTCGAACACGAGTGTGGTGGCGTTCCGGCCTTTTTCTTCCATTGTTGACGCGGATGGGTTGTCGAATCTCGCAGCAGACATGTAGACGTGCCGGGGGCGTTTCGTTGCGAAGTAGTCTTGGAAGCCATCCATCTGGATGACGCTTCGATGCCGAATCATCCGGGTGTCGTCATCCCACGGAATGTATCCGAATTCGCGTTCAGTGACGTGAGACGGTTCAGGAATCCGTTCACTGCGGTAATAATCCTCGAATCGCCTCTTGAGGTATTCGCGCGTAGCAACTTCCATACTGCCGTGTACGATGTACGTCCCTTTGAACTATCGGAAGATGACACACCGGGGCAGTCGCTACCGGAGATTGAAAGACACGCATGAGTAGGAAGTGGGTGCCTCGGAGTTACAGCTCCGGGAACCGGAATTACCGCCCCTACACGGCAGGGTCCGTACACCCGATTATGCCCAGTCGCAGATCAACTGATGGTTAGCATGGTTGGATGACCAGCAGCATCGCAGATGGATCCTCCTTTCGGAGTCCTGTCCTTTTGAGGCAGGGCGCGGCAGGACGACCAGCTTGTAGGAGGCAGACCATCCTGCCTTGCCCCGTGTCAGTGTACCGGGTTTTCAGGCATAAATCCTCGGGATTCGAAACCCCCGCCAATAATTCGTTGATTGTCGTACACGGGGTTTATGTCTGTCTAAAAACGAAGCCATACCAGCATGACACAGTCAACTGCTGCACCAGCCACCGGTTCTACAGAAAACACCCCCGACACAGCGGTTCCGAACGCACTCAACACAACAGGATCGAAACTCGTGTACCTTCACATCACGACAAATCGAGAAGTGACGATTGACGAAATCCAAGACGACCTCCAAATGAAGAAAATCACGCTGTATAGTGTCCTTGGAACACTCAAAGACAACGGCCTAATCGAACAGAACGGCGACGTATACTCCGAACAGACGATCGCGGCAACTGCATCTGACTGATTCTTCGGTTGATCTACTCGCAGCTACACCAACCGGAGGTCCCCAGTCTCATCTGCGTCTTCATCCAGTTCCCGGAGAGCCGGTCGGCGTTCCGCAAACGTATCCGGAACCGGGAGATTGAAAATGATCTCACGGGCAACTCGGACATTCTTATTCACAGTCTGCCGCGTCTTTCCTCGGACATTTGCCCAATCTATCTGAGTAACGCCTTTTCTGAAGTCATCTTTTGAGATTGCGCTTTCCCACGTGGCAGTGATGTCGCCTTTTGTCCCGAGATAATCGAAGGCAGGTGCTGCATTTTCAATTGCTCCCGCATACGCTTGCATAAAACCTGTGTCCGGGGTGACCCACCCCACCGAATCACATTACAGATCCGGGTTCCCTGGCTTCCACGTACTCATGGACTCAACCATGTACCGCCCATCCTCACCAAGTTGAATGATGTAATCATCACTCTCGAACATCTCCATCAGATCCAACTCGAATTTCCCGCGCTCAACAATCTTGATGCTCCCGAACTGGTCATTCAGAACCTCACGGACTTCATCCGCATCCTGAACCGGATCGTTATCCACATCAGCCACAATGATGTCCCCCGGCTCAGACGGTTCTCCAGACTCAGACCCGCCAGAAAACGACGGGAGTGATCCCGGATCGACAATCGTTGACCGCGCATTCGCTTGCGCATCATCATCCATCGAATCCAGTGACTCCCGAGCACCCGCAGACGCAGTCTCAGAACCACTGCCAGATTCATCGTTAGACGAATTATCCAGTGACTTCCGTGTAGCCGTCTCCGGCCACTCACGGTCTTCAAGCGCAACACCAGCCCCGTCACTGCCCGAGCCACTGCCTGAGTTGTCCTGCGGGATGAACTGGAACTTCTTCGCTCCGCAGTCCTTGCACCCAGACGAAATCACAGCTTCAGATCCGTCCGGATGAATCGTCTCGCATTCCGCACACTGATGCGGCACAATTACTCCCCGTGAAGCAGTGCCGACAACAGTTCACCGTCCTCAGCATCAACTTCCTCGATTTTGTCTGCCGGAGCCACGAACGTGATGTCATTCCCGCCGTCATCGCTCCCGACAAACTTCGAGAAGAACCCGCCCGACTGCGACGGCGTTCGGTTCGGGCGCTTAATCTCGATTCCCGTGAAGTTGTCCGGATTGATCTCGCTCATCGTCTTCTCAACGAGACGCGATTCCTCATCCGAACTCAGTCCAGCCGACAACACAACCACATTCCCTTCCTTCACCGAGTCGAGAATGCAGCGAATTTTCTCCATCGAAGTGAGTTCATCCGTCCGAGCTTTACTGAACACATCCACCTGAACACCGGGAGTAGTTTCCGACATTGTAATCACCCGAACTTTTCCGCGATTTCATCGTACAGATCCCCGATGTTCTCCCCGGACTTCGCCGATCCGGCAACAACATCGTGCTGCGGGAACGCCGATTCAACCCGCTGCACGTTCGACCCATCGAGATCGGTTTTGTTCGCAAGCACAACAGCTGGGAGGTCTTGCGATTCAATGATCCCGACCAGCATCGTGTTCACTTGCGTGAACGGATCCTTCGTGGAGTCGATGACGTAGATAACGCCGTCGACGTCTTCCCGAAGCCAATGCATAGCTTCTGCAACGCCCTCGGTCGCACCTCGGCTGCGATCAACGGCATCTTCCTTATCCATGTCCTCCATGAAGTCCTCGTAATTGACTTCGGTAGTGACACCGGGCGTGTCCACAACGTCCAGATTCACCGTTGCATCGTTCCGTTCGATGGTGACGCTTTTCCGCTGGGCTTTCTGCGTCTCGTGTTCCAGTTCACTGGTATCCACGAGGTCTTCGTCTTCATCATCAGCCCAATCCTTGATGATCTGGTTGGTGAGTGTGGACTTCCCAGCATTGGGCGGCCCGTAAATCCCGATTCGCTTCGGCTCCCCGTCGCTAAAGAGCGACATGGGAAGCACCTTCCCTACTGCCTTTTTAATTCCGTCAAACATGTGCTGGCTCATAGCCACGAGGGTGACTCTATTCAACAAGAATGCCAGTCCGTTCTAAATTGTTATGCCCTTCAACCTAAGTTTCGGCATGTGGGCCGCTCACAAATATTTGGCAGACGACTATCTTTTCACAAGGAGAGAATCCCGCCGTTTACGGCGGGAGGATGTCACTCTCCGGATTCATCGCCATCCATATCGTCAACAATTGGATGCGGGCCGTGGATGTCTTCCAGTTCTTCCAGTCCATTCCGAATGACTTTGATCGCTGCATCGCCGATTCGGTCGAGTTGCTTTAGGTCTTCATCCGATGCCTGATAGAGACTCCCGATGGTGTCGTAGCCAGCCTCACGGAGGCGATCCGCTCGATTTCCGCCGATCCCGGGGAGATCGCCTAAGTCTTCAGGCCACCCAGCTTGCTCCTTCTCCGTTCGATTGATGACTTCGTCTGGAATCGTGAAGTCACTATACGCAGCCAGTGCCTGATCGAAGAGCTTCTTTTCAGAAGCATCATCATCTTCTAAGGCAGCCATGGCATCCTCAACCAGATCATACGGCAGGTCACCGCGCTCGGAGAGAACCTCCACGAGTGCCTTCCGAGCGCCCTGGTACCGATTCCGGATGGTCACCGCAGCAACATCAGTTGCATCAGCGATGTTGTGTTGCGTGAAGGTGAGTTGGAGATTGTTGACTCGCGCAGCAAGGTAGATGATGCCAGCAGCAACACATCTCTGCGAGTAATTCCCAACTGCCGGGTGATTCTCATCAGCGAGGATGCTATACATCTCCAGTGCAACGTCTTCGAGTTCCTCCGGGAGATCAAGGACATCAGCGTACCGCTGAATGAATGCGTTTGCACCGACGAATTCCGTGTCGATGTCGAATTCGTCCTTCATCGCGTTCAGGGCGCGGTCAGCTGCGTTCTTGCCGAAGGACTTCTTGATCTTGTCAGAGTCACTGGCGTCGTTCCACAGATTGTACGTTTCATCCATGGTGAGCGGATGATTGTTTTGCTGTGCGGCGAGAACGAGGGATGCGACTGCGAGGTTGTCATGACCTCGGGATTCGAGCGCCCAGATGTTGATTGCGCGGAGGAAGTTCGCTTGCGCGTCTTCGAGAACGGTGTCTGGGAGGTCGAGTTCGCCTCCAACCTCGGTGATTTGCCGGTTGCAGCGTGGGACGGATAGTGATCCAGTCATCTCCTCTATTTACGAGGCTAAGTTGTAATAAAGGTGTTGTTTTTTGCGATGTTTCACACAATATCTATCGTGCATCAATATAAAAGCACCCATCTCCCCTTCGAGAAACCACCATCGAAACGAAAACCCGTTACAAAACCCGAATGCTTGAATATTCGGTTTAAGTCGGGCGATTATCGCATTCATCTCCGGGTACGGTGCCCCGGGGAATTCTGCTTGTTACCGTTTAAAACTCAGACAAACTCGTCGTCTCACTCGACACCTTCCGACGCGGATCCTCCTCAACAAACACAAACCCATACTCCTCAACAAGATCCATCGCCTGCTCCGAAATCGACGGCGCAACCACAATCCCACGAACCTCCGACTCAACGAAATCATCCTCGAATCCAACCTCAAGATACCGGCGCAGCTGATGCACGGCCCCCGGATCGATTTGCCGCCGCTTCAATTCCGCCAACACAGCGTTCCCATCTGAATCATACCCGAAGATGTCCACCGGACCCGCCCCTGTTTCCCACTCCGTCGACTCAACCCGGAACCCCTCTTCTATCAACTCCGGATTATCCACTAACCGAGACTTCAGATCTGCCTCCGTTCCAGCCAACGACTTCTCCCGATCATCCAACAGTCGTTCAGTGATGATGTCGTACACGTCAGCCACCCAGATGTCTAACTCTTCAACACCTTCAGATGAAGACTGCTCTGCATGAATCGCTAATTCATCTCCCTCTAAGCCGAACGTATAGGATGCACCGGGAGTCATCCAATTCCGTGGTTTGCTTTTCTCTGGGCCATGAACCAACACGGTGCCATCCGGTTTGAGAACCAGTAACCGATCCCCACCACCGAGATCACTATTCGCTCGTCCATCGTACTGCACTTCGCAATTCACTGCTAACACAATCGTTGAATCTCGCTTCCGAGCTTCCCGGATTTCAGATTCGGAATCGGAGAGCGTTAAATCACTCATACACGGTTCTTTGGAAGGTATGCGGTTAAATCCCCGGACGGAAGACACGTCAATCAGATTTAAGCCCCGACCTTTCATACCGACATGTGATGACTTCTCACACTGGGAGTGATTCAACTACCCCCGATAACTTCCCAAGTGGCGTCCACACTCGGAAGACTTCAGGCTCAACCGTTCATCTCCGAGTTGACGAACGGCCTGACGAATACCTCATCAGCGCCGTTCTTCCCAGTATGTTCAACAGTTCCGTACAAATTCGGGCTGCATCAAATAACTACGTCGAAATTATCGGCACGACACCCGATGCCAAAATCAGCGAACGAATCCAACTCCCTGAACCAGTGACGGAAGACAAGATCCGCACTGAGTTCAATAACGGTGTTCTCGTTATTCACGTCCACCGCCCGTAACGCGGGGGAATTCAGTCCGCAGTCAGAAACGCGGACATCGTAGTTTGGCCCTCAGACGGTTCAACGGTTTCTACTGTTGACTGGCACATCTTTGGCGTGTTATCTGACTCAGGGGTTTCATCGGGCGTCTCGATCTCAGGTTCGAGACTGCCGAAGTTGTCCGTGGCTTCGGGTTCCTCATCAATCATAATGGCGTTCTGTTCCGTGTCTTCGTCCTCGCCGATCTGTACTTCGCTGTCTTCCACAAGCGCATCCGTATCCTGTGTTTCAGGCTCCGAATCCGGAGAGATAGTGTCGGTGAGATTGTTGACTACGGTTGTCGCTACCATCTCATCAGCGGAGATGAACAGTAGCGTGTCGCGGTCGCTCAGAGAGCGGCGGATACCGCACGAGAATCCGTTTTCATCTTCGAGGGTGATGTGGAGGTCCGGATCGAGACTGTAGCTCTTGAACGTGTACGTGCCCGTGTGGGCGGCCATGTCTGCGTCGACGTGGACAGTATCTCCAGTGGTGAACTGCGCGAGGGTGTGTTCAATGCCGTGGTTGTTGTAGGTGCGTCCGTCGCGGTCGGGGTATGCTTCTGCGGACATGCTTGTATCCACAAACGGCCCATCTATATATAAAAGCACCGAAAAGGACGGCAAAACAGTGCCACTGAAAACAGATCATTTTAGAATAAATGTGCCTGCCCTTTTGCCTCAGCCCACGAATCAAAATACTTGTACACAGGCGTCATCGACACACACGCCCGATCCGCAAACTCAGAAGTCGACACATCAAACTCACCCATTTCATCCATCACCCGATTAATCTCAGACAGCACCAGCCACTCCCCACCAAGAACGTTCCTCGCAGCTTCCACCTTTGCATCACACCAATCGTTGAAGAACAAGTATACAACATCAAGCGACAACCCAGATGCGTCTTGAAACTCCGATTCCGATACTCCAATTCCATGAACCTCAACAACCTCAGCGATCTCCTCAAGAACATCTTCCTGAGAAATATCGTTCCCGATCAATTCCTTCGCAACTTTCTCACGGATCTCAGAAATATCACCTAACCGCCGAAGATACGTCGCAACACCTGCTTTCCCACGGCCTTCCAGATCGGTTGTTATTAATGCACCATCGACCTCTCGTGCAACCCGCACAGCATCCTCAAGCAACTCCTCCTCAGTGAATGACGGCTGCACAAACTCATACCCGAGTTCAGAAAGTGCAACCGAGAACGCATCAAACACCGTCTGGTACGAACTAAATGGGTATTTTCCGTGTTCACGAACCATCGTAACAGTTGGTCGCTTCCCGAATTCGTTTTCTAACCGTTGAAGTTCGCCTAATAACTCGTCTTCAGACGGTAAGACGAGGTGTGAGTCGGTAGCAGAGAACCCAGCTGCTTCAAGAGTGTCCGGCCATGATCCGAAGCGGACACGGCACAATGAGTACGAGTAGCGTCCGTGTTCGTCGTATTCGGTGCTTGTCGGCGCTCGTGGCTCAACTGTTTCTGAAACTTCTCTCGCAACTCGTTGCACGTCTTCGATGATTTCCTCGTTGGGGACACCAACGCTGAAACCACCTGCATCGAGTATCGATTCGAAATCGCCGAATTCGTCTAAGAAGTCTTGATGGTTGTATTCGGTGGCGAATTCGAATTCAGTTTCAGTTAATCGACTGTTGTAGTAGCTGACGACCCGTTTGATTTCCGTTAGGAGATCGTCACGAGATGGGCGGTTGGCCTCATCTTCAGTTTTTTCTCCCATATTTCTAAGAGTATTCGGGGAGGTATAATCATTTGCTTTGGTTCCAAAAGCCACGTGACATCCTCCCCGGCGTGAACGCCGGGGCTTCCCGTACCGCAGGTGGGATATTTGCTGGTTTACGATACAACCTGTTCTCTCGTGTGAAACGTCCCGCTCTCGCGGTCGAACAGGTGTACCGATGGCTGTGCCACACAGCCGTTACTCCTATCCTCACCGTGAGGACTCGGAGTTATCTTCTGCCGCATGTTCTCCGCCCCATTGCAATCCGCGTTCCCAACCAAACCGCACGACGAGCAGACGTACAACCCACGCTCGACACGGTTCTCCTTCGTGTCGTCACCACAGTTCGAGCAGGTCTTTGAGGTGTTCCACTCGTTCTCCTTCA
>Ga0306906_1000281_pt1 | contig 21998 bp, 21 predicted proteins | sample AntRauTorcE11897_FD_190405 | JGI IMG/M metagenome (GOLD analysis project Ga0306906, IMG submission 190405) | Saline lake microbial communities from Rauer Islands, Antarctica - Metagenome Torckler E11 #897 (v2) (version 2) | ecosystem: Environmental > Aquatic > Non-marine Saline and Alkaline >...
GTATTTCATGTTGGCCTCCTAGCCACAAGATTGAGCGTTGGGTTGATGAACAGTTTATACACATGTTCAGGTGTTAGCTTTCAAAGCCCGTTTATTGTTCTAAACCAGAGCAACAATAAATGCAACAATTGGAAACTGTGCAATCATTGCAGTAAAAGCATAAGCTACTGGGGCTGCCCACACTGCGTTATAAACGGTTGCTCCAACAGCAGTAGCAATTTTCATTGCAGCAAAGTTGATCCCAAGAGAACCTAAGATCGCAACGAGACCAGAGATAGCAATAGCAAACATAGTCGTGCCCTTTCATTGAGCGTTGGGTTGATGAACTTTCGTTCATTATAGATGCTTCATTTTTCTCACTTTTTCTCGTACGTTTTCCTACTTTGTTACCAAGTTTGTTCTTCCTTAACCACCGAACCGCACATGGGGCTTAAGCAGGGCGGATCGAGAAACACTTGCGGTGGAGGTTGAATTAGACAGAAACGCGGGTCATGTGTCGAGCACCTCCGTGTTCAGGTCGTATTCGGTGGCAAGATAACGCATTCTGTCGATGAACTTCGGAAGGAAGTCTCTGCCATCGTTGCAGTTATCATGAGTGTTCTGTAAGTCTTGGAAAAAGCCTATGTCTGCTTTGATGAAGTCGGGGGCTCGTTTGGGGTTGGATATAATTATGTCCATGATGGACCCATAGCCGTCCCATTTTTTGGGGTCTTCTCCATCTGGGATGAATGGACGTATTGCACATCCTGATCCGCTGTAAGTACAGCTTATACCATCGGCGCTTTTCTTGCCTGTGGAAAGCAAGTGCCTGGCAGCTTTGTCAAAGGCTTCTTGACGTGTCATTTAAAGTACTCCTCAGAGTTGGCTTCGATGTAATTGGCGATCCAGAATAGTTACTTTTCCTTGGTTATAGTGATACCTATTTTTTCCCCCTGATAAATGAATCTCTTAATCTCTTCATTAGGGAAGTGCCTTAATTTTTGAACAGAAATTACCCCGTCATAGTAGAACACAACAACCTCGGTGGGATCATCAGTGAAGAATGCAATACACTTTTCTTCTGGTTTGTCTTTCATATGGAAGTAAAAGCCAACAGGTTTTCTAAGTTTCGGTATGACTTCTTTATCGAGTATCAACATATTGATCGTTCCTTTTTGGGGGTTATAGTTCAGATGGGTCGGTTATGATCTTTGTTGAGTTTGGATCATGTATGGGGTATCGAGATCCTCCTTTGTTTTCTCCTATTACAGTGTGATTGTTGTGCGCCGCCCATTGAAGAAATGATACGTAGATACCAGAGCCAGCTGGTATATTAAACACTGCTACCTTATCTTCTCCGTAGTTTCCTTCAATGTCTTTAAAAACATGAAATTCTGTTTCGCCCTTTAGCTTAATAGCCCTAAGTATGAATAGGCTCATTTTTTATCACTTTCCTTGTGTTTGGGTTTTCGGAGGATGAACTTTCGTTCATTATAGATGCTTCGTTTTTCTCACTTTTTAACGGGCTTTTTAGCAGCCCAACTAGACCTATTTTTCAGATTGTCTGATCTAGTCGCCCGCCTAAGGTTAGAGGGTTTGTTGTTCGATCTGTTTCTATCCTTATGATCAACATCACCAGACCTTATCTTCTTACCTGTAGTGATTTCTTTTACAATACGATGTTCATACACAGCCTTCCCGTCAATCCTTACAGTCCTATAACCATCACCATGATCAGTGCCCGCTCTTGCCCCTGCTCTAGCCCTACCAACACTCTTTTGATGGTATAGTTTTCCCCCCTTTAGCTTAAACTTTTCTTTCCATTTTTTCATATTATACAAAACCTTTCTGATAAAATAGGCCACCCCTCGAAGTGAGAGATGACCTTAGTTTGGATTATCTTAGTATACGCCAATTTCCCTGTTGTGGGACCTTACTCCACCGGCAATGTCTGGGATCATTGTAAGAACCTCTTTACGAGTTTGACGAGAGATGTCACCAGTGATGTTGATGTTAAACACCTGAGTATCCTTCGACTCTGTGGATCTATTATTAGTTCTAGCATCTTGGGTAGTTGTAACAACCTCACCCGGTTTCAGTAAGGCAGGGACCGAGTCCTTACCTACCTGAGCACCCGGGATAAGAGGAACAGTACCACCACGGTCAAATGGAAGTCCAAATAAACTAAAAGCACTAGAAAGTATACCCGACAGACCACCGCCGCCAGAACCACCTACTCCACCGAGTCCACCGAGAATATCAAACAGACTAGAGGTAATTCCATCAAAGAATTCTTTTATACCTGCAGTCTCAATTAAGGATGTAACAAATGCGTCAATGAAGGTGTCAACAACAGTTGAGGAGAATGTATCAGCAAAAGCCATAATACCACCTTCAAGATCACCCTCTTTGAAGATCTTTCCTAGACCCTCTCTTAGACCATCTCTGAACCCATCAAATAGCCTCTGAGAAGTAGACAGCATAGAGTCGAGTCTAGTTTGAGCGCTAGAAAGCTCATTGTTAGCTTTCGCAATCTCTTCCGTATTGTCAGCGCTTATGAGACCACGCTCACGAATGATACGGTTGATCTCTCTTTGGAGTTCTATTGCTCCAGCGCCACCCCCAAGCACTTCAGGGCTAAACCCTGCGGCCTCTGCTGAGTTAACATTACCACCAGACAGGATTTTCTCTATTTCAGCTTCCTGATTCCTGATAATATCAAGCTGTTGTTTACGAAGGCCAACATTGGTAAGAGCAGAGTTGTTAATACGCTTTTCTGCTGCTTCGATCTTCTTGAGCGAGGAGAAGAGTGAGTTAGTTTCTCCACCAGTTAGGCCGATTAATCCTTCTATTGTCAGACCAATATCACTTAGCAGTCTTTGAATAGGAGTATTGGTAGTACCACCGCCACCACCATTGCCACCGCCATTGCTAGTATTCAGACCCCCACTAGAGATAGCATCGGAAAGAGCCTTCCCTCTTGTCTTTAACTTTTCGATTTCTTTGTCAATAGTTGTATCATCAACTTCGCCACCTGCTGCAAGAGTATCGCGAGCAAATGCAGCTGACAAGAACCCAGAAGCGATTCTACCAAGATTAGAAATAAGGCTATTCGGAGCATTAAGAAGTTTATCAGCATCAATTGAGATATCTTTCAGGGCGAGAGCAGAATTAATAACTTCAATGATCTGATCACGAGTAGCTTCGCCCTTAGCAAGGTCTTCTGAGAACAACTGGATATTAGCGGATTGAGAAAGCAGGCCAAGTATTTTACTAAGCTCAGCCTCATCTTGCTTAAGACTTGCAAACAGTCTAGCATTCTCATTAGTCACAACCGGCAGAGCACCAATTGCTTCCATTTGCTCTCTAACGTTCTCAAGCTCAGTTAGAGTTGATGAGATATCAGAGAACCCACCAAGGCTGATCTTAGTTGTCTCTATGCCTTCTTGGATACCAAAACTAGTGGCATCACTAGCAATCTGAGCGATCTTAGCGGGATCAATAATATCACCAACTTCGTCCGCTAGTCTTGTAAAGTTTGCTTGAGCAGATCCATCTCGTAGTGCACTTGTAATAGTCTGTTTTAGGCTTGTTTCGGCCTCAGCCAAGAAGGATCTAGCTCTAGCAACATCACCATCGGTAGCGTCTCCAGCTTGTCTTCTAGCAAGGGTATCTTCTAGATTTCCTCTTCCCGCTAGAGCAGATGAGAACGCATCAGAGATAAGCTTAGACTCTGAAGTAGAAATTAGAGATCTGTTACCAAGAGTATTTAGGCTCTGGTCCTCAAGTGCTCTTACAGCATTCTCAAAGTTTTCATTTGCTCTTTGTCTAGCAACAAGCTCAGGGTTCCTACGAGCGGCTTCACCAAAGTTTGAACGAGCATCTCTAACATTACGATCCCTAATACGCTCAAGAAAAGGGTTAATAAAATTACTCTTTAGCGGGTTAAGTGTCGCATTACCAAATCGTTCTTCCGAAAGGGCAACAATCAGTTCATTGATAGAGTTGGTAAACTCTGTTGAGAACTCAGAAGGGTCTCTGTTGGCAATACCACCTAGGAGGGCGGCAATATCTTCTCCAAACAGAGATTCTATTTGCTCCGGTGTTTGGTTTATCTGAAGGGCAGAAGCAAATCTAGTTAGACCTTCCGCTGTAACAGGTCCTTCCCCAAGTGTCTCTGCAATGTTAGCAAGAATGTCACTTTGTTTAGAGAAGTCTGATTGTTCCCCACCAAGGAATACGGTAATATCGCTAAGAAGATTTCTGAAATCAGCGAAGCCCGGTCTATTTTGAACACCTAGAGCTGCGGCAACCCCTGTCTCTCTGTTAGCTGCCTCATCTGCTGCTTTATCAATAGCGGCAGTAGTTCTATCTTGAGCGGCCTCAAGACGGCTTGTAGTCTCGGCTGTAGCACTACCATAAGTTAGAATTTCTTGGTTGTACTTGATCTGGATAGCCTCAAGACTATTAACAGAGTCAATGATCTTACCTGCTGAAACATCACTAAGAGCTTGGAAGTTAAGAGTTTCAATACTCTCTTTGTTTCTTCTATTCTCAAATGCATTACGACCAAATTGACCGCGAGCAGCAATGGTACGAGACGTAGAACGAACATCAACCGCATTAGAAACTGTAGCTTCGTTTAAGAGGCCAAGCTTACGTCTAGCGTAGTTTATTTGGCTATCAAACTTCTCCCTGAAGGTATCTCCTTCACCAAAGATAAGTGTATAGGCAATACCGCCAACTACAACTGCAGCTGTGATAATGGCAATAATCTTAAATGCTAAGGTAGCAATCACACCTTTAAGAAGAGTAGGAATAGCTAAGAGCGCCCGGCTAAGTAACCCAAGGATAGCAGAACCAAAGCTTTTGGCTGTATCAATAGCAAGACCAAGACCAAGTTTTCTTCCAGCAAGACCTACCGCCTGCTCTACAATACCTGAACCGACAACAAGAGCAGCAATAGACGCAGCAACAATGGTAGCGACCCCGTTTGCTCCATCGCCAGAACCGGCAGAAGCCATACCTGCACCGGCAACAAGAGCAGCAATAGACGCAGCACCAACCCTACCGAAAGAACCCATACTACGAGTAGCGCGCCTTAGTGAGGTAGGAAGACTAGAGAAGATAGCTTGCATCCTAGCTAGTGCTGGAGCTGCAAGGTTCTGTACGATACCACCCATAGCGGCAATAGCAGGAATAGCGTTTGTACGAACAGCATTACCAAATGCGTTAACTTTTGCTTTAAGATTATTTTTGCTAAAGGCATCAAAGAAGGGTTGGAACACTGGGTTAAGTACAGTACCCCCACCACGTCCTCGACGTCTAGAACCACGGCCTGCTCCCTGACCCTGAGTAGTACCAAGAGAAAGGAGACCAACAAGTCTACTTTTAAGAGTCCTACGTTGGGATACACCTAAGAGGCCATCAACAAAGGTTTGACCTAGGGCTGCAGCCGCTAAGATACCTTTAAAGGTCTTAGGAAACAGTAAAGCAAAAGAAGCGATAAATGCTATAGACCCTGCAATACCTGCTTCCTTGAACAGACCTATAAGGCCTGCACCCAGAGCGGACACAAGTCCAGAGATGATAGCAGGAAGCGCTGTCACAATTTGTTTGATAGCTTCCCCAATTACCTCACCTACCATCGAACCAAAGGCAGCAAAGACCTTTGGTGATCCTACGGCTTCAACAAGATTAGCAACAAGAACCGCTAGGAACACTGGGCCAATTTTATTAGCAATTTTGCCAAAGGATTTAGCAATAGTCCCTGTACTAAAGACAAGGGTAAACGCTGCTAGGATAGCTGTAGTAAAGGTCTTTCTAATCTCAGGGGCAAGACTTCTGATTGCATCGACACCTCTAGAGAATCCCCCAGAAACAGCATCGATAATAGTTTGCCTGATCGATTGAATACTTTGAGCGGTGGCAGTTAGGTCAATATCAAAGTTTAACCTCTCCCGACCAGCGCTGTAGATAGCTTTAAAGGCACTAGTAACGTCATTAGCGAATGATTTTACTTTATTGAGAACAACCGGGAGATATTTATCTGCTAGGTTGGCAATACCCTCCATTGTATCTGTCCAGTAAGAATTACCAACAACTTTTTCATAGATATTAAAGAAGAATTCAATTACGTCTGAAGCAAAGTCTCTCACAACTCTAGCTGCATCACCTAGGTAAATAACAGCGAAGTCTCTAACATTTCTGAAAGTTCGTTCTAAGAACTGGAATGCGGAGGTATCACCTAGTCTGTTGAATTGGTCCTTTATAAAGTCTATTGAGCTACCAAAGTTGTTTTCTATGATATCAGAGATGGTTCTTATAGACACTCTGGCAGCATCTATCATACCTTTATAAATGCCTTCTAGTCCTTCTAGTCCTCCATACAGGCTAGAGATATCAAAAGAAGACAGAGACTTTTTCATTACCCCTAAACCAGAAACAAAGTCTTTAACAACCCTACCGATTATCTTTGGGATCTCTGCTAGTCTATCTCTCCATTCTACTACGGAAGCAACAATAGATTCTCTGTTACCAGCAATAGCATTTGTTAACCTAGAAATTTTATTTGTAAATGAACTAGTAATTCCTAGCGCTTTAGATAAGTCAGCAGTAAGTCTACCTACTTGGTCCCCGAGAAGAACAAATGCTTTACCAGAAGTAAGCTCAATGCTCTCAAACTCTTTAGCGACAGCCTCAGACTGCCCAAGCAGGGCCGAGAATACAACATCAGAAGTCAGTTTACCATCAGCCGCAAGACCACGAAGCGCACCGCGAGCTACACCCATGTTATCCGCGATGGCCGTAGCGACACGAGGTAGCTGCTCTAGCACCGAGTTAAGCTCTTCACCCCTCAGTGTACCAGAAGACAGACCCTGCCCTAGCTGTACCATAGCAGCCCTCTGTGACTCTACAGAACCACCAGAGATAGCAGCGGCTTGGTTTAGCGTGATAATAGACCTATTAATGTCCTGAACTGACCTGCCAGTACCCTTTAGGGATTGTCCCATACGGTTAAAGGCTTGGGCGGTGGATTGTACAGGGGCTTTAGTCTGTAAAGAAATCCTGTAGATCTTATCCATCTGTTTAGCTAGTTCTTCACCACGACCAACAACCAGAGCAACTTGGTTCTCCATGTCAACAAAGTTATCTGTTGCCCGGTTAATACCTCTTGTAAGAGCTGTACCGGCGAATGCGGCAGCAATACCAGTGGCTAGCCTTGCAATGTTCTTTGTAGCACTAGCGGCGGTGTTTCCAACGCTCTTAAAGTCACCGTTTAGTCTACGGATATCTTGACGTGCTTTAGCAGTGTTAGCCGTAACGCGAATACGGACGCCGCGCCCCGGTCCTGTGGGTAATACCATTATCCTTCTCCTCTACGTTACGGATTAAATTGCCCTAGACAGTCCCTAATAACAGGGGCCATCTAGGGCTTACACTTAAATAAGTTTTGATGTTTGAAGAACTCTCTCGATAAAGAAAGCTGGGGCTTGTTTTGAACCGCCTTGGTTAAGATAGGTAATGTAAGGAGCATCGTTAGTAATTTGACCACCGATACGGAAAACAGACTTATTGTTTCTCCAACGAGAACGGGCAAAACCAGTGTCAACTGGGGTTACTTCTCGGAGAAGGTTGGTAGCAAAATCCATTCTTGCATTGACGTCGTCACTAGCAATCTCTTCAACCTCTAAGGCTGCTCTTCTCAACTCTCGATCGAAGTCCACTACTTCCATGCTCACTCCGAACACCATTGTTCTTTACTCCTCTTTGAATAAGGTCCTCAAGATTAAACTCTCCATCTCCACCTCTAGCTTTTCTCATATTGTCAAGCATCTTATTTTCAGGCATTACGCCTTCTCTGAATTCAGGCTTACGAGCCTTTTCTGAGTTAACAACAGCTCTAATGGTTGGGAATATTTCTTCAGGCTTCTTCTTTATTTCTGTCATAGAAGACATAATATAGTAAGTCCTCATATCCTCTGCATAACCGGGGGGTCTTGCTTTGAAGTAATAACACCAACCGACAAACTCTGAATAAGGCATGTCTATAATCTCAGAAATAGTTTTCTTCAGAAGAAAAGCGATTTCATAGACTTGGAGTTCTTCATCGGTTAGTTTCCCGTAGGGGTTTCCACATCACTATCAGGATTAGCCTCTACACCATCAACACTCAGACCGATGTAGTGAAGGACTTCTGTTGCTAGGTTATTAAGTTCATCAGGTGGGAAAGACTGGTAGTCTTCAACACTTAGCTCTTGCGCGCCAATTACACCAGCACCAATAACAATACGAAGCAGCTCCATACTATCCGCTTCCTCGTTCTTCTTGGACTTTGGCTTAGTCTGGACTGCTTTAATCTGTTTCTGTAGTTCAATAATCTGACCGAACGTCAGTTTACGAATGCTTACTTTTTCTTCCATAAAGTCAACTTCTTTAGTGACTTCCTTACCAACTAGATGTTTCATCTTTGGTGAACCTTTCTCTATACTCTTTTAAAAACTTACGGAGTTTGAACAACTCACTAATTGTTTCTAATACTTCCTGACCTTCTTCTGGGGTCAACTGTTCCATACGCTGGGCGGTCTTATCTAGACTGATATCAACAGCACGAATCATATGTTTAGCAGTTACATCTAGGACGTAGTTTTTACTGAATCTAAACTTTTTTTCGTTCATAACTTCCTCTAACTTGATTGAAGAGACCCCCGAAGGGGCCTCCTCTTTAACGTCACCTAATTAACTATTAAAAATCAATAAATTAGGTAGCTGCGATAGTCGACGGACCAACAAAGTCAACCTGAACCGAAATGTTAATAACGGCGGTGTTTGAGTCAGTCAGAGACGGAGTCGGCTGGATGGCTTCGATCTTGCCTTTCCAGTAGAACTCTGTGTTATCAACATCCAGCGTAGCAGCTGTACCATCAGCTTCTGTTACCGCCGCAGCAGCAAACATAAAGCGGAAAGCAACTTCTTGACCTTTGATATTTTCAAAGTCTAGAATATCGCTAGGCACGTAGTTGATTGTAACGTCCATCGACGGAGCATCAGATTGCCCTGATACCTGTGAGGACTGTTGTTGGCCAAATACAGGAACGTTAGTAATGTTAGCGGCGTTACCTACGGCTGGGAATTCTCGTGGCGAAGGTACGCGTAGAACGTCAGTTCCCGGTATTCCGCTTGCGAATAGAGCTGCATAGTCTCCAACGACAGAGTCGCCGTCGATAGCGCTAACATCGCCTGTAAAAACGTCCATGTACGAGTAAATACCAGACGTTAGTGAGCTAATGTGAGTCATAAATTTCTCCTTAGAGGTGTTTGGTAAATGAAGCTTGCCAGACCATCATGCCTAGTGCTTCATTGTCGGGGTCATCTTGAGGTTGCGAAAGTGTTGAGTAATTGATTGTTAATGTATTGTCAATAAAACGATCAAACGTATCTTCTAAAGTACCAGCGTAGTCAACAGCGTCCATATGTCCGTTGTTTCTATCATAAAAGATCCTAAAGAAAATCAGTCCTTCCATAACAGAGCCATCACCGAAGTCTTCACGCTCACGGTCGTTAAAGGAGATTGAGTATCTCCCGTATAAGCTCTCGTTAGAGATGTTACCTTTGTAATCCTCTGGGTAAGCTTCAAGTCCTGAAGCGCCAACTAAGCTACCTACAATGAGATAAACTGGTCTAAAACTAGACATATCAATTCTCCTTAGTAGCTGTTATTTCAACAATGTACTTCATTGTAGGTTCAAACCCAGTGATAGTATAGGTTCTATTCTCAAAGGTTAGAGTTTGGTAAGTGTTTTCTGATACATCACCATACCTAAAAAGTAGCTTAACCTCTTCTGTACCGTCTTTACTAATAGAACGACTTACTTCGATACCTTGACGGGTAACAGGAGGGACAGCACTTTCAATGTTAGATTGAGTAGTGTGATCAAAACCACTTACGGTTTTTGGTTGTAGAGTTACAGACTTCTTCACATCACCAACGGCGTTGAAGGCAGTCTCTACTCCACCTCTAATTCTTGAATCTAGGGACATTAGTTAGCCATCCACCAAGTATAGCCGGAGTTCCCGCGCACTGTAAGAGGCTTAAGTAGATCAACTACCTTGTAAGGGAATTTAACGGTCTTTGTCCTAGAGTTACTATCTGAAATCGAGATAGGCCCAACAGTTATGCTTTCCGCAATACTCTCTTCAGAGGCATATGCAGCAGGGAACTGTATAAAGTGGAGCGCTTGTAGCGTTGTAGCTAGCTTCACTCTTTCTGGGATTTCATCGTTAGCAGGATTAACAATCAAATTAAGTTTTGGGTCAACAAATTTCGCACTTGTGCGAGGCCACCCAAGCGTTTGGGAGGCACTCACAGCAAAACCAAGCCAACGACGTTCGTCAATCGCTGATGTAGCGGTAACAAGAGCCTGTGCTTTGGTAACGGGATCAGCAGCGTCCCAGTCTGAGAGGCCAAATCGATCAGCAAGGATCGTTGTAGCATCCGCGACTGAAATGTAGCTGTTTACTCCGACGATTAAAGCCATGAGTACCTCCTTTAAGCTTATGCGTGGTAAATTGGGAGGATCGGCAGGTTTAGAGCCGAAACTTTACGTGTCCAAGAAGCTGCTGCAGAGAAAGTAGCGTTAGTAGCAAACGCGTCCTCAGCACCAGCCCAAGCATAACCCTCAGGGTGCCACACGTAACCCCAACGGTACCAAATCTCAGTCTTACCACCACCAAGGTAGACAGACGCATCACGATCCATCTCAACCGGAGTTGGGATTTCAATCGGAGCGAAAGAAACAGAGTTGGGTTTCATAAGGAAAGTACACTTAGTAGACCGTGCGTTTAGATCGCCAGCACTAACCGATGCCATCTGAGTGAAACGAGTAGGCAGTAGGCGGAATTTACCATCAAAGATAGTAGTGAATTCTAGTTCACCGTCCGTTACTCGGTCCTCATCAACGAGGTTAGCAGCGCGGATCTGTGCAAGGGTCTCCGGGGAGGTAACCATGTACATGTAGTCCGGTTCGTAGTCCTTAAACGCCATACCAATTGCTTGGAACAGACGCTCACCACGAGCAGCACCAACACCCGATGCATCAAACAGCTTACGCTGATCAGGTGCACCAGTTGCAGCAGCACCAAAGACACCAGAAGCAGCGTTGAGATCAACAAAGAAACCAGTTGCTGTGGCATCAGGGTCAGTATCAAAGTCTACAAGACCACCCTCACCTGCATCGCTAGCATCACCTAGGGCGACCTCTGAACGAGCAACACCTTGTAGGACGTTGTAGAAGGCTTTGCCTTCGTCTTCCATACGTGTCTGTGCAAAGTCACGAGCAATCTTTTCAAGCCCGTTTTCACGAGAGAGCACTTGTTGCACGTTAACTTGCTCAGCACCGTGCGAACGAGCGGTCTTGATGTATTTCGCAAGGTTAGTGCTGATGTTTGTCATTGTACCTTCAGTGTCGTCAGTTGTTGACATGACGTTGACTTCCGGCTCAAGAGGCTTGTACCAACGGAACTGGCCAATATAGCTTTCTGAGTCACCGTCAACACCCTCACGAGTACCTACGACACCAGTCGTGTGAATGTTTTTGGAAGTAGTGTACGCTTCGTGTGTGTACTGGCGTAGTACTTCCTCAATGACCTGAAAGTTAGCATTAGAGATAGGCATAGTTTAATCCTTTCGTTAGAATCAGCGGACGCCCAATTTCTTTCGTGTTTGGGCTATCATCTGATCTTGTGGAACATCGAAAATCGATTTAGGTTTGTCTTGAGGCACACTTGTCGAAGTCATCGACGTAGTAGAACTCCCAGTATTTTGCTTCGGTTTGAAAAGAAATCTGTTCTCTTCATCTTCTAGATAACTAGAAACAGTAGACTCGATGTCTTTACCATCGCGAGAGACCCAACGACCACTGTCGTCTTGAATAAGAGAATCAACAATGTCCCGACGTGCAGATGCGCGAGCACGATCGTTACGGAATTCTGCAGTACTTAGAGAGGCGTCAACGGCGTTATCACGACGAAGACTCACGTTTTCACCCCTTAGAGTTTCTAGTTCAGAATTCATATCAGAGATCTGCGCTTCTAGCGCTTCTTTGTCTTTACCTGCTGATTTCATAGCTTCAATCTCAGCTTCCCTCTCACGCTTTTTAGTGTCTTTGAGTTCTGCTTGAGTATCTTTGAGTTTCTTATCAAGAGCATCCATCTTTTCTTTGAATTGCTGTTTCAAAACCTCAAGCTCTGAATCTTCTTTCTTATTCTTGTCTTTTTCTTTGTTCTTATCATCAGAGTCATCAACGTCAGCGTCCGCATCAGTTGTTTCCTCTTTGATATCATCTTCAGTGTTTCCGTTTTCGTCATCTTCGTTTGAAGCATTATCTTTTTCGGATTGAGCATCATCAATTTTCTTACGAAGCTCTTCCATTTGTGCTTTGAGTTCTTCTTTAGTAGCCATTAAAATTTCTCCTACAGTCACTGACTGTGTTAGCCGTTGAGTTACAAACTCTCAGGTCGAATTAGGGTCCTACACCATAAAAATCTTTATTAGGTACGTCCGTCAATATGTCTTCCCTAGTTATAGGGTTAGGCGGATCAATAAGACCAAGTTGTTTTGCTTCAGCGAGAAGTTCATCGTAGGTAGCCTTAGGCAACCCCTCTTTTCGCATTTCAGCAAGAGTTCTTCGGATAGTATCCCCCTCTAGGGCATCCGCATAGATTTCACGGAGAGCAGCTTTAGCGTTATCTGCTTCCGCTAGATTAGTAAAGAAAGCGTCGTGGATTGTACCAGTAGACTTGCCCTCTTTGCGGCCCCACAAGTGGAACTTGCGAACAATAACCGCGTCGTTAGAATGGTTTCCATTCACACCCAGACCAATAGAAGCATCTTGGACAGATCCTTTTCCAAGGAGCTTGCCGTCTTCAGCTTGTGCTGCATAGATGTTCATAACCTTTCGTCCTGTTATGGGATCCCTGAATTCAATTCTCTCTTGAAGTTCCGGTCGGTATCTTTGTGTCATAACCTTACCGTCAAAGGTCACCCACGGGATGTCTACCTTTTTAGTTTCAGTTGTAAAGCGTTTAGATACTCTTTTCCAGAAATTAATGAATTCATTTGTAACAGGTGCTCTGTCAGACAGCTTCTCTGACATTAGCGCAGAAAGTTCTTTAAAGTCATTTGGGCCAATCAGGCCTCCACGAGCACTAGTCACCTTAGCAACAAAGTCTGCCGTGTCGCTGTGAATTTCTTCTGCTTCTTTTAGAAGCCTTAGACCAATAGACTGGTCCTTGTTCACCATATCGATAAGCTCACCCCTAAAGGCTTTCAGATTAGCTGAAGTAAGTTCTGCACCAATCCTATCTGCTTGTTTGATCTGTGAATCAATTATCCTAAGCTGACCGCTTAGCTCTGATTTAGTAATTGTAGTAAAGCCTCTTTCATCTAGAAGTTTAGATAGCTTTGCTGCAACGTTAGCGGTCTTAGTTGCCTCACCGGCACCGTAGAAACTTACCCAATTTGTTCGATGGGGTGGTTATTCCCATCCGCATAACGATAGTTTGGTTATGCTGCTACATGTTTCCATGCAGATCAGACTATATCATCAACCTTTCTGTAGTAGGTTGCCCTGCGCTTCCACTCAACACTTGAGTGTACTCCTTACGGATAGTCGTTGAACGTTCCTTATACAATACTATAGTATTGTATGAGGCTTCGCTGCTGATTGTCTTCACCGTTACGTGGTCAGAGTTTCCAGCAATTCACAGGGTTTAAAGAACACAATATAAGTTTATGTTCTGCGCTTTAGCACCTTTAGCAAGATCCTCCCAAGTCAAGTTCGCGTCACGGAGCGCCTTAATCTTGTTGAAACGAGGATCATTAATGGTGTCAATAGCCACTAGGTCATAGAGTCTATTCTTTTGTGTCGTAGGAACAACGTTAGAGGCTTCCGAGACCATACGGTCCCTAGTAGAAAGCCCGATAATTTGTGCACCAGAGGACGACGCATCGTTCTCTATCATAAGACGTGTTTTAAATGATTTGAGTTTAGCAGCATCTCTCATGTCGCCGCCAACGTGGTCATATACACGAGCATACTCTAAAGCCATACGAGACATCTTAGGTACCTCGGGTCCTTCTAGACCCTTGATTAGGGGGTGTTCCAGGAACTCCCTCATACGCCTGTCTCTCTGGGTTTCTTGCTGCATTAGCCTTCCTAGAGAAAGGATGTCTTCCCGCTTTCTCTGAAAGATAGCCTTACGACCACTAAGGGTAAGAGCCTCTGTACCGGGTCCAATCATAGCTCCAATCTGGGTCTCTAGCTCATCTACTGCATTGAGAGTCATTGGAGTAGCAATAGCATCATCTAAGAAGGGTCGAACCATCTCACCACCAGTAGGTGTCAGGTATCCACGGTGGTAGATACGGCCACGGCTATCCATGTATGTATCCGACCAAAAGGGTTTACCACGATTTGTCTGGTACCTGCCTGCTGTCATGAAACCAAAGCCTTGGTCACCACGTTTGATGATCTCGTGTCTAAACTCATTAAGGCCATCGTAGTAATCTGTGTTACCGCGAGGGTCACGGAACCTAACAACATCATCCATAAAGTTAAAGAACACCGGATCTGTTTGGTATTGTGTACCAGAGGCTTGGTTTAGAGCATTAGCAAAGTCTGCATCAACCTGATTTGCGTCAAAGCTAGCGTACTTACGTCTAGATATGATAGGTCTGCCGGTAACATTACCACGAGCATCAAAGGCTTCCTTCTTACCAGCGCGGACAAACTGCCTATCTCTATCAAAAGAAATACCCATACGTCTGCCAACAACAACTCGTCTTTCAGCCTTCTGTAGCTCAATAAGACGTTTGTCGATTACCTCAACCTCTCTAGAAACTGTGTCTCCCCAGAAGCCTGTGGCACGACCTGTCTCTACATCTAGAACACCTCTGCGGGTCTTACCACGGTAGTTGAGACGGATCATCTTTCTGTCCTTCATGTAATCAAGGACTCTGGAACCGTCTTTGTGGTAGTCTTGTAAAGTGTGTTTCTGGAATGGGTTAACATCTTCTAGATCTTTTGCCATTTGTTTACCAATAGCAATAGCAAGACCGTCGTAGTCTGTCATTTGTCCAGAACCAACAAGCTTTACTGCTTTAGAAAGAGAGTTGAGTACTTTGTCATCCATTACCTTTGATGTAGGATTCTTCTTAGATGTAAGAAATTCAAAGTCAATAATTCTACGAATACGTTCATCGATACCACGTTCAAATCTAACAGCTAATTCGTCTGTGGGTGTTCTATACCATTTTAGGTACTTAGCAAATGAGGTTTTCTCCCAACGCTTCTTAAGTGTTTCGGGCTTCTTGACTTTTCCTAGAAGACCTTGGAAATAAGACCTTGGTGGGCTTTTCCCTCTGAAGTAAAGCTCTTTCGAGAGTTTAGCTCCAACACCAGTACGGAAGGAATCAATAGACCTCTGATCTGCAAGAAGTCTATCCTGTAGCTGATCAATCTTGTAGTAATCACCCATAAGCTGGACTTGAGGTCCTCCTTCTTTAGCACCAAAGAAGCGAGAAAATAAGTTGTATTTATCTCTCTGTCTAGTATCAAGAAGACGGGCAGTGTTCTGAACAGCAAATCTATTTTCTGCTCTAAGTACATTAGCAAAGTTGTCCCAAGGCTGCTTGTCTTTCCTAGCTCGCTCTATTACAACCCTAAGGTTTTCAATAGCAACTGTTTGCTGATTTGTTGACACTTTCTCTTCTAAGGAGTTAATCACAGATCCAATGAAGTCTTTATCTTCAGATTGGAGGACTTTAGAGTTCCTCATGAAGTCAAGACGTTCTTGTAGAAGTGTGTAGTTAGGATCATAAAGGTTGTTGTTTCTTGCCTCACCTGTAAGGGGGTCGAAGCTATTATTACTTTCATCGAAGATGTTAGCTGTACGGCGACGAGCGGTTTGTTTACCTTGCAGTGTTGTACCTTTAAAGTCCGTTAGAGAGTAAGTTTTACCGAGATCATCAGCATCATTGACAAATAGATCTACAACCTCTCGCTTATACTTAGCATTCCTGACGAGGGTGCTAGGGCGCGCCACAGCGATCTGTGTTACGACATCTTCACCTATCGACTGCTTAGGGCGGAAAATGTTAGTAAGATTAGCAGCACGACGTCTCAAAGCAGTAATAGAGAGTGCGCTACCTTGAGGTGTCACAAAGTTATCGGCTTTGACTTCTCCTTTTCGGAAAAGATCTGCCTTTTCTTGACTACCAAGGATCTTTGTTTGGACATCATAAGCCTGACGTTTAAGCCACTGACCAAAGGTTTCTTTCTTTGGGGGAGATCCTGTTAAAGAACTTCCTTTCGTGGTTTCAAGAGCAGCTAAATTGATCCTATCAGACTCTTTCTTTAGCAGTTCGGCTTTGCTCTCAAATATAGGAACAAGGGTAGAACGGCAGTTAAAGTGTAGTGGAGGGGCAAAACGCCTATCACCTACATCATAGATCTTACCATCATGATAACGACAAATGCTAGAAGTACGATTATCAAGCATTGCTTGGAACATGTAGCCTTTGATGACTTCCTTGTTTTCCCCTACCGCACTAAACAGAGCATCGCGCTGCGTAGCTGTGATACCTGTACGAGAAAGAGTACCCGCTTGGTGGGCTGTCATCTTGGTTGTTCTGCTGACGTCACTAATAATTTGATTCTGAGACTTATTATCTCTACGACCACGCTTCAACCAAGTTTGTACCCTAGTTGTCTCACCACGAGCAATGTTCTCTACGTTATTTTTGATAGCAGCATCACCGTTGATACTAGCGCCAGTAATATTTGCTAGATCAGCCTTGTTCTTAGGTCTACGAACGGAGAACCATCCTTTAGTGTGTTTTGAGATACTATCAGTGTAGAAATCTACCTCAGCACCATGTAGCTCTGTCAAATTTGTCTTCTGCCAAGAAAAGAGCTCTGTAGCAAAACGGTTTTGCTCTCGTCTGAATTTGTTGGCTATTTTCTTCTTTTGATCAATAGTAGTTGTTGCTAAGTCTTCCTTAACAAGCTTAACTAGAGACTCACGATGACGATTTACAATACGACTATTACCAATCTGAATGCTCTCTTCGAACTTTCTAACGTCAGTAAGGTGATCAATCACCTCGTCGTTCATTTTCTGTGTAACATCCATTCTAGCAATCTCCTGATTGGTAAGTTTGGTGGAATGAACCGCACAGTCCTTGCAAAAGACCGTCGCCCCCTTGGAACATGTCACCCCAATTTGTAACTATGGCCGACCCGGAAGGACTCGAACCCTCACCTGAAGATTAGAAGTCAACTGTTCTATCCTGTTGAACTACGGATCAGTGTATAATGCTTATAGTTTGTGTGTGTCGTATACGTTATTGTTCTCAGATAAGTTAACTTTTCCGTCAATATCAAACATAACTATTTCATTAGTTGACGTAAGGTAACAATCACTAACCATAAGAGATTTAATCGATACGTTGTTCTTTAGCCAGCAGAAACCTTTCGAAGGTCCAAATAGCTGGCAAGAGTTAAACATCAAAGATCTAGCGCTTGTATTAGAGTCAGCAGATAGCACAACGTTTCTTTGCTTACTGTCAAGAGCATTAAAGGCTGTAAAGGTGTTTCCAACAAAGCTAGCTCTTAGTTCTGGATTGGAACCTTTAAGTAAAATAGGCGCAATAACACCATCAAAGTCACAAAACTGGAAAGTCATAGGACCATTGACTGAGTTAATAAGAATACCAATCCAGCAAGCCCAAGCACAACACTTATCAAAGTGAAGCCAATCCATGGTTCCACCTGTTTCAATAAAGATACAATTCTCTTGTGCGTAGCGACGTAGCGATCCCGGCCACAGGTACTCATGGCTGATAAAGCCCGGTTGTTGCTTAACCCTAGTAAGGAAAGTCCAGTCATATACTTCATCTATCCTGATACCATAGCGGAGAGCAGACATAGTGATGTCAGTCATCCTACAAGTAGTAATCAACCCAGAGCCTTTGGCAAAAGCCTTAGATCCTCTTGCATCAATAGCACAGTATGACTTGTAAAAGAACAAATCTTTGAGAATTACATTACCAAAGTAGGCTTTCTCTGCAGCATCATAATCACACCGAAATTTAACTGTAGGAGGATACTCAATTACTGTTTCGTAGTCTTGCTGTTCAGGGTAATCAAAACCAATTCCTGAAAGCTCAGATGCTTGACTAACCGTAACAGCAGGCCCTTTGTTATGAACAACTTTTAAGACTGTGCCGTGTAGCTCATGATAGTTGTTATCAAATCGAACGCCTTGTCCTCTAAGAGTACAGCCTTCGGGGATGGTGATAGGTTCATTTAATTCTGCCTCTCCAACCCCTATAACAACAGAATCAACTCTAAGACTTTGGAAAGCATAGTTTATTTCAAATGCTAGGTCAGGAACGTTAAGGTCAAAGTGAATTTCGTTCATGGTTAGCTACTCCTAGCTTAATCTTATGTATGGTGGTCCTGCCGGGACTCGAACCCAGATATTACGATTATCAGTCGTACGCTCTAACCAGTTGAGCTACAAGACATTGATTATTAAATTGGTACGGGTAGAGGGAGTCGAACCCCCACGTCTTTTAAAACACTAGGACCTAAACCTAGCGCGGCTACCTATTTCGCCATACCCGCATGGTCCCCCACCCCGGACTCGAACCGGGAGAACCGGCAGTTTAAGTGCCGTACGGTTACCAATTACGTCAGTGGGGAATGGTACCGTGTAATTAGTGGTGGAAAGGGGAAGAATCGAACTTCCTACGCGCAGGGCTTCAACCTACCGCTCTACCAGTGAGCTACCGATCCACGTTTTAAGAGATAAAATGTCGCAAGGAATGTGTAGTTTGTTGGAAGTGTCTAAACATATGAATAACCTTTCTTATGTAGTAACGTCATGCAAATGCATAGACTGTTGAAATTAAATGGAGCCGACACGAGGACTCGAACCCCGCACAATGGACTACAAAACCATTGCTTTACCCGATAAGCTATGTCGGCTTGGTCTAGGTGGAAGGATTTGAACCTACGGTCTTCTGGTCCCAAACCAGACGCTTTGGCCAGACTAAGCTACACCCAGATAGAAAAATTGGAGAACCGGGTGGGAATCGAACCCACGTCTAGAGATTAAAAGTCTCCTGCTAAAAACCACTCAGCTACCGGTCCTTTGTAGCGTTGAATGAGGGTTTCCTTAGTAAATTGGATGGTTACTCTTTCCATCATCTTTTCTCCTTATTTTAATATGGCGGAAGGCGGAGGGCACGATCCCCACACACTTTCATGTGACCTAGTTTTCAAGACTAGTCGCCGGACCTCCCCAGCTGCTTCACCTTCCTAATGTTCATAAATGGCAGAGAGCAGAGGGCTTGAACCCCATACCTCTCGGTACTCCCGTTTAGCAAACGTTCACGTCTACCTAGACGCGTTACTCTCTATACGTGTGGCAAGAGCGTCAGGATTCGAACCCGAACCACAAGGTTTTGGAGGCCCGTATGCTACCGTTACAACACACCCTTACTGTGCCAAAGTTAAGGTCTGGCACGAACCCGCTGTGTTAACCCAGCTAACAGAATAAATAACAAAGTCTTCTAGTGTCTGCTACACTGAATGCTCTCTTGAAAGGCATTTGACCTATGGATGTCGTTATCGGTACTGCCCCGATTACCGTGGGTTTGCAATCCACTGCCTTACTTTTTGGCCCAACGACAAATTTGGTACCCAATAGAGGATTTGAACCTCTGCTGTCGCTGGGTGTAAACCAGCCGCTCTACCTCTGAGCTAATCGGGTAAATATAAATAATGGCAGCTTAGGTAGGACTCGAACCTACATGTGACACGTTAACAGCGTGTTGCTTTACCAGTCAGCCACTAAGCTATTAGTCTATCCAGCGATGAGAGCAAGAAAGATCACAAAAGCGATTGCCCCACCACCTACAAGGAGGCCAAGTGATTTAGTCTTAGACCAAGCTTTCACTTTATCTTTTGCTTCGATGACTTTTTCCTTTGCTGTATCAATGTTGTCTTTCATTGTATATCTCCTGATATCGAATATGGTTGTGCAGAGGGGAGTTGAACCCCTAGTACAGGCCTTATGAAAGCCGCGTGTTACCATTACACCACCGCGCGAAACTTGGTGGGAGAGGGAGGACTCGAACCTCGCCCGGTTAAAGATTTTCCTCGCCCAGTTATTCTTATTCTTGTACTTGTCCACCGTAGTCATTCATAGATCGAGCCATTTGAGCTACAGGGTCAGCCTTAATCTCGCTTACACCCTCTTCATCGTTGTAGTCGCCCGGAATGAAATCATTCTCTTTAGCGATATTAATAAAGACAGAACGAGGAATAAGGCCCATCTGGTACCACTCTGTAACAAGACGCATACCATCTTCACCCTGAGCCTGAGGACTAAAGTCCTTAGACATAGCAAAGTCAATATCTTCTGCTGTTAGTTCAAGATCGTAGCGCCAGTTAATCATAAACGCAATAACAGACCGCATGGTATTAGAAATCTTCATATTAAGAGTACCAAGAGTGGCTGTCTGTGATGAGTTACGAAGCTCTAGTGCAATACCCGACTCTGTTGTCTCTGGGGCAAGCATACGAATACCCAGCTTAGCTAGTTCCTCTAGAGTTTGTTCAATAGAGTCCTTCATATCGCTAAGAGCAACGGTAGGAGGAGTGAGAACATCCGCTGTAACACCGCTAGGAAGGAACATCATAGTACCTAAACCTTGGCTAGCAATCTTCTGCTGTTCACCCTCTTCAATGTCTCCTATAAAGATAGGTGTGTAGGTAGCTGCGCCATACATCAAGTGGTTACGCCTAGAGATCTTATTGTAAAGGCCAATTTCTCGGTTAACAAAGGTTAATAGGATAGGCTCCTCAATATGAGTTTCACCGTCGAGAGGCCAAGCAGGGATACGTGCAAGACGCTTACCAAACTGTTGTGGTTTAAAGGTTTTATGAAGTTCATAACCAGTCTCTTCAATCCCTTCTTTTCCGGGTTTAAGACTGTTGTCAGTAATTTCTCCACCTTGAGCAGTGGCTGTAGAATTATTTTCTTTACGATACTCATCAACAACTAGAAAACCTTCCCTATCAATGTAATGATCTCTTACGGTACTGACTAAGGTAGGATGCCAAGGGTTGTCATTTTTGTATACCGGAGTATAAAAACGAGTAATAAACCGTGTCATAGCCGGTAGGCCTGTAACGGGATGATATCCCTCAATAACGTTGATCACATTCTCTGCTGAAATAAGAGAAGGATAAGGCTTTACATAGTTTGCCTGCTTTGGAGTCATGTTCTCAGTTTCTTCTGGGGATACAGAAGGAACATCAACATAAATCCATGAATATGAAGTTTGCATCTCTTCCCAGACTGCGTTATCAAGAAAGTGAAACATAGACTGATTATCAGAAGTAAATCTGTGTCTAATCCAGTCAATCATTTCCATCCTTAGAGTCTCTGGAATTTCATCAGGAAGTTCAAGATTAGATTCTTTTCTTAATAGAGCACCAGTCATTGAACGAGCGTACTGAGCAGTAACCCCCGGTAGTTCAGCTTCATCTTTATAGAAATTGTATTGATTTTGATCCATAGTAGGCGAGAAAGGAAGCAAGATGTTCTTCTTATTGCCATCATGATCAATGTCATGAACAATCTCATCGTGGGCCTTTACAGCCTCTTGGCCTCGGACCACAGCTCGGCACTTCGCCCAAGTCGATCTAATAGAATCGTATTGATAGGACGGAGTACCCACACTCGACTTGTTTACAGAGGTCGAGAGAGTAATTTTGGCCATGTCCGGCCCTCCTTTCTGCTTAAATTACCTTAAATTAAGGAATTTTCTCTTCTTTAACACATCGTATTTATGTTTTGTCTGCTGTAGGATCCTCTCTTGAGATCTAAGGCTTGAGGCTCTTTAAAAGTACTTGTTTAAGCTATCAACAAACAACAATGCTTTC
>Ga0306906_1000282_pt1 | contig 21946 bp, 20 predicted proteins | sample AntRauTorcE11897_FD_190405 | JGI IMG/M metagenome (GOLD analysis project Ga0306906, IMG submission 190405) | Saline lake microbial communities from Rauer Islands, Antarctica - Metagenome Torckler E11 #897 (v2) (version 2) | ecosystem: Environmental > Aquatic > Non-marine Saline and Alkaline >...
TCCATTCTATCCACCCACCATACATCCTGCACACTTCCCTAAACTAGGAAGGAGTGAAGATGAGGTATCGAAAGATGAGCGAAAAGCAGCTATTGGTTTACGGAGCCAGGATCCGTTTAGGGTGGTATAGAAAAGCTGAAGAACTGCGTAATGTAGCTGCAGCTTGCCGGTTCTACGGTGTACCTAGGCGGACATACTACTACTGGCATAAGCGGTGGTTGGCCAGTGGTAAAGACTTAACCAGTCTGTATGACCTGCCCCGGACACCGAAGTCACACAAGAATGACACAGGCGAAGAAACTGTCAGCCTCATTGTCCAGCTCAGGCTTGGCATAGGCTACGGTGAGGACGCTCTCACTTATATCATGCAGCGGGATTACGGTGTTACCGTGTCGCACCACGGCGTTGGTAACGTCCTGAAGCGAGCTGGTTTACTGGAGAAACGTAAGCGAAAAGTTCGTACCAGTCGACGACGGAGTGACCGTCAATACTATCCTGGTGAAGTGGGACAGATGGATGTGAAGCACTGGAAACGGAAAGGCTACCAGTACGACCTCATTGACTGTGCTACCAGAATTAAATACAAACGCATCTACCCAGGCTGGGATCCACAAACCACCACTGACTTCCTAGAACACGCCACGCGATTCTTTGAGCCGGCATTTAGTTTTGCTGGCATCCAAACGGATAACGGTAGCGAGTTTACCTATGACCACTTTCCTCAGGTTAAGCCTGAAACTAAATGCCCAACTGAGGTGTGGTTAGAGGACCACGGCATTGAGCACTTACGTATTCCGTCTTCTTCGCCACACTTAAATGGGCGCATTGAGCGTAGTCATGGCGTCGATAAGTACCGTTACAAACGGCTGACTACCAACAGCCACGAGCGAGCTGAATTACAGACCTTTTGTGTCGAAGACTGCCTAGACTACAACTTCTACCGACCGCACAGCATGCTGGGTATGATGACGCCAATTGAATATTTACAAAGCCTGACCGGCTTTGAGCATGCTACAGTAAACACAAGTGTGCTAGATGTTTAGTGGTGCGATTTGGATTAGAGTCTAGGATTATTCAATCGCAGACCGTACTATTACGCTAGCCATCATATATGGCGTGTAGCTACACAATAAACTATTCAAAACACTACACCATGAAATGGCTACTAACGAGACTTTTTATAAAATTCATCAGTCCAAAGCAGTATTATGACAGCCTACATCGAGTATATATAAAAAGTCTTTCTCGGATATTCCACCGTGTCTATTAAACTCACACAATCTTCACTAATTGGGGCGATAGCTAGTATATAGTCGATTTCTTCAATAAGCCTATCTCTACACTCAAACTTAATCTGGAAGTAGTTTGGCTGTATCAGTTCCATTTTTTTCATGCTGGGTTTTGTGGTGACAAAAACAGCTCGGGCTTGTCTGTTGTAAACTTCTTCATAGCCTTCATATCCAAGATCTTTCCAGTATTCGAGGTCTGGGTAACCTTGAGAACCGCTAATCACATCCTCACCTGCCATAGCGGGTAGATTGATAAAGTACAAATCATCAGTTGTTATCCATTTATCGCCTGGCTTAGAGATGTTGTCAATTCGCTGTAATATCTCTAAGTTAAGAGGGGTGTCCAGACTTCGATATAGGGGCACAATATTATAGCTACTAAATAGTGTGAATACCAATAACGAAGTAGCGCCAAGATATTTTCGATTAGAGATAAAAGCAAAAATTATCAAAGTGAATAATAACATCATTAGTGCCAGTGTTTGATAATTGTTTATGAAACCGGGATAGTTATCTAGAACATATTTACCAATAAAGAACAGTACAAATGCACATATTAGAACATACGCTAAAGCGTATGTGTCCAGCTTCTTTTTTGAAATACCTGAATTCGATACTTTTCTTATTAATGTTATCAAGTAAATAAATCCAAGAAACCCAAAACCCGATATCAAACGCAAATGGGGCACTCTGTCAAGGAAAAGTAACCCGTACAGTGAATCGCCCAAAGGAAGAAACACTCTCGCTATAAGTATTATAAAGCATAGATTTAGCAATAAGAATATCCAGTCGATATCCTTCCTATCCCTATAGTCATTAATTAAAACGAACATCCCGGGTAGAATAAGAAAGGGTAGTAATAATATGAAATTTGATGCTTCACTTTTGTTGTCGTAGTAAGTTGGGGAGCCGTCTTTTTCATCCTGTAATTCTGGCATCAAGAAACCGTCAAATAATGGCAACCAGTGCATACCGCCACTCTCAGTTTTTCTGGCTCCAGGATAAATGGTATTTAATGTGCCCTGGACCATTGCTTGATGTGTTTGCAAAAAAAACAGTCCTATAGCCATGGAAAGGGTAGCGGCAACGGCAAAGACAGAGAGTCTTTTCAAGAGGGTTTTCCACCCTATATGTTTTTCGAGCAGCCTATGAATTATTAAGCCTGAAATGTAGAATGCTACAACCAAAAAAACAGGTATTAGGTAGGGTGGATAGAAGTAAAGCACGGAGCTAGTGAAGATATACGCAACTGCGACAACATATATCAGGTTTGAAAGATAGCTAGATTTAATCTTCCCTACTCTTTCTTGATCAATAACCCGTATCCCGAGAATCATGGTAATGAAGCCGTAAGCCATGACCATGAATAAACCACTTTGATACCACCAAAGTAAAAAAGGGCTAAGTACAAATGAAGTACTCAGAAGAGAGGCCAGGAGTCTTTTTGATGGCAGTATGCGTAGTATAAAGAAATAAGCGGCTATCGCTAAAATAACAGGAGGGAGCCACCATCTTAGAGCGAACGCATTCTCGAAAGGTAGCACTAAAAAACCCACGTTCTGGGGCCGGAAGTAATTAACCCAGCTACTTGTGGGGGTTTCAGGGTTTTTTGAAGAGTCTTGACCGCTCACTTTGCCATTATCGAATGCTGGGTAGCCTAACTTATCCTGTCGAATTGTATGTTGTGTCCAGCCGAGCCACTCATCCGAACGAACTGGCTTAGGCTCTCCAAAGATTAAGCTAGCGTTTTTTTCCTCTTCGCCAAACAAAATATTATGATACTGCCCTATCGAGGAGCCGTGAATTTCCAATACTGTAAATACCGTCAAAATGGCCATTAAAATTAAGGGAAATAACCAAACAGATTTTTTTACTTTCCCTAGTTTGTCTAGGAGAGTCTTGCTACGAAAATTCATCAACTTAATTCTTTCTCATTATGAAAGTTGTTTATACATCGTAGGCTAGTATACACCAATAATCTTCCTAAATTCTAGAATCAAACGCAACTTGCGTTAAGTCTAGCTGCTTATCCTGGTTTCGTACAAGCCAGCTGTAGGCTTCCTGTGGCGTATGCCACTGGAGTCTTCTTCTGGGCTTGTTGTTGAGATCCCTGGCAATGCTATCTAGCTCGTTTTGGGTTCATGGGATATTCAACATTAATTACAGGTGGTTTCTCCCAACGAATCTCAATATGAGCTTTGAAGTAGCGAAGAATACAAAGTCCAGTAGTATACTCCATAGTCTGGTTGTAACTGCGATTATCAGCGCGATTTCTGTCGGCATAATAATAGAAAGAAGGGCTATCTGAACTCCTTCTTTTACACCAAGTCCACTTGGTGCAAATATAGCGACCGTGCCAATCGCACTCGCCAAAATTGTTATGCTAGAAACAAAGAAAATGTCAGCAAAAGCTAGGTCTCTATAGACCGTCATAGCAATAAAGAAAAATCCCAAAGAATAGATTATTGAATTTGTTATATATAATAAAGTACTTTTTATGACAATTTTGCTGCCCACTTGATGCGAAATATCAAAATCTTTCTTTTTGTATAACTTGTACAGGGAGCCGATTATTTTGTTAAAAACCCTTGGCGTAAGTATAATTACACCAATTGCGATGAGTAAACCCAAGAGCCATCTGACCTCGCCTCCAATAAAGTCAATGCGTGTGTCAAATAGTAATATTACAAGAGCTAGAACAAGTTGTGTGCCGATTTGCAGGGCGCCTTCTAGTACGGAACTAACAGCTAACTTATTTTTCGATACACCCAGTTTTGATGCAAAGTAAATCTTACCTAATATCCAGGTGGCCTTACCTGGAATGTATCTTCCAAGCCATGACTTTGCATATACATCTAATAGCGCTGTTTTTTGAGAGAACACACCTTTAGCTCCGATATTAGACAGTATGGTTAGCCATATAAAAGCACCATAATATCTGGCGAACAAGCCAAGAGCGGTAGCTAAAGCAAAATATTGCCATACAAAGCTAGCGCCACTTAACTTTGATATGTCGATCGAATAAATGTAAATAGCAAGAAAGACGGCCAATATAGTATAAAAAACTATTGTCGCAATCTTTGATGACTTAAGTCTATCAATCATTTAGTAGTGTAGTATAAAGAATTTCGTGATCATTAACCATTCTATCTAGACTATAAGACTTAAGTACCGCTTTTCTTGCATTCTTGGCAATCATTTTTGCTTTAGTAGGGTTTGTATAGATATCCAGTATGTGCGACTTAATCTTCGTAGCGTCACCAGGCCGGCATATGTAGGCATTACTTTTGTTAGTAAACTCTGCGAGTTCAGGTATATTTGACGCGACAATTGGTGTTTCGCACGCCATAGCCTCGAGAACTACAAGAGGGACAACAAACTTTCTGTTTATTTCGTTGATTGGGAATAATACGACATCAGCACAAGTATAAAGTGCCTGCATGTTTTCCACGGTCCCGGTGTGCACGATGTTCCTAGAAATACCGTTTGATAAAAAGAGCTTGTCTATTGCTGTTTTTTTTATGACATCATTCTTCGTTTTTATTCTGCAGGCAAAGACCATTTTTATTCTAGGTATTTCTTTTGCCAGCCCTATTATTGCAGATACGATACTATCTGTAGCACCAAGATTGGCGTATTCCCCAGGGTATACAACAACAAAATCGTTTATTGATAAACGAAGTTTCTTCAAATCTGATTGAGTTCGCTTATTTTTTTTATATAATCGTGTATCTATGCCTGGATTGATGCGCTTGATGTTATCAATGCCTAGTTTTTCTAGCTTATGTTCGGAGTAATCAGAGTATGCAATAACGGCATCAGCAGACAATACTTGCTTTGCCCGTGCTTTATCTAAACTGTGCGGGTTGGGGTTTGCTACAGTCTTTATTGTTTTTATTTTTTTATTTTTTGTTAAGAATTTATATAACAGGGTATTGATCCGTGTTGGTGTGAACATAAAATGTACAATATCATGATCATCCATGTGCTTTCTAATCTTTACCAGTCTTAGTTTTTGGAAAGTTGTGAACTTATTACTAGAATAAGTCTTAAGCTGTGTAGCGTTCTTTAAGGCTTGGTTTTCCCTATATGTCAGGATTGTATAGTGAAATTTTTTAGAATTTGCGGCAATGTTAAACCCGATGTTTTTCGATGCTTCATCCCAAGGGGGGTTCAATTGGCGAGTTATTAGTATTATTCTTCCGGCTCTCTTCATCTTAATTAACCTAGTTTCTTGTAGCGTTTAATGTTTTAAGTATTTCGTTTCTGATTTCTAGTTCAACTTTTGCTTGTTCTTGACTTGCATCAATGCAAACTACTAGGTTCGAAATGCGACTATTTTTAAGGAAAAAATTATCGTAAGCCTTACATATTCTCTTCATCTTTGTCATCGTATGTTCTCTTTTTCTGTTGAAGGCAGTGGCTGCATCGATCTTCAAGTATATTATGCAGTCAGGTTTTCTGGGTACCCAAAACACAAATGGTTTCAGAATATTTTTTACAAACTTGCTAGGTATATATTTTTCGAACCTAGGGTCAATCTGATGATCATAATAGTATCTGTCGGCTATGACAAATTTACCGCTCAGCTTTGATATTATTGCGGGAATAATTCTTAGCTTCACGTCGATTAAAGAAAGTCCTTTCAATAATACTAGTATTAACTTATTGCTATTTTTGTCGTTAGCTTTTCTAAGTATTTTATTAAGCCCTGGAATCCAGTATTCATTGTTGCCAAAATAATATCTTTTAATACCTAGAGTCATACCCAAGAAACTTGAGTTCGACAGCATGGTGATGGTACTCGATTTTCCAGATCCATCCACGCCCATGAGCGCTATGAGTACACCTTTTCGAGTTATCCTATATCTACCACGATAGATTAAGAATCTCTGAAAATAAGAAATGTATGTCGTCAATGTTTCTTTGGGTGAAAACTTAAACCCTAAGTCTTTTAAGTGCTTTCTACCAAGCAGTGTCCAATAGATAAGCTTCAAGTCACTCTGGCTTCTAATTTTATCTCTGTTAGTTTCAAATTCTTTCACCCATTCCAGAGAGGGTTTCTTTAACATTTCTTTATTTACGGGTATTGGGTTGTCGAGGTAGCGAAAGTATAAGGGCAAAAAAGATTTTTTCTTTTGAGCAAATGGACTAACGTGAACATGGAGCATTACAAATTTATTTAAAGCAATATCCCAGCCAATTAATATAAAAGCATTACCTCTTACGCTTGACCACTTAACTGTAAAAAAATTATTTTGCCCTGCTATATCTATGACGTTAGTTACGTCCCCATTTTTTACCCAAATATCTATGTCGCCACGTTGCCCATTGAGGTCATCATCTAAATGATCTAAGCCTTTAAAGATACTATAGGTTATATTACTATTGTTTAATCGTGTAAATAGTTGTGAATAAATACTTAACATGTATGCAATGCTTATTTAATTTTATAAATACTTAATATATCTTACTTTGACATTTTTCCAATCAAATTTTTCAATGATAGATTGTCTGGCACTTGTCGCAAGCTTATTTAGTCTTTCTCTGTCGTTCGCAAGAAGCTCAATCTTTTGGGCAATATCTTTAGCCGACTTTTGTTTTACTAGGTAGCCGTTTTTTTCATGAGTAACTATGTCACCTATACCTCCAGTTTTTGTGGCAATGACTGGCACACCACAGGACAATGCTTCAATGAAGACTAAGCCTAAGGCTTCTGTACATCCGTTCCTATCGACTATCGATGGGCCTATGAATATGTTAGCTGCACTGTAATAGTCGACTAGGTTTGCGTTATCAACCCAACCAGCAAGTTTGATGTTATTCTCCATTTCATTTCTATATATAAACTCTTTTATGTTAAATTCTTCCGGGCCTGAACCAATGATGTAGAATAGCGGATTGTACCCATTATTTACCAGTTTTTTGATTGCTTTACAGGCGTACATTACACCCTTGACCTCAGCTAGTCTGCCAACAAAAAGACAGACTATGTCGTACCCGCTATTATCAATGATTTTCGTGCCGTTTTTCTTTGGTTTAAACTTATTCGTGTCTATGCCCATGGGAATAATCGGATATTCTCTTGAGTCGTAGATTGCTTGACAAGCATCTTGGGTAGCAGATGAGTTTACGATCACTTCATCAGCCTTTTTGAGTGTAAACCTTTTAATTTTTTTCATAAAACCACCATTTAGGGAGAAAACATCACCACCATGTACGGTAATGACCACTTTTGTTTTGCCGAATGTAAGCAGTTTTACAATTACAGCTATGAATCCTTGCGGGATTAACCAGTGTGCATTTATCGTTTGTGTTTTTTTTATGAGCCTAAAGTACAGATTATTGAATAGTAGACTTATCATAAAAAAAACTAGCTTTAGCACATAGAGAGGTGTTTTTTGGATTTTTTGTAGTGCACCACCGCTATATGCTATGTCTTGCTGACCTTGCGGAATAAAATATCGGAAACGCTTTATAAATAAGTATTTTTTTAGCGCTTCTTTTGTCTTTGCGCCTTTGTAATGAGGTGCAAGAACATAAGTTTTATTGAAATTGTCGGCTATATGTTCGGCGAATTGCTGCACAAAAGGCGGGGTTGTATCATTTTTCCAGCGAGGGAATGTAGAGGCTGTTATTAGTATACTTTTGGTATTATTTTTCATACTGGAGGCGCTTCAGGCGTTCGAGACTGTCCTCTGTAAGGGTGCGGTTTGTTCGCTGGATGTCAGCTATGATGGCAAGGGCAAACGATATCATTGCGACGAATAGCACCACAGCACCAAGCAGTAGCGACTGAATGTGTTGACCCTGATCGTTGAGTACCAACATAAGGTAGCCGTAGCGAACGAATGGCACCAAACCCAGTACAGAAAGCATGGTGCCGAGCGTATTGAATATCAAGTGCGGGCGGTACATGATGTAGCTGCGGAAAATAGCTGCGCCAGATTTGTACATGTGTTGCCATATATTCTTGAACAGTCTTGATTCGCGAGTTTTTTTATTGGTTACGACCTTGATGCTTTCTATTGGAATGTTCTTATTGCCAGCCTGGATGATGGTCTCCATGCAGTAACTGAACTTTGTAATAATGTTCAAGCGGAGTAGGGATTCTTTGGAATAAGCGCGGAAACCACTCGCTGCATCCGGCAGCTTAGTACCAGCGGCCTTGTTTACGACGCCACTACCAATTCTTTGTAGAAGTTTTTTCAGGGGAGAGAAGTGCGCAATCTTGGCCGTTTGCCTATCAGCAATGACAATCTCTGCTTTGCCATCTAGTATTGGCTGGACGAGGTCGCTAATACGATTTTGTGGATACTGATTGTCGCCATCTGTATTTACGACAATGTCGGCACCATTTTCTAGGGCGTAATTAATGCCGTCATGAAACGATCGGGCTAGACCCATGTTCTTTTTGTGTAGCACAAAGTGTTTTACGCCGTGCTTTTTGGCAACTTCAATAGTTTTGTCTGTTGATCCATCGTCAATAATAAGAACTTCAACGCTATCGACACCTTTAATCTTTTTTGGGATAGATTTGAGCACCAAAGGAAGTGTTTTCTCTTCGTTCAGACATGGAATTTGTATGATAACTTTCATATAACCTCATTATTGTACTTCGATAATACTCTAGATTATACGCCATTAAGGCTATAGAATAGATAAAAAGGCGGAGACCTATGAAACTTGTAATTTTTTCAATTTGCAAAGATGAAGCCGAAACAATCGGTCAGTTACTTGATAGAATGCCTAAGAAAATCAAGGGTATCGATACTATAGAACTGCTTGTGATAAGTGATGGCAGTAAAGATGATACGGTAGCCATTGCGCGTGCACATAGAGCGGAAGTAATAGCCGGAGTGACGCAGAAACGTTTGGCGTACCGGTTTGAGCAGGCTACAGAGAGGGTTTTGTCGATGGGGGCTGATGTCGCGGTCAATATTGATGGCGATCTGCAGTTCATGCCTGAAGATATCCCGAAGCTATTGAAGCCAATTTTAGAAGAAGGGTACGACTTCGCTGCCGCAGATCGATTTACTGCTGTTGATACTGGCGAACGGCGAAAACCAGAGAACATGCCTACTGCTAAATATTGGGCTAACAGACTAGGCGCATGGATAGTTGGGCAACTATCCGGAGAAAAGTTTTATGATGTTACCTGTGGGTTTCGCGCCTACTCCAAGAAAGCGCTACTTGCAATCAATATAAATAGTAATTATACGTATACTCAAGAATCTTTTCAGGTGCTTGCCGTAAAGCGAATGAGTATTGCCTCAGTACCTACAGAAGTTAAGTATTACAAAGGCAGAAAATCTCGTGTCGTGAAGAGTTTCTGGCAGTTTTTGTTTGGTAGTGCACTGAATATATTACGAGCTTTTAGAGATTATGCACCCCTGAAGTTCTTTGGAATTATCGGGGTACTGTCATTCGTGCCAGGGTTAATTCTTGGTACCTTTTCATTGTGGCACTGGATAGATACGGGTAGTGTCCGGCCATATGCGATAGTTGGATTTATTGGAATTTATCTGATTACAGCTGCATTGTTGACATGGACTTTAGGCTTGGTCGCGGACATGCTGGATAGACTGCTTAATAATCAAGAAAAAATTCTAGAAGAAGTCAAAAAAGGGCGATTCGGTTCTTCGGAAAGTTGATGTCTTCCTGGCTCTACGACAGCTCTTGCCAGCTTTTACAGGATGCTGTTTCTTGTGCGCATCTATGTGCCTATGCCTCTATAGATATAAGGTGCTTTTTGTGTTTCGACTGAGTCTAGACAGTTTTTTCCGTCTACCAGTACTTTTATATTGTGCGCAGAGTAGTCGGCCGATATAAATTCTGTATGGTTAGTGGCGATCACAACTGCATCTTTTTGCTGGAGGGCTTTTTCTAAAGATTTTGCAGTAGATTTTTCTGGAAAGTACGGGTCATACGTTTCCACCGTTGCGCCCTTATCTTGTAGAATATTGATTAGTTTATACGACGGGCTTTCGCGGTCGTCGGCAACGTTGGCTTTGTATGAAAGTCCTAGTACGGCAATCCTTGAACCCTTTAGGCTCGTGCCGACTTCGTTTAGCCCGTCTATCAGCTGTTCTACGGTAAATTCAGGCATGCTGTTGTTGATTGATCGAGCCAGTGAGAGGAATTCATGTTCAAATCCGTACCCGCGAGCGTATTCTATTAAGTAGTAAGGGTCTACCGGTATACAGTGTCCCCCGACACCGACGCTGGGGTAGTGGGGCATGAAAGCAAACGGTTTGGTCGACGCACCATCTATGACGTTTTTTACATTGATGCCAAGTTTCGTGAATGATTTTGCTAATTCATTGACGAACGCAATATTGATATCACGGAAGGAGTTTTCTACGACTTTTACTGCTTCTGCTTCCTTGAGGCACTGCATAGGCAGTATCGTAGCGTCTACGATAGCTTCATAAAAAGATACTGTGCGCGCGAGGCCAACCTCGTTGCTGCTACCGGCAACGCGAGGGATGTTAGACACATTCCATTTTGTGTCACCCGGGTTAATGCGTTCTGGGCAGTGAGAAACGTAGAAATCTTTGTTTACCTTCATGCCGGACTCTTTTTCTATGAGCGGAATGATAATTTCGTCACTGACACCAGGGTTTATGGTGGATTCTATTATCACTAGGGTGTTTTTGCTTATTTTCTCTGCCGCCGCTTTTGTGGCACCTTGCAGAGGTTTGAGATCTGGCTGATAGTCGTGCTGAACGGGTGTAGGTACGCAGATGATAACAATACTGCTAGCTGGAATAGAGTTAAAGTTTGTCGAAGCTTTAAGAGATGAGTCTTTCAAGTGCGTTGCAACAAATTCATCCTGCAACGGATCTTTCCGTGAGTTAATTTTTACTACTTTGTCACCATCTAGATCGATGCCCGTTACGTCAAAACCCTTTTTTGCCGTTAGTAAAGCCAGCGGAAGCCCGACGTACCCAAGTCCTATTATTGATACCTTTTCCATAATTACCTTTGCTTAGTTTCCGCAACAGAAACTAAGTATTTACCGTAGCCGGATTTTTTGAGAGGTTCGGCTATTTTTTGAAGTTGTTCTTCGTCGACGAAGCCTTGTCGGTAGGCTATCTCTTCTGGCGAGCCGATCTTGAGGCCGGTTCGTTTTTCTACAACTCTGATGTATTCGCTGGCGTCGTTCATGGATTCAAACGTGCCGGTGTCGAGCCAGGCAGAGCCTCTATCCATGGTGACGACCCGTAGCTTGCCACGGTTTAGATACTCCTCATTTACAGAGGTTATTTCTAGTTCGCCGCGATGGCTTGGCTTTACGTTTTTGGCAATGTCTACAACGCTATTGTCGTAAAAATATAGACCGACCACCGCGTAGTCTGACTTTGGTTGGACCGGCTTTTCTTCTATGGATACGGCTTGTCGGTTTTCGTCAAAGTCTACGACACCGTAGCGCTCTGGGTCTGAAACCTGGTAGGCAAATACGATGCCACCGTCCGGGTCGGTGCAGCCTTTGAGGCTTTCGCCAAATGCTGGGCCATAAAAGATATTGTCGCCCAGTATGAGGGCTACGTTATCATCGCCAATGAAATCTTCTCCGATGATGAATGCTTGCGCCAGTCCGTCTGGTGACGGCTGGACGGCGTAGCTGAGCTTGATGCCCCATTCTGACCCGTCACCAAGTAGGCGACGGAATTGGTCCTCGTCCTGTGGGGTCGTAATGATAAGGATATCTCGGATACCAGCCTGCATAAGCGTGCTGAGAGGGTAATAAATCATCGGCTTGTCATAGATGGGCATCAGCTGCTTGGAGATGCCTTTTGTGATGGGGTAGAGGCGGGTGCCTGAGCCGCCGGCCAGTATGATACCTTTCATCCCGTTAGAGCTCCTTTCTTATAAGCAAACTACGCTCATTCAGCTTAAATTGTTTTTCGAATATAAGTTTTTTGGACAGTATCTCAAAAGCTCTAACGGGATTCATTTAACCTCCTCATCGTTATGCCTTGTTTGTCGGCAGAGCCACCAAATCTGCCATAACTTGTTGCGCTGAGCTGTGCTGCAAACTGCGATGCTCGTTCACTGTATTTCATATACACCTCTCTTTACTTCTCGTTGGCGCCTTGCTCAGTATCAACATGAGAAGGTCGCACTCTTCACTAAACTACATGTATTCTAACAGATTATGAGACGGCGACGATGCCTTCTATGGCGTAGGCGGTGTCTTCCCAACTGCGTACAGCGATGCAATCTATGCCCATTTCATACACGGCGTAATCATTGCCACCTGGCTCGAGCTTGTCGCCCATGAACAGAATATCTGATTTCTTAAACCCAGTTTCTTTCATGAGCTTGTTCATGCCGTAGGCTTTGTCTATGCCGGGTTTGGTGACATCAATGCTGGTTGTGCCAGCTGCCCGGACGTTGAAGTCTGGTAGCTTTTTATCGACGATATCGCGGATTTTCATCTTCTTTTTACTATCTGGATCCCACTCTTCCTTGATCCGGACGCCGTCATCACCAAGCTCAGCCACAATCTCTTGTCCAAGTATCGAGAGGGTGATTTGGCTTTCGCGGTCTTCAATAGTTGGGCCGTAGGTTTTCTTAGCTTTGTAGCCGGATTCTTCAAGCCCTTCTTTAAGCGCGGTGATGATCTTTTTCTTCTGAGCTGGCGTGAAGTCTTCGGCGTACTGTAAGTTCCAGTCTGTGCCGTCGTGGCGATAGTAGCGAGTGCCGCTGGTAGGCATGAGGTGGAGGTTCTTAAGCAGGTGTGGCTCGGTGGTGATTTGGCTGAGGAATTGCCTTTGAAATAGCTCATACTTGCCACCGGAAATTACACATACATCGTAGTGCTCAAGTAGGTTATTGAACTGGTGCACCATGCGCTCATGAAAGTGCGATTTGCTCGGTGCGAGTGTGCCGTCTAGGTCGAATGCAATACATTTTTTCATAATCGTCATTCTACCAGATTTGTTATAATCTAAGGTAATGAATGTATTAGTTACCGGTGGAGCGGGGTTTATTGGATCGAACTTTGTTCGTTATGTGTATCGCGAGCGACCTGAATGGAAGATTACCGTGTACGACTCTTTGACGTATGCTGGCAATCGAGAGAATCTAGATGGTCTGCACAGTGATCGTGTTGAGCTGGTTGAAGCTGATATATGTAATGAAAAAGCAATGGATAAAGCGGTCGTTGCGTGTGATGTGGTCGTGCACTTCGCTGCCGAGTCACACAATGACAACTCGCTTGACTCGCCATGGCCGTTTGTCGAAACGAATATCGTGGGCACATATCAAATACTCGAGGCGGTACGTAAGCACGGCAAGCGCTTGCACCATATATCGACTGATGAAGTGTACGGGGATTTAGAGCTTGATGATCCAGCGCGTTTTCACGAGCAAACGCCATATAATCCGTCGAGCCCGTATTCCAGTACTAAGGCGGGGTCAGATATGTTGGTGCGGGCGTGGGTGCGTAGCTTTGACGTGCAGGCGACAATATCTAACTGCTCAAATAACTATGGGCCATATCAGCACGTGGAGAAGTTTATCCCACGGCAGATTACAGAAGTGATTGAAGGGCGCAAGCCGAAGCTATATGGTGCTGGTGAAAACGTGCGTGATTGGATACATACCGAGGATCACTCTTCAGCTGTTTTGGCGATTTTAGAGCGTGGACAAGTCGGCGAAACCTACATGATTGGTGCTGATGGCGAGAAAAATAATAAAGAAGTGATTGAGCTTATCTTGCGGCAAATGGGCAAAGACCCCGATGAATACGAACAGGTACATGACCGGCCAGGTCATGATATGCGCTATGCAATCGATGCCAGCAAGCTACGTAGTGAGCTCGGCTGGGAGCCAGTGTTTACAGATTTTGCCAGTGGACTAAACGATACCATCGCTTGGTATCAAGAAAACAAAGATTGGTGGAAACCGCAAAAACAGGCAACCGAAGAAAAGTATAAAAAGAGCGGGCACTAATGAGTGAATTTGATCCAAGTCAGTACAACGAATTGCATATGCATGAGACACGTATACCCGACTTGCTCGTGTTTGACCTACAGGTATTTGGCGATAATCGAGGTTGGTTTAAAGAAAATTATCAGCGGGAAAAGCTAGTAAAGCTTGGTCTGCCGGCTGACTTTGAGGTGGTGCAGAACAATATATCGTATAACGAAAAGGCGGGGGTGACGCGTGGAATTCACGCTGAGCCGTGGGATAAGTTTATATCTATTGCTTATGGCAGTGTGTTTGCGGCGATTGTCGATTTCCGTCCAGGTGAAAGTTTTGGAACGTTAGAGACATTTGAGCTCAATCCGGGTCAGGTGATTTATGTGCCACGTGGCTGTGGTAACTCGTTTCAAACGCTCGAGGACAATACCGTTTACACCTACTTGGTAAACGAGCACTGGTCGCCAGAGGCCAAATACACACTGGTAAATTTGGCCGATCCAGAGCTGGGCATAGACTGGCCAATCTCGCTTGAGCAGGCCGAAGTATCAGAAAAAGACCGCAATCACCCACCACTCGCAGACATTAAGCCGGAGGAGGCATAGTTTATGGATGACAAAGAGATATTTATCGTTGGCGCCAACGGGCAACTTGGTACGGCCCTTCAGGCGCAGTATCCAGGCGCGCAGTTTGCTGATGTAGATGAGCTAGATATTACTGATGCGCAGTCGATTGAAGCATTCGATTGGTCGGGTATCAAGACTATTATTAACGCGGCGGCTTTCACGAACGTTGACGGGGCGGAGACGGCTGAAGGGCGCGTGGCTGCCTGGAAGGTGAATGCCGATGCGGTAGCCAACTTAGTCGCCGTGGCAGCGCAGCATGATGCAACCTTAGTACATGTATCAACTGACTATGTGTTTGATGGCACAATCGAGCCACACACAGAAGATGAGGCATTCAGTCCGCTGTCTGTCTACGGCGCCAGTAAAGCAGCTGGTGATATAGCGGTATCGCTAACGCCAAAGCACTACATATTGCGCGCCTCATGGGTAATAGGTGAAGGTAAAAACTTTGTTCGTACCATGCTGAGCTTAGGTGAAAAGGGTGTTGAGCCGAGTGTGGTGAATGATCAGATTGGCCGACTAACCTTTACCAGTGAGTTGGTGCGGGCGATTGATCACTTACTGTCGTTTGCCTATCCGTATGGCACCTATAACGTTAGCAATAGCGGAGACAGTGTCAGCTGGGCTACTATCACGGAAGAAATATTTAAGCTTGGTGGCTTTACTGGAAAAGTAACAGGTGTTTCGACTGAAGATTACTTTGCTGGCAAAGAAAACATTGCACCACGACCACTGCAGAGTACACTTGATTTATCGAAGCTGCAGGGCGTCGGCTTTGATTCGCGTGATTGGCGCGATGATCTGAAAGATTATGTCAACAAAGAGCTTGGTTCGTCCTAGGACATCTCAGAGATACTTGACGCGTTAAGTATATCTTGTTTATTGATTTGTAAGCTGTTTGCGTAACTCTTCCAGCATTTTTGACAGTCCTGGCCAGGCTAACTCGTCTTCTGGAATGTCGTTGATATCAAAGGCTTCAAACGATGCCACGTCATCGTCTGGCTTCGGCTCTGCGTCAGGCTTTAGTTGGGCGGTAAAGTATGCTGACACGACTGGCTCATCTTCGTCGTGCCAAGCATATTCATCATAAGCGCTGCCGAGATAAGTTACATTGGCGATGTCGGCTTTTGTTAAGCCAGTTTCTTCGGCGAGCTCGCGGTAGAGGGCTTGTTCGAAATTTTCCCCAACGTCCAAGAAGCCTCCAACGGGGTCGAGTTTGCCTTTTTCTGGGTCACGGGCCCGGCGGGCAAGTAGCAGTTTGCCCTCAGGCGTAAACAACAAAATAGCTACGGCACCTTTGGGGTTGCGGAATTGTGAGCGCTTGCACTTGGTGCAGACAAATTTGGTAGCTGATTGTTTGAGTAGCTCGCCACCGCAGCGTGTACAATACTTCATGTCTCTAGTTTAACGCATTGTCGTGCTACTATAGAAGAAGCAGTGATATAACAAACACACATGCAAAAACAACAAACAATCCGATCGGTTATGACAGGCTTAAGCTGCAGTATGCTCGTACTGTTTGGTGGCGCAGTGGTTCACTCCAGTAGTCCAGCTCGTTTGGCGGATAGCGAACAGGTGATTGTCCGGAGCAGTCAGCCAGTTGATGAAGGTAGGCGTATTGGGCAAACAGAATATTACGTGGTCAGTGCTGCTCAGGCACGGACTGAGCGCGCCAATAGCCCGGAATCATCTACATACGCTGTGCAACCGTATCGAACAACGGTGACGAATGACCCCCTAGAACCGCAAGACTATCTGACGTTGCTGCAGGCAGCTGATGTATGGGATATGACGACCGGTAGCAGCGATACGACCGTGGCGGTCGTGGACTCTGGTTTTGCGCTGGAGCACGAAGACTTAACCGGGCGGTGGTTCACCAACCCGGCCGAATCTGGCATGACAGAAGCGGGCGATGTGTGTTGGGATGAGCTAGCCGGCCCAGAAGATAAGGCAACAAATGAGTGTGATGATAGCGAAAATGGCTTGGTGGACGATTGGCGGGGCTGGGACTTTGCCAATGACGGCAACGATGTTTCTGCCGGCAAAACCAACACCACCGGCAGCGCGGTCAATCACGGGACGTCTGTCAGCGGCATGGTTGGCGCAACCGGCGACAACGCAACCGGAGTAGCTAGCGTCAACTGGCAGACAACATTGCTACCAATACAGGTGTTTGATGATGACGGCGTTGCGACAACAATCGAGTTGGCCGAAGGGATTGCTCACGCAATAGAAATGGAAGCTGACGTGATAAACCTCAGCCTAGGTACCACCGCGGCTGACCCAGTGACTGAGGATTTGCTGCAAGACGCCTACGACGCCAATATTATGGTAGTGGCTGCTGCTGGCAACTGCGGCGGCAGTAATTATGAACTGAACGGTTGTGATTTTGAGGGGCAAATGCTGTATCCAGCTACCAGTGAGCTGACGCTGTCTGTGGCTGGTACGGATATGAGTGATGAGCGAGCCAGCTTTAGCAGCGAGGGAGCCATGGTGGATCTGAGCGCCCCCGCCAGCGGATCTATCCGCACCACGTTGTATGACCCGGCGGATGAGCTCGGTACCTATAGCGGCAGCATAGCGGGCACGTCTTTCGCGACACCGATAGTTAGCGGCACGGTAGCCGCCCTGAAGTCTCTCTGGCCCGAGGCTAGCAATCGTGAACTGCGCGCCCTGCTGGTAGACAGCGCTCTGCGGATTGAAGAGATGGACGGTGCACCGTTTACCGAGCAACACGGCTTTGGTCGGTTGCGCCCCGCACGGGCAGCGAGCCAGTCTTTGCTGTGTCAAGACGCCGGGCTGCAAGCGGATATAACGTGTGACGGAGCAGTTGATCTTTTGGACCTATCGATTCTGGCGAGCCAGTGGCAGATTGAGCGCACCGGCCGAGCGGATATGAATGATGAAGGCATTACCGATTTATTAGACTTATCAATTTTAGCCAGTGAATGGGGGCAAACAGAATGATAAAGCGACTATTTTTGAGTTTTATAAGTGTGGCGTTTCTCGCGTCGCTGCTCACTCCTGCGGCAACCGTGTATGCCAATAGCGCCAGCGTGTTTGTCTCGCCAGGCAGTAAAAGTGTCACAAAGGGTGATGTCTTTACAATCCAGGTGCGCGTGAACAGCGGCGCGGACGAGATGAACAGTGCCCAGACGCGATTAAACTTTGACAGTTCAAAACTCCAGCTTCAAGGCCATAGCGCTGGGGTATTTAATCCAGTAAATACCAGTAATGGTTCGAGCTCTTTTTTCCTAGCGGGTGCTTCACTCGGGACAACCTATAGCGGCAATCAGTTGCTGTACCAGGTCACCTTCAAGGCAACCAGTAGCGGTAGCGCTGCCTTGAGTATTTCCGAAGCTCAAGTAGCCAATGCTGGGTCAGCTCTGAGCGTTTCTACAGGCGGGGGTAGCGTGTCGATTGCTAATCCACCAACCAATGATGATAAAGATGACGACTCCTCTGGCGGCAGCTCGGGTGGGTCAACAGCAGATAAGCCCAGCAGCGACAGTTCTGGCGGCGGCAGCTCATTCCAGGCGCTGACACCTGAGCCAGAGCCCGAGCCTGAACCACCGCAGTTTGTGAGCGGCCCAGATTTTGCTCCAGCGCAAGGTTCTATCACCGTCACTCTGGAGTCTGACCAAGAAAGCCGTGTGCAGATTCTCTATAGCCGCTCTGGCGAAGACGAGACAAAAACGCTGCGAGTCGATGATGCACAAACCTCGCACGAAATTATTATTGGCAAGGACACTCCATTGCTGGCTGGCCAGGCCTACGAGATTGAAGTTGTGCTGATAGGCCAGAACGATGTCCGCTCTGAGCCAAAGACAAAGACTGTGCGGACACAAGGTGTTCGTTACCGCGTGAAGATTGTTGACACACAAGGTGATCCACTAAAAGACCACCCAGTTGAGCTGCACTCTGATCCGTTGCAGACAATAACCGACAGTGATGGCTACGCCACGTTTGAGGACGTTACCCCGGGGGAACATACTCTGGTGTTCGAGATAGGCGGCATAACGGTACGCCAGCCGGTGCAGGTCGGGCAATCTGTTACGTTAATGGATGATGCGGCTGAGGATCAAGCTGACGAGACCATTCAACTGCCGTTCCAGTTGAGTAGTGCGACGACGCGAACCATTACCCAAACGCGTTGGGACCTGGTGATTATTGCTGGTGTGGTTGGTGCTGTGGTGATGTTTGTGTTGCAAAATAAGCGCGTGCGCCAGCTGGTGGTGCGTGCAGGCAAGTCGTTCCGGCATGCTTCAAAGTTACATTTGCATCATCACTAAGCATTCGAGGTGTATTGAGACGTAGACCATTCACGACCTTTGCAACATTGAGGCAGGAATCCTAAGTTGTAAACCTAAGTGTACTTGCTTGGTATTGTAGAACTCAATGTAGTGGTTGATCTTTGTCTGTAGGGTGGCGGTAGCCACCTTGCTGCTGATCCTGCTTCCAAGACATTCTTCTTGGATGGTTCGGTTGAAGCGTTCTATGTGGGCATTGTCGTTTGGTCTACCGAGTCGACTGTGTCGAACCTGTATGTTTCTTTGTTGCAGCTGTTGCTCAAAGTACCGCCCAAACTCTGGTCCGTTGTCGGCTTGCACCATCATGAACTTGAAGCCAAACATTTGGCTGGCATGGGCTATAGTATTCGCCGCATTGCCAGGAAGCATTCGGCTATGTATCTCGGCATAGGTCATCCGACTGTAGAGATCAATCACTGTATAAACATACCGACGTTTGTAGGTAATTGGACATATGTAGTGAATAGTATCTGTTTGTACTAGTTCACCCGGATAGGTTGGATGTGGTCTTCTCGGATTGTCTGGGCGGACTCGGTTCTTCCTGGCTCCGTCATACTGATGATGTCGCCTTAGGATACGATGGACACTACTCAAGCTAACACGTATGTTCTCAACACGGTTCAGGGTGATGCCAGATAACCTCAGCACAACGCCTGAGCGTCTTGCGTAGTTCTAGGATGCGGTTTACTACATCATCACAAACTGCGTGGGGTGAGTGGTGCGGACGTGAGTTGTTTGTGGGGATAGACCACTTGCAGCTTGCAAGCCTGGACTTACCAATAGTGCGAGTCGGACGGTTTGGGTTATCTAGCTGTCGATGCTGGTTTAACTCCAGCCACTTCCGTTTCCACCGCCAAACAGTTGAACGATGTACGCCACACTTATTAGCCACCACAAATGAAGGTAAGCCATCAACAATGAGTAACCTCATTGCAATTGCCCTCGCTTTGGGGATGTTAGGGTTGATAGAATAGGCCATGGTAGGCTCCTTTCGTAGTTGTTTAGTAGTAACTACAGTTTAGGACGCCTACCTTTTTTAGATCAATTTAGGTTGCAATGGTGGTGAAGGATTACGTTGAGATTGACAGATAGACGTCAAAGCGCTAAAACGTTATCATGAAACGCTCTGCAAACATGAAAACAACTGTCTATTTAAGCCCGACTGTTCGTCGAGCGCTGAAGACGCGCGTCATCGATAGTAGTGAAACGATGTCGGCATATGTGGAGCGCGCCATTGCCACTGCTGTAGCAGAGGATCTTGCTGATATTGAGACGATTGAAAAACGGCGCGATCAGCCGACAGAATCATTTGATACCTTTCTGGATGCAATAAAGCGGGATGGCATTTTACGAAGCTAGATTAAACAAAAAAGCTCAAATAGACCAATCCAGAATCAGATGTAATCATATTATTTGTTGAGTAGGTAGTCGCGGATATCAGTGACGGTGATAGTTTGCTCTATGAGGAGGTCGTGCAGGAGCTTGACGGTCTCGATGTCTTTGAGTCCAGGCAGCTGATCGATTATTTTTAGCGTATTGACACCTTCTACTAATTTGTTGCCCTTGTGCATAGTCTCGATTGCTTCTTGGGTAGATACGCCTTCGCCTAAGAGGATGCCTAGTTGACGGTTGCGAGTTTCGCCGGTGCAGCTCATCCACATATCATTGCCCCAGCATTGTCGGCCCATACTGAAGGTATCAGCCCGAGCACCGAGCTGCTCAACGCACACATCACTAATTGCTTGAGCGGTCTTGGATATAATGTGCGTTTCAGAGCCGTAGGAAAAGCCAAGGCCTTTGACGATGCCGGCAAGGATAGAAATAACGTTCTTGAGTGAGGAGGCGTATTCGACGCCAGTGAGGTCATCGGTGGTATATACCTGGAGATTGTCAGAAGCGAAGAGGTCTGCCAATAGTTGCAGCACCGCCTCTGCTGGACTGGCTATGTCTATACCGAGTGGTTCGTGGTGGAATAAATCATCGGCAATCGTGCCGCCGGCGATCTGAGCATAGACGTAATCGAAGCCATCCAGCTCTTCGGCGGTAATTTCTGACAGGCGCTTACCGGAGTCTTTATCGAGCGCCTTAGCGGTGTTTACCAGGATGACGCCAGGTTTAGCGAACTGCTTGATGGTTTGCATGACTGGCCTAGTGGCGCTGGAGGCGACGGCGACGATGACAATGTCGGCATCTTTTAGCAACTCTTCTGGCGAGTCAGCAAACCGCGGCATGTCGGTAATGGACGTGTCGGTGTGGTGGTGTGGGTGTGTGCGGTCTGCGCGAAGTTTATCCATAACTTCATCGACGATGTCGTAGGCGATCAGGTCAAATGTGTCATCATGTTTGTTGTCGAGGTGCTTGAGGATGGCGTAGCCGAAGGCGCCGATGCCGTAGAGTGCGATGTGTTTTTTCATGGTGTTTAGTATAAAGCAATTGGTAGTTAGGAAGCAGGAAATAGCGATTAGCAAGTAGGAAATTGCAATAAAGTTTCGCTCTTATCGAGCGAGAGGCTTCAAGGTTTCGGCCTTGTGGCCGACATACTTTTGATTGCAGGTTCAAAAGTAAGCAAAAACCCTGCAGGCGGTTGCTAACTCTTTATGGTCTCATTGTCAAAGCCGACAATGCTCGAAGAACTCGTTCGCTCAGGCTCACTCAGACAGCTTCTCGCTTATAAATTGTCGTTTTGACATTCATCCATCAGGAACCAGCAAAGCCTGGGGGGGGCAGAAGACAGAAGACAGAAGACAGAAGACAGAAGACAGAAGACAGGAGGCGGGGCGATAAACCC
>Ga0306906_1000284_pt1 | contig 21818 bp, 27 predicted proteins | sample AntRauTorcE11897_FD_190405 | JGI IMG/M metagenome (GOLD analysis project Ga0306906, IMG submission 190405) | Saline lake microbial communities from Rauer Islands, Antarctica - Metagenome Torckler E11 #897 (v2) (version 2) | ecosystem: Environmental > Aquatic > Non-marine Saline and Alkaline >...
AAAAAGACCCTATTTGTATAGGTCTTTTTCTGTACCCATGAGAAGAGTTCGAACCTTTGGTATACTCATTTATATGGAAGATAAAAGAATCATCGTTCACCTCATCGAAGGTGAGGCTAAAAAAGCACATGAAAACATCACTCGTAGTCTGGTCGATAAACTGGATGCATTTCCGGTGCATGACCGCGTCGTCCCACATCTCACTATCAAACGGTGGTTTGATTTAAATTAAGTAGATGTACAGGCTGTCTATGCCGCCATAGATACAATTGTTTCGAACCATAAACAAAGTTCATATCGCTTGCACGGACTAAACAACTTTGGAGAGGGAGTGATCTTTGTTGATGTTGATGCTTCAAAAGCGATGTTAGAAACTGTTGGTGCGGTAATGACTGCAATGCGTGTCATTGAGGGTATGACGTTTGATGAATATGATGAGATTGAAGGTGACTTACACGCCACAGTTGCTATGCGTGCACTCAAACCATTTGATTTCAAAGAGACATGGGATTATCTCCAGACTCTGCCTCCAATCGATATGAACTTACAGTTTGATAATATCGCGCTGCTCAAGAAATTCGATAATAAGTGGATGCCCGAAAAGGTCTGGGAGTTGTCTGAATAAATTAACGCATAAGATATGAAAATGTACTTTATAAGTGGCGTGTCAGGAGTTGGAAAAACTTCTTCAATGGAAATCTTAAAAAGTGATTTGTCAGAGCAGTATGTCGTCAAAGATTTTGATGAAAGAGGTGTGCCCAAGGGTGGAGGACGACCATGGCGTTTAGCTGAAACGCGATACTGGATCTCAGAAGGAAAGCAAGTTGCTCTAGATGGGAAAATACTTATTGTCTGTGGTTTAGCTAATCCAGAAGAGCTTGCTGTAATGGAGGAGGCAAAAGAAGTTGATGTAAAAATTATTCTCTTGGATGCACCAGGTGAGGTGATTGCAAAACGGTTTAACAAGAGAAATTCTAATGAGAAAGTTAAAGCGGGATTAGAGCGTACGGTTGGTTCTGTTGATGCGTTTATTAAAGGTAGTAGTGATTTTGCTCCCATTTTGAGAGATATCTGTATTGCTGCAAGGGTTCCGGTTATTTATACGGCTGAATTGACTCCTGTAGAGGTTGTGTCAGAAATCAAGAAGTATTTGTAACAAAAGTTCTAACATCATCCCATACAGCTAGCTACGTATTTGAGGCTTATTTTAGTCTTTGATAATCCATATAAAATCACCCGGGTTAGTATGCCCGGGTGAGTTGTCATTTTTTTCTGTTGTCTTTGTGAGGGACGGCGTGCGCTGTCTTTCGGCCACCACTTTCTCTCACTATCGTATGAGAGTGGTTCCGTTTCGACCCTCCTTTTCCAGCTGTGGAAAGGTGGTGCGTTGTTTTCACACCACCCTTCGATGAAGATTTGGATTTCGAAGACGAACCTCCGATTCCTCCAATCCAGTCTGACCAGGCCATGAGAACATCCTTTCCTTGAGTAAGGCACTATTGCCAATTTGATACTAGCATAGTTTAAAAAAATGCTAGTATCAGTCATATGAAAGACATTGAATCAATTAATTTTCTTGAGGCAGTTATTACCGTGCTGGATGATATTAATAAAAGTAAGGACATCAGTTCACTGTTGTTCGAAATGGATATAAAAAATGCTGATGGTATTTTGGGAGACTTTGTGACTGAGCTGGGATTAACCGCAAGTCCAGAAGAAGAAGATGGAATAGGTTGTTATTCTTTGAATCATATGAAAAAAGCCCTTAATGAAATAAAAGACAGTGGTGAGACGAATCTTTTGGAAGGAGATAAATCATAGTGCATTAAATTGCAGTTCTAACATCGTCCCAGACAGCTAGCAGTAAACGGCTTTTTGTTTGTATATCTAATCCGTAGTATAATGGTTAGATGAATGTTGTGTCGCGTTACTTCAGCCAGTTATTGGCGACTGTCTCTACTGACATTGCTATTGACCTAGGTACTGCCAACACCTTGGTGTACGTCAAAGGGAAAGGAATCGTACTTAACGAACCAACCATCGTTGCCATCAACAAAAAAACTGGTCAGTTGGTGGCCGTTGGAAATGAAGCCAAGGCCATGCAGGGTCGTACACCACAACATATTGATGTTATTAGGCCGCTGGTGGATGGGGTAATTTCAGATTTTGAAGTAGCCGAAGAAATGTTGGCATACTTGATCAACAAAGTTCGAAGTGAGATGCGGACTATTATTGCACCGCGTATGTTGATCGGTGTGCCGTCGGGGATCACTAACGTAGAGATGCGCGCTGCTCAAGATGCAGCAAAAAATGCCGGCGCTCGAGAAGTGTTCCTGGTCGAAGAGCCAGTGGCTGCTGCTATTGGTGCGAAATTACCAGTACAAAAAGCCATCGGTAGCATGATTATCGATATTGGTGGCGGGACTACTGATATCGCCGTGCTCTCACTCAATGGACTAGTAGTGTCTAAAAACCTCCGCGTAGCTGGTGATCACCTTAATACAGCGATTGTGAAGTACATTCGAGATCAATTTAAGGTGCAGGTTGGTGAAAAGACTGCTGAGGATGCGAAAGTAGCCTTGGCATCAATTGCTCACACGCAAGCTGGGAAAGAAATGGTTGCCCGTGGGCGCGACGTGGTCACCGGTTTGCCTCGTGAGGTTATTGTTACTGATAGCGATGTGCGGGACGCAGTCGCTTCTCAACTGGAAACAATCGTAGATAACGTACGAACGGTGCTTGAAGAGACACCGCCCGAGGTGCTGGCAGATATTATGCAGCGCGGTATACATTTATCTGGGGGAGGTGCGCTGATTCCTGGTCTAGCATCACTACTTGAACACGCGCTTGAGGTACCAGTAATCGTTGTGCCCGACCCACTGCGAGCCGTTATCCGGGGCGCGGGAATCATTGTTGAAGACCTAGACTCTTATCATGAATTGTTAATTGATCATGCGGAAACATTTGCGTCGCACATCTGATACCAAAAAGATCACCCGACTAGTAGTCGCGGTTGTTTTGGTATTGCTGGTCGGATTTGCGGTGCCACCAGTGGTGCGCCTGGTCGGTTCGGTTGTGCTGTATCCGGTGCAGCTGGTTGAAAATTGGTTGGCACAATCAAGTATGGTAGTGCCGGTATTATGGCGAGATAAAATCGCTATGCAGACACATATTTCCGAACTCGAGCAAACTGTTGCGGAACTTGGACGCAGTGACCTCACCGAGCAGCGTCTATTTCAAGAAAATAATCGACTACGAGGTCTGTTGGGAGATGGCGAAGTACAACGTACCCTAGCGGTGGTGGTAGCAAAACCAACCGAGCTGCCGTATGATTTATTACAGATCGATCGAGGGTCACAATCTGGTATTACAGTCGGTGCTCCGGTATACATTGGTACTGATTCGGTGATCGGCTTAGTGTCAGATGTATATCTAACACATTCATTTGTGACCCTGTTTACTACACCAGGCTTTTTTGCCACTGTGTACCTCACCGGTCCAGACGTCACAGCTACCCTTGAAGGGCTTGGTGGAGGAGTCGCCCGGGTGAAAATGCCGCAGGGTATTGCTATGCAAATTGGTGACTTGGTGCATGTACCGAGTGTGCGCCCTGGACTGTACGGACAAATAGCTTGGATCGAGAGTGAGCCAACCCAGCCAGAACAGTATGGCTATATTACTCCAGAAGTACCTATGCAAAGCCTCTACCAAGTAGCGGTTGGATCACCTTCTGATGTGACGGTTGTTACTACTGAAATGAATCAGTACATCGAAAAAATAAAAAGTGACGCGTTGGTAGTGTCTGATTTGGTGCTGGCCACGAGTACAGCAACCAGTACCGACCAGGTGGCTAGCTCGACACCAGCCTTATGATCGTCTTTGGTTTTTTATTACTGTTTTTGTGTGCTGTGGGTATTATCAACAGTTGGGCTTGGTTAATAATTGCTAGTGCGACACTCTTCGTATATAGATTCCACGCTGGTTGGTTGTTTGCACTAGGGGTATGTGTGGATGGATACTATGGAGGATTTGAGCAGCTACCACTTTACAGTTTGGTCTTTGGCGGGTTTGCCATCGTTGTTGAGGTGCTAAAATTGCGTTTGATTGGTGTATAATTGAATCATGACTAAGTTGCAAGATCGTTACACTACCGACGTTTCGGTGGAAGAAGTCCTGCTTGATGCCTCAAACATCCCGGAATTTAATCGTGATCGCATGGAGGGAAAACGAGAATTGCGTATCACCGACCGTAGTTTGTCGGTGGTGTGGTGGTTGTTTGTCTTGATTGCCGCGGTATTTTTGTATCAAGTGTTTGCGTTGCAAGTGGTTTCCGGTGCAGACTACCGTGCAATTGCTGAAAACAACCAAGTCGACCAGGCTGTGATTATTGCCGAACGAGGAGTGGTGACGGACCGCACCGGAGAGTCGATGATTTGGAATGAGGTCGACACTACTGGTGAGTACGATTTTCCGATTCGAGCGTACACCGACCGCAGTGGTCTAGGGCAGGTATTGGGTTACGTCAGCTACCCCAAACGAGACAGTAAGGGTTTCTTTTTTCGGACTGACTATTTGGGTCGCAGTGGTGTTGAAGCTGCCTATGAAGAGGTTCTACACGGGGATAACGGCAGTACAATTGTCGAGGTCGATGCTCGCCTGGAAGTGGTCAGTGAATTTGCTCTTAATGCACCAAACCCCGGCGGTGAGTTGCAACTATCAATCGACGCCGAGCTTTCCGAAGCCATGTACGACATCATCGCAACCTCGAGTGCGCAGGCTGGCTTTCGTAGTGGCGCGGGAGCAATTATGAATATACATACCGGCGAAATACTAGCCCTCACAAGTTTTCCTTCGTATGACCCAGAAGTAATGGCCGATGGTGATGATACTGATCTCATCGCGGCCTATAATAACGATGATCGACTGCCGTTTTTGAATAAAATGGTCGGCGGAGCGTATACTCCGGGTTCCATCGTCAAACCATTTGTGGCGTACGCTGCTCTTGAAGAAGGGATTGTAACTGAGAATACCCGCGTATTTAGTAATGGAACGCTTAAGATTCCTAATCGCTATAATCCAAGCAATCCATCGTACTTTACAGACTGGCGCGCACACGGTGAGATGACTGTGCGTGAGGCGATTGCTTATTCATCGAACGTATTCTTCTACCTCGTTGGCGGTGGTTTGCCAGACTATGCCGCACCTCAGGCAGGGATAGATAGTGCTATGACCGGCTTGGGAATTACCAAAATGTCTGAATACTTCCGGCAGTTTGGTATGGGGGAACTCACCGGTGTTAATCTGGCTCAAGAGCAGGCGGGAGTGGTGCCCGACCCGGCTTGGAAACAAGAAGTATTTGACGACGATTGGCGTTTAGGAGATACCTACTTTACCTCAATTGGTCAGTTTGGATTTTTGACCACTCCGATGCAGATGCTACGTTCGTACGCGGCGCTCGCCAACGGCGGATACTTGCTGACACCCCACGTCGAACTCGGACACCAAAGTGAAAAAACTGATATTAATCTAAACTTGGATACAATGCAGATCGTGCACGAAGGTATGCGCAAGACGGTCAATTTTCCTGGCGGAACTGCTCGATCATTTGAGCGCGATGACGTCGCCATAGCGGCCAAATCTGGGACAGCCGAGGTAGGAGTAGGGAACGCGTACGTAAACTCCTGGGCGGCCGGTTTTTGGCCCTACGCAGAGCCTGAGTACGCGTTTATACTAATGATGGATAGAGCGCCCCGAAGTAATGCTTTGGGCGCAACCAGAATCATGGGTGACGTCGTGGAATGGATGAGTATCAATCGTCCAGAGTATCTCGGAATTGAAGCACCAGCTACGTTGCCCGAATAATCAGTATGCTGTTACTTATTTTAGGTGTTCACAGTACATTATATCTAATGTGGCGGGTTCGCGGATGGTACGAAATGAGACAGCGGACAGATGGATTACGGCCAAAATTTTACTGGACAGGTGACGTGGGTGACGTAGTGGGTTTTACTCTGATCATGGTTGCGTGGCACTGGACAGTTGATCTGCAGCTACTTCTGATTAGCGCTGTGCCAGCTGCTCTGGGTACTTTGTGCCTGCATCGGATGTGGCAAACAACAGCGAGGGTTCGCGGGGACATAGTTTCTATGTACCTGCCTGATGGATCAATTACTTTTGGCGGAGGGCTACATCTAGTTTACGTATTATTTGTTGTTGCTGTGCTTTGTTCACTGGCTTGGCAGTTGGTTACATTGCAGCTTACACAAACTCAGATTATATTGCTTGTAGGCGGTAGTGCGATCTATTTGCTTACGGTAGCAATTGATAAATATCGAGGTATTATATAGCGAGGTGAGCTTGCGCTGGACTATTTTTTATCCACAAGTTGACCATTGCAAACTGGCACGTATAATAGTCTAAATCCAATTTAAAATACTAGATTATGACAGACACACAAACGTTCTTGACCCCAGAAAAGTTCGACGAACTTAAAAAAGAACTTGAACACCTCAAAACCGTCCGCCGCAAAGAAATCGCCGAAGCACTAGAGTATGCCCGCAGCCTGGGTGACCTGTCGGAAAATGCAGAATACCAAGAAGCGCGAGACATGCAGTCTGCCATCGAAGAACGAATCCAATATCTAGAAAAGACCATCAAAGAGGCCAAGATTGTCGATCAAAAGAAAAAGGGTGATGTGATCGGTCTCGCATCAGTGGTCACGATCCAAAAAGAGAAAGAAAAAGATAAAAAAGAATACATCATCGTCGGATCAGATGAAGCTAACATCCACGATCGTAAGTTGTCATACTTGTCACCACTAGGGGAAGCGCTGATGGGAAAGAAGAAAGGGGACGAGTTTGAGTTTGAGACGCCTATCGGACTCCAAAAGTACAAAGTCCTGAACGTCGCGTAGGCAAGCTATCTACTGCGTTGGACTGCGATAAAACGATCCTCCCTGGGCACTTGCCCCGGTCGGATCTTTTTTCTTGTCCGCCTTGTACCTAACCTACCTACCCAACGTTCAGTTGCGCCTCGTATCTGAAATAATTCCACAACGTTCAGTTTCGAGGTATTGATAATCCAAGAAAAGGCTAGCGCCACAGCGCTGGCCTTTTCTTTTCGGTGAACTCACGCTAGGATAGTGACTATGTCACAACAAGAAGATCTCCGCGCTGATCGCGAACAAAAAATAGCCGAGCTACGTACCGCTGGAATTAACCCGTATCCGTCTGAGTCACACCAGACCCACACAATCAAGAAATTCGTTACTTATTTTGGTGATTTAGAGCAAGCAGCTACCGATGTCGTGTTGGCTGGGCGAGTAGTTGCCAAACGAGAACATGGTGCATTGGCCTTTTTAGATATATTTGACGGCACGGGAAAGGTGCAAGCCTTTTGCTCAAAAGACGCCATGGGCGATGATTTATATGACTCAATGCTTAACTTCATCAGTACTGGTGACTTTGTTGAGCTGACTGGTACGGCGTTTGTCACCAAGCGTGAGACCGAAGCAATCAAAGTCAGTAATTGGCGAATATTAACTAAAGCGGTACAAAATATCCCGACTGAGCATTTTGGTATCAAAGATGAAGATGAGCGATACCGTAAGCGGTACCTTGATTTGTTGTTAAACGAAGAGTTGCGAGACCTATTTGTTAAAAAAGCTAAGTTCTGGGATGTGACGCGCACTTTTATGAAGCGTCATGGATTCCTAGAGGTTGAAACACCAACCCTCGAGGTTACTACCGGCGGTGCAGAAGCACGACCGTTCAAGACCTATCATAATGATTATGATATGGACGTGTATTTACGAATTTCAATCGGTGAGCTCTGGCAAAAACACCTAATGGCTGGAGGAATCCCCAAGACGTTTGAAATCGGCCGAGCCTATCGCAACGAAGGTACTAGCCCAGAGCATCTACAGGAATTCACAAACATGGAATTTTATTGGGCCTACGCTGATTACAAAAAAGGTATGGAGCTGGTACGAGAGTTGTACATCGAGATCGCCCAAGAAGTCTTTGGTACCACAGAATTTGAAGCCCGGGGACATACCTTTAACTTGGCCGACGAGTGGGTTGCGATTGACTACGTTGACGAAATTGAAAAGCAAACTGGTATCAATATAATCACTGCCACAGAAGAAACTATGAAAGCCAAGCTTGATGAGCTTGGGGTTTCTTATGACGGCGACAACCGCGAACGCCTAACCGACACATTGTGGAAAGTCTGTCGCAAGACTATCGCTGGTCCAGCTTTCTTGGTAAACCATCCTAAATTAGTCGCGCCACTGGCAAAGGCTCGCCCAGATGGGGAAACGGTAGAGATGTTTCAACCAATCATCGCTGGTTCAGAGGTTGGCCGAGGATACAGCGAGCTCAATGATCCAGTTGATCAGCGACAACGGTTCGAGGTGCAGCAGCAACTACTTGATGCCGGAGACGACGAGGCAATGATGCCTGACTGGGAGTTCGTCGACATGCTCGAGCACGGCATGCCACCTACCTGTGGCTTTGGCTTTGGTGAACGGCTGTTCGCATTCTTGGCAGGGAAGTCACTGCGCGAGACGCAGTATTTCCCTCTGATGCGCCCAAAAAACGATTAGTGTAACTTTTTCTCACTTACAAGGTTAAAGACAGTAGACCAGCAGCAGGAGGTACTACATGTCACAGCAGCAACAAGACAAACCGACCCTAACACCCGAACAGATCGCTGCCCGAGAAATCGTGGCTCGTGATCCCGTCGAACGGGTGCTCAGATAAACCACAAACCGGCCACCGCCGGTTTTTTCATTACTGTTGCAAATAAGTAATTTTGAAACGCGCAAAATTACTTATCATATATGATAAGTAATTTTTGTTCGATTCTAATGTAGAAAAATAAATGCTGAGGATGGACGAATTGGGTATCGAACAAAGTTTAATCACTCAGAATCCTCTTATTGAAACTCGACTCGCTCGAGTTTTGTTGTGTTCGCGTCGGTGTTACACCTGGGGACAAGGTGGTTGCAGGTGGGGCGAAGTGTTATAGAATGTACGAGTGGTGGGAGATAGTGGTATACTAGATTCATTATGAAACTAAGTATGCCAAGTGGGTTTCCGCAATTCATGCAATTGTTCTCCACCATTTGCATGAATTGCGGAGGCCCACTTGGATGTCGAGAAATATGCTAATCGGTGAATACAAACATACGTTGGATCCCAAGAGACGGCTGTCTCTTCCGTCAAAATGGCGGAAAGAACTTGGGAAAAAGCTTGTAATCACAAGAGGCCTCGACAACTGTCTCTTTGTATATCCTCTGAAGGAGTGGAAGCAGATAACCGAAAAGGTTGGCAAGCTTCCACTTGGTCAGGCGGATACACGGAGTTTTAATCGCTTTTTTCTGTCAGGTGCAGTAGAAGCGGAGGTTGATTCAGTTGGACGTATCCTCGTGCCAGACTTCTTGAAGGATTTTGCGACGCTCGACACCAAAGTGGTGCTTGCTGGAATACATGATCGTATCGAGATTTGGGATGAGAATCGCTGGGAGACGTATAAGAAGAGTATTGAAGCACAGGCAGATGCCTTGGCTGAGAAACTCGGAGATATAGGCGTCCTCTAATCAGTCGTAACTTCACAATGTATGATCCACGAAACAGTACTGCTGCATGAGGCAGTCGAAGCACTAGCAATTAGGCCGGACAGCACCATCGTCGATACGACGTTTGGCGCAGGTGGCCATGCTCGTGCAATCTTAGCCGAGCTAGGTACTAATGGATCGTACATTGGGATAGACACAGATCAAACAGCGTTACGTCACAGTTTGAATGAACTTGAAAACGTCACCCTGGTGCACGGAAACTTCCGTGACCTACACACAATAATGGGTTCTATAGAAGTAGAAAAAGTAGATGGCATCCTGGCTGACTTAGGATGGCGGATGGAGCAATTTTCAGGTAATGGGCGAGGGTTCTCGTTTCGGCATGATGAACCGCTCTTGATGACACTGGGGGACCCAGCCAGCTACGACTTTACAGCTCGTGACATTGTCAATCAGTGGGACGAGCATGTCTTGGCCGATATCATTTATGGGTATGGCGAAGAGCGTTTTGCTCGCCGAATTGCCAGCAAAATAGTTGCCACCAGAGATGAACAACCAATCGAGACCAGTAAGCAGTTATCAGACCTCATTGTCAGCGCATATCCAGCTGTTGCTCGACACGGACGCACCCACGTCGCTACCAAGACCTTCCAGGCCTTACGGATAGCAGTCAATGAAGAATTAACCGCAATTGAAGAGTTGATCGAGCAAGGGATCGAGCAGTTAGCACCACAAGGACGGCTGGTCATCATTACTTTTCACAGTATTGAAGACCGAGTGGTGAAACATGCCTTCAAAGCAGCGCAAGCAGCACAGCGGGGAATAGTAGTGACCAAAAAACCAACCACAGCCAGTAGCGAGGAGCTGGAAACAAATCCAAGGGCGCGGAGTGCAAAACTCCGAATATTCGAAAAACAGTAATCTCTCCACATATGAGTCAAAGTCGCGAAACAATAGCACATTCACCATATACTCTAGTAATCTTGGGTATCATTGGATTTGCTGTAGTTGCCTATTTATATTTTTTAAACGTTTCGGTTGTGCATGTCGTCATGCGTAAAGAAGCTATGCAAGAAGCTCAGGATCTCAAAAACCAGATTGCATTGCTTGAGACCGAGTACATCACTGCTCAGCACACCATCGCTGCCAGAATGGCAAGCGTTGATGGTTACAAAGAAGACAGTGAAAAGATTTTTGTAGCTAGAACCACTGTACCAAACCTGGTACTTGGGCAATAATAGACATATGCAACGTCAAAAACGAACACTACGCATACGAGTGGTCGTTGGGGTGATCTGTCTGATCGCCTTTTTGTTGTTGGTTCGAAGCTATGTGGTGCAGATTGCGCATGGCAATATGTATAGTGAACAAGCTGAATTACAGTATGTGCGGACCATGGATGATTTATATACCCGCGGTTCAATTTTCTTTACCAACCGGGATGGCACCGAGCTGTCTGCAGCTGCCATTAAGTCTGGCTACGTGCTGGCACTTGCCCCGTCCCGCATTACCGATGCAGCTGGTACGTGCTCTCAGCTAGCCGAGGTAGCCAAAATCGACCAAGAGCTGTGTCTGGTACGAGCAGTGCTTCCCGAGCGTACCTATGTGGAGTTTCAAAGTGAAATTGACGAACTTACAGCCGAACTAATTACCGGACTCGGTCTCACTGGCGTATTTTTGTATCCAGAGCAATGGCGATACTACCCAGGATCTTCTGTCGCTGCCCGTTCGATTGGGTTTGTTGGTTTTACCGATGAAGGAACTGAACTTCGAGGTAAGTACGGTCTTGAGCGTCAATATGATGATGTGTTGTTTCGGCAAAATCAAGTCCGATCGGTTAATTTCTTTGCTGAGCTATTTAGTGATCTTGGTGGTTTGGTAACCAATACCAAGCAACATCAATCGGGCGAGATCGTTACTTCACTCGAGCTCTCTGTATCGCAAATGCTTGATACTGTACTGCAAGAAACTAATGATCAGTATGATAGTAAGCTCACCGGAGCTATTATTATGGATCCAAACACTGGTGAGATTGTCGCTATGAATGCAGTTCCAGGATTTGACCTTAATGACCGCAGTGATGCGACTATTGAACAGTTTCAAAACCCGTTGGTAGAAAATCTGTACGAGTTTGGTTCAACCATCAAAGCACTGACCATGGCAGCGGGGCTTGATAGCGGTGCTATAGTCCCATCCACAACATATTATGATAGCGGCGAGCTAACCCTCGATACCTTTACTATCCGTAACTTCGACGGTCGTGGTCGTGGGACGGTGCCAATGCAAGAAATTCTTAATCAGTCACTCAACACCGGTGTGTCGTGGATCGTTACTCAGATGGGTAAAGAGAAGTTCCGCGACTATTTCCTTAGTTATAAATTAGGTAGTGAGACTGGTATTGATCTGCCTAATGAAGCGTATGGTTTGGTAGATAACCTCAATTCACCACGCGACGTCGAGTATGCTACTGCTTCCTTTGGTCAAGGAATCGCTATGACACCGATCGCTATCACGCGCGCGCTGGCAACTCTTGGTAATGGTGGACATTTGGTAACACCGCACATCGTTAAGAAAATAAATTTTATCGACGGGACTGAAAAAGATTTAAAATATCCAGAAGGCACCCAAGTAATCAAGCCTGAAACCAGCGAAGAAATCTCTCGTATGTTGACGGTAGTGGTGGACGATGCACTACGTGGTGGTACGGTTGCGCTCCCTAATCACAGTGTTGCGGCCAAAACTGGTACTGCCCAAATTGCCGACCCAGTCAACGGTGGGTATTATGATGACAAATTCCTCCACTCGTTTTTCGGTTATTTTCCGTCTTATGACCCAGAATTCATTATTTTCTTGTATACTGTAGAACCAAAGGGAGTGCGTTACGCGTCCGAGACGCTCACCACTCCATTTATGGACATGACCAAGTTTTTGATCAATTATTATTCTATTCCGCCCGATCGATAAGTTATGAAATCATTTTTTCGCTCACTCGTTGTATCTATCTTGACAGCTGAAGCCCGTCTGCTCTTGCGTCGTCACAAGCCAACTATCGTGGCGATCACTGGAAGTGTTGGTAAAACATCTACTAAAGATGCTATTTATGTAGCAATCAAAGATAGCGTACGCGCTCGCAAAAGCCAAAAGAGTTTTAATTCAGAGATCGGCGTGCCTTTGACTATCTTAGGACTGCCTACCGGTTGGGACAATCCATTGCGCTGGGTTTGGAACGTGGTCGATGGTGCCTTTACCGTACTGTTTACACGTACTTATCCAAATGTATTGGTACTAGAAACCGGTGTTGATACTCCTGGTGATATGGAGCAATTGGTTAGTTGGCTGAAGCCTGATGTGGTTGTGCTGACCCGGCTGCCAGATGTGCCAGTCCACGTCGAACAGTTTTCTTCACCCACAGCTGTAATTGAAGAGAAGATGAAACTCGTGCACGGTATGCACGCTGAGGGTACGCTTATTTATAACCATGATGACGAGATTATCAAAAACCAGCTACCAGAAGTTCGGCAAAAATCGTTGGGGTACGGGCGATATCTACCAACCGAGTTTAAGGTAGAAAAAGATACGCTGCAGTATAAAGACGACGTCCCGTCCGGTCTTTCCTTCAGTGTTGTGCACGGTGACGAAAAGTCAGATATTACCCTGGCAGGAGTAGTTGGAACCCAGCACGCCCTTGGCTGTGCAGCTGCTCTGGCGGTAGCACAGGTCCTGGGGATCAAAACAACAGACGCTGCCAAAGGGCTACAGACCCTCAGCGCACCTCCCGGTCGATTACGAATTATTGCTGGTATCAAAGGCTCAGTCTTGATTGATGATACGTATAATTCCTCACCCATTGCCCTGGAGCATGCCCTCGAGACTCTGTCAGAAATCAAGTACGCCAAGCGCCGGATTGCCGTTCTTGGCGACATGCTCGAACTAGGTAAGTATTCGTCAGACGAGCATCGTCGGCTTGGTAAACGGGTAGGGGAAACCTGTGATGTGCTGCTGACCTTGGGGGTGCGTGCGCGTGGGTTTGCTGAAGGGGCGCTCTCCAATGGGCTAAACGATAAGACGGTATTTCAATATGAAAACGTAGCACGCGCTGGTCGCGAACTGCAAGCGATGCTTCAGCCAGGTGACGTGGTGCTCGTGAAAGCCTCGCAGAGCATTCGGGCTGAACGGGTCATACAAGAAGTAATGGCTGAACCAGAACGAGCAGAGCAGCTACTCGCCAGACAGGACCGAGACTGGAGGGCGACTATCTAGTGACGATAATTGCCACCCGCAGCTGGATATCTGATCTTCATACCTAAAGTATAGCAAGTGATTATGGTAAACTGGCACGAATATGGCAGAGTCAATTCAGATTTTCACCGACGGGGCGTCAAAAGGTAATCCTGGGCGCGGAGGTTATGGGGCGGTTATTGCACGAGATACAACCATAATTGAGCTTGGTGGCTTTAAAGAACGTACCACCAATAACGAGATGGAGTTGCGCGCAGTAGTTGAAGCTCTCAAAGCAATCCAAGACACTGATGCAACGGTGGCTATCTATACAGATTCTAAATATGTAGTTGAAGGAGCAAATGGATGGATATTTGGTTGGATGAAAAACGGCTGGAAAACCAAAGCCGGGAGTGAGGTTTTAAATAAAGCCCTCTGGCAAGCGCTGCAGCCACTACTCGAGCAAGTAGCAATTGAATGGCATAAGGTGCCCGGTCACGTTGGGATTATTGGTAACGAACGAGCCGATACCATCGCCTCAGATTTTGCAGCTAATGGATCGTTTGATCTCTATACTGGCTCTAAAGACGCCTACGGATTTGATGTATCAGATACTTCATACGACGAGGCAAAAGCTGCGCAGCGTAGTGCGACCCGCAAACGTTCAGCTCAAAAAGCCTACTCCTACGTAAGTCTGCTTGATGGTGTCGTGCAGACCCATACAACCTGGGGTGAGTGTGAAAGCCGGGTAAAAGGTCAGCGGGGAACACGCTTCAAAAAAGCCCTCAATGCTGGTAATGAACAAGCAATCATCAAAGACTTTGGTGGATGAAGATACTTATCTGATGTCTCGTGCAAATAAAAAAACCCCAGCACTAGCTGCGGTATGTGTCGTCAAGCATCGACGGAAAGAGTATCTTCGATGAAACCATGCCACGTCTCATCATTCCAATCAGGTACGATGAAAAAGAGTTCGTCCTGACTGTCAACTTTATTCAGTTTGATAATTGTAAGCGAACCAAACCAGGCTTGAACCTGAGCAACTACCGGAGGCATTTGTTCAGGCGTTAGGTGGATTTGTAGAATGACGCAACGATCTTGTGTAACTAAAAGCTTAGCCCTGGCTTCCAATTCTTCTTCAGAAGCTGATACTGAAAAGTGAATGAAAGCGTGAGCGTCATTTATAGTGTAACAAGCCAAGGAATTATATTCACTTGCAGTTGCCGACTGGCCCAGTGACAACGCTGCTACTATCATATATACCCATCGCATCGGTTTTCTCCTGTTGCTGCACTTGTTCCTATAATACTATAGCTAGTAATAATCACTCTAGTCAAGGTGTAGGGTAGAGATTTCAACGCTGACTTTGTTTTGCAGGTGGTGAGTATGGTATTCTAGTGGGTATTGCAAGTAAACAAACATAACTTATGGGAATCATGGATTCAGTATTTGGTGATCACGACAAGACAGATGAACAAGCAGCAAAAGAATCAGCTGTAGCAGCCGCAAACGCAGCTGATCATGCAGTAGATCAAGCGGCAGATGCAGCTGAACACGCCGTAGCTGCAGCTGATGACAAAGCCAGTGACGCAGCAACCGAAGCAGCAGCAGTCGCAGAAGAAGCTTCTGATGCAGCCAAGGACGCTGTAGATACAGTTAGTGATACAGTTAGTGATGTCACCGAAGAAGCAGCAGCAGTCGCAGAAGAAGCTTCTAAAGAAGCAAAAGATGCAGCTGATGACGCCGCAAACCTGGCAGATACAGCAGCTAATAAAGTGTAAAGATTTTTTTAAAAGCGCCCTCGAAAGAGGGCGTTTTTTGATTGGTTGGGTGGCAATTCTTGAGTAAAACACATAGAAATAAGTCTTATTAGCTTCTTTTGGTTTCGGGGCATGTTGAGGGATTGAAAAAAGCTTGACAAATCTTTTAATCATGCTAGATTAAGTGAGCTCTCCGGAGCGCAAATTTTTGTGGCATAGTCCATATTAATTTTCCCACTTGGACTTTGGCACACCTGTTTCCTTCGGGGAGCAGTAACCGCCAGCGTTTCGCTGGCAACAACCATAGTCCAGGAGGACAAAAACGATGAAGACGCTCTTTACATTCAAAACTAACGCCCTGCTCTCCACAGCAGTTGCTCTGGGTTTCGGCCTGGCCACACCCGCTTCTGCCGGTGATTGGGGCGGTTCTGGCGGCTGGTCTGCACCGACCGATTGGTCGGGGCAAGCCATGCGGATGACTGTCGAAACCATGCAAGGTGGCGACGTCATGTCGATGTCGTCAAACGACGGCTATGGCCAGACCCGCTCCGGTTTTACCGAATCGATCGCCGAGCAAGACCTCACCACTGACGTACGGGCAAATGCCAATTTTGGCGATCCTGACTGCGCGACGTGTGAGAACGATACGACCAACGTCATGCAGAGCTTGCTCCAACGCGGTGGCGGTCTTGCGTACCAGCGCTCTGAAGGTCCGAATTCGCTGATGTCGATGGCACGATCCGAAACGGGCGCAGTCGGCAAGCTCGATTCGATCGTGCAGCGGTATCAAACAGACACCGACGACAGTAATGACAACACGTCCCACTGACAGTTCCTCGGTGGGCGGAGATCTTTCTCCGCCCACCACCAATACCTTAACCAAGGTATAATCTAATACAACGACATAACGTCGTAAAACGCCCAGCAAAAACAATCTGCTCGGCGTTTTTTTTATATTTCACTAGCAACGAGGAAGAATCAACCAAAATCAAGCTTCGGGACTTGCTTTTTTTTGAAAGTATGGTAGTGTATACAGCACTACACAACTGCTGCAAACTCTGTCAAGAGCTATGCAGCGTTGCTGTAGTGCTCTTTGACATAACAAGAGGAATAATCAACATGCACATGTCGTGGGCGCTCGCCCTCTCCATATGGAGCTTGGTTGGCTGGAGCGCCCCGGCGCTCGCAGCTGACTGGGTCACCATGCATCAATATCAGTATGGAACAACCCTGCTACAGCAGGTGAGTTTCAAACCTACTCCAGAAGAAGCTGCAATGCAGCTGAAACAGCAGGGGTACTCTAATACTCAAGCCAAAGAACTCAAGGAGCAGCTCAGTCTGCACCTTGACGACGACCCGCTAACCGAGTCGGCTTGTCACAACGCTGTGTCTGAAGATGGAACGGTGTTTGCTACGCTCGGTTTTAACCGGGCTGGCAAAATGCCTGAAGTCGCAAACAACCAGACTCAACGCCTCGGCGCTGATCTACCAGTGATCGAATGTCGCATCAGCGGCATCGAAACACCGGTGTACTGGTTCTACAGCCGCGACGGCTACCAGGCGTCGACTGTCGACGGTCCGTGCAACAACATTGGAGTGAAGGCACCGCCATCACCACCAGTTGCTGTTCGGAAACCGGCACCAAAACCGGTGTCGAAACCAACACCCCAGCCGGTCCCACAGACGAAAAGTCAATATGGGGACTGGGGGGTCATGAATGCACCGCCATCAGTGGCAGGTATTGATGGCTACAAAGTCTGTGACTGTGTTAATGTCCCAGGCTTCACCACCTTCATTCCCGGCTCAAACCTGAAGCCGGCCGACTGGAAGTAGGAGAATAGATCATGAATAGTATCTTCCAAAAGACCGGCCTCGCTCTGGCAATGGTGTCCGCACTGGGCGCCTGTCAGATGAAGCAGGGTGGCCCACTCGAGAAGCCCAAGCCCATGATGTATATCATGGACCCTGAAGGGTGTGTCATCGGTGCGGGTACTGTCGGTACCAGCATGGATGGCTCCTTCACCTTCGCCGGCCGTTACTGCCGTCACCCACAAACGGGTGGCTGGGCACTGATGAAAGGCGATGGTACTTTCTCACCGACCTTGGCTGGGCAAGCGCTTCAGGCCTTCATCGCCGGACCGCTCACTGCAGCCACGCAAGGAGTCGGTGGGTACAAAATCGCCCAAGAGGCGAAATGCGACGATTGTGGAGATACAACGGTCTTCAACAACCGTTCAGAGTCACTCGCTGTTTCTGATGCCCGTAACAAAGGCAGTAATGATGTGACAGTGAAAACCACTGGCTGGTAAAACCGGCCAAAAAAAGCGAACCTATCCCACGCCTAGTGCGTGGGGCAGGTACTCAAACGAAACCCAAAGGAGAGAGTGTCATGAACACAATCATCAAAACCGTTCGGGGGCTGCTGGTGCTCATGGCACTCGCAGTACCCGCAGTTGCTCAGGCAGAGACTCCCTGCCGGTTTACAGAAACCGGTCGGATCACTCTTACCCCAGCGCAGCTCAACCCAAACGTCCCACCGCTTAAAGATGCGGTGCATATGCGTTCGGGTCAGCCGCGTGGGGTCGATCTGAAGGTTCTTGTTCCGCTCGTGTACGAGCGGAACTCCGCCTGCGCTACGTTGCCAAACGGCAACCCTCGCCCAGGCTGGGAAACACCCCAGACGTTGACTCAGGCAGTCGCCAACCTCAACGTAGGCGGTGCAACGAACGTAGAATGGATCTCGTTCGCTCACCGACTGCAGAACAGCGGTTTTCGTTTGCCGGGCTTTGCTCCAGCGCAAGCTGCAGCAGCTCCCCGGCAAAAAAAGCCACCGCAACGAGCCAAACCTCGCACATCTTCGACGAAGCGAGCAACACAGTCTTGCGGAATCTGTTCCGCTGGTGGCCTGAACTGAGCGTAAGCTCTTCAACCAAAAAGGAAAGATCAATGCTGATCAAACAAAAAACCTTGGTGCTGAGTTCTGCGATTGCTATCGCAACGCTCTGGGCACCGACCTTGGTCACCGCGCAAGCAGTGACTGAACCGACGTCGTTCCTGAAACGAACGTTCATCTTCCCCGACCAACCGGAGATGGAAGTAGCTGCTGAATTGAGCGCCGTCCCATTGTGGACGGTGGTCAGCAACGGGAGTAATTTCCAAGCTGCGCCGAGGACATGGTGCAACGCCTGGGTGCCTGCTAAAGGTATCTCAGACTGGGACTATGATGACTGTGTGAGAAGTATCACAGAAGTGTCCGCTGCGGTCTATGACCTGCAGCTTCCTGCTGATGAAGCGCAATGGTATCGTTTCTGGGAAACCAGACCGTCGAACTTCGTCTATGTCGTGCCGTCTTTTGCCGCAGACCAAGCAGAAATGCTGGCTCGGGTGGAAGTCGCCGGTACGGACGAAGAGATCGTCAACGATCCCGTCGCTCTGGCCTCGCTGTTTCGCAGTGAGTTGGAGCAACTACACGCAGATGTGTCGCAGTTGCAAACCGACGTCGGCACGATTGCCGGCAGTCTGGCTGATGTGGTAGGGGTCCGTGACACTGTCCTTGATCTTGCCACAACGGTCGGCGGTATCCGACGTGATACCACAAATCGTCTCAGTGGAGTCGAAGCTGCCCAGGTTGCTCAAGGTAATACCTTGAAAGAGCTGGAGCGTGCTATCGGCACCATCAAGGTTGCTCAAGCGAACCAAGCGAGCACTCTGACCACACAAGGTGAACGCCTTGATGATCAGGGTGCACGTCTTGGCACTGTCGAAATTACCCAAGCTGCACAGGGCGTCGCTCTGCAGCAGCAACGGGAAATTCTCAGCGGCGTCGTACAACAGCGAGAACTGACCATGCGCTGGTACGACGAATCCTGGGTGGTGTATACCGCACTGGCTCTGGTCGCTGCTGTATCCTTGATCGGCTTTGCGTTGCTCCAGTTGAGTAAGGCATCGAAAAAAGATCTTCGTGTCGAGAAAGGAAAAGCTGAATCCGCCACAAGAACGGCGGGCGAAGCAAAAGCCCAGGCTGAGTCCGCCGAAAAAGTGGCGGGCGAAGTAAAGGATCAGATCGGTCCGATGAAGGATCGAATCGATCAAGTAGAAGATGGTTTCCATTTTCTGATGGAGCTAGACTCTCAAGAACGGTTCGACAATCAGTCGATCACTGCAGCTCTCGTCGAGAACTTGCAGTCGACCACGGAACCGCTCAAACTGCGGGTGAAGTGCCGCGACGGGCGTTATCGGCACGTACACGTCTCTGCCGATGTTGACGAAAGAGGTTCAGCTGTGCTGAGGTTCAATGGCCTGAAGAAGGGTCATGACTTCGTTCACAAGCAGAATCTGATCGCACTACGGCGGCATCTGAAGAAAGCCGTCCTGCAAGATTGGGTCATCGGGATCCAAGCTGCTCGGAAGGTTCTCGAAGACGCCTGACCTCTAGGGATGGGCGGCAAAACTGCCGCCCATCCCACCAACCGCACTATCTGCTCACGCTTATCCTTGGCGCTTTATCTGACTTGATCAGATGTGAGTGACACAAGTGGTGGCAACAATTGATCGTATTGGTCTGACTATGTGGAGCTAGAGCTTTACGTAGCTGATGATACAGCAATTGCAAATCATTCTATCTCGGCAGTGAGATCATTTGGAGCAGGAGCTTTGAGTGACTTATACCAGAAGATGATTACCCTGAGCAGATGTAAATTAACGTTCTTTTCGTACATTATACTAAGTGAACATACGAACTATGTCACTATTCAATTGCCCCGTCGCTATACGCTTCCGGGGCTTTGCTGCGTCTGCATCCAAAATTATTTAATATTAGATGTTCTATTAGAAATTTCAAATAGAGAATCGAGTAGAAGGGAGTGAGGCGTGGCACAGTAATTTGGTCTGCGCTGGCTGTGTACAGGATAGTATCAAATATTTCTGTGGGTAGGTTTAGCTTAGATAGAAGATGAGTATAGTAGCGCCGGGGTCCGGGAAGTCTTGACCTGACACCAAAAAGTTGTACCATATGGTTTGAAAAAGAGGGTACATACAACATGAAAGTCAGAGTAAGTAGCGTTCTGGTAATGCCACAGCAGGCAGCTTGGGAGCTGCTGAATCAAGCTCCTACGCTCATTTATGTATCTAAGTCGTGGGTCCGTTTAGTTGGCTTAGAAGACTCGCTAGATCTATATGAAGGCCAAAAAATCCATGCTATCGTGCAGCCATCTCGTCGAATAGAAAGCGGCCATTACTGGATTACGGTACATACGGTTGATGCAAAACACTGTCTCATTCGTACGAGTGAGAGTGGTCTGTTGTATCCTTCGACACCCAAGGACCAGGCGCTTTATCAGCTACTGGGGGTGGAGTTTAACGTAAAGAGCAGCAACACCAGCTGCTCTTTTTCATTTCCTAAACAAAGCTTGAGTATACGTCGTTGACGTTATCTCGGTAGTATAATATGATCCTCTCGGATAAAGTAATCGAAAAAAACAAGGAAGTGACGCATGAACACGCTAGTACAGCTACTGTTTGCCGCGACAGCCATCGCAATATCGATATCAGCATATTTGGGAAACGTATCTAATTACCTCATGCATAATGAAAGTCTGGGTGTAGGGGTGCTATATCCGCTTGCTTTTGCTCCCACCGCTTTTGCTGCATACCATATCCGTCGTATATTGTGCGAACAAAAGCACAAAGAAGTGTTGGATAAAGACTTTTTTATGAGAATTGGTGTGGTGCATGGGACTCTTGTCCTGTGTATGGGCTACCTCTATGGGTTTACCGTTGCACCGTTCACCAGTGAGATAAGTTGGTGGAGCTTAGCGCTTTTCTATCCAGCAATCGCCCTGCTGCCGATACCTTTTATCTATTGGACGGCCAGTAAGCGCAACTGGACAGAAGAGCACCAAGCATGTTCTTCTTGATTACAATCGTACTACCACTGCTCTGACTGCTACAGTTGAGCAGTTTTTTATTTCAACTGTTAATCCCACTAGAAGTATAATAGGATTGAAAAACAAAAAATGCCGCGTTCATAATAAAGCGCGGCAATTGTACAAAGGGTTAGAAATGATCACTCCTGCTAGTGTGATCACCTCTAATTTTCTCCTCGTGGTATATCTTAACTGACAACACGATTGGCATAATCACCAATAGTGCCATTATAAGAAAATTTAAGAACTCGCCGCCCATGTCTTGGCCTTTCTGTGTGCAGGACAACCAGTAATGTAATATAAATTTGAAATAGCACAAATATGTACTGGGGAGAG
>Ga0306906_1000287_pt1 | contig 21727 bp, 17 predicted proteins | sample AntRauTorcE11897_FD_190405 | JGI IMG/M metagenome (GOLD analysis project Ga0306906, IMG submission 190405) | Saline lake microbial communities from Rauer Islands, Antarctica - Metagenome Torckler E11 #897 (v2) (version 2) | ecosystem: Environmental > Aquatic > Non-marine Saline and Alkaline >...
GATTTATTGCTGGCTGGTTCTATGCTAATGTTAATAGTGTACAGTTTCATGACTTCTTTACTGGTTCAGGTAGTGAGTATCACCTTGATTGGGACGAACAAGTATTTGGAGAGGTTTGGTAATGAGTGAATTTGAAAAGTACAGTGCTGAACGTAAAGCATTAGTAGAAAGAGGAGATGTGCCTGATTGGTACACTACTCAGGGCTACATTATGTTTAAGCGTAAGTACTCTTGGCAAGATGAGACTGTTAAGGAAGCATTGTATCGTGTATCTAGCCAGTTATCTAACCATGTACTAGATAAGTACCCTGAAGCACAGGAAAAGTTCTATGAACTGATGTGGTCAGGTAAGTTAGCACCATCTACCCCCGTACTATGCAACGTAGGAACCAACAGAGGACAGCCTGTGAGCTGTTCTGGTAGTTATGTGGGTGATAGCATAGATAGCTTCTATACATCATACCACGAGGCTGCTATGCTGTCTCAAGCAGGGTATGGTACGTCTAGTTACCTTAGTGGTATTCGTTCAAGGGGTTCAAAGATAGCTTCAGGAGGAGAAGCTGATGGTATTGTCCCAGTATTTGATAGCTTTGTAGATACAGTGACTAAGATCAGCCAAGGTAACAATCGGCGTGGTAATTGGGCTGGCTATGTTGACATGGACAGTGAAGACTTCTGGGAAATGGCAGGATACTTGCAAAAACATCCAGCTGATGCCAATGTTGGCTGGGTATTTACTAATGACTTCATACATAAGCTACAAAACAAAAATAGAGAAGCAGTATCACGTTATAGTAAGGTAAGTTACATACGAGCTAGGTCAGGTAAGGGTTACATTTGGAAAGTAGACGCAGCAAATGAGCTTGCACCTATACCTATTAAACAAAGCGGCATATCAATCAAGGCTTCTAACTTATGTACAGAAATAGCGCTACCACAGGATGAAGAGCATACTTTTTCTTGCGTGCTGTCATCTCTTAACCTTACGCACTGGGACGACTTTACCTACTCAGATGTGTTTTATAGTATTCTATTCTTGGACTGTGTAGTAGAAGAAATGCTAGCAGAAGCACGAGGTAAGCCAGGATTCGAGAAGATAGTACGCTTTACTGAAAAATCTAGAGCTTTAGGGCTTGGTGCCCTTGGGTTCCATTCTTATTTACAGAGCAAAATGTTACCATGGGAGAGTATGGAGGTATATCTTCTCAATGGTACTATATTTAAGCAGATACAAGAGTGGGCACTGGCTGCTACCCGTACACTGGGCCTAGAACTAGGAGAACCTGAGTGGTGTAAGGGCACAGGACAGCGTAATGCTACTGTAATGGCAATAGCCCCCAATACATCGTCAGCATTGCTATGTGGCGGCGTAAGTCAGGGTATTGAGCCTGTTGTAGCTAATGCTTACAATCAAGGAACAGCAGCAGGTGAGATGACAAGGATGAATCCACACTTTGTGCAGTTGTGCAAGGACAAGGGAATATTTAGTCTTGAACTAATGCGAGATATTGCCATTAACCACAATGGATCTGTTCAGCACCTTGAGGAGTTATCTGATCTTGAGAAAGAAGTATTTAAAACGGCCTATGAACTTAATCAATTCTCGCTCGTTAGGATGGCAGGTGCAAGGCAGCACTTCATCGACCAAGCGCAGAGCCTCAACTTATTCTTTGACACAGATGAAAGATACATATCAGAAGTAATCAAGGAAGCATTACTTAATCCATACATTAAGTCTCTATACTACCAGCGTAGCCTACGTGGTATCAAGGCTAGTAAAGGGGAATGTGAAGTTTGCGAAGGATAGATAAAAAAAGGGGCACTAAGCCCCTTCTTCTTTCTTCTTAGGTCTATTGAAGATAAACCTAAACGTACCACCAACTCCTCTCTTGAATCCGTTCCACATAGTACTAGGTGTAGGAAAAGCAACAGCTAGTATGAGTAATAGTATATACCATAGAGGTATGTTACTTACAGTCACCTCTCCCACTTGTCCTGAAACAGTAGAATTAGTCTGATCACCCCCAACACTGGTTGTTGTTTGATTTGCAACAACTTGCTGTGTATTCTCCTGCCCCACCTGTGCATTAGTGTTCACGTCTACGCCACCGGACTTACCCGGCAGCATAGAAGTTAGAGTTGAACATCCCACCAGCACACTAGTTAACACAATCAACCCAATATATTTCTTCACAGTATGTTAATCCCCGTAGCAGCTCCTATTCCTACCATTAAGACAAGGGCTACTACCTTAATTACTAACTGCAGACGATCATGTAGCTTGCTTAATTCTTTCTTCAAAACTAAGACTTCCGTGTCTCGATCCTTTCCCTCAGCTTCATGCTCGTGTTGCCACTTAGTTACATACAAAAGCTCCTGTTTCATGAGGCGTGTTTCTATTATCATTTCGGATATCTTATCAATCTTATCCTCCATTCTCTGTAACCGTATTTCATCCACCACTCTCTACCTCCAAAGTACTAAAAAATCTTTCAGAGTAATCTTCTTCAGGTGCCGTACCGCGCCATTGTTCTAGAGCAGCAGCTATGTCCCCATCGTTTTCTCTTATATGCTCAGCTAGCATGATCTTAGCAATCTGTTCGTATAGAGCTTTATCTTCAGGGCTCCTAAGTACACCCGGTCCTCCGTATTCAAAGGTTTTATAGTCAGCAGCAGTGTAAGTCTTTCCATCAATCTCTTTAGACCAGTCATCTGGAAGATTTTTCCAATCGCCATTCCCCATATCAAGCATCACTTCGCCTTGCTTAGACATCTTTTCAAGGAACGCTGTTTGTGCTGGTGTAAACAAATCAGATTTTCTAGTCAAGTAATCATCTACAAGCCTCTTTGTTATCTGAGTAGGCCCGTATGCGGAACTGCCCGGTGCGGTTGATATCGTAGTACGTATAAAGGGATCAGACGCTGCAGCAGTCTCAGCGCTAGACATAGCCTTGTACACAGGGTCCATGGGATCATTGCCATCTAGATTTAAAGTGGCACCACTTGGTAAAGTGACTGGTACTTGATCAGGCGCATCCTGCATCCTAGGATTAGCATCAGCATTAGCAGCTGGAGGAGCAGAAGTCTCTACTACAGGCGGAGCGTCCAGTGCTCCAATAGCCTTATTAAGAGATTCAATTCCTGTACGCATAAGACGAGGATCTTCATCTAACGCGGCCTGAAACTCGTTACGTTGGCTCGGAGTAGCGCTGCCCTCAGCAACGGCATCTGCTAAGAATGAAAACCTGCGCCTAGGGCGATTAGCTAGAGGGAAATCATTATAGCTTGTCACGTTACTGAGAGGATCAGGTATCCCATCTGCTACAGATATACCAAGTGCTTCGTACACAGGAAACAGTACCTTGTTGCTACTCTCTAATACACCCAGTCCGTCCATAGCTGTGAATACTGTGTTAGTACTGCCTAACTTAGCGTTCAAGCTGTTGGCTGCCATCCTGTCTATTTTGTCTTCAGTTGTAGGTACTGCTAGTATGCGATTACTGGTAGTATCGTAGGTAATTTGCACGTTACGTGGAGTATTACGCTTCCACTCTTGCACGGTCTGTGCTAAGTAGTCGTCAAGTGCCCCATTAGATATAGAATCAAACACCATATCTTTTGTATCTTGTGGCAAATTACCAAAAGCTTCTTCGTTACCAATAGCATCAAACCAACGATTGTAAGTTTCAGAAGTAACGGCTGTTGGGTTAGAGTTAATGTCTTTAGTAACCATTACAAGGGCGTCATTGCCTCTATTAACATCAGCAGCATTACCGGAAGTTAGCGCATCAGGTGCTCCATTCAGCCAAGACTGCATCTTCCTGTTGTATGCTTTAGGATCTGTAGTTACGTCAATACCTGTTACTGGATTAGTGGGACTAGTTGTAGCATTCATAGAATTAAGCAACTGCTGGGCCAACTTTGTCTGCTCAACTCTCATACTAGGAGGCACATCTTGCATGTCTTTAGTAATGGCGTTAAGTCCAGCAAAGCGCTGAGCTGCGTCTTGGTCAGCACCATAGATTGCAGCCAATGCCCCCTCTTGAAAGATGTTATTCTCTCTTTGCAGCTGTGTAAAGGTCATCTCCCCACTAGCTACCATAGAAGCGTTATCAATGTAGTCTTCTAGTGGCTTATAGAAAGAATTAAACTCTGTCTCGCTCATAGCAGAGTAGGCGTTACGATACTGAGAACGCGTAACAGTCTTAAGACTGTCCAAATCTTGCATAGCTTTTGCGCTGGCTGCACCACTGAAAGTTCCGTCATCTCCCATCCCACTTGATGCCAATACAGCCTTTACCTGAGCACCAATGAAGTTAGGACTTTCTTTATTAGTGATGGCATTAACAATAGCAGGCCCTATGTTGTTACGTTGCTCAATAGCGTCAAGCTCAATGCCACTCTCAATGCTACTAATCACTGCATCTTGGTAGGTGTTTTGTTCCTTAAGAGATAAGTTACGAGAGAAGCGCTCTTCCCATTCTAATGGATTATTCCTTGCTAAGCTAGGATCTAGTCCGAAGTTATTAAAGCCATACTTAATCCTATTGTCCTGTAATGCCTCTTGTTCTGTCTTATCGAAGGTGCCCATACCTGCACCACCGCTACCGAAGTACTGTCCATAGGCTGTACGAAAAGCCTCAGCCCTATTAGGGTTGGCAGCTACTGCACTGCGTAGTTTAGTGGAGGCTAGTTCCCTAGCACGGTCTCCATTAATAGCTCCTGTCTTACGAGCGTTGAATATCTTCTCAAAGTTAAGGTCTTTAGCTTCAAGAGTTGTGATACTGTTTACGCTATCCTTACCAAGCATCATCTGCTTTTCATCAAGCTTGCCTGTTGGATTCTCAAACCCAGCAGTATCACCCGGAGTACCTTTCAGCCCTCTAATTGCTTTCTTCTCAGCTAGAGCGTCACCCCCTTTAATCACCGCGTCTACTACTCCACCTAGTCCTTCTACTAACGCAGTGTTACCAGAAATACGAGTAGCAGCAGAGGTATCAGAGGCAACTTGCCTAGATACAGGCCGTGGTGTGCCTATCTCTTCCATGTTATTAAAGCTTCTTAAGTCTGCCATTACTGACCCTCATCTATCACGTAATCAATTAATGTTTGCACATCTTGTCTCTGCTGTGTTGTCATTGGTATCTCAGAGTTATCCATAATACCTAAGTAATGCTCTATTGTGCCTTGAGGAGCGTTGCCCTCTAGTACAGTAGTAGTCATGTAGTCGATAAGCTGGTCAAAGCCAGTCTCATTAAGGTTGCGATCAATCCTTTCGCTGATACGCTTACGTACAGCATATCCTACATCCTCTGGTAGTATGGCAAACAATGTATTCTCTAGTGCCATCTTAGCTTCTAATTGATTGTACCACAGATCGTCACGAGATTCAATCTTTACTGCACCTAATTCTCTATATATCTTAGATACTCTTTCGTAGTACTTCTCAGCAATAGAATCTACGTCACTAGCAGTAAGTTCACTTACCGTGTCGGCTATACCCTTACTGGCAAAGCCTCCAGAGGTAGCTTCGAGTATACGGTAGTAGTCATCCATTGCTTCAGGGTTAATACCAAACAGAGACTTAGCCAATCCTTCTGCATATGTAGTTTCAAACAAAGGGTTACCAGAGTTAGACACATAGTATCCCATCTTCTGCATGACTTGGCCTTTAACATAGTTATTATATCCACCAAAGACCTGACCACCTTGCTGCAGTACAGCTTGTATCGTCTCAGTCTTTGTCAAGTCTGGAATTTCTAATGCTATGTTAATGTTCATGTATGCATCTGAAATCCTACCAAGCATACTACCAGAAGCCCCAAGGAATACATCAGGTAAATCCATTGTCATGGCCCTGCCAATAAGATTGGTAAAGCTTTCATTGATACCTGATGCAGGAGCAAGTGTACTACTAAAATCAATATTGCTATCTTCAGAAGTTACAGAGTTAATGACACCATTGAGCATGTATTCATAGAATAGCCCGTCAATGAAAGGTCTTGCTGCTGCAGGCACGTCTAATTCTAAGTTATCTGTTATCTTATCAATCATAGCACCAGCACCAAAGCCGTCAGCACCGTACATAGCAAACTGAGCTACTACAAAGCTAGCCCTTTGGTGTGCAGGTAGGCCAGCGAAGGCCTTATTACCATACTTACCTGTAATGGCACCAGCGGTAGCTAGCAATGCCTTGTGTTGATAGGATAAGAACTGCGTAGCTAGAGAAAGTACTCCTTTTTGGTAAGGAAGTTCTCCTGATTTAGTCATATTCAATGCTAGATCACGAGCTTCTGTACCTATGTCATCCATAGCAGCAAATGTACGCCAATCTAGGCCTGGGTTTTTAGCAATCCAATCATTACGGGCAGTAAGATAGGTCATTGTAACGTTAGACCACTCACCTGCGTCAAAACCTACACGCTTAGATGCTAGCATAGGTAGTTTTACAGCGTTAATTGCTGTACGGCCTGCCCTTTCTCCCCAAGTACCAGTTATACGCTTACTAAGTTGCTGTAGTCCGTCCCTTGCATAGGTATGTGAGTCAATAGACTGAGGTAAACCGCTTCTTACGAAGGCATCGTACATCAATTCAAAGTCTTTAGGAGGCATCTTCAGCATTTTAGCTGCGCCATCACGGTACTTGCCCCATTGAGGGCGTTGACGCATTCCAGCTGCTCCCATAAATGCAGCAAACTCTTGTCCAGCCCGACCTGATGCAAAGTATTTAGGCCTCATGCCTGACAGAAAGCTAACTTGGTTAGCCTGCAAAAGGATCTGCCGTGCAGGATTTGAAGCAATAAGGATATTAAACGTCATGCCACGCATAGACTTAATTGGATTAAATCCTCGAACGTGATCACCCATCTGTTTAACTTTCCTACCCCCGCCTAAAGTATTCTCCATACTCTCAGCAAGACCTGCCATAAATCCCCGCCACTTAAGACCCCACTCTCCCTGTACTCCTCGCATTCCTTGTATGTACCTAGCAAGTTCCTTAGCTTCTTGTATGCCATTAGCTGTAAATGTTGCACCTTTGATCTCATTAAGATTATCAGGAATGGAATCAAGTCCCATCTTACGCCCGTAGGTATTAACCCAGCGCTTCTCAAATCCTGCAATTAAGTCATCGTGGCTAGTACGAGCGGCTGTATAGCTAATGCTGTCAATCATACTTTGTACAGGATCGAGCAACTCTGCCTGTGCTTCGCCAATACCTCGAAGATGATCACCCCTTCTACCAGTAATAATGCCACCAGTACTATGAAGGTAATCAAACTCGTTATCGAATCTTTCAGGAGATGTCATCTTCTGGTCAGGAAATACGTCGAAGTCTACTCCATCGTTTTGCAGTCTTAGTTCATCCATCAACCGCACACCATCGCTGTTAGTAGGTACTGCAGCTACAGTTCTCCATGTCTCTCCTTTTACACCATCTATAGTTTTATTAACTTTCATCTTAACGAAGTAGTTTTCATCGTAGAAGCGAGTAACGTACCCTGGACGGTACTGTAAAGGATTACGACGAAGTGGACGTACGCGAGTTGCATCGTCTATTCCACTAACTACATAGGTAACTGTCTTGTCACCTGCAGTATGGGCAGTCTTGCTTTTAAATACTTGACCCCCATTATCATACAGGTAGTCTACTTCAGACCTAGACATTCTACTGATAGACTGTGAACTAGGATTAAATACATCTATCTTATCACTGGTATAAGGAAGAGACTCTCTAGGCAGTGGTCGAGCAAAGGTTTCAAACCCTCTGTCACCATTAATTACACTTTGGTAACCATCACGCTTAAGTGTATTATATACTCGTGTATTATTTAATGCCCACTCAAGATCCATAACGCCACGTACAGTGTAGTAGCCTACAGCTTGGTCGTTAGTTAAGCCCTTACCTATCAGCTCATCGTATGTAAAGTTCTTGTCAGTCCTGCTACCTTCCTTAACAATGTCCAGTACTTTTAAATGTCCCTCCCTATTCAAAGGTTTGAGAAATCCTCGCTGGTACATGTCAAACATCCTGCCCTTAGTAGACTCTCCTATATCGTTAGCTCGCATAGATGCTTTGTTAATGAATCGTGAGAACTTAGTAGCAGGGTCACCTAGGACAGACTGTAGTCCACCAGTTACAAAGCCCTTGTCGAAGGTAGGTCCTCCGAACATGATAAGGTTCTCATCTAATAGAGACAAGTTATAAGTATAAGTATCTTCCACACGGTACCATACCTCTGTTTGAGGCTTGTCCCATGTCCACCTTCCACCCTCTACTTGACGCAGTGCTGCATCACCAAAGCCAGCCCTTCCTGCACCACGCTTGGCATCAGCTTTTCTGCTGTATGTACGTAGATTCTGTGTCTCGTCTACAATCTCTTCTAGCATATTTGCTGGTATTGTACGGGCAGTATCTCCCACCCTAATCACAAAATCTACTGGAGTACCTTCAGGGAAGTTACGCTTGAAGTGCTCCATTGCTGGAGTGTATCCACCAAAGCCTGTATCAGTACTAGGACCAATGGCAGCCTTGACTGTGAAGCCCTTACCAGCCTCCTCGGTTACACCAAACTTAGAAAATGATTGGTTGTAGCTACCGTTAATGCCATCGTACGCAGCCATTACGCGCTGCTTCATTACAAGCTGTTCTTGTTGAGTGTAGTTAATACCAAAAGCCAAGTCATCTTCAATACGCTTGAGTTCTGTCTGCATTCCAGCTATACGATCAACCACGCCTCCGGGCGTAAGAGAGTTAATAGCTCCATCGAATGTTGGGTATAAGTCAGTAACTACACTTGAGGTATTTACACCTACCGCAGCTTCTAGATCAGTAGTGTCCTGCCTAGACAGTATAAGCGCACGTATGTCACGAGCTGCTTCTGGGTTAGCTGAGTCAATAGCAGCTTGAGGCAAGAACCTAGTGGTTGCTTTAATACCTTTGCCACCTAAGCGCGCAACAGTACCGGCTACAAACGTAGCATCCAAAACCCCAATTACATTGTTCCACATCCTGTCCCAGTTAAAGTCATCTGTTCCACGGCGGTTAAGCTCAGTAGAGAATATCTCATTGAGCATGGTAGATGCTATATACCCATTGTCAGTTACTAAGCCTGCATGTTCCTTAAGACTTTCTTTCAATCGGGGCAGCATTATATCACGATCTTCTTGTGACATAGAAGAAAACTTATTACCAATGAACTCCATTGTTTCACCGGCCCCTACAAAGCTACCTATAAAGGTACGATCTTCTGGGAACAGATCATTAGCTACTTGCGTATAAGAAAGAGGTATTGCAACAGGAGCTATTGCCTCAACAAACTCAACAACGCCCTCTGCAGTGCCTCCTCCCATCTCCTCTTTTAGCTGCTGACTCATCTGAGATACTTCATTGCTAAACTCTACATCTGACAGTATCTTGTTAGCAACACCAAGACCTAGCTGTTCACCAACCCTTTCCCTAACCATCTCATCTGCATTAACAGTAGGAGGATTGTATTGAGATGCTTGGTTAACATAGGTCTCATCAATCAAGTTAGGCTCATAAGTAATATCGTTAAGCCTATCCATATCACTTGCTTTATCTTCTACTGGCTTGTCAGACACAGCAATACGCACCCGCTCTTCAGCCTTGGTGTTTTCAAACTCCGTTACTGCCTGTTGTTCTACCTGAAGATCAATGTCACTGCGTCTTCCGTATGACATTTGTCTTTTAGTTTCTGCTACCTGCTTACCTAGATCAGGACCGTTACCTTTACTAGACAAGACTGTATAAGCAGCCCTACCCATAGTAGTACTCTCTGGCTCTTGCTTGGAAGGTTCTTCCCCATCATAAATAGGAACTACTTCCTCGTCATATATCTTTGCCATTTATATTACCCGAATATTGATGATAAGAACCCACCTTGGGCTTGTGCTGCCGCTGCTTTGGCTTCTAATGTCGCCTTCTGTTGATTTAGTGAAGTGATTCTTTCGCCAACTTCAATAGCTTTATCTATCTGCCCTATGTTCTGTTGAGTAGTAGATACTATATCTTCTTTAGCACTGCCAAAACTACTGCTGCGAAAAGATCCAGAAGAGGTAGCTGATGCACGTAGAGCTGCACTGTTAACTTGACCTTGCCGGAACATCTTGCGTCGTTGTTGCATCATGTTAGCTTTGTCAACGTTAAACTGCTCTCGAAATATCTCATTCTGTACTGATGCTGACTGACTCTGTAAATCTGCTACCTCACTACCAGTACTTTGCCCAATTAGTCCCCCCATCAGGGCACCACCGGCTATTAAGCCCCACCCTATAGGATTGGACAGAGTTGTAGTAGCTAGTACTGCAGTGCCTGCCACTGATGCTAAGCCTGCCATATTATACCCTCGTTAGCACATTACCGTTGTAGCCCCAGGCGTACAACTGGCAATCTTTGCCATCTTCTGTCTCGAACTTAAACTGTAAAGTTCTTCCCCTTCCTCTAATTTTATTCTTAGTAGCAATATAATCTTGACCTGGTGCCCACGGAGTTTCTGGCATGTATAGCCTATTCAATCTGTATACTTGGTAAGGGCCGTGTACTTTACCAGTATAGCCATCATTAGCGTAGTTCCAATAGGCTGTTAAGAAGCACCCACTGGTACCTAGAAGCTCATCTGTATCCTCGTTATACCCTGTCTCAGTAGCCTTAAACGTAGTGGTAATGTAGTTAGGAGTCTTGCGTGTTTGCGTACTGTCCATAGTAAAGTAACCAGACTTCATGTATGCGTTAGCATCTACCCCAAGGGGGTACTGATCACTGCCTACAAAGTCATAGAAGGACATATCTTCTAGGGAGCCTACCTTAGCGGTAGTTGCACCATCACGTATAACATATTTAAAGCTAGATGTATACCTAAAGTTAACTAAGAATTCTACATATACTGGCTCTCCGCCAACTGTCACATCTCCTCCGCTTGTTGTAAACACATACGCATTATCAAAGTCGGAGTCAACAGCATTATCAGGTACGTACTCAATTACGTACGTGCTGTTAGTTGTTATACTTGAGTCATAAGGAAACTTATTAAATGTATATGCCCCATTAGCCATAGACATAACAAGCTCGGCGTCAAACTTTCTTTCATCCGCATCAGCCAAAGTTCCTACAAGAGAGTTATACAACCAACGCACTTCATTGTTTTGTTTATTGTATATGCCTCTAGCCTCTCTCTTGGCTAAAGGAAGTACTGTCTCATACCACCTCTGTATACGATTCTCTGATATGTTTTTTAGCTTAGGCAGTCCCGTGTTTTCATCAGGTGTTATAAGATAGATACCTGAGTCAGCCCAAAACATTAAAACATTATCACGTATAACAATAGAGTTATTGCCTGCTACTTTAGTATCTGATATCTTATCAAACCTAAAGTCATAAGGATTAAAGTATCCCTGTTCTGAGTACAAGTACCAAATGTTATCGGAAGTAAAGATAAGTAGACCAGTACGATAAGGAACTACCCGTTGTATAGCACCTAAATCACTAGCTGTAACCCACACCCCATCAGTGTCTACTAGACTGCTAGTATCTACAGCTTGGCACTTAGCCAATACCTCTACTTGATTTTTTGCAGCGTCTGTTGGGTCTGGTAACTGGCTAATGCCTATTGCTAAACCACTACTATCATCAGTGTTATTAAATGCATATATCATTCTACCAGACCACGCAGCAATATCTGCTACTTTAGCACCCGAGGTTTTAATGTTAGTACCTGCGGAGTAAACTATGGGAGCAGATGCTGTTACCGCTAGCGTGTCTAATGTAGTATCGTATCCGTATATAAGACTTACTTGGTAGTCAGTGCCATTGACTGAAACGTAGGCCTGCCTAGTTGCATACTTAGTTACAAAGAAGGGAGCACTACCGTTAGTAGCACTGTAGGGTAATACTGCAAAGGTATCGTCTTCTGCATTATACGAGTACAGCTGATTGCCACTACCCGCGTCAGTGACTGTCAGCACATCTTGTTTGCGCTCACTATAAGTAGAACCCCCGTCATCAGTATCAGCCTTATCTTCTCCATTTGGAGATATAGTAGAATACACTACACTAGTAGTTAAGTCTGTATTAAAGAAGCTGGTATCAGGTACAATGATGTTCCCAAGGTTATCAGTATCAAACGCTAGTCCGCGACGGCGCTGCCTACTGCCATCAGCACGTAGTTCAAAGTTCTGTTCATCTACTGTAGCATTAGGGGGAAATGTTAGTGGATTAACATCTGATACATACCCAGCAGAGAAATCAGTTTGCTCTAGATTTAGTTCCTGTGCCGCCACTAGGCTTCTCCTGCTTGACTGGCTTACTCTCTAAATAGGTATCAATCTTTTCTTGTACAAGCTTTGGGTGTGTGTAGGCTTTTCCCTTAAGTGCCTCTGGCAATTCACCTCCACCCTCGTAGTGTGCTTCATACATAGCTGGAAATACTTTAGATGATCGTACTAGCATTTGTTTATCTGGATTCATTTAGTTCTTCCTCTACCAAAGTTAGTTAGCGTAATACCACCTCTAATCTTAAACTGATTAATAGAAGCTTTAACGCGTGATCGCTCTGCTTGTTGATTTGCTTTCTGATTTACCTCTTGTGCCAGTACTAGGAATGATCTGCTCTTAGCTTCATTTAGTAAAAGAGTGAACGAATCATTAGGTATGTCAGGTGTGAAGTTATCGGTGTGTGTCCACTCTGCCTCTTTTTCTACCAACATAGCCGACTTAGAGTTCTGTATAAAGTCATCTACTTCCTTGTCGTATCCATCAAACACAACGTAGTCATCATCAAAGGTAGTCCAATATGTAGGTGCCCTGTCATTATGAATACTAAGGTATACCCCACTATCATCTACTACTTCTGTTATGTCTGTCTGACTCTCATCTCGTCCATTACTCATGTCAAGAAATTCACTAGGAGTTATGTACGTCATGAGTTTGTATGTATTACGCACGTCACCTAACTTCTTAACATTATACCTAAGTTCTAATACTTCTTTAACTCCGTCTGCTACTTTGCAGTGAGTAGGCCTAGCTATACTGGCAGCGTTGATTTGAGATAATTGCTTAAGATGATCCCAACTATACAGTGAGATTAAGTCGTTGTATGTAGTACGTATAATCTGTGCTACTTGCTGTGCTTCAGGAGTGTCATCAATGGAGTTAACTAGATCACTATCCATATCCGATAGTATGTCTTGCACCATCTCCAGTAAGGTGTACTTCATACTGTAAACTCCGCGTCACCGCCCAGGGTCCATGAAGATACACTTAGCTTGTCACCAGTATCTTGGCCAGTATCCCCTGATATTTGTAAAACATCCCCAATAGAGACTGAAATAGATTGTGTGTCAGTCACTGCGCCAGTGACGTCGCTCACTGAAAATGAGATTGCCAAAACATTATTTTTAAACACTGATACAGTTGCATTGTCTGAGACTGCATCAGATATTACCGATCTGACCGTTCCAGACGCTGTGATAATAACGCTTGGCCCAAATTGAGTACTGTCTGAGGGCACCTTTAATACATCGCTACTGACGTTATTGCCCTGCATTCTATGTGCCACCCACCTAACAGTAGAAGACGCAGTAACTGTTTTACTTCCTATCCTAGCTGAAACCCAAGCATCTTCAGCAGCCCCTGTTTGAAGCTTTTCAGCTCCAAGAGTACCAGTAGCTACTTTATCATTAGTTACAGCGCCGTTGTCTAGTTTAACAGTGGTTACTGCACTTGGGGCAATGTTTCCTGTATCTACTAAACCAAATTCTAAGGCAGATCCATTGTACTGGTATACATGGTTTGTGCCAGGTGACCCTGTATCTGGGTACCCCTTTGGAGTGTGCTTTTCTGAGTCAGTAATAGTTTTATGGTCTATCGCCATGTGTTTCCCCAATAAAAAAGGGAGGGAAGGTTTCCCTTGCCACTCCCTATAGTCCTTACCTTAAAGGTTATGCACCTTCTGGCATATACTCTACAATAGTGCGTAGCTTACCACCAGTCAGACTTCCACTACTGCCGCCAGTAGCGGCCAGAGTAAGTGCTAGCTCAGCACCTGCACTACCTACCGAAGTAGGAGTAGTAACAGCGTCAACACCTGCTGTGCCTCGTACAAGGCCACCCATAGATACGTCAGTACCAGTAAAGTCACCGATGACAGTACTAATGTCAAAGCCAGTACGATCACCATCTTGTGTAACTGCTTCAATAATCTCAGTAGTGACTTTTTGGATCTTGGCGTATGCTGGAATATCCAATACTAGATTGTCTGCACCAGCAGTAGGTAGATCGGTTACATCATAAGAATAGACTACCGTAGCAACTCCACCCTTATATCCGTACGCTCCACCAAACCGGCCATTAGTAGTACGAGTACCATAATGTACTTCTACGCCCCGAACTGGGGCTGTTTGAAAAGACATAATTTGTTTCCTCTATATTAGACAGTTGCCAAAGTGTAAATAACACCAAGGGTGTCTACACGCTGAATGCCAAAGCCATCACGAGTAGTAGTTTGAAACTTCTCACGACGCTCTTCATGGTCACGCCAGCCTTCAATAGAAGGAGCCACTCGTTGAGCGTACATAGCCGGTGTGTGTTGATCTGACATCAGAGACATTGCAATGTTTGCAACACCATCAGTGATGGTAGTAGTGCCATCGTCAAATGACCCTGTAGGCAGATAGTTGGTAGTCCAGATATCAAATCCATAGATGTTACGAATGAACTTGTGGCTCTGTGCAAAACCTTCAGTGACAATACCTTCAAACATGGGGTTGTCAGAAGTAACTACTTGAGCCAACTGGTTAAAGGTAAACTCTACAGACGGATCAACGAATAGCACACGGCCCTGAGCAGGTACACGGGCTTTATCAAATGCGTACTTCATACGACTGATATCTTCTAGTGTAATAACACCACTAGTACCCGTACCGGGAATGCGGTGATTAACACCGTTGATTACGTTTGGATCACCTGGGGTTTGTCCGGCATTAAGTGCTTTGAGAAAGTTAGTCTCATGCCATTCGGCAAGAGCAATAGCTGACTCTTGTGCGCGAGCTGCTTCCAGAGCTGCAATACGACGAAAGTCTTGACGAACTTCATCGCTAACAAACCAAGCATCACCAACGTACTCGTTGATGGACATGGTTACTGTACCAGAATCAATCGCAGTAAAGTTCAACGGAATACCTTCAGCTACTTCTTGAATAGTAGCAGCGCCGGTAGTCGCGATGTTCAAAGTTGTACCATCAGCAAAGTCTGATACATTACGATACATGTTGTCAGGCAACATAATATCAGGAAGAGTTTGGATTAGAAACTCTGAGTATTTCTGTGCGTCGTTAAACGCATCTGCATTTGAGCGTTGAATAGCCATTTAGTTTCCTAGCCTCTATTTAGTTTTTGCTTCTCTTCAATCTGTTTCATAAGGTTTATAGCATCTTTGCTACGACCAGTACGCAACGGATTGGGAAGCTTGTCTTCATGTTGGTTATACTGAAGTGCTTCAGTATTAACTGAAGAGGTACCAAATCCACTAGTGCTAGCTTGCTTAGGCTTGAGGCCGATCAGGTTATTGAATGCTTCGACGCTGTTAGCGGCTACACCCAATAAGAAGTCTTTGCTCACGTTAAGCTCTTTAGCTTTAGTGTTAAGTAGTTCCTCGGTCTTATCTCCATGAACTGCTGCAACACCCTCAATAGCTTTACGCTTGTTTTGATCTTGAGTAGCTGCTTCGTTCTCTGCAGACATACGACGCCGGAATTCTTCATACATTGAATCCAAATCAACGGCATCGGCTCTGGCAGCATCAGACTCTTGCACTTCAGTGGTCGCTGGGGCTGGGTCTCTAGGCTTGCCATAGTTCTTAATTAGGTCTTCCATCCTTTCTTTCTCCGTCTTGAGGTTTTGATTTTCTTGCTCTAGGGTTTGGATATGCTCTTGGGCATGAGCCGCACCTTTGAGTGCCTCTTCTGGAGAAGTATACTTAGGCTCTCCACTAGTATTAACAATGGATTGCAACAAAGTATCTAGTTCAGATGGTTGTTCAGTGGTTTCCACGGCTTGGTCAGTCATGTAAATCCTCGTTTATTAATGTAAATGTATTACTTATGAAGGTATTATACCATATTCTTAATAAGAAGTCAAGCCTTTTAACAAACTTTTTACTTCCTTGTATGCTTTAATCTTTCCCATGATGTACGCATGTTCGTGGCTCCAGTCTCCTGTAAAGGATTCCCTTCCTAGGGCTAGTGTAAGCTCAGCTTCAATCATGGAGTTAAGTATATTATCCTCCTTATCAAATACCATACTAGAGCTATTTAGTACTTTTTCAAATTCTTCCTTAGCTTTGCCTTCAAGCCCACTAACCCATTGGTGTTTCATTCTATAATTTCCCCTGTGTTAGTTACACCGCTTTCAGCAGATAGGTCTTCTTGTACACTAGAAGACGTACGCTGCATATCAGCTTCTTCAAATACAGCTTGATTCTTTTTAAACAAACCATAGCGCTCGATGTTGAGCAAGTCTTCTACCATATTAGCCAGAGCTGTTGTATCTGTGTGCTTCTCTAGTACCTGTCCTATACGACTATTCATAATACCGTTAAGGTTTTGGAATGTCTGTGCCTGTGCTGCAAAGTGCCTAGCACCAATAGGGCGGATGGTTCCTTTAGCAGTAATGTCTTCCTTCGTAACTGATACCAATGTCATGGCACCAATGTCATCATCCATTACACGAGCATAGTCTACCGCATCCATGTTCCTGCGGCTCTGTTCTAAGTAATCGTTAAGGATAGGTTCCATTAGAAGTATTTCAAAAGTAGTAATCTTCTCTTGGAATATACGACCTGCTGCAGTCATTAGAGCAGACACTTCAAGTGCAGTCTTCTCTCCGGGAGTACGTATTCCCATAGCTTCCCTAGGAGCACCAGCATACTCTTCCATCTTCTGTTCTAGAGTACTGATCAGAAAGTCTGCGTTAAGAGCCTGGGTATCAGGCACTAGCATTTCAACACTGCCTTCTGTCAGATCAATCTGAACACCCGGTGCCCATGTGAAATCATCTACAATACCTTTACGTACAATAGGAGGGTACGCAATAAGATCAAATACGTCTGCCTTCATATTCTCAAGGTGGTCAATACGATACTGCATACCTACTAGGTTATCAAGTGGTCCCATACCCCACAGGTTATCAGGGCGCAGACGCCATGTTACGTGACGTACTGTGCCGCCAGTAAACCAGCTAGGTATCTTACGATTACTAACTACCTTGCTCCTATCAATGACTGTTATCTCCACATCTTCTAGGAGTTCGCCTGTATCTGGATCGTGCATAGTGCCTTCAAAGGTAAGTATCTCTACTAGGTTAGAAGTGTAGTAGTCATACAGGCTACCAAAGCCATCAGCCACCATGCCATCTTGTTTATTGAAGTCCTCTTTCTTAATCATAGATGCTCGGCTACGAGTATCAAGTGCTGCTTCTAACGATTGGTATAGTTCCGAGTCTTGCGGTATTGTCTTTTGCATGACTTTGATTTCGCCAATGCTCTTGAGTGTCCTAACGATTGTCGGCGATTGTGCAAATGTTGCAGCACGTGGATCAAACACGATATCGTTAGGAGAAATACGAACCACACGAGGACCGATGTATCCCGGCACCACTTCACCACTCTCAAGAATTTTCTCTTCGTGGACATACTCCACCTTAGCAAAGGCGTTGCCATAGTCAATGAAATCTAACAGCAGTTGTGATGTTACTGTACGAAGCCCGCTCTCTCGTGTCTTGTTAGACATGTAGGCTTCAATGTACCTACGCTTCTCTAGTTCAGCATCTTCTTCTGTGTGTCCCTGCCATGATAACCAGTTGTCATTAGGAAACAACGCGGATAAGTAGTTAGCGTGTAAGTTATCCCTGATCTGGCACAGCTTAGGTAAAGTAGTTGAGTTGCCCCATCCGTTAGTACGGTTACTGGTAGTTGATGTATCTGTAGCAAAGATGTAGTTTCGTAGTTCTTTTTTCTCTCGAAGCCATGGGTCTCTGCTAGAATTAAAATTATCCCACATCAAAGAAACAGACTTAGCTATCCCATCAGGGTTTGTAATATATTTAATTTCTGCTACTGTACCTGCCATTAGCAGACACCTCCAAATCTTGAATTAAATTGAATAACGTTACTCTTATCTTCTATCCTACGTTTGGCAGGAGGTATAGCAATCTCTACTGCACAAGCTAAGGCATCTTTTATATCATCGTGTGCTGGCCTAGCCAATACAAGTTCTTCTTCTAGTATGTTAGTGTATCCGCCTTTGCGGTGCCATATGGTGCTGTTATCATAGCGAGGCTCTAGTACAGCTGCAATACGTTCTAGCTTGTTACCATCGTTACGCGTAGGCCTATGCTTGTCGATAGATAAAGAGTTGCCGTTCTTACGTATCCTATCTGCTAAGTCATTAGCAATAATATCCTGTGCTATACTAACCTCTGTACGTAACTTCCTAAATCCCCACTTACTGTGCATGGCTACTGCATGATCATAATACTCATTAATCTTGTTTGTCTTAAACCTGTCTATATCTAATACGTATATGTCACCACTAGAGTCTATACCTATAACTACAATAGCTGTGAAGTCAGCAGTCTTGGCTATAGAAAATGCAAAGTCAATCGCAGCGTATACATTAAGAGCCTGGCCATTGTACTGCCACTTGCCCATGTCGTGTGTCAAGTACTTCTCATTGTAATACTGAAACTTATCATGAGACAGGCGGTGGCTTTCTGGATCGTTAGGCTGTTGGTAGTACTGTGCATAGAACTGCGTCCTATCTAGGTACTTAGCTTTCTTACGTGCCAGTTCTTTGTTATCAAAACCAAATACCTTGCCATCAGCTCTTGCTTCTTTTGGCCACAAGTATAGACCATCAGTCTCTACAATCTCAGTCTTGAACTCGTACACGCTAACTGAATCTATGATTTCACCTGCATCATTAAAGACTTCTTCCTTCATATTAATCAGGTCGTCATAGATATCCAATGGGTGATAGCGTGTTCCTACTACAGTCTCTGACGCACCTGTAGTTTCGATAGAAGCTAGTTGTGAATACTGGTCCCTAACACTGCGCCTGCCTTCCTCTGTGTAGGCGTTCTTCGGAACTACCATGTCATCTAGAAACACATCAGTTGCGTGAAACCCTGTGATGTTAGTAGTAAGCCCTGCAGCAAATACTGTAGAGTCACGTACACCTTCTGCTTTACGACGAGGATCGTCTACACATATCTCTACGTTGGTCCAACGCTCTCTCTTACCCTCATCGCGGTTAACCATACTAGGCCAATAGTAAAGATATATGTCACTAGTTATAATGTCTTTAATAGCCTTCAACTGTTTCTCAGCTAAGCTTGATGTAGCTGACAGATACAGAATAGTCTTTGTTGGATCTTTTGTAATAAGCCAAGCAGCTTTAACAGCAGCACAGTGGGACTTTTGGTGATCGCGTGGAAGAAGAAGACCTGTGTTGTCAATTCCTTTATCTGTACAGTCCATCCACCAACGGAATATATCTTTATGAATATCACCATATACCCGATGAGGCAAGACAAGACAAGCAAAAGTGTAAAGATCACTCTCAGCTGCTTCTCTTATCTCTGTCCTTTTACTCATTGAAGCTCCCTAATTCTTTTGTAATCATCATCCAAACGAGTTGCCTCTGCAGCTGCTTGTTTAAGATATCCTTGCTTCTCTTCTTTACTTGGGCGGCCTCGTTCTTTAACGCTTTTACCTAGCTCCCATGACTTATCAGCTAAGTACTTAACAGCCCTATGATCTCCTTCAGCTGCGTGCTCTTCCATGCGTTTAAAGTTACGACTCCGTATCTTCATTGCTAGTTCTACCCGCCACTCCTCTACCCACGCTTTGAGTAGAGGGCTATCACAGATACGCTGCCAGTGCCTCCAACTATCAAAGTATTTCTTAGCAAAGTTGTACTCATGTATGTCTTCCATCTCTACATATAACCTACCCAGAGAATATACAGTACGTCCGTTGTCAAGTACCTTGTCGTTATCAGTAAGTGTATACACAGCAGCAGAGCTATCCCAACCATTAAGTTCTAGGAATAGTTTCTGTGTGTACAGCTGCCCACCGGATGCTTTTAACATTGCTTTGTCTATCATGTGTTACTCCAATACACCACAGCCGCTTGCACTTCCTCAAGAATGAGTTTCAACATAGTCATCAAACTCCTCTTTTAGTGCATCGAATTTCTGGTTAACCTCTTGTAAGGCTTTAATCAGGGGACCAATCAATTCATCGTAGCCTATACTCAAAACGTCTTCACCACCTGACACTTTATGGTCTTGGTAACCACCGAAATCAATTCCACTCTCTGCGATTACTTCAGCGACTTCCTGAGCAATTACCCCGTGGTGATATCTACTACGTTTATGCGTTCCGTCATGTATAAGGTTTTCGTGTTTTACCGCGATCAACCACTCAGCACAATCATTTTCATACTGAGATAGTGCCAACTCATGCGCTTGAATATCTTGTTCTGTTGCATCATCTTTCAACGGTTCAGGTTCGGTAGGGGCATCGGGCTTGTAATCATCACGTAGATCCCAACGGTAGTCCACCGGACGTAGGGCAGTAATAAAATCTAACCCCAGTATCGTATCTCTCACGTCTGCTTTATCACGCAAATCAGAGCGATCTTGGACTGTACCATATACATACGTTGTAGTGCCACTGTTACCAAGCTGAACTTGGTCTGAGGCTGTTACTTGAGCGTCACTGCCAAAGCCTGATGTGTTGTTGTAACTTGTGTTGGAAGCCAGTGCTTCATGGCCAGTGGCTGTGTTACTGTGCCCTGTTGTGTTGGAATACAGTGCGTTCCTGCCAGAGGCGGTGTTAGTGTCCCCTGTTGTATTGGAGCGTAGTGCGTCATAGCCGTGGGCTGTGTTTCTTATCCCTGTTGTGTTGGAAAACAGTGCGGCATAGCCGGTGGCTGTGTTACTGCCTCCTGTTGTGTTGGAAAACAGTGCGGCAAAGCCGGTGGCTGTGTTTCTTATCCCTGTTGTGTTGTCACGTAGTGCTCGATAGCCGGTGGCTGTGTTATTGATACCTGTTGTGTTGGAATACAGTGCTTCATAGCCGTTGGCTGTGTTGTTGTCGCCGTCTGTGTTGGAAAACAGTGCGGCATAGCCGGCGGCTACGTTACCGTCCCCGTCTGCGTTGGAAAACAGTGCGGCAAAGCCGGCGGCTGTGTTTCTTATCCCTGTTGTGTTGTCACGTAGTGCTCGATAGCCGGTGGCTGTGTTATTGATACCTGTTGTGTTGGAATACAGTGCTTCATAGCCGTTGGCTGTGTTGTTGTCGCCGTCTGTGTTGGAAAACAGTGCGTTATAGCCGTTGGCTGTGTTTCTGCTACCGGTTGTGTTGAAAACCAGTGCGTCATAGCCGTGGGCTGTGTTATAGTTCCCTGTTGTGTTGTCACGTAGTGCTTGGTAGCCGTTGGCGGTGTTTTGAATCCCTTCTGTGTTGGAAAGCAGTGCGTAATAGCCGGTGGCTGTGTTACTATAACCTGTTGTATTGGAGCGTAGTGCGTCATAGCCGTGGGCTGTGTTTCTTATCCCTGTTGTGTTGGAACTTAGGGATTGAGTGCCATAGCTAGTATTACTAGACACCCCACCCCCGCCATAATATGTGATCTCGCCAGTAAACCC
>Ga0306906_1000296_pt1 | contig 21330 bp, 21 predicted proteins | sample AntRauTorcE11897_FD_190405 | JGI IMG/M metagenome (GOLD analysis project Ga0306906, IMG submission 190405) | Saline lake microbial communities from Rauer Islands, Antarctica - Metagenome Torckler E11 #897 (v2) (version 2) | ecosystem: Environmental > Aquatic > Non-marine Saline and Alkaline >...
CGGTGGTTCCTCGCCGGTGACGAGCGCCGCGACCCGGACGTCGGAGAGCGCGGGCGTGCCGTTCGTCATCTCGGTGTCCGTGGCCAACTCGATCCTGCGGGAGACGCAGCTCAACTACGCGTACCGGCCCCAGCCGCCGGCGGACCAGATGGCGATCGACCACGCGCGACTCCTCGCTGACACCATCCGGAACGCCGGCGAGGAGATCGAGACCGCGGGGCTGTTCTACATCGACATCAGCTTCGGCCAGTCGATCCGCGACGCGCTCCGGGAGGAGCTCCCGGCGAACGACATCGAGATCGTCGCCGAGACCGCCTACGAGCCGGGCGACACCGCAGACACGCAGGTCACGTCGCTCCGGGACGCGGACCCCGACGCCGTCATCGCGACCACCTACCGGTCGGGGACGATCGAGCTCGTCAACGCGATGGACAACCAGAACTACCAGCCGGACTACGTGACCGGCTGTTCGAACGCGGCGATGAACGACATCAGTGCGCTCGAAGAGATGGGCGACACCGTAGAGGGCGGGTTCGCAACCAACTTCGCGCTCGACCCGACGTCCGACCGCGCCGGCGAGGTCCGATCGCGCTTCGAGTCGGAGTTCGACTCCGGATTCGACGCGAACGTCGCGATGACCTACGCGGCCACCGAGGTCATCATCGCGGCGATCGAGGAGGCGGGCTCGGCCGACCCCGAAGACATCAACAATGCGCTCGGAGAGATCACCGTCGAGGATCACATCGCGGCGATGCCGCCTATCACCTTCGCCGACAACGGTGAAAACGAGAACGCGCTCGCTCCGCTGTTCCAGATTCAGGATCTCGAGGACCGCGTCGTCGCACCCGAGGAGTTCGCCGAGACCGACGCGCAGTTCTGACCCACATGCTTTCCTCGTTTCTCCCTGACGCCTGCTGTCGAGAAGCCGCCGGCGTGGCGTTCGTCGGCGCGTTCGATGCGCTCGGGATACAGACAGCGCTCGGCCTCTCGCTGCCGTCTCCGACGATATTCGCCCAGTACTTCGTGTTCGCGGTGCTGCTCGGCGGGATCTACGGACTCATTGCGCTCGGGCTGACGATGATCTTCGGCGTGATGGACGTCATCAACTTCGCGCACGGGGCACTGATGGTGGTCGCGATGTACGCGGTGTTGGTCTTCTCGGACGCCACAGGCCTCTCGCCGTTTTTCGCCATCCCGTTCGCCGTCCTGTTGCTGTTCGTCTTCGGTGTCGTCATCTATCGGTCGACGATCGCACCGATCATCGACGCGCCACAGGAGAACCAGCTGATCGTCACCTTCGGCGTTCTGTTGATCCTCATCAGCGGTGTCGAGATCGCCTTCGGCTCCGACCCGCGACAGCTCGGGCTCGACCTCGGCTCCCTCGAAATCTCCGGCGTGTTCGTTCCGCAGGGGCAGCTGTACGCGCTCATCATCGCGCTCGTCGCGCTGTCTGGAACGTGGCTGTTCCTCCAGCGAACAATGCTCGGTCGCGCGATCCGCGGGACCGCGGACAACCGCGACGGCGCGCAGTACGTCGGGATCGACGTCCCCCGGATCGACGCGCTCACCTTCGGGATCGGTGCCGCGCTGGCGGGACTCGCGGGTGCAGTTATCCCGCTGTTCCAGTCGTTCACGCCGGCGCTCGGCGACCAGTACCTGATAAACGCGTTCGTCGTGGTCGTGCTGGGCGGGCTCGGATCCTTCCCCGGCGCGTTCGTCGGCGGGCTCATCATCGGCTTTATCCAGGTGTTCGGCTCGGCGTACCTGGGCGGCTCCACCTACCAGATCGTGATCTTCATGGCCTTCATCCTCGTGTTGCTTGTGAAACCGGAGGGACTGCTCGGAGGGAGCGACGATGAGTAACGCGCTCTCGCGGGCCGTCGAGCGGTACGGCGCGTTCCGGGACGAGTGGTACGCGCTTCCGGCGCTGGTCGCGGCGAGTCTCATCCTGCTCGCGGCGATGCCGTTCCTCCGACAGCTCGCGCTGTTCGGGTACGCCCCGCTAGGCTGGCTCAGCCTGAACATGCTCATCATTACCCTCATCTGGGCGACGACCGCTCAGGCGTGGAACATCATGTCGGGGTACACCGGACAGTTCTCGTTCGGGCACGCCGCGTTCTTCGGACTCGGCGCGTACGCGACGATCATCCTGACCGGAACCTTCGGGATCTCCCCGTGGATCGGGATGCTGCTCGGCAGCGTCCTCGCGGGGATATACGGGCTGTTGATCGGCGCGTTGACCTTCCGCTACGATCTGGAGGGGCACTACTTCGCGCTGGCGACGTTGGCGTTCGCGGAGCTGTTGCGGTACGTGTTCACGAACGTTCCGCAACTCGGCGGTGCAAGCGGGTTCTTCAGGCCGCTCGCGCGCGAGTACGCCGACGGGCCGGGGCTGGCCGCGTTCCAGTTCACCGGCGACCTGCCGTACTACTACCTCATTCTCGGGTTCCTGACGGTCGTCACCGTCGTCTCGCTCGCGATCAACCGGTCGCAGCTCGGCTACTACCTGTTCGCGATCCGCGAGCGGGAGCAGGCTGCGGCCGCCATCGGGGTCCCGACCTACCGGTACAAGCTGTTGGCGGTCGCCGTGAGCGCCTTCTTCACGGCGTGGCCCGGGGCGTTCTGGGCGATGTACTTCAACACGATCCGTCCGACGACGGTGTTCGATCTGCTCGTCAACATCGAGATTCTCCTGCCGGCGATCGTCGGCGGGATCGGCACCGTTCTCGGCCCGATCGTGGGGTCGTTCATCGTCATCCCGGTCAGCGAGTTCGTCCGCCAGTCCTTCTCCGTCCCCGGGCTGAACAACGCCGTCTACGGGGTCATCCTCATCGCGATAGTGTTGTACAGCCCGAAGGGCGTCGTCTCGTGGCCGTCTCGCTTTGTCGAACTGCTCCGTGCGCGCACCGACCTGTTGGACGACGATGCCGCCTGAGCCCGAACGCGATCTGGCGGCGTTCGCCGCGGAGCTTGAGACGGAAGCGATTCCCGACCGGGTCCGCGACCGGGCGGGACTCACAATCGCCGACACGCTCGGCGCAATCGTCGCGGGGTCGACCGACGACGCGGTCGTCGCGCTCGCGCGGCGCTGGACCGACGGCGTCTCCGGCGGGGCGACGGTGCTCGGCGCCGACGGCGGCGAGACGGTCCCGCCGCTGGCGGCGCTCTGCAACGGCGCGGCGGGCACCGTCCTCGAACTCGACGAGGGGCATCGGTTCGCCGCCGGCCACCCGGCGATCCACGTGTTGCCCGCGCTGTTGGCCGACGCCGAGATCGGCTACGGCGACAGTGACGCGTTCGTGCGCTCGTTCGTCGCGGGCTACGAGGTCGCCGTCCGAACCGCCCGCGCGGTCGGGACGCTCGAATCGGGGTACCACCCGCACGGCGTGTGGGGGGCGGTCGGCGGCGCGGCCGCAGTGGCACGCTCTCGCGGACTCGACCCGGAGACGACGCGCTCGGCCATGGCCATCGCGGCGAACTACGCGCAACACACCCGGTTCGAGGCGGCGACGGAGGGCGCGACCGTGCGGAACGTCTACGCCGGCATGAGCAACCTCGCGGCGCTGGTCGCCGTCGATCAGGCGGAAGCCGGGTTCGGCGGCTTGGAGAACGGCGTCGCGCGGCACCTCGAATCCGCCGCCGACGGGGTCGACGAGGCAGCCCTCTCGGCGGGACTCGGCGAGCGCTGGGAGCTGGAACACGGCTACTTCAAGATCCACGCCGCGTGTCGGTACACCCACCCGACGCTGGATGCCATCGCGGCCCTCCCGGACGGGTTGGATGCGGCCGCGGTGGAGTCGGTCCGCGTCGAGACGTATCCGGCGGCCGCACGGCTGACGGAGTCGCGACCGCAAAACCAACTGCAGGCGAAGTTCTCGATCCCGTTCGCGGTCGCGACGGCGCTGCTGCGCGGCGAGACCGGACCGACCGCGTTCGTGGACGAGGCGATAACTTCAGAAGCGATCGCGCTCGCCGAACGCGTCACGGTCGCTGTCGACGACGAGATCGCCGCCCGGGCTCCCGAACAGCGGGGCGCACGGGTGATCGTCGAGACGGCGAACGAGCGCTTCTCGCGAGAGGTCGTCGCCCCGCGAGGCGGCGAGCACGACCCGTTCGACGAGGGGCGGCTCGAATCGAAGTTCCGAGAGCTGGTCGCGCCCGTGATTGGCGCGGACCGGGCGGCCACGCTCTGGGAGAGCGCCAGGGCGCCGGAGCCGCCGCGCGTGCTCTGTACGCTCGCCCGGCGCTGACACCGCGGCGTTCCGTTTTACGACGCCCGCCGCGGCCCATACGCTTTTGCCCGCGACGCGCGTCTCCCGGGTATGGCAATACGACACACACGACAGTGGGAGCGAGCGGTCGCCGAGTTTCTCGCGTCGCCCGTCGACGACGTGGCCCGCAAGCACGGACGGGCAGTGGTCGCGGACGTACTGGCGGCCGCCGTCGCCGGATCGGCGGCACCCGGGGTCGCCGGCGTCGCGAGAGACGGTGCGTTCGTCGACGGCAAGGCGTCAATACTCGGGACTGATCGACGAGTCGCGCCACCGCAGGCCGCCATGACCAACGCAGCGGCCGCCATCGCACAGGAGATCGAGGAGGGGCACAACACGGGGGGCCACGTCGGTGCCGGGATCGTCGCCGGCGGGCTCGCCGCCGCGGAGGCGAACAACGTCGACGGCGAGGCGTTCGTCGACGCGTGTACTCGGGCCTACGATATCTGTGTCCGGCTGGAACGGGCGATCTTCGCGATGAAAGACCGGATGAACGACGCGATCCCGTGGCTCGTTCGGAACCCGCACTCGACGTGGACGACCGTGGGGCCGGCCGTGACGAGCGCCCTCTGTCTGGACGCGACCCCCGAGGAGCTCACGGAGACGTTCCGGATCGCTGCGAACCTCGCGGTGGTCTCGATGCACGACCCGTACGCGGAGGGCGCGCCCGCGCGGAACTTCACCGCTGGCTTCTCGGCGCAGGCCGGCGTGACCGCAGCGCTGACCGCGCTCGCGGGACTGGAGGGCTCGCGCGCGGCGATCGAGGAGGTGTACGACCCCTTCGAGGAGCTGCTGCCGGACGGATTCGCCAGCCAGTTCGAGACGCTCGGCGAGGAGTGGGCGATCGCGGAACACTACTTCAAACCGTACCCGTCCTGCCGGTACACCCACCCGCCGCTCGACGCGCTCCGCGAGGCGATCGACGGGCGGGCGGGAGACGGCAGCGAGCGATCGGGCGACAGGCAGGCGATCGACCCGGCCGACGTGGAGGCGATCACGGTCAGGACGTTCGCCAACGCGACCGACATGTCTCACGCCGAGCCCGAGACGATGACCGCCGGGAAGTTCTCCGCACCGTACGTGCTGGCGACGTACCTCTGTCGGGGGAGCGTCGACCTCGACCACTTCACGGCCGAGGCGCTGGCCGACGAGACGGTTCAGTCCGTGGCCGCACGCGTCGAACTCCGCGAAGACGACGGGTACGAGGCGGCGTTCCCCGAGTCGTGGGGAGCGAGTGTCGTCGTCGAACTGCGCGACGGGACGACTCTGACCGGTGCGCGCGACTACCCCCGGGGAGACTACCGCGACCCCATTCCCGACGCGGAGTATCGCGCTCGGAACCGTGCGCTCCTGGCGCACGGGCTCGGCGGGGGGCGGGAACATAACGCCCGAGTCGACGAGGCGCTCGACGCCCTCGACGCGGTCGCGGAGCGCCCGGTCCGGTCGACGGTCGACACGCTCCGACCGTAATACGGAACAGACGTTCTGTTGGACTGAACGGACGCGACAGATACTTCACCCGGCCATGCGTTCCGTCGAGTATGGCACGCGACGACACACCGAACACGGCATCGGTCGGAGCGACAGAACGATCGTTCCGTATCATCGAACAGCTCGGTGAGCGGGAGGGGTGCGGCGTCTCGGAGCTGGCGGAGTCGCTGTCGATCTCGAAGAGCACGGTCCACAACCACCTCCAGACGCTCCGGGAGCTGGGGTACGTCGTTCAGGACGGCGACGAGTACCGACTCGGGCTGCAGTTCCTCGGACTGGGAGATCGCGCGCGCCAGCGTCACGACCTGTATCACGTTGTCAAGCCCGAGACGGACAGCCTGGTCGAGGCGGTCGGCGAGCGTGCGCAGGTGATGGTCGAGGAAGGAGGCGTCGGGATCTACGTCTACCAGTCGCTGGCGGATCAGGCGGTGCGAACCGACTCGCACATCGGAACCGTCGTCGACCTCCACGCGACCTCGGTCGGCAAGGCGTACCTCGCGCACCTTTCCGACGACCGACTCGACGCGCTGCTTGACCGCGTGGCGTTCGACGATCAGACGCCCCAGACGCTTACGGACGCCGAGGCGCTGCGGACCGAACTCGACGAGATCGCCGAGCGAGGGTACGCGTTCAACGACGAGGAGCGAACCGTCGGGATGCGAGCGGTCGGCGCGCCTATCCTGTCGGCGGATGACGGGCACGTCCTCGGCGCGATCAGCGTCTCGGGGCCGACCACCCGGATGAACGGAACGTGGTACCATGAGGAGGTCCCCGAGATGGTCGCGCAGTCCGCCCGGATCATCGGGATTCGCGCGACGTACTCGTAGCGTTTCGTGGCGTTTCGTAGCGTTTTGCGCTGCCGAACGAGCGTTCATTCTCGATCGCGTGGGCACCGCCGAGCGCCTCTGTCCTCATCGTTTCGCACGGCGTCTTCTCACGGTCACTCTCTCCATCTTCCGCGTCGGGGTGGTGTACAGTTCTAAGACACTAATTACATCAGTACGACTGTAATGCTAATGAGCAACCGCCACCGATCCGTTTCGGTGATTCGGGTCGTCGCCGACAGTCGTGGGAGACGATGTTCGTCGCTATCTCACGATCATATCATATTTAAATATATCTTCTATATCTGGTAATTCTGGTGTCGATCAGAGACACTCTGCTGTTCATCATCGCGTTCAAGAGATCGAGCGACGATCGGTCAGCGACGGTCGGTCCGCGACGATTGGTCAGCGACGATCGGTCCGCGACGAGGATCGGATCGCGTTGCAGTCGATCAAACGGCGATTCGAACGAGAGATAACCAGCACGTACCGTCCGTTTTCATCGAGCTGATACCAATAACTTGCTATTTAAATGTATATATACATTTATAAATGGAGTATAATTGCATATTCGTCTAAATACTTCTTGACCTAGCGAGGGTACCTGTGATCGTCGCCAGCGGGTTCGTTGTCGATATCGACGAACGTTCCGAAGGTGCACTCTCTTGGAAAACCCGGCTCCTGCGTGAAGCTCGTCGACGGTCGAGGTCACGTCGTGAGAGTGTTGAGGTTAACATGAGATCACGAATTATCAAATTTATTTTGGTATAGCTAACACATTCTATTTACTAAATATGAAACGGACTCCCCATAGACAGGCACACGATCGCCGACGACTGTCGCCGCTGGTTCTCTGTCACGTCTGGATCGTCCGCCGAGCCGATCGCCGGAGATAGATCTCACGCGCGTTCTTGAAACGACGGTTCTTCCGCGGATCGACGAGTCAGTTACCCACGACTGAAGTCGTGGGCTTGTCAGTAGACTCCCCTTCTGCCGTCGACTCGACGGAGGCGTAGAAATCACCATTCAGGTTCAATGTCCCTGACTTCAGCGCACACTGACAGGGTGCGCCTCCGCTCGAAGACTTCTGCCCCGAGCGGAGGCGTTTGAGAAGTTTGTGACCGATATTCTTGCTCGCGTTATAGTCGGCGTTCAGTTCGTACTCGCACTTCTGACAGACAAACTGGTGCTTCGACTGTCGATTAGTTTCGTGCGTAAACCCACATGACGAACACCGTTGAGACGTGTACGCCGGACTCACCTGCTCGACCTCGATCCCGATCATCTCAGCTTTGTATTCGACGTACTGGTACAGGCGTCGAAACGCCCACGCATGGAATCGCTTCGCACCCGCCATCCGCTTGCGAATGTCCGTCAGATTCTCGAACGCGATATGCGTGCAGTCGTGTTCGTGGGCTTCTTCCAGAATCCGGTTCGAGGCTCGGTGCAGCTCGTCCTGCATCCACCGGTGTTCGCGGTCGTTCATCGACTGAATCGACAGGTGTGCCGACCGCGTGCCCGTCTGGTGCATCGACCCGCGGGTCTTCTCGAACTCTCGGCGTCGATGATTCATTTCGTCGGCATTCCCGATGAACACGCCTGTCGAAGTCACGGCGAGCGAGCCGTCCACGTTCAGGTCAACGCCAAGGACTGTTCTGTGCTTGGCGTCATCAAAAGTAGTCGTAGACTGCTCTTTCTCGTCACGTTCGGTTCGGCGCATTTTTGCGTGGAGATAGAACGACTCTGTGGAGCGGTCGTACTGCAACGTGGACATACGGAACTCGTAGTCCTCGTTCAACAGGTACTCACCGATCGGTGTTTCCTCGGGATCGTCGGGAATCACGTAGTCACACTCAACGCGACCGTTCACAGTTGAGAGCGAAACGTGGTCACGGTGGAACGTCGCACTTCGCTTGTCGTAGACGACGCTCCACGCGTCGAAGTGCGGTTGACTCGTTCTCTCCTGTTTTTTGAGACGGGCAACACCACTTTTTGTGGCCTCAATAGCACGCCGGATCCCTTTCTGAACGAGATTCGCGGTCAACTCCGTCTCGTTACGAAGTTGGTCGTAGAGAGCGTTCTCGGCTTTCTGTTTGGAGGTTACGCAGTAGTCGTTCGGGTGTTTCCACGCCCACTCTGAAGTGATGTTCGCACAGTGGAGGAACTGATTTTTCGTCTGATGGAGATCGTCGCACCGCTCGCTGGGTACGTCAAGTTTAACTTTAGCGGTGCGAATTACGCCCTCCATCTGTGTTTCACATATAGTATTAATTTTTATAAATACTGTGGCTGGCGTAGGGGAGTCGGATGGCTATCTTGATGCAAGGAGAGAATCCCGCCGTTCACGACGGGCGTGAATCCGACATGGTACTGAGCAACCGCCGACGATTGCTTATCGAAACCCAAACGCTTAGTACACGCCGTTTCGTACACGTTAGCAAGGGTTACGTCGACTCTCGGCACTTGCGCGGGAGTACGAGACGCGCTGAAACCAGCGTCCCGAATATTTCGGGGCGTCGGTTCCCACGGGTCGGTTCTGCAACCGACTGCGGGGTTCGCGTCGTTCGTCAGCACGGGAACCCGGCCTACGGGTCGGGGAAGTGTGACCGAACCGACCGTGCCGTGAGGCATGACCGCTTGAGAGAGAGACGCCCCGAGAAACCGGGCGTCGATGACTCGCTCGCGGGTGGGAGCGCCCGTGACAGCGCCACAGGACGCTCCCGAGCGAGGGACGAAACCCGTCCCACCGACCTCGGGAGAGAAGGTCCTGAAACCTGCTCGGTAACGGGCCGGGTTTCCTCGTGCGGGGGAAGCCTCGCCGTTTACGGCGAGGAGGATGTCACGGAGGATTTGAGTGAGGCGTGTGCTGGGTTTGAAAGGCCAGAGGTATTGGTGGAGGGCGGGGTTTCTCCGGGGGCGATTTCCGGGTGGTATGTGTAGATCCAGATTCGATATTCACGTTGAAACAACCAGACTGATTCGGTGCCTTTATGTGTAATCGGGTATTTGTTGTGAGTGTAGGAGGCAGACCCCACATGACCACCACTCAAACCCGAACGTTCGACGGCGTCCCGACCCGCGAGATCGTTGACTACATCAACCGCACCGCCGACCTCATCCAGAACCTCGGCGACGACTACGCCGATGCCCGTGACGAACTCCGCGCGGAATGCGACGTGGCCGTGGCCGAACTCAAGTCCCGAAGCCCGAGCAACGAGTCCGTCGACGCGACCGAGCCGAGTCTCGCGGAAGTCGCACCGGAGTCGGACACAGACGCCGGGCACTACCTCACGCACGTCACCGAAGACACGACCGAATTCTCCGCCCGTCACTCCCGCACGACCGACACGGTAGTTGAAGGCGGCGAGATCGTTCACGTGGTCGAGGAGACCTACGACGAGGACGCGCACGGGGATTCGCTCGCATGGCGGTACGGGCATTCCAGTGACTGTTTGAGTTGCGGCGCAGAAACGGAGTCCGAGCGCGCCACCGGGGAAGGTCAGAAGGTCATGGACGTTGCGTGTACGGAGTGCCAGTTCACGGCACAGTACGTCTCCAAGAAAGCCGAGTACGGAACCCCGGACGACAAGCGCCCGGTGAGCTTCCGAGCGATGATTCCGCACTCGGAAGATGAAGACGCACATTCTGCGTGGGAAGCCGCCGCCGAAGACGCGGATAATGTGAGTGGAACGGCGAACATCGTTCGCGCTCTCGTTCTGGATAAGATGAACGCCATCGGCCAGATTCGGGACGCCGCGTATAACCGCGACGAGAAAGAAATCAAGACGGTCGAGTGCGGCGCGTGCGGCGATGTTGTCGAGGAGCCGGGTACTCGGTCGCATTCGCACTTCGGAGACGTGTGCGGTGGCTGCGAGGGCCGTGAGACGTGGAGTGTTGACGACGCGGAACTCCCGAGTGATGTTGAGGCGAAGTTTGATGCGCATAAGTCCGTCACCCCAAGCCGCCTCGTGAATCTGCTCCGAGATGTACTGTTTTACCCGAGCTACATCGCCGTGCAGAACGACGACACCGATCTCAGTGACGCGCCGAACATCACCACGGGGAAAGGTGGGAAGCGCGGTGTGTACGGGAACGGGCGTCCGGGAACCGGGATGCGCCGCCCGAACGGTGCGTTGTACAACAACAGTCACTGGCGAACCTTGCTCGGTGACGCTGTTGACACCGGGCTGATTGAACGGGTTGACGATTCCGACACGCGCTCGGATGAAGACGCAGGGGCGGCGTGGAGCGTGACGGAGAAGGGGCGTGACGTGTTCTCCGAACAGGCAGTGTGCAAGACGTGTGGCGGGAAGAAGACGCCGTATCTGCGTGTGTCCACGTCCACAACAGGACAGGGATACAGTCGGAAGTCGACGCGCCTCACGGTGACGTGCGGGGACTGCGAGGAACTGACATCGACGCCGGGGGCGTTGACGTTAGCGTCATCCACGGGCGGGCATTCCCACCGGGAACTCCCGGGCGTTGACTACTGAGGCGAAGACGGGGCGGGAGGTTCGGTGTGCCCCCAGTTCGCAATCGCGGGGATGCCGTGGTATTTGTGCATGTGTTCAGCAGCGTGTTCTCCTTTCGGAGTTCCGTGTTCCGCTTCGCGTTCCTGAAATGTGTCGCGTCGATGAGTGTGCCCATCAACGATACTGTAGTAGGTTGCGAGCCCGGTATCGGTTGTGGTATTGATGTCGAGAACAACGGCGGCATCCGCGTAGGCGTCCAGTGACTCGATAATGGTTCGCGCAGCGTGAGCTGTGGATTTGTTCAGCAGCACTGCGAGGAATCGGTACTGGGTGCCGTCTTCGCAGTGACTGTGTTTGAGGGCGCTGTGTTTAATGATGAAGTCCCCGTGTGTTTCTTCGAGGTGGTTGATTGCCGTTTCTACGACTGAGTCTCCGCGTTCGGTGCAGTGCGTTCCGCCGTTTTCGAGACGGAAGGTGACTGTCACGGTGTGTTTCATACTGAGAGGGAATTCAGTGCCGCAGTTATAGTCTTCGAGTGGGAAGTTCTCATAGATTCAGTTAATTTTGGAACAGGTTAATAAGCTGAACGTTCAGACCCCCGGTGATGGCAGCCTCATTACAATACGAATGCATCTTGTGTGGCGCAACAGCACCGGCGAAAGACGTTCCGCCGGTTGAATGCGAAAATCAACGAGAAATCAACGGTGAACAGAAGAAGTGCGGCGGACGACTCAAAAAAGTGCAGTGACTCACCCCTCAGGAACCAACTACTCCGTTTTCTTGTCAATAGTCACTGAGAGCTATCCGATTTCAAGTCTTCGATACGCGAATCAAGAACTGTTAACTTCCGAATCGTTACAAAATGGGTGGGTTCAGCGAGGCACCCAGAGTCACTGAAACCGAATTATCGCGGGTTTTCCTTCTTCCAGTCGGTCATGGCGGCGCGGGCGGCGTCGATGTCGTCGCCTTCCCAGATGTAGCCGCCGTCGCCATAGCTCCGAATCGGGCGGTCGTCATCGCGGAAGTTCTGTGGGAGGGCAGTGACTGCGTACTTGTTCCCGTGAGTGGTTCCCTTTTCGAGCATGAGTACGAGGCCGTCGCGGCGGCGCTGCGCGGCTTCGATGTACTGTGGGCTGTCCACGTCGCTGATGTCGTGATCGACCCATGCGTCGGTGTTGTCGGTGTCGGTGCTGCTGGTGGAACTGTCAGTTGTGGTCGTCATCGCGTACCTAATACGTATGCCCGACTATTAATAAAGGCACCGAAATTAAAGCGTTAGTTTTGCGTCAGAAACGACGCGGAACTACCTCCCGGACGTTCGCACGGTTTCTTCATCGCCCCAATCGCACTTATCGCCTAACTCATCGTGGAGATGATGGTTGGGATTGTGCCGAGTTTCCCACATGTAGGTGCTGTAGTCGCTGTTCTCGAACGCACTCACGATGCTTTCCGGAATCTCATCGGCGAAGTAGAGGCAGTCGTCGTCAGCGTGAACAGGCCCGGGGCCGCCAACGAAGAACACGTTGGTGGTATCGTCAACGCGGTTGTACCGAATCTCTTTGACTTCGCCTATCTTTTCACAAGGAGAGAATCCCGCCGTTTACGGCGGGCGTGAATCCGACACTTGCTGACCAGTCCACCGATGACACCCTGACCGGATATTCCACGGCAATCCACAACTATTAAGTAACTGGTTCTACATAGGCTATATATGGCGAATCTCACCGTCACGCGCACCTACGTTGGTTCTATCCAGAACCATCGGCAGGTGTCTGATGGTCTTGATTCGCTCGGAGACTCCGCCTCGAAAATCTGGAACGTCGCACGATGGACAGCCGACCGAATCTGGGATGCAACCGGAGAAGTCCCAGACGAAGGCCCGCTCAAATCGTACATGAAGAACCAAGCGTGCTGGAAAGACTTGAACGCACAATCCAGTCAGAAAGTCATCGAAGAACTTTCTGACGCTTTCCAGTCATGGTTCGACCTGCGACACAAAGACGAGACGGCGAACCCGCCCGGCTACCGCAAACACGGTGATGAACGACCTCGTTCCACAGTCACGTTCAAAGCAGACGGCTTCAAACACGACCCCGAGAACAACCGCGTTCGACTCAGCAAAGGGTCGAACCTCAAAGAACACTTCTCGGACTTCATTCTCTGCGAGTACCAGACTCGTCCCGACGTTGACCTCTCAGAAGTTAGCAAGGTACAGAACGTTCGGGCAGTCTGGGACGGGGACGAATGGGAACTCCACTTCGTCTGCAAAGTCAGTCTTGAAACCAACGACTCGGCAGGCGATGGTGTGACAGGCATCGACCTTGGCATCAAGAACATCGCCACGGTCGCATTCCCCGACGAATACGTTCTCTACCCCGGTAACTCACTCAAGCAGGACAAGCACTACTTCAAACGAGCCGAGTACGACACCGAAGGCGAAAACGGCCCGTCCGAGAAATCGATGTGGGCACGCGGGAAACTCGCAGACCGCGAAACACACTTCTACCACGTCCTCTCAGACACCATCATCACAGAGTGTGTCGAACGCGGTGTTGGTACACTCGCAGTGAGTTGGCCCGAAGACGTGCGAGATTCAGACTGGGGGAAGACCGGCAACAAGAAGTTGCACTCGTGGGCGTTCGACCGCATCTACCAGTACCTCGCGTACAAAGGCGAAGAACGTGGAGTCGAAGTACTGAAAGAGAACGAATGGGACACCTCGAAGACGTGTTCACGGTGTGGTGACGACACGAAATCGAACCGTGTCGAGCGTGGGTTGTACGTTTGTTCGTCGTGTGGGTTGGTTGGGAACGCGGATTGCAACGGGGCGGAGAATATGCGTCAGAAGATAACTCCGAGTCCTCACGGTGAGGATAGGAGTAACGGCTGTGTGGCACAGCCATCGACATACTTGTTCGACCGCGAGAGCGGGACGTTTCACACGAGAGAACAGGTCGTGTCGTAGACCAGCAAAGATCCCACCTGCGGTACGGGAAGCCCCGGCGTTCACGCCGGGGAGGATGTCACGTACCAGATTTCTTCCTCGAACGGGCAGTCGTCAGCGTGGTTCCCGGCGTCGGGGTCTTTGAACGCGACTCGGTCACCGGCGGCGATTCGAGAGTTATCAGACAGGCGGGAGCGATCGGTGGTAGACATCGTACATTCACGTAAACGAGAGGGCTATTAATAAAAGCGTTGATTCTAACTGCTTGTTTTGTGCGGCATAGCAGTCCGGGACCGGGACGCACTTTCGGAAGGGCACCGAAAACAAACAGATTGAATCGGTGCCTTTATGTTATTTCCCGAATTGGTAGAGACGAGATGGCAGACACCAAAGTCCAGCAGAAACTCGGAGCCACCACCACGGACACCATCGAGGATCAAGTCGCGTCCCTCACGCCCGGCGACCGCTTCCGATACAACGGCAAACAACCCCTCACGATGACTCACCGAACTGAAAGCGCCCCCACGGACATCATCGTGTGTCACGGGCCGCGCATGGGTGTTCACCGCCTCGCGTTCGTTGGGCCGTCCGACAGCCGGAACCTTGTCGAGATCGGCGACTCTCTGCTTGACATCCAGGGCAGCGTTGAGTCGTTCGAGGTGTTGATGGAGCAGCCAGCTGAAGATTCGACGCGACTCCAGTTGGCGCGGCAACGCGGAGACGTGCCGAGTCCGTAACCCCAAAGGAATTAATCCCGGCGGCGGTGACCGGGAGGTATGGGTGTTGTCGATTACATTCGAAGAGACGGGGAAGTACCGCCACCAGTGTATGTCTTACTCGGTTTTCTTGCGTATGGACTCACCAGACCACTGTATCTGGCGCGTGAAGGCGTGTGGCTCACACTGACGGTGTTGGTGCTTGTCGGTGGCGCACTCCAGTTCTACGGATTGTACAAGATGTCTGTGTACGATGGAACGTTCGAGCATCTGTTCCGGCAGTGGTGGCGCGAGAAGAAACCGAAGTGGTAGGGCGAACAGGTTTTTCAAACACCGTGGTATACCGCCGCATGGGTGAACGAATATGGCGAAACGAAATCCCGACGGTATTCGTACTGAAGATCACTACTGCGAGGAATGCGAAGAACACTATCCGTGCGACTGTGACCTCCCCAGTTTCGAACCGTGAGGCTCCCAACCCCGGTTTTGTGTTTCAAGTAACGAATAGCCGAGCAGCTACGCCGGGCGAGCGTACCATGTCATCGGCCCCGGGCACTCCGCTAACGTATCGAAGTCGGTGAGTCGCTGGAAATCCGTGTTCTGCATGAGAGTTTCACCACCCTTTGAGAATGCTTCAGCGAACACCCAGTTCACAGACACAGACTCAATCAGGGAATCCAGAACGATTCTCCACATCTGGGATCCAAGCCCGTTTTCGCGGTAGGGTTCTGAAACATGCACCCAGTGGATATACGCGGCACCGTCTTCATGAGAGATTGCCCATTCGATCTGTGCAACGGCATCGAGGGATTCACTCGCAGCTTCCACGGTGATGATGTTTCGAGCGAGTCGTTGCGTTGTGATTTCACCGATGTCGTGCAGAACTCGGATGTTCTCCCAGTCAACGTATTCGACTTCACCAGAAATTGATACAGCCAGTGGAAACGGGAGGCAGGACTGGATGTCGTTGAATATGGTTTCCTCGGAGATCGCAGACGTTCGATCATGCTGAATGTTCACGAATTCGCCTCTGCGATTTGGAACAGATCCGTTTGTGCGGTATCCGTTGAGTCGGAATCATCGAACGGGACTGGGGGTTCACTCAGTACAGAGTCGGTCGACGCACAATCGGCGTGCTGTTCAGCGAGCGCGTCGAGGCGGTGTTGGTGCGGTTCATGGCGGATGCTCCCGTCCTCGTTCACGCAGTAGTTCTCCGAATGTGCGCCGCATTTCACGCAGTCAACATACCACACTGGGTCATGATAGTATCCTTCACCGCACTTCACGCAGACGTGGCGAATGGGGGCGGTGGAGATTTCGTCCGGGACGGTTGCGTCTTCGGGGATACGAGTGAGGGCGTCAGCAGATGAGTCGGTGTCCTTCCGGTCGGTCGTGACGATGATGTCTTTGTTCTCAGACGGCGTTGAGAACACCGCGATGTTCGTTCGGGTGTAGTTCAGTTCACTCCTCATGCACGTTGCTGTGTGAGCGACCTGAATAATGTTAGCGCCCGACCGAAGTAACGGGTGAGCTTCCAACTTGAGAACCGTTGCTTCCACCTTATCGCGTCCGTAGTACGACGTGTGCCGCTGAAATGCAGACGGTTCCGGGTCCATCACAACCGTGTCGAACACCGTATCCGCGAATTCGTTACTGAGTCGCTGCGGGGCGTGATGAGAATCCGCGCTGAGGTGACTTGTGAGCGCGTTCCGATGATGGTCTGCCGTGTTCGTTAGCGACCGTTGGGTATGGCACAGATCGAGCGTGCGCCCAGTGACTTCAGCATCGAGGTGCGCGTCGACAATCGGGCGGAGTTCTGTTCCAGCAGGGAACCGGTAGTAGTCGAACGAGATTGCGGTGTCGTTATTCCCGCCGGACGTGGCAGCAGTGCTGCGAGTAGCTGCGCCGAGCATGGCGTTCGGGTAAACGTCGCTATGCGCAGTGACTGTCGGGACCTCCCCGGCAATCGGGGACGGTTCCGGGACAGGGGCGGTGCCCGAGGTGGGTTTGCGAGTGACGCAGGAGAGCCAGTCGTATTGCCCGCCGAGATTGTTCCAGAGTGCGATTTCTTGCGGTTCGTATTGGTAGGTGGCGGGCATGACACTGGAACCGAAGCCGAAGTGAATGAGGATCCCGCCGGGCTTCAGGAGAGCGTCTATCGTTTCGTGGATCTCACCGAGATCGATTTTTGAGTCGCTGATATTGTACGTTTCTTCAGCTTGGTTGTCCGAGAACGCGGGGTCGTACACCAAGACATCGAAGGAATTCTCGGCGTACTCATCAACAAGAGCGCACGCGGCAACGTGTGTGTCGGCATCGATGCTAAGGTTCAGATCGTTCCGGAGAACCTCCCCGTCGTGATCCAGTTCGGTTGGCCCGGCACACATGTTCAGCACGCGCCCGGTGAGGCGGGATTCCACCCAGTCACTGATTTTCGGGGCTTCGAACGTCCACCGGTTCGGCTGTACGGTCCAGTATGACAGTTTCGGGGTGTGTGCGGGCATTATGAGTGGTTTTCAGATTGGGTGTTCAGAATCCGGTTCCGGGCGGGTTTACTCGGGCTGGATGGTGACGCCGTTCAGTTCGTCGTATTCGTTGCGGAGAACGGACGTGGTGTGAACGATTTCACCACCGTCGATGTCGCGCTTGGTGATCTTGTTTTCGGACGTGTTGACTTCCCATGTGATTGCGTTCGGTTCGTACTCTGGGTGGTGTTCGATAGTGGTGAACCCGATGTTTTCGGTGTGTTTGGCGACGTGGGCGACGAAGACGGGGAACAGGTTCCCGTTTACCCAGTCGGCATCTACGTCGCCGTCTGCCTCGATGTAACTGCGGTGTTCGATGTTGAATTGGCCGATGCGGTTGTCGTCGTTGTCGACCCATGTGTCGAGGTTCGGGATGGGTTGTCCGGGGAAGGCTTCGCGGAAATTCGCGACGACTTTTTCAAGCTGATCGATGTTGCCAGTGAACGGTGCGGTCCCGGTTCGGGTGACGGAGCTTCGGAAGTTCATCGTGTGTCTATACACATGGTAGGGCACAATATAAAAGCGTCGTTTCAGACGAGATGTTCTTCTGGAAACAAACCATTATTTTCGATGCCTTTATGATGTTTCCGCGTGTGGGTATAGACATGATGACGGCAGACACCGCCCACCTCAGCCCCGGCCACCCAAGCCCCCGAAACGCCCCCGCAACCCGCGACACCATTGACCGAAGCCACGTTCAAGAAGGCGATGTCATCTACCACACTCAAGCCCGCGCTCACGCATGGCTCAACCCCCACACCGACACCCTCCTTGACTGGATGGACATCCCCACGCACGGCGAACACGACTACACAGAACACGAACTTGACACCGAAGTCTCCCGTGGCGTCATCGAAATCGTGGATGAACACGTCACGGACATCCGCGCGTTCCACGTCCGAACGAACCACAAGTACGCTGATCCCAGTCGCCTCGATGTTGGTGGTGCGGCATCCACCAAGTCACTGCACCTCGATGTGTTCCGAGGCACCGGCATGAAGAAAGACATCGACAGCTTCCTCAAGCACCCAGAAGTCGGGTACGATCACGACACGCTCGGGAACACCGCGAAGCTCACGTTAGTCGCACGGAATCGTCGCGAGGAGATCGTTGCGATTGCTGTCATCGGCACGCCTGTTGCGTCGCAGGAAGCTGACAACGTCGCCGTGCTTCGCCGGTTCGCCGCGCACCCGGACCGCCCGGAGAACACCGGATCGTGGCTCATCGCTCGTGCGGCAGAGTGGTGTGACCTCCAAGGCTGGGAACGCCTGAAGTCCCATGCTGGCGTTGCGAATAACAACAAGGGCATCATGTACGATGCAGCTGGGTTCACGCGAGAGGCCGACGTTGTGGAGTCGGACTTGAGTGGCTGGAACAACAAGCCCGGCGCGAACAAAGAAGGCACGTACATGAAGCGCACGTGGTGGAATGAACTGACGCAGTACGACTACACGCACCGGAACGCGGACAATCGCCCGGGGAGCATGACGCGACTCACGAAGCAGTCGATTGACACGGAAGTGTCTGTGAATAATTCGGTTGTGACGCGGGAAATGGCGAAAGACGAGGACCGGAACTGGCAGATTGGTGTTGAAGCCAAGAAGTTCCTTGAAGAACGCGGTGAGGTAGTCCCGGATGCAGAGTCTGTGTATGCAGTGTTCGGAATCCGCGCTGAGGGCGCACTGCGCGGCGTTGCGCTCGTAATGGATGACACAGGGGAGTTCCGGGATAACTTCGAGTCAGTGACTGTTCAGCAGGTCACGGTGGATGGTGTGCGGTATGAAGACCAAGCAGCGCGGTGGTTAATAGCGAAGATCCGGCGGTGGGCAACGCTTCACGGGTTCGACCGGGTGAACGCGGTCACGGAATCCAAGCCAGTGACATCGGCACTCCGTGGGTCGTCGTTCCATCAGGCCGAGGCAGACGGCGGGGAGAACCCGAGCGGAGAAGTCTGGACGGTTCAGACGGAAGATAACTGAGGGGACTCACAGAACCCGCTTTCCCCCTTCGTGTTCGAGAGTTTTGCCGGTGGGCGAGTATCGAAACGCAGTTGTTTAAATGAGAATGGGGCGTTAATATCACCACGGCAAATGATCGACATTGAGTTTGAACTCGGAGATTACGTAGAAAACCAGCTCACGAACACTGACGGGTACGTGAACGCAATTGCAGACCACATTACGGGATGTACACGTGTCGGGGTTCGCCCCCGAAGCGAGGATCGTTCCGAGAACCACAAAACGGAGTTTCATTACCCTGCTGAACTATCTGAGTTCAATCCCCCCATGGACGTTATTGTCCGGGATGATGCCGGTGTTCCGGAAGACCCGGAGATACACCCAGGGAATGTTGTTGAAGATGAAGTGACTGGCATAACTGGACTCGCGGTCATAGTCACGTACCGGATGTATAATTGCCCGCAGGTGTGCATTCGCCTGAAGTCAGACGATGGGTATTCCACTGAGACTGAGTGGATTGATGCACCGCGCCTCATGGTTGTGGGGGATGAGTGCGTTGGGAAGTATGAGGATCCGGAGGGGGCGCAGACGGGGTCTGTGGGTGACTCGATGCAGGAGCAGTCGTCCATGAGCGAACTGTAGTCAGAATCGGCGGGGTGTTCTCCCGACGAAAGACCGTTTCTAACAGAAGTTTTCGGTGCCTTTAAATTTTTTCTGTGTGTGGGTGGAAACACTATCTTTTCACAAGGAGAGAATCCCGCCGTTTACGGCGGGCGTGAATCCGACACTTGCTGACCAGTCCACCGATGACACTCTGGCCGGATATTCCACGGTAATCGGCACTATTAAGTAACTGGTTCTACATAGGCTATGTATGGCGATTAAGGCCACACGTACCTACGTTGGTTCCATCCAGAACCACCAACAGGTCTGTGATGGTCTTGATTCGCTCGGAGACTCCGCCTCGAAAATCTGGAACGTTGCACGATGGACAGCCGACCGTATCTGGGATGCAACCGGTGAGATCCCGAACGGTAGTGTGCTGAAATCGTACATGAAGAATCAGTCGTGCTGGAAAGACCTGAACGCACAATCCAGTCAGAAAGTCATTGAAGAACTTTCTGACGCTTTCCAGTCGTGGTTCGACTTACGGCACAAGTCCAGTGAGGCGAATCCGCCCGGCTACCGCAAACACGGTGACACCCGACCACGCAGTACGGTCACGTTCAAAGAAGACGGGTTCAAACACGACCCCGAGAACAACCGCGTCCGACTCTCGAAAGGCTCGAATCTGAAAGAACACTTCTCAGACTTCCTGCTTTGCGAGTACCAGACTCGACCAGACGTTGATCTCTCGGAAGTCAACACCGTACAGAACGTTCGTGCGGTCTGGAACGGTGACGAATGGGAACTTCACTTCGTCTGTAAGGTCGAGATCGAATCTGCCGACCCAGCAGGCGACGGTGTTGCGGGGATCGACCTCGGAATTAAGAACATCGCCACGATCGCCTTCCCGGACGAATATGTGTTGTACCCCGGTAACTCGCTCAAGCAAGACAAGCACTACTTCACACGTGCTGAGTACGACACCGAGGGAGAGAACGGCCCGTCAGAAAAATCGATGTGGGCGCGTCGGAAACTCTCCGAACGTGAGATACACTTCTACCACACGCTGACGGACGCCATCATTACAGAGTGTGTCGAACGCGGTGTTGGCACGCTCGCGGTGAGTTGGCCTAAAGACGTGCGAGAGTCAGACTGGGGTAAAACCGGGAATAAGAAACTGCACTCGTGGGCGTTCGACCGTCTCTACCAGTATCTCGAATACAAAGGTGAGATGCGGGGTGTTGAGGTGCTGAAAGAGAACGAGTGGAACACCTCGAAAACGTGTTCACGGTGTGGAGACGACACGAAATCGAACCGCGTCGAACGTGGCCTGTACGTCTGCTCGTCGTGCGAGTTGGTAGCCAACGCGGATTGTAACGGATCGGAGAATATGCGACAGAAGATAACTCCGAGTCCTCACGGTGAGGATAGGAGTAACGGCTGTGTGGCACAGCCATCGACATATCTGTTCGACTGCGAGAGCGGATGCTTTGCACCGCGAGAGCAGGTCGTGTCGTAGACCA
>Ga0306906_1000297_pt1 | contig 21291 bp, 13 predicted proteins | sample AntRauTorcE11897_FD_190405 | JGI IMG/M metagenome (GOLD analysis project Ga0306906, IMG submission 190405) | Saline lake microbial communities from Rauer Islands, Antarctica - Metagenome Torckler E11 #897 (v2) (version 2) | ecosystem: Environmental > Aquatic > Non-marine Saline and Alkaline >...
CCGTTGTTCCTGCTACAAAGTGTTCGAGTAACCGGCTTTGCTGGTGAGATGTTAATCGGCTTTTACGTGTATACATAGTAGCTAAATTTAGTACCTTATTCAGGGCTTAGCTACTTCAGCCCCTTTATTAATATACTTCCCAAGTGAAAGTGGGAAATACTCAAACCGTGCTGTTTTGAGGTTGATGTTTTTTGATTTGACCTTAATGTGCGTCTATTTGCTACATTCTTCCCTATTAATAACCCTCCAAAATCCTTAAAATTGGGCATGTAATGGATTAGGAGTACACTCACTATTTTAAAGAAAGATCTACAGATTGAACTGCGCACGTAATTCGCGTTCAATATGGTGCTGGCAACTGTTTCAGCTACGATGATATAGGTGCTAAACCACGTTGAGTAGCTCAGTTATTCAACGAGACATACTTTTAGCCGTTGTGTTGATCAGACTTTGCCATGAGTTTACTTATTGATACTTTAATTTTCGTCAAACGGATATGAACCAAGATCTCAGTATGAAATTATTTACCTTAGTTTTTTCCGCTCTTTCATTATTTCTCTATCCTTCTCTTACTAACGCTCAAATAGGCTCTCGCTTTAATCCTGAGAAAAAAATCATTGAAGACCCCGAAACTGGATATGAGCTCATATTTTTAACAAATAGCTCCGCGGGTGATTCCAAAATTTACCCAACCCACCCCCAATGGACAGCCGATGGTAAATGGGTCATATTTCGGTCTAACCGGGTTCCCGGAGAAGCCATGGCCGTAAATGAAGAATCGGGTGCCATAATACAAATTACAGAGGGCGGCTATATCGGAATGCTAAATATAGCCACGAAGTCGATGCACCTTTACCTGATGAGGCCGCAAGGAAACAACAGAGAAGAGGTTACAATGGAAATAGTTCAAGTTAACCTAACCGATCTTTTCAAAGACAGTGTAGAAGAAAAAATTAAATCCCCTTCTTACTATCAAAAAGTAGTGGGTACAATTCCTCCAAAATATGGAGCTATGGGTGATATGGCTCTGGATGGAGATGAAAAATCGATCTACTTTCGGATAGGTAATAAAAAAGAAGCAGGCAGGCATCTTGATCCGGAATTAAAAATAGAGTCGGATTTTGGACCCCGTAATATGGGTGAAGGGCCTGGAGGCATTGCCCGTCTGAGTATTGAATCCGGAGAAATAGAACATGTTGTATCTGTTCCTTTTCAGGTTGGCCATATCCAAGGAAATCCATGGAATCCCGGAGAAATTGTTTTTTGTTGGGAAACAGGCGGAAAATCACCCCAACGCACCTGGACGGTAAAATCAGACGGTAGTGGTCTGCGCCCGCTTTACCCGGAGGCTGATTATGAATGGGTTACTCATGAAGCTGTCATCTCCGAAGATGAAGTGGTCATGGCTATCATGGGGCATAGGGATATAGAAGCCGTAAAAAATAATCCGGACGAAAATAACTGGGGCCCTTCAGGTACCCGTGAGAAACCTACAGGATTAGCCATTGTGAATCTCAAAACCCGGAAAATGATAATCGCAGGGCAAACAAAAAGTGGAAGTGGCTTATGGCATGTACACGGTTCATCTGATGGTAGATGGGCTGTCGGGGATGATTTTTCCCGTAGTATTTATCTCATTGACCGGAATACCCGTGAAATGAAATTACTGTCGGCAGGCCATAAATCTACTGCTGCTGATCATCCTCACCCCTCATTCAATGCCGATGGCACCAAAATTATTATACAATCCGCCATGTTAGCAGAAGATGGCCGTTCGATGGATATTTGTGTAATCCCTGTACCAGAAAATTGGCTTAAAAGAAGTTATTAAATAGGGATACATTCATTTATTTTTCTAATAACCTACAACAAGCCACCAAAATCCTTAAACTTGACCATGCAATGGATTAGGAGCACAATTACCATTTTAAAAAAGGACCTTCAGATTGAACTGCGTACAAAATTCGCGTTCAATATGGTGTTGGCTTTTGTAGCAGCGGCTATGCTTTTAGTGCTTTTCACCCTGCGTGCCGACCAGCTGGAACCGGGTCCTAAATCTGGGTTAGTATGGATCATCATACTATTTGCAGCCCTCTCTGCTCTGAGCAGAAGTTTCATCGCTGAAACAGACAAAAAAACCTTCGATCTGCTTCGAATTTACGCTGAAGGAACTACGGTGTATTCAGGAAAGCTACTGTACAATTTCCTGTTTACCCTTTTTATTAACATAGCTACCTTTGCCGGTTACATCTTTCTGATGAACTTAGAAATTCAATCCTGGACGGCATTTCTGGTAATGCTTTTTATTGGTACCGCTGGGCTATCAGGAGTGGCAACCATGACTGCAGCCGTCGTATCTCAGGCAGACCGTAAAGGAGCTATTTTCTCAGTTTTGAGTATCCCTCTATTTATGCCGCTGGTACTCTTATTGGCTGATGTCAGTAAAACAGCATTCATTAGTGGCGGAGACGGCTCTATGAACAATATTGCGGCTCTCATTGGCTTTGCTGGAGTGACTATCACTGCCGGAGTCTTGCTCTTTGATTACATATGGGAAGAATAATGCGCACAATACTATCATCGCTACTCTTATTTCTTTTTGTTGCTAGCTGTACCCAACAAAAACCCGAAGTCTACATATTTTCCTTTTTTCAGGGAAATGGTCAAGATGGATTGCATCTAGCCTATAGTGATGATGCACTAAACTGGACTGCTCTAAACGATAACAACCCAATTCTCTCTCCTGAAGTTGGTGAATCTAAATTGATGCGTGACCCTTGCATTATCAGAGGTAAGGATGGAAAATTTCACATGGTTTGGACAGCCGGCTGGACAGAAAAAGGAATTGGATACGCCAACTCAGAAGATTTAACGAACTGGTCTGACCAAAAATACATACCGGTAATGGAACATGAACCGGAAGCACGAAACACTTGGGCCCCTGAACTCTATTATGACGAAGACTCTCAACAGTACATGATTTATTGGGCCACAACCATTCCGGGAAGATTTCCAGATACTGATTCTACCGGAGATGATGGATATAATCATCGTATGTATTATACCTTAACAAAAGACTTCAATGAGTTTACAGAAACAAAGATTTTGTACGATCAGGGGTTTAATGTGATAGATGCAACTATCCACAAGATCAATGATCAGTATGTCATGTTTCTTAAAAATGAGATCAAACATCCCGAACCTGAAAAAAATATCCGAATAGCGACCAGTACTTCTTTAACTCACTCCTATTCCGAAGCTTCCGAACCAATTACTGATAATTGGGTAGAAGGACCTACGGCTGTTAAGAAGAACGACAGCTGGATTGTTTACTTTGACAGATATATAAATCATGAAATGGGAGCCGTTAAGTCAATGGACCTTGAAAACTGGACAGATATTTCGGACCAGATTAATTTCCCTGACGGCACTCGACATGGCACTGTTTTTAAGATAAGTCGTTCAGAATTTGAAATTCTTCAAGAAAATTTGAGCAAGTAGATACATGAATATAAAATTCGGAAATCGAAGAATTATTGGACAAAGCCGTGCTAAAGAACAGGTTGAGCGTATGCTGGACTCCGAAAGAATTAGTCACGCATATCTGCTTTCCGGACCAACAGGTGTTGGGAAAACAGCATTTGCTTTGGCTATGGCTGAAGCCATAAATGGTGTTGAGCATTTAAGTGATTTGGGGGAGCACAAAACTTCGAAGAAGTCATCCTGGTTTACTCATCCCGATATCCATGTGTTCATTCCAAAACCCACTTCAGCAAAAATAGAAGAATTAAGAGATCGATTAGAGCTGCTTTCCAAAGACCCTTACGAAATCATCAATTTTTCGCAACGTCCATCCTTGGATGATGACTCATCAAAGAATTTACAAGCCTTCTACCCCGTTGATTATTTCAGGGAAGACATTCGTCCTATAGCCAAGCTAAAGCCAAATGAAGGTGATCGTATTGTCATCATTATGACTCAGGTGGAGACCATGCGAAAAGAAACAGCAAATGCTTTTTTGAAGCTTTTGGAAGAACCCTCTGACCGTTTGATGTTTATCCTGACTACCGAAAGCTATGAAAGCCTCCTTCCCACTATCACTTCAAGGTGCCAGCATATTCCACTAGGCGCCCTTAAAGATAAAGAGGTAGAACAAGGCCTTATTGAGGTCGATGGCGTTGAGCCTGATGCGGCAGCATACCTTGCCAGAGTTTCAAATGGCAATTATGCTATGACCCGGTTTTTTGATATTTCAAAACTCAGGGAGAATCGCGAATCAGTTGTCAATTATCTTCGGATGGCTTTTAGCCAGGATGCAACCGGACTTTCAACATTGGTTCAGGATTGGCAAAGCTCGAATAACATCGAAGGGTTGATTGCTATTACCAATCTCATTGAGATGTATATTCGGGACCTTATGGTTTATCGGGAAACCGAGAATAAGAAATTCATTACGAATATTGATCAACTGGATTCCATTCAGAAATTTGTAAAAGCTTTGGACGATGCCCGTTTGGAGGAAATGATAACCCATTTGGATGATTTTCGCCCTGCATTACGTCAAAATGTAAACCCCAAGCTGATATTTATTGTTTTAGCTTTACGATTTTCAACTTTAATGCGCGGGTTGGATCCTTCTATTTCTGAAGAAGAGAGTTGGAAGCATGTACCCGCTTTTGTAGAATAAATTATGAAGGACATCAAATTTCATAAAATGCAGGGAGCCGGAAATGACTTTGTTGTCATCGATAACCGGAAATATGGCTTTTCCCTTGAGGAAATTATTGAATTAACTCCCAAACTATGTGATCGCAAATTTGGTGTTGGCGGTGATGGTATCCTTGTACTTGAAAAAGCTCAAAAGTCTGAAGTAGATTACACCATGATTTACCGCAATGCCGATGGAAGTGACGCCGGTATGTGTGGAAATGGAGCCCGATGCCTCGTGATGTTTGCCTATCAAAATGGGTATAATGCAACGCAGACTTTTAATGTACACAATAACGTTTACGAAGCTGAAGTTCATAAAGACGGAGATGTGAGCGTCCATTTTCCGGTTCATGTTAAGCCCAGAAAGCGAACATTAAATAATATTGAGCTTATCCAGGCTGATGCCGCGACGGAGCATCTCATCACCTTTGTTCCTTCTGAAAAATTAGAGGACGAAGAAGGCTTAGTTAAAACAGGAAGTGAATTGCGTTATCATGAAGAGGTAAATCCACCGGGCACCAACGTAAACTTTGTCTGTGTTTCAGGTGAGCATTCTATTGACTTACAGACCTATGAGCGCGGTGTAGAAAATCTAACACTTGCATGTGGAACCGGAGCATTAGCTTCGGCAATTGCATCCCACTTCAATCAGAGTAAAAAGGAGAAACATTCAACCTACGAAGTGAAAGTTAAAGGTGGAATTCTAAAAGCTTCCTTCGATTTTAATGCAGCCAGTAACACCTATCATCAATTAATCTTAACAGGGCCAGCTCATTTTGTATTTGAAGGTATTTTTACTTCGTAACCTTTTACCGTTACTAATTTTGGGGTTTATCTTAACAGGTTGTTCCGCCGGTTTAACAAACCTGAACAATCAACCTGCTACAGAACAATATATCAGCCGATACCTTGTCCCAAATCAATTACCCGCTCCTCAATCAGTAAAGAGTTTACAGCTGCACAGAAAGGGCAGTGAAGCCGGTCCGCCCGTTATTGAACTTGGCTCTCAGCAGAAACTGGTATTAGCCTTCGATGAATTATCAGATCTTTCCGGTCAATTCCGTATTACTTTTACCCATTATGACCAGACTTGGAAAAATAGCAATATTCCCCAAGATTGGTACTTGGAAGGTATTAATGAACTTATTTTAGGCGGTGGTGAAAAGAACAGACTGTCTCAGCCCGATTACTTCCACTACCGAACTGAGTTCCCTAACGATCAGGTTCGCTTTAAAACAAGCGGGAACTATATGCTGCATGTCTCAGATTTCAATTCGGGCATTAGGCTATTCTCTCTTCCCTTTTTCGTAACTGAAAATGCCGGAGAAATGGTATCCTGGGTTGAAACCATCTACAATGCCGGTCAGCGATTTAATGCCATTGACCAGCCTTTTTCTGAGTTCGTGTATCCCGATTTTATAGAATTCCCTCAGTTTGATCTGAGTTTCTATTTCGTTCAAAATCGTTTTTGGGGTGATATGAGACAGTCCGAAAACTATGATTTCTCAGAAAATGATCGAAGCCAATTTCACCTTTCCCGAGAAAAAGCCTTTCCTGCCAATTTTGATTTCATTGGACTAAATCTTCAAAATCTATCCGTGAATAGCAGGAATATTATCGACTGGCAACCCGATAAAACTCCACCGGTAATTGTTCTTAGAGAAGATGTACTGAACTTTAGCTCTGATCCCATACCCGGATGGAATTCGACCTTTGGAAATCCTAAAACATCAACTGATGCTCGCTACGCTTCTGTTCGGTTTAGATTTGAAGATGGCGGACAGTTCTCTGCTGATAAAGGCGTTTACCTGGTAGGAGATTTTAACCAATGGTTATTATCAGAAAACAACCGATTAGAATACAATGAAGATTCCGGCTACTGGGAAACTTCATCCTTGATAAAACAGGGTACCTATACGTACAAATATGCTATTAAGTCTTACGGAGATTATGGGATTGATGACTTGATACTAAGTGATACCATCACCCGTCAAAACCAGGAATACACCGGCTTTGTGTATTTCAAAGATCCTGATTACCAATACCAGCGACTTTTACAGGTGAATGTATTTAGGACCCGGAATTAGAGGTTGGTCTTTTTAGAAGTCAATCCCTATTGAGAAATAATGTATCGGCTTGTCACCAAACCCATCTCTGACATAAGGCCAGCCCACATCATATCTGAAAGGTAGCCCAAATAGAATGGTTCTAAGCCCAAATCCGGCACCAATCAATAGGTCACCATCATAATAAGGCGCTTCAAACCGGACAGGGCCATTCTGCGTCTCTACAAAGGAACTGAACTGTTCTTGAGCTACTCTGAAGTCTAGTCCGGCCTCATTCACAATAGGATTTTGCTGTGCGTCAAGAAGTCCATATTGGATTCTTTGCCCCCATGCCGTTCCAACATCCAAAAATGCTGCACCCGTAACGTTGTATAATGGCAGAATTGGAAAGGCTCCGGGGACTATAGCTGCAAAAAGCGGAAACCTAAATTCCGCATTGATTAATGAGAAATTACTTCCATAAATACTGTTATAAGCATACCCCCTTACAGGCAGTGCCGGAACGGTAAAGAAACTATCTGTGAGGCGATCAAAAGAAAGACCATTATCGTTGAACTGCTGGTTTATCCAGCCCATTCTCCCTCCCATGAAATACGTTTGCTTGTCCCGTCCAAATGAAGCTGCACCAGAAGCACGGAGCGCTATTGAATAACGCTGCCCAAGACTTACATACTGGCGGAAATCACCCAGCACTGAAGTAAACAGTGGTGCATTTTCGCCAAACCCGGGACTACCGGAAACACCTATAGAATATCTTCTACCACCTTGTGGGGTCAAAAATCCGGGTAAAGTTTGGTCATTAGTAAAGATGACTTCCGGATATATGAAAATACTTCTGCGGTTACTCGGCTGACTGGAATTAGCATTCGATAGACCGGCAAAACGATCACTGACGGAATTATAATCACGAGTTACACCTAGGGCAGAAACCCCAAAATCTAACCGCTTAAACTTGTCGAACGGATATTGAATGTTAACGGCTCCACCGAAAGTTCTGAACCGAATCAACTCTCCAAAAAAGGTTTGATATCTTCTTGAAGTGTGGAAATATGAAAGGAACCAGTTGGTTCTGTTTTTTAAATACCCGTACTGAAGAGAATAATCACTGTTCCTAAGGTCAGAAACAAAATTCGTACCTAGTGCAATTTGGTGATCTCCTAACAAGTCACTGATTATAAGTTGAGTTTGAGCAGATGACCCGTAGGTAGATGCCACAAATGTTGGATTGTAGGCAATATCGGTTGTGAATTTTAAGCGGTAATTTTTCGGTTGAAAGCGTCCATCATCCGTGATATTATTTTCTGGGCTGAAACTTTCAATATCTTCAAGTTCTAAGGTAGAGTCTTCAATGACTTCTGTATTAAAGACATAGTTTCGGAAATCAATTTCCCCTTCTTCCTCTTCCTGCTGCGCTTGCTCCTCTTCAGTTTCTTCAGCTCCTGCATTTTGAGCATCTTCTTTATCTTCCGTAACCATTTCTTCTTTCACATCAGCCACTTTTGGATCTGTAAGACTTAGTCCGCTCGCAAACATTTCACGAACATAGAGTGTGGCCGGAACCCGATTAGCCAAACTTTCACTGGCTCTTCTCTGGGCCCAATAATTTCTTGATAAAGCTTCTTCTTTTTCTCTGGTGAATGGTGATCTTAGTAAGAAAATATCTAGATAGCCTTCATTTATGGAGTTAAAGGCCAGCCTTGACCCATCTCCACTTATTGAAATTTGAGAAACACCGGTCTGTAAATTAGTTAGCGGTGATGATGTACGGGTACCTAAATCATATTTATAGATATTGAAAATTCCATTCTCATCAGAGATAAATACCAGTCTTCCATCCCTTGTAGTCTGAGGATTCTTTTCACTCCAATTTGGGGTATTAGTGAGTCGGGTTGCAGTGCGCGAATCCAAACTAACTCTATATAGATCCGTTTCGTACATGCTTTCATTGCTCAAGAGATCATACTCAAGCGTGTATTTATGAAGGTCCAACTTGTCACCACGACTGGAAGAGAAGTAAACAAATTTTGAATCCTGACTCCATACAGGCTCCATATCCGAAAAGAAATCTCCGGTAAGATTCACCAATTTTTGAGTATCTATGTTATAAACGAAAATATCCTGATAAGGGCCTATGTTACCGTCAAAAGCTAACTTATTTCCATCGGGTGACCACGATATAGAAGCAATAGCATCTAATGTCGGAATCTTAACTTTGTCAATTTTGCCGGAGTTATAATCAATAATGGCTATATCATCCCGGCCTTTAGATTTGGTTGATAGTGCAATTTTATTACCGTCAGGTGACCACGCAATATTCGGATTTAGGATATTCAACTCTTCAAATTCCGGATTATCTTCTCCCCTGATCAAAGTTTTAAGTTTCCTGCCATCAATCGCACTTATAACAACAATGTCAAAATACCCTCTTTTGTTAGTTATAAAGGCAATTTTATCTCCTTGTGGAGAAATGGAAGGACTTGTATTATAAGTTCCAAATTCACCTCTTTTTGTAAGCAGATTGGCAATAACATCTGTACGTTCTCGCTCTGCTACTTCCGGATAGTATCGTTCCTGAAGTTTATTCTTCCAGGCTTTAGAAAGTTCGCTAATGCTTAAACCGAGAGATTGCTGCAGTCCAACTTCCACACTTCGGGTAGTCTTAATACGCTGCAAAATTTCAGCAATTTTTTGGCGGCCATATTCTTCAACAATGTAATTCCACAAAGACTGTCCCCCTCTGTAAGAATAATATCCACTTAGGTACTGAATGGGCGGTAGATAATTATTTATGATAGCATCCCGAATATACATATCGGTATTGGTATCCCACCCTAAAGCTGTGTATTCGGCAAGACCTTCTTCAAACCAAAGTGGAAAAACGAGTTGGATGTTGTTCCGGATAATTGAATTTATGGTACCCCCGTAAAACATATCATTGAATACGGCATGGACCAGCTCATGATGTAAGGTTCGTCGAAAGTCCGAGTAATCACCATCAAATGGAACCGTCATTCGGTTCTTCATTTTATCAGTTACTCCACCAATCCCTTCTGCACTAGTTGGAAGAGCTACTACATTTGTCTGGGAGAAATCATTATGAGAATCATAAATGATAAGCGTAATACGATTTGATATCTCGTGGTTAAAATCCTGGCTCAACTGTTTGTATGCAGACTCAATACTTTTAGCTCCAAATTCAGCAAGCTCGTAGTTCTTTTCGCCATAATAGTAGACATCAAAGTGCTTAGACTGGATGTATCTCCATTCGAAATCTTCGTACTGAACTCTATTTTTGCCGAAAGAGTAATACTGTGCCAGTGCCGGAGTCGAAGAGGCTAATAAAACCGCTGCTAGTACTAAAACTGAACTAATTCTAACTTTCATAATAATCGTATTAATCGTTACCGGGCTAATCCAAAATCAATTTGTCGTTTTTCCAGGTTTGTGCTCTTAACACGAACTCGGATTTCATCTCCCAGCTGGTATTGTTTTCCACTTTTTTTACCAACCAACGCGTGTCGCTTTTCATTGAACACGAAGTAATCACTTTTAAGATCACTCATTCTTATCATTCCTTCGCAGTAAATGTCTTTTAGCGTGATAAAAATTCCACGTTCCATAACGCCACTGATAATTCCATCAAAAGACTCGCCGGTTTTGGAGCTCAAGAATTCCACTTGTTTTAACTTGATGGAATCACGTTCAGCATCTACAGCAACTCGTTCGCGTGCACTGCAATGTTCGCCATCTTTTTTAAGCTGATCGTGTGTATAAACACGGGCTCCTGAATTGTAGCCTTTTAACAGGCGGTGAACAATTACATCGGGGTAACGGCGAATAGGACTGGTAAAGTGTGCGTAGTGTCCAAAACCCAATCCAAAGTGTCCAAGATTGTCCGGAGAATATTCTGCTTTAGCCATGGCTCGTAACATCAGTCCATTAACGATAGACTCCAAGCTTGTATTTTCCACTTTTTTAAGAAGGTCATTAATTCTCTTTGGGCTGATGCTATTACCCACTTCAAACTTGATTCCTATGGGCTTAACTTGCTCAGCAATAGCATTTAATTTCTCTGTATCCGGCTTATCGTGTACTCGATAAAAGAATGGGTACAGATCTTTTGAGCGTTTCTTATCTGAGTCTTTCCTCATCTCTTCAACATGTTGGGCAACAGTTTTGTTAGCCATCAGCATGCATTCCTCAATCAAACGATGCGCAAAGATGCGCTCTTTGAGAATCACTTTTACAGGCTTACCGTTATCATCGAGTACGAATTTAGGTTCAGGAGAATCAAAGTCGATAGCGCCTTCACGAAACCTCTTATCAAGTAAGATGTGAGCCAGTTCTGCTACCGTTTGTACTTCTTTACTGAATTTGTGCTTCTTACCATCTACAACTTCCTGAGCTTCTTCATAAGTAAAACGCTGCTTGGAATGAATAACGGTTTCCTCTACCGAGTAGCTTACTAACTTACCCTGAGAATTGATTTCCATGAAACAGCTGTATGTCAGCTTATCCTCGTTCGGCCGTAAACTACATACTCCATTACTCAAAACTTCAGGAAGCATTGGTATAACACGATCCACGAGATACACACTTGTACCTCGACTGTGCGCCTCTTCATCCAAAACGGTTTTTGGAGTGAGATAATGAGTTACATCCGCGATGTGTACACCGAGATAGTAATTTCCGTTGTCCAATTTTTTAATGCTTAGCGCATCATCGAAGTCTTTGGCATCAGCCGGATCGATGGTAAAGACATTTTCGTCTCTGATATCACGGCGGCGAGTGCATTCTTCTTCCGGAATTTCGGTAGGAATTTGATCTGCATACTCTGATACATTCTTAGGAAACTCAGCAACCATATCATTCTCTGCCAAAATGGAAAGAATGTTGGCATCATTTGAACCCGACTTACCTAATATTGATTTAATTCGTGCTTCTGGAAGTGCTTTAGGGTGAACCCAATTTTCAAGTTCAAAAATTACCTTATCGCCGCTCTCTGCACCATTCACATACTCAGGCAGAACAAAGAAGTTAGTATGAACGGACTTCTTGTCAGACTCTATAACAAAATTATCTTTACTGACTTCGGTAAAAGTTCCAACATAAAAATCTTTTCCTCTTGAAAGAATTTCCAGAATTTTACCCTTTGGCTGACTCGATCTTTTATTAGATCCAGTCACTTTCACCTTTACTTGGTCATCATTCAAAGCAGTTCCAACATCTCTTGAAGAAATCATAATGTCTTCCTCAAGCTCATCCGTGATCACATATCCGGTTCCACGAACAGAAATATCAATTCTCCCTTCATATATCTTCGAAGGCTTTGATGACTTGCTTTTGCTTTGCTCTTTGTTGTTATCCCCTAACATGATGTAATGATCCTTTCGGCTGATTACGTTGCTGTTAGCTAATCGATTCAGGCACTTGTCCAGTTGTTTAATTTCCTTGTCGCTATTCAAGCGAAGTACACTAATTATTTGTTCTCTTGATAGTGTGTTTTCTGGGCTGTTTCGGATTAAATCTACAACCAACTCGTCAAACTTTGTCTGTCTTTTATTCTTACTCATTCAAATTTTTTTAAGTGGGATCTTCTCCCAATCTATTTTCAGTTATATCTTCTTGATTCTTTTCTTTCTTATCAGTGCCAAATAGTTTCCTGAACGGTGAGAATAATCGTTTAAAAAATTCATCCCATGTGTTAAAACTTACTTTGGCTTCAACCCCTACCCCATTTATATCTTGAGACTGTTGTGATTGGTCGGTACTGCTCAGGGTTCCAAAAGTCAGGTCTTGGCGGTGAAATGCTGTTACAGCAAAGGTGCGGTTTATTCGATAAGTGGCACCTAAATCACCAATGTTAGATTGCCTTCCGGTAATTTGTCCTTCACGGCGTAGAATTAATTTGTCATTATAGAGCCGAAGGGCTACACCAAGATCTACTTGGTTATAAGTATTTAAGTTAAAATCTACATCTAAACTACTCAAATCACTGTTCAATAACGAATTCACCTGATTTGATAATAATGGGTTAATAACCTGGCTTGAAAGCAATGGATTTAGCACCGCTGCACTACCTGACAGATTTTCTCCAAACAAGTTATTCTGTGTTTGTCCTGCTGATGAAACCGGTATAAAATCTCCCATTAACATAAAATTAGTAGCCTGAATCAGCTTCAGACTTTCGTCTCTGTTAATAGACGCCAGTTGGGTTGATAGGGTTGAGCTTTGCTGAGACTCAAAAGTATTTGGCAACCGGAAAAAGAAATTATTCTCGATACTTGTAAGTGTACCACCAATGTTCAAAACAAGCTCTACAGGTACGCGTTGTGCATTATCGGGATCTCTTGCCCCCGTATTGCTCAGAGTATTGATATCCGGGCGAGCGCCATAAATAGCATTCAAGTTCAGGCGTGCATTAGCCGGGTCACCTTCCCATGTAATGCTTCCTCCCGGTTCCAATTCAAAGCGACGGGTAAAAATATCCCCACTGACAAACTGATAGCGGCCACCCGTTATATCAAATCTTCCAAACATAGATACCTGCTCATCATCAAGTAAAATACGAATGCGGCCGGTACCCTCGGCAGTTACAATATCTCCGGTCACAGGATCAAAAATAAGCCGAACAGTCATGGGGTTGTTTGCTACAAACTGTAAATCCAGCGTAAAGCGTTCTGCAAAAGTAAGCTCTTCATCTGTTTGATTTGGGACACCATTTATTCTATTGCGCTCATTTGCTGAAGAAGAATTATTTCTAAGATCACTTACATCAAACGAATCAACAAATCTAATGAACCGACTATCCTCGTTAAATTCTGTTTCTTCCAACAACGGGATTGATATTTCCGAGAAATCAGAAATATCAATCGGCTGTTCCGTTCGCAGTACCGGGTTTAAATTTGTTCCTGAAATTGTAACCGTGCTGGAGCCGTAGGCTTTACCGAAAAAGGCTACTGTAGGATCAAATGAGCTATTCAGAAATTGGAATTCATCCATTTCTAAGCTAATCCGCATACTATCGGTTGGTCCAAAATCATTGGTATCATAAAAGCCGCTAAGTATTGCATTACCACCGGAGGGATCAATCAAATAAATGTCATTAAAAGTGAATCCGTCATTCCTTGTGAAAGTCAGGTTGCCCTGTGCATAGTAATAGGTATCCAGAAAATTAGGGCGCAAATAAGCTGCATCTTCCATACCAACGTCAAAGCTGGATTCGAAGTCATAGGTTTCCAGGTTTCCCCAAATTTTACCCGTCCCCTCCGCAAGTCCGGCACCTTCAGCAAATACCTTAGGTCCTATGTATGGAAGAATCCAGAGGTCAATATTTTGGAAATCTACATCAAACTGATAAAGTGTATCTGCGTCAGGGAAATCACCCTCTACAGGAGCAAGCACATATCCGTTTATATCAAACTCTTGCCCTTGCCTATCATTATTTGCATAGTATGAAGGATATTTTACTGAATCTGTGCTGACAGATATATTCGTATCGAAGCGATCTAACTGCTGATTATATTTACTCGAAATGTGCACATCTCCGAAAAGAGTCCCATCCAGATCAAAAGCTTCTACATCCACATCACCTTGAATGGTAGGAACGGTCGTAAGCGTACGAGTGGTGAAATCACCGTTTAACACTCCTCCAAAACTAAGACGGCCGGCAATCAGATCTGAAATTCGATCAAGTCTTACTTCGCTGATATTGTAATTCACTGAATCCGCAGGAATGTTACTGTAAGTGCCGTCAATCCCTACAAACTGTGAGTCACTTTCAAATACAAAATTTCTTAGCACTAAACTCTCATCAGCCTGATATTCAACCATAGGAGTTCCCCGGTTCACCCAGCGATAAGTATCTGCTCCAAGTTCAAAGTTTTTAATAAAGAGGCTCAATGCGTTGTCACTAATACGCCCGCCGGCATTAAAAACAAAAGAAGCTTCATCAGCTATCTGTTGGATATTACTCTGAATGTCTACAGAATCCTGGTTCACGTTTGCAGAAATACTTACCTGTTTACCTTTTAGGTATCCAAAATTTAAGTGGGAAGCATTCGCTTGAAATTGAAGACCTGAAAATTCTTTGAGCTTAGCTTCTTTCCTAAATCCACCGGTAAGTTGGAGCATCAATGAATCAGCTTCCAGATTCTTCATTTCTGTTTTGGAATCAATAAAAGTGGCATTAAAAAGCAATCGCTGAGAATTAACATTTACGGTGGAGTTAATTCTTGCTGAAGTTGTGACCACCGGAAATGCAGGATAGTACGAACTTATAATACCCAGATTTTTGAGCCTTGCAGTTACAGTTACACTTTGATTCTTATTAATTTGAATGGAATCTGAAATCACATCAGTCTCTTCAAAAAGATATTCGTCTTTCACTCTTTGTGTGAAATATGAGCCCCATTGTTTACCTAAAGTAACCAGACTAGCCGGTTCGAAATCACCTTCAATAGTTGCATCAAAAGCTGTTGAGGTAAGGCGCAAAATTCGTTGCTGAGCTTCCGGTTCATTGAAATCAATATACATTTGGTGGCGGCCCAAGGTGTCATCTCCGGCAATTGCTCTGGTGATATCCAGACTTACCTGACCGAATAACTCATTCCATTCTTTCCCTTTAATATTAAAATCATACTCAATATCAGCATACACTTCTTCCATCCTTCCGTCCCGGATCAGATCATTCAGATATATATTACCGGCACTTCCCTGAAGCGTATAGCTTGGTACAGAAGACCTTAGGTCAACCGTACCATTTGCAGTAAGTAAAGAACCATTGACCTCTGCACGAATATCCGGTTCTATTATGCCATCATCCCAATTTGCCAATATTGAAACTCTGTCAAAGTTGCGGCTATCAAGTACGCCTTGCTGTGATTTTATCACAAGCCCCCCAACGCTATTCTTTAAATCAAGTGAAGAGCTTTTGAACTCTCCGGTTAAAGTAAGATTAGTGGACTGCACCCGAGGGTCGAATAAATTCCCCAGATCTAATGAGTCTGTGTTGAAGCTATAATCGACAGCAATCTGAGGTTCCCAATCTATGCTTCCTTCAGTCTGAATTTCACCTCTCTGAGAATGACTGGCGGTCAAATTGGTATTTGTCTGAGATTTACTTCCTGATATTTGCCCCTCAATTCTGGTTTCTGCTATAGCTGAGAGCTGTTCAGGGGATAGATTTCCTTCAAAAAGAGCGAGCTCTTCCTGCCCAAGAATCAAAGCATCGAGGTTAATGTTATAGAAAATCTCAGACGGGTTTTGGAGGTTTTTCACATAACCATTCAAGTTAGCAAAGCTTTCTCCGATGCTGACTTCAGCGACAGGGAAATACAAGGAATCAAGACTTCCCTCTCCGTTAATTGTACCTCTTACTGTTGCCGGTAACTTAGGAGCATCAGGGATAAATTTGGCTACATCCTCTTTCTCAGCTGAAAATCGATCAATCAAAAAGCTGAGTTTGGATTCCGTTATTTGGTCCAGAACATTTCCATCCAGCAGATTTACCCCATCAGCTTCTCCACTAAAACGGATAGCGGAATTTCCCACTTTAACATTTAGCGCATTTAATTCCAGAAAACGAGAATCATTATAAATCTGACCAAATAATTCCACCTTAGGGATACCCAATTCAGGGATTCCAAACTGAAACTTATTTACATCCATAAAACGCTGGTCTTCGGTAAACTCAAAGAATAGATCCAACTGTACATCCTGAAACTGAAGGCTATCACCCGATGAAAACCTATTATCAGTATCTAAAGCGTTTCGGAAGGTAAAATTCCCATCTTCAATAAGTACAGCAGGCACAATAATCTGAAATCTATTGCCTGCTACCTGAGAGATCATTTCCTGATTTTTTGGTAAAGAAGACTGCTTGGGAGTAAAAGCCTGTTCCAGGGAAAAATCACTTTCCGGATCAATAAAACCTTTTGGGCTATTAACGCTTAATGAATTTATAACCACCCGGTTCTGCAATAAAGACCAAAAGTCTAAACTTGCAGTAATAGAAGCCGTTTCCAAAACCGGTTTATATTCCGTTGAATCCGGATATATTTTTACCTGATTCAATTCTACCTGAAGGGGAACGAGTCCTTCCAGCTTCCCAATACTTAAAACCCCTTGAAAGTTTTTACTGAAACGATTTTCAAGCTGATCGGCTATTTCATTTTTAACCGGTTGAAGTTGCATCAGTCCAAACCCTGTGCCAATAACTAAAGCCAAGCTAAGCACAAGGACCCCGATAAAGGTCCAGAACACATTCCAGGATTTATGTAACCAACGAATGTAAGCCACTATTGAAAAATATTTAAAGTATGATGCCAGGCTCGTTTAACAAATTCCGTCTCAGAAACGTTATAAACATATGGAGAAGCCATTTCATTTAATAAGACCAGTCGAATTTGTTCGTCTTTTACTTTCTTATCTGTTTTCATCCACTTAACAAGTTCTACCGGCGATGATGATATTTTATCCAGAGACAGATTATACAACGGCTTAAACTGCAATAAATTGGACAAGTCAATAGAAGCTCCCAAAGAATTCGAAGCATGCACGGCAGCTACCATTCCGGCATAAACAGCTTCACCATGTGAGTATTGTTTATAGGCACCTTCTCTTTCAATTACATGAGCAAAAGTATGTCCAAAATTCAAAAAAGCTCGCTTACCGGCTTCCAGTACATCTTCTGAAACAACGTCTACTTTTATCTGTGCACTCTTTTGGATGAGTGGCAACCATGATTTTCCATCCGTGAAATTATCTCCCTCTAACAGGGCTTGTACTTCATCAATAATTTCCGGGCTGTGAATCATTCCGTATTTGAGGACTTCGCTGAGTCCATTCACCCATTCTTTCCGGGCTAAAGTTTCCAGATACTTTACATCCATAAAAACCGATTTTGGCTGGTAAAAGCTCCCAACCAAGTTCTTGCCTGTAGTATGATTTATACCTGTTTTCCCTCCAATCGAGCTATCCACCATGGCCAGCAAAGTTGTAGGGATATGAATCAGAGGTATACCCCTCAGCACCGTTGCAGCCACAAATCCGGACAAATCTCCGGTCACACCACCTCCAATCGCAAAAAGAGGAGTGCCACGTTCAACACCCTCGTTCAATACAAAATCCAAGGCTTGTTTATAGACTTCAATATTCTTGGCTTGCTCGCCCCGTGGAACTTCAAATACGTGTAATTCTGAGAAATGCTTTTTTAAAGCGCTTTCAAAATGAGTTCTATGGTGTTCCAGCACAAAAGCATCTACCATTAAAAAAGCTTTAGATGAGCCAAATTGCCGGATATAGGATTTCAGCTCTGCAGAAAGGTCATAGCCAAAATGCAGTTCGTATTTGTTTTGTGTGGATGTTTGAACTGATATGGATTCAGACATGCCGTGCAATTTTTTCAATAGCTGCTTCCGTTATTTCGTCAACAGATGAATACAAGGTTGTATCTATAGTAATTTGAGCCTGTTTGTAGAATTTTTCTCTGCCGGAATATAAGGTTTTCAGCTCTGTAAAGAGAGTTTCTCTGGATTTAATTTTTCCGGCCTCATTAAACAAAATTGGGCGCTCATCACTATCAAGCACTCGATCCACAATCTCCTCCATTGGAGTATTCAGGTAAAGCAGTATTCCATTCACTTTAAGATGATCAATAATACGCTGGTTTTGCAGAGCTCCGCCTCCCAGCGAAATGATGCCTTTAAAGTGCCGGGTTAATGCCAGAAGATATTCCCACTCCTTTTCTCTGAAATATTCCTCTCCCTTCCCATCAAAGATTTCTTTTATCGATCGTTCTTCTGTTTCTTCAATAATAGCGTCTAAATCACGGAATTCACGCTCTAACTTATCAGCCAGTGATTTACCAACGGTGCTTTTTCCTGAAGCCATAAATCCACAAACATAGATGCTGTCTTTAAATCTTTCTAAGCGGTATGAATTCATGTATTCGGCTTTTTTGGGGTTACCATTTCAACATCTTCCTTATCCACAACTACCGCGCCAGGAGGTGACCCCTTAGGCTTGCGTACGTATTTCTTTTTGGTGATAATAACCGGAGCCAAATTCGAACCTTTAGCCTTGGAGTTAAACGCAGCATAAGAAGCGGCCTCCAATAACACTTGCTTTGATGGCATCCCCTTATCGTTACCCATTCTTATAACCAAATGAGATCCGGGGACTCCGCGGGCGTGCATCCACACATCTTCTTTATGAGCTTTTTGGACGAGGGTGTCATTGCTTTTCGCATTTTTTCCAATCCATACAGGATAGCCTTGAATTTCCAATGTGTGAAAAGGCAGCTGATCTTCATCATTCGAGTTACCCTGATTCCGATATTCCTTTAACTCTCCCTCATGCTCACTTTCCCAGTCTTTAAATTCCCAAAGGTTCGTTATTTCTTCAGCTTCAGCCAGCAGCCTCTCCGCCTTTTCTTTTTCTTTTTGCATGATAGGAATGCGCTTCATGGCTTCTTCGTAGGATTTTTCTGCACCGGAAGATTTCTTGTAATACCGCTGAGCATTTTCTGCAATGTCCATTTCTTGCTCCAATGGGATGGTCACTTTTTCACCTTCCCCATATAAATCGTCAACTTCAATTTCTTCAGTATTTACATTCCCAATATGCGCATTAGCCATAAGGATGTGTCCCCATTGTTCGTATTTTTCAGCTCTTTCCAACCCTTTATCTGCCTCATCCAAATTACGAAGACCGGATTTCGTGCGCTTTATCTTTCTTTTGAGGCTCTTAAGGAGCGATGACTTACGCTGTTTCAACCGCTGGCTACGGGAATAGTTTTTATATCTGTATAGAACCAATTCGTTTACTGAATCAAATCGCTTTTCAGTTAGGATAGGCAGAGTTTTCTCTGAAAACAGTGAGACCTCTCCGTTCTCTAGTAGTCGGGGAAAAGGTTCTTCCACCATTTGTTCACAGGTTTCCCGAACGAATTCTCTCAGTTCTTCTTCGCTTTTGTCATCCAAATCATAAATATCTGTTAGCTCTTGGATATTTTGCCGCGGATACATCGCGTTTATTGCTACGATTTTATTCTTTGTGCTTTTTCTGCTGATGTCTTCTTCAATCTTAAAAACATTTAGTTCCTGTGGACTCGGTGGCTCTGCTCCAATCTTGTCGTATTCTTTAAATACTTCTGTGATTTCACCCTCTTTTGATAAAAAGGTATTCGCCCGATTACTGAACAAACGAAAGTGCAATTTCGCACCATTTTCAAAGTGGATAAACACCCACCGGTCGGTCTCAGGTATGGTTACATCAGTAATTTCTACGCCATAGATGCTCTCAAAAAAATCAATGGTGTTGCTTTTTTTTGCTCCTCTGTAACTATCCAGATATAGCGCAATATTTCCAGGAGATGAACTGAATGATAATCGGTGTTTATCGGTCTTTCCGACCACAAAAAGCTCCAAAAAATTCTTGTACGGACTCACCGCCTGCTCGATTTTACCGGCAGTCAACTTGTTTTTAAGCTCTTGCTTTAGATATATTAGCTCGTAGTAATTCATTTAATACAGAGAGAAAATAAGGGTTTCATGCATTATCCAATATTCAATTCTATTGTTAATACCGTTGAATCAAAATTGGGAAAAAGGGGAATAAAGGCCACTAAATTTACAACATGGGAAGATAATAAGATTCATGCCACTGGTTTAGAATTAATCATAGGTTTGGATGAAACGTCCAACTTCATGAATTCGCTTTCTATTAATTTTGATTGGGACAGTTTTAGAGAAACTTCCATGGCTAAAGAGCTGGAAGGTATGAATAGTCATCCCTTTCTCAAGATTGAGACTTTAACGAATTCTTCAGTTACCCCCACAATTGATGTTGAGATGAGCTGGTTGTTTGATATTGAACGCTGCCAACCCGAAATACCCGGAGAAGCCGGTAATTATCGCATTGAAAAAGCTAGTCGCTGGATGGAATCTATAAGCAAGAAAGTAAATGAACTACTTGCCAAAGATGAAATCATCACCCGCTGGCATATTGAAATTGATGGAGACGAACATGGACGCTACTTATCAGCTATCAATCTTATCTCCTATTTCCAGTACGAATTAACCTCACCCAAGAGCCTCAATGAGGTCAATCAACTAGTCAGTAAAAAACTTCAGGACTTACTCCTCAAAGCCAACAAAGTGATTTACCTCGCGGATGAAATTCTGGATGATTCGGTGGCGGCTTAATACACAATTGTAAGCACCTATCTATCTGAATTCTATTTTATTTGGCATTGCCACAGAAATAAGACTTTATTTCATTTTCTAGATTATATTTGTTCACCCTCCTACTATCGGATATCAACTCTACTCGCCCTTTCATAATAATTAAAGCATTTCTTTTATCCATTTTTGTTTAGCATAATAAAAGGGGCTGAAGTAGCTAAGGGTTAATGTTTGGTGTTCTTATACCATGATTTTAATTGTTTTAGCAGCTCTGCATGATCGCCTCCATTGAAGCGCCATTCACATTCCTTTAAAAACCAATAGAAATT
>Ga0306906_1000310_pt1 | contig 20350 bp, 16 predicted proteins | sample AntRauTorcE11897_FD_190405 | JGI IMG/M metagenome (GOLD analysis project Ga0306906, IMG submission 190405) | Saline lake microbial communities from Rauer Islands, Antarctica - Metagenome Torckler E11 #897 (v2) (version 2) | ecosystem: Environmental > Aquatic > Non-marine Saline and Alkaline >...
CTTCCATAGAAACTAAAGAGGCACCTTTACCCGGAACGTCTGAAGATAGCGCGTCTGACAATACTGAGGTGCCCCCTGTAAATACAGCGTCCTCTAGTTGTTGAACTGTAACCGCTGACGAGCTGAGCGCACTAGTTCCTATGCCGGTAATGGTATTACCATTCAGGTTAATATCGCCCTGAAGTGAGCTGAAACCAAAGCCATCAGAGAGTTCTTGGATAGCGTTAAGCAACTGGTCGTTACTACGGTCAAGATTAGCCTCAGTAAGGATTTCTCCGTCCGCGTAGTCTACTGCGGGGTTAGACTTATCCATAATGCGCCGGATATTAATGACCGCGCCTGACGCAGGTGCTGCGCCGGTCAGTTCAATAAGCCCGTCGTTGATCCAGATAAAATCCCGCTTGATCTGATCACCTGCTCCGTCTAGCTCACCGTCTACTGCTACACTAACGCTATCCCGAGAGAAAATGCCGTTAGTGAAGTTCACTGCAAACTGTACTGTAGTGCCGTCGCCTACAGGAGTATTAACTGAAAATGCCATAAGGCTCTCCGTTGTAAGGGGGCCTTACAGCCCCGGTTAATCTTCTAGCATGAATTCCATCAATGCCTTATTAAAGATAGTAGTACTGAATGGAACAGCCATTACAGATCCGCGTATGTCCGCGTTTGTTGCTGTCCCTGATACTACCTTAGCAGGCAATGAAGCTGCCTTTACCATTGTGTTGACTGCGCCTGCTGCTGGAATGAAGTCAATGATATCGAACTCATTCACTCGTGCGCCTGTGTGGCCCATCTTTCGAGTGTTCAGAACATCAGGTGCAAGGCCGAGCTGGTTAGCCATAGTGCCGATCTCAGGCAGTATAGACATCATGCCCATGTAGTTCACCGTCTGCTTTATGAGGTCTTCCTGTGTACGCTCGTCTGAGGTAAGCCCCGCCTTAATAGACTGCACTCCATACGATACAGCAAAGCCATAGAGCAGTGTGCTCATGCTTGCCTGATCGTGTATCCTCATGTTACGCAGAAGCTGCTTCTCAAATGCTACGATAGGGAAGTGCCTGAACTGCGTTAGCAATGAGCCTACAGTCTTGTGCATCCAGTTAGATGTCTCGCCAGCTAGTTGCCGTTGGACTACCTGTGCCGTGTGCCGGTTAATGCCGATTGCGAACTGCTCCGCTACATCCTCAGGCCACTTCTGGATACCCAGCTTGGTTAGTGTACCCTTAGCATCAAACACAGTGTCGCCGTTAGCTACGCCCTTGTTGATCTGCTTAATGATCTTATCTATGTATACAGCGTCTATACCAATGTCCTCCATACGAGCTGCTGATTTAGCTAGCTGCTCAGGATTAACTGCAAGGTCTGCGAACTTGTTTATCATCATCTTAGCAGCCATACGATGCTCAAAGTGACGTACCGTGTTCATCCCGCTGGCATAGCCTAGCATTACACTGGCCTTACCCAGCCCCTTGTCTACTATCTTGCCAAAGGTTGCTAGGTCAACTGCCCCAGAGATCTTGTCGTCAATAACGATGTCAGGACGATACAGCAGGTGGTCATAGTCGAAGTCGCCCAATAGAGGGCGCAGCTCATCAATGACATCATTACGTCCGCGCTTAACTTTCCTAGCGAGCGTTACAACGTCATCAACCGCAGGCATATTCTTAGCTGCGGATTTAAGCCCGAGCCTACCTACTACTGTGCCTACCTCAGCGAGCTGAGCAGCACCGACCATACCAAGCAGGTTAACCGTGGTCATCTGCTGGAACCTACGTGCGTTCTTATTAATACCGCCAGCAATAGGAGTAGCTGTGAAGTAAGACTTGATATCATCCAAGTGCTCAGACAGGTTATCGTCACCGCCCTTCAGTCCCTTAACGCGAGCATTGTCCTTCATTGCAGCAGACTTCCAGCGATTCCATATACCGTCATTGGTGAAGCCCTTCTTAGCCATAGCTGAGCGGCCAGCAACGTCACGAGCATACTTAGAGGCGATTGAGTTCAGATCGTTGTCTACCAGATCCAGCAGGGACTTATCGCCACTGGTTATGTTCAGGTTGATCTTAGTCCTGCCCTTAGTAAAGGCTGGTCCTGCAGATGCCTCTTTCGCATCTAGTACACGCATCATCCCGTTGATCTGAGCATCCTCAATGCCCATGCGGCTGAGTGCTGTTCTGAGCTGTCCTCTGGCGTCCTTCGCAAGTAGACCAGCAATGTTAGTGTCAACACCAGCCATACCGTCAAGTGCCCGCTTCACTACAGCCGATGCGATCTCGTCTGCCACCTCTTTAGGAATGTCTACAGACTGATAGCCCTTGCTGATTAGCTTAGTTGCAGGGCGGCTGCCTAGCTGCAGTACCCTCTCGCCTTTCCACACAAGCGGCACATAGCCTTTGCGACTAGGAATATCCTGCATAGCTTCCCATCCAGACTTGCGTCCAATGGTTAGAGCCTCCTCCATCATATCGTCCCAGCGATCAGCAGCTTCGATTACGTACGGATTAGTGTTTCTAGGTGTTTCACCCGTTGTGCGGGATTCCAGTACCTGACGCACTTGCAGATCAAAGTCGTCTCTTGCTGTTGTGTGGTACGAGCGCTTGTACCATTTATGGCCCGCGCTCTTAGCCCACATGCTGAAGTTTTCATTCAGTGGAATAACGCCGAGGGACAAGATGCGCTTCTCGTACATATCTTTGTACATTGATGCTGTGTTGGATCGGCCGAGTGTACCTGTGCCGCCCTCCAGCAAGTCTGAAGCAATGCGCTTAACTACGTCAGACGGATGGTTGATTAGGCGAGTGAAGTCACTTGCTGTAATCTTATTTAGCACAGCAACACGGTTAGTTGGGTCTGCGTCCAGCCGCTCTTTAATACGGTTGGCCTGCGCCCATTCACCAGCAGCCTCAAGAATATCATCCTCGGTGCCTGAGGTGTCCACGATCTGCGGCTCATAGCTACGGTTACGCATAGCACCTACGCTGTCGTCGCCATCGTTAGATGCACGTACAATGTCGTCAACCAGTTTAGTATCCAGATCGTCACGCAGCTTAGAGGAGGCCGCTTTCATATCAGCCTGCAGTTCATCCCATGTACCGGCTACTCGATCCTCAACTGTAACAGTCTTAGTACCACGAGGCTCAAGCCCCGCGAATGAGTACGCCTCGTCCAGCTTAGCTGCTACGTCTGATCCTACGTTCGCCTCTGGGTCCAGCCGGGAGACTGCCTGTGCAACATCCTGCTTGGCTCTTGGCTTCTTAGCATTGCTGAGAGTCTTAAGGTTAGGGAATGAGTTAATCACTTCCTCAGCCTCAAGTCTAGCTGATACTTCAATAGGACCACTACGGCGCTCAGCACGTAGCCCTGTGCTTACCAGAGCGTCCCTAGAGACCGCCTTAGGACTAGGGGGACCAGCGATATTGGATGGGTTCATAACGTCTGTCTGTGAGGCCCTAGGAGCGTCTGGCGTAGGTGCTTCACTAGCCTGCCCTGTTACCGTAGCAGAGGGGGCCTCATCCGGGGCACGTACCTTAGGCTTCATTATTGCGCCGATGCCGCCACCTAGCACGAAGCCAAATGACGCAGCGTACAGGATCTCTTCACCGCCCTTGGTGTAATCGTCTGCGGCAAGGATGGCCTCTGAGCCACCGGTTACGCCTGCAGTTACTGCGCCCAGACGCAGGCCGTTCTTAAGTCTGCTTGCGCGATTGACCCACGATGCCGCTGCAGTCCACGGAACAAAGTTCTCTGGACTTGCTAACCCAGCAACCATCTGCGCAGATACGCCGAAGAATCCTGAGTCAGTAATAATCTTTTGGTTCTCTAAGTCTTCGATCGCACGGCCCCGTTCATACTGGGCACCGGCGAGTGAAGGCTCAAGAGCAATACTTGTATGGAAGTCCTGTGGTAGGCCATCCAATAGATCTTTCTTGTGTACTTGGAAATCGTAATCAGGATCAATGTCATCAGGCTTCTCTGAGGAAAGTGAATCCAGCACGTTGTATGCCAGATTCTCCCTTTGGAAAGCCGCGCCGAGAGTCTCTCCGAATCCCGGCTCGTCGTCTTCGCTCCTAATCGGTGTGTACCGCTTCATCCAAGAAGGTGCCAATGCTTCAGGTTCAGCATTAGGTGTAGCGTTCTCTGTTACATCGGCCATATAGCCTCCTTATTTAAAACGTGGTTGTGAGATAATGTTAATCAGGCTGTCTGCCCATGTTGGATCAGTTGCGTACCCGGCCTCGTGAAGTAGTTGAATTTGCTCCTCTGGCGTGCTGGCTGACAATGCTTTCTGGTATCTCGGATTCTCGTTCAGGAAATTCCTTAGTCCCTGAGTAGCCTCAACATAACCGCCGTACACTTTGAAGCTCTCGTCCTCCCACTTCTGACGCTCCCCATCAATTACCTCATGCGTAGTGAACTTCTGGCCCTCTCCCTTTATGCCATGATAGTTACCGCCCTTAACGGCTGATCCCCAGCCAGTCTCCTGTCCAGAAATAGCAACCGCTACCTCAGGAAAGATATTTGAGTCCCCTAGGATCGCACGAGCAACTTCTAACGCCTCTGGCACAAACGTATCTGCTGAGGTGGCATTCGGCTTAGTGGGCAGGTTAGGGTACAGGCTGCGCTGGTACTCATCCGTCTTACCATCCGCGATCATCTTGTTCTGCGCGGGGGTGTTCTGGCGGGTGCTTGCATCCTTAGCGATCTTGAACTTGTGGTAGTCCTCGTCGCTATCAATGCCGTTGTCATTCATCTCTTTCTGCTGAGTGCGGGCACGGAATTCAGCGTTATCATCCCTGAAGACTTGCATCTGCTCCTCGACAAAGGTGTCGATAATGCTAGCAGCCCTGTTACCTACAATGCCGCCTGCGCTAACATCGTTCTCAAGTCCCTCGTCAGCAATGATCTTATCGCGCAACTGTGCCCGGAGTCCGGGGTTGTTGCTGTCGAACCGATCAGCCATGCGGCTCTCGATAACAAAGGAACCTAGCCAGTTAGATAGGCCAGCTTCTGCTTCAGATTCTGTGTAGATATCTGACTCAACGGCCTCAGAATACAAACGCATCTTGCGCTCACGGTTCTGATCAGCAGCATCCATCTCAATGGCCTGCAGCCGCTTGCGAGGTTTAACTACCGCATCCGAATAGGCTGCGCCTGCTGCCTTCATATCTACAGAGACTACATCTGAAATGATGTCATTCTCGTTCAAGTTAGCGAACATCAAAGAGCCACTTACCGGATCACCCATAAGTATTACATTGTCAGCATCAAAGTCAGGATTGGCAAGCAGGATCTGTTCCTTTTGGAACTCCACTGCCTCTGGTACATCCTTGTCCGCCACGCCCATCCACTTAGCAAGCGAGGTGCCGCCGTTATAAATAAGTGCGTCCCCTACCTGCTCGTGCGACTCCATGATCTTAATACGGGCTGCCTCAGTTGCTGATTCTGCATCCGGGTAGCCAGTCTGCATATAGGTATCGGCGAGGCGCTTGATACGTGACCGTACCATACCCTCGTTCTTTACTGCTGGAGCACTTGTTACGGTTCCCCAGATAGTATTGAAGAAGCCCTTGCCCATTACATTATCTACTGCATCGTCAAGCTCATTCGACATTTTAGTACGTTCGTCTGGAGTAAGATCCTTGGCGTTCTCTTTATTTGTCCGCACAAGTGCAGCCGCATCCCTGAGTTCCATCCCACCTAGCTCACTTAGATTACGGATCTTACCGAACTTAAGGCGGTTTTCTGCACTAAGGGTCCGCATAGCAAGGTCTGGGTTCTTAGCGTAATGAGCAGAGAAATCGCTGTACACCTCTTCAAAGGACCCCAGCAATGTACCGTCTTCCTTGAATGCGTTAGTCATGCCTGCGTCCCAGCGGCTAGCTCGATCACCGCTAACCGAGTTGTTGGCGGACCACAGCTCCATCGTCTGCGTCTCCTTTTCTTCAGCAGTAAGGGTTGGGTTCTGTTCTATCTGTTGCTCAACCGCCCTAGCTGTTTCCTGCTTTGTTTTAGGACTCATGCCTGCCTGCGATTCAATTTCCCCATTATAGTACGCCGCTTCATTAACCTTGCCATACATCTTCTTTCCACGAGAAGCGCGCCAGCTATTTTCGAGATTAGCGTAGTAACGGTTGCTGTTTTTCGTTGGGTACTTCTCTTGGAAGGACGCGGTGTTCTCTCTCATCTCAAGCAGGGTAGCTGAGTCAGCAATCCCGGCCTCTAGGTCAGCAAGATCATGCTGGTACACTGTGTTTAGCTTACCCTTCTCGTTAGCAGTATAGCGCTTCTTTGCTGACAGCACTGAGCGTTCCTGCGCCGGGTTAAACTGGATCTCGTTCTCCCGTACATAGTTCAGTACAGTAGGGTCGCCCATATCCAGAGCAATAGCAGCCATATCAGCGTACTGCTGCTGGCGGAGTTCAGGGTCAGCAATGTTAGGTAGCGACAAGGATGAGATCAATCGTGAGCGAGCATCGCGCTCCCCTACCTGATCTCCGTTGTTCTTGTATCCCTGTACACTGCGGATGCCGCCTGAAATGTCTGCAGTAGACTGCGTGAGAGCGTCAGCACGACGCCTTTTGATATTAGCATTGGCTTGGTAGCGCCCTAGGTCCTGCACTAGCGGCATTGCTGCCTCAGTGATCATGTTGTCTGTCTCACGATCTCCTGTGAGCATACCCTTTACCCGCTGGCTTACTTCCTGCGCATAGGCGAGCGGGTCTGTCCCGTTCTCTCCGCTGTCAATAAGCTGCTTCTGTTCATTGTACCATGTGTCGGTTTTGATCTTAGCATCCATCGCCTTGAATCCACGGCGAGTAGGAGGAGCTAGGCCCTCAGCCATAGCCTCCCCGGATGATCGCATAGTCTGGCCCGCGAGGAAGTTAGCCTTAGCTGTCTTCTCCATTTCGGCCATCCCTAGCTTAGTCCCGAACTTAGCAAGCCCCTCCAGCAGCGGACTTGTACGGACTGTAGTATCTCCAAAGACAGTACTTCTTTCTGGAGCGAAGCTGTCAACTTGTTGAAGAGTTCTTACCTTCTCAGTCTGTGCTGCACGCTCAATGTTCTGATCGCGTACACCGCCGCGCTGTGGTGCTTCTGCCATGATATTCCCCTTAGTTACCGATTCCGAGATTTCTGTTTGCGAACGATCCGAGTCCCTGTAGTTTGTCTGCAACGCCAAGGCTCTCTGCATCCCATTCTGATCCATAGGTTGTAGTAGCATAGTTAACGCCAGCATTAACAGCAGCGCCAAGGGCACTTGGAGCAGGCGTAGGTAGGAACAGGTTGTTCGTGGTCCTAGACTGTACCTCAGCTTCGGTCTGCCTGCGGCTTCTTTCGAGTTCACTAACTGTCTCAGTAAGACTGTACATTTCATTGGCTTCTGCCTTAGCTGCGTTACGCTCGATGTCCATTATGGAATCGTCCACAGACATACCGGCTGTTCCAGCAGCGGCAGAGTTAACAATGGACGCCGCCCGAGATTTCATACGAGCAACGTCAATGCTTGCGTCTGCGTTAACATACTGCTGCATAGCCCGCTGAATGTTCAGGGTAGTTACCGTCTGCTTATCATTACCGGCCTGTCTGGCCGCTGCATTGTTCTGATCTTGGATCTTCTGCTTGTGCTTCCCAAGGATGTTATTCATCTTAGCCTGTTGAGAAGCCTGCTTGTATCCCATGTATCCCTGTAGCGCCATGCCACCGAGTAGTAGTAAAGACATATAAACCTCCCGGCTTTATGATGGCCTAGTTATACGCGAACCGCGCTTGTAGTACAGCCCGTCCCATTCAATATCTGAAACAGTGAAGGGGTAAGGCGAGTCATTGTAGATCCTGATACGAGAGCGGTCATTACGAGCGCGTACAGGGACCTCAAAGGAACCTGTTGTGAGGCTGAAGTCTCCTATGGTTGAACTAACTTGCCCGAGTATCCGGCCAGAGTTGCGCTCAGTATAGGCGTAATCAGCCTGTACGTCTACGTTAAAATCACCTGAGTCTATGAAGTTAATGAACATAGCACCTATGGTGAGCTGAGACGTACCAATGGCCCTGTTACCTTGATCCCGCACATAGATCCGCGAGGGAGTAATTGAGCTTTCATACTTCATGCCGAAGAGCACCGTACCGCCCAGCATATCATTCTTCAGGGTAGCTGTGCTGCCATCCCAGTCAATGATACGTGCAGGCATACCCGGGTAAGGACATCCCGGACCCTGTACTGCCAGCAGCTTATCTACGTCAGCAGGAAGGTGCCCAAGTCCAGAGGCGGTCAGATTTACTCCGTCTACCTCTGTTCTGTGATCCATCATCAAGTCACCCTCAAAGTAAGTCTGAGTAGTATCCTGACTTATGTCCATCAGGCACACATGCACCTCATTGGTAGCATTGTCATAGGACAGCACAGAAAGCGTTTGCTGGCTGAACTCCATGTGAAAGATGTACAGGTCGTCCCTGAACTCCCACTTACTCCACGCGCTCTGAAGGCGGCTGGTGTCCTCCCACAGGTACTCGTACACGTAAGCTGTGCTGCCTGCACTCCCTACGCATACCATCTTACTAATGTTTGTTGAGCTAGACATAATGCGGATATCACCTACGATCAGCCTCTCCACCGCGACCGTGATAGGCCGTGCGTTGTTGCTGTTAAGATCGCTGTCTGTGTAGAATTCCCGCACGCCTGAGTACACCCCTGAGTTAACCGCAAAGAACAGGTTCTGTCCTGAGGGAGCGGGCCGTACCTCTGTCTGCATAACAAACTGAGTGCTCTCTGCCATGGTCGCGTTCTGCGGGGTTATTGCTGAACCTCCGGGTATAGTGTACTGCGCCTGATCTGCGAACAGTACAAGGTCACGGTCCTGCGTCTGTGCGAAACGTAGCAGGTTAACCTTTACGCCAGCCGAGGCCAGCCCAATAGGCGCGTCAGCCAGCAGTGCAGTAACTGTCTTCTTAAAGAAGTTGAAGAAGTCCCGAGTAACTGACATACTAATACCTTCTGGATACACCAGCACGAGCCTGCCTTGGAACACTGCTAGGTCTACTATTGAGCTAGTTACAAAGTCAGGGAAGGGGTTAGTAGTCTTGTCCCCCGATGTACGGTCAGCCCAACGATCTATCTCAACAGAGTCTACCGTCTCGCCGCCTGCGCCACCAACGAAGTCGAAGCTGTCCCCGCGTATGAGCATGTGCGGCATTGTGTCTTGATCTAGGACAGCAGTTCCGAACTGGGCCTCTACCCAAATTCCGGACTGGAAGTACGCAAGATCAAAGTTAAACCCACCGTAACTTAGGGGCGCTGTTGAGTTAACTGTGAAGCGCATATAGAAATCATCGGCTGCGTTCGTTCCGCCAGAAATTCGGTATACAGAACCGGCCCTCTCGTGTAACGGTAGGTCAGCAAGCCCGGTCACTTCATTGTTGTTTATTGCTACAATGGCGTCGCCGCCTGTGCTATCTGTGGTCTCTACGGAGTACTTTTCAACGGTAGCTTTTGGAATAATAACGGACTCGTTGCCATCTACATACATATCAAAGTAATCGACGAAATTAGTAACGGCCTGTAGCGCGGTCCTCAGCAACTGCAAAGTGTTACTAGCACTGACGTTCTCCTCAGCATCCGTGTCAGTGCTTGCTGGAGTAGTCACTGTGGCAGAAGAGTACTTAGGCCCGTCTGATGTATCCGCCCGTACAGTAATAGTATAGTCACGGCTGTACTGTTCAGCTAGGATAGTTACCCTAGAAGGATTATTAACAGGCCACTCGTCCGGCTCATCGTTGGTTCCGCTTATAGTAACAGTCTTGTTGGTAAAGAACGTGTAGTCTCCTACCGTGGTTGCTGCTAGGTTAGCTTTAGGATTAGGCGTGTCCAAGTAACTCTGCATAGAGGCAGAGACAGAAGCGGTGAATTCCGTGCCATCCTTGCCAAGCACTCGCGGGTTCCCATCGTTAGGGTACACAACAATGAAGTACTCTTCTGCGTCACCCCTAGAATAGAAGTGAACAAAGATCTTTGATGGGTCAACTACAGGGGCCGCTACCTTGGCCTGAAACTGAGTAGGCGGACGCCTGTGAAGCATACGCAGGGGGTCAGATGTCATGTTGACCTGATCCTCTACCTGTCCCGCCAAGCGCTCTTTATCGGGCTGCTGAGAGATCCCCTGCAGCAGTGTTCCTAATGATCCGTCTACTCGCTTGCCCATGTTAGCCTCCTGGGAAGTTGGCGTTACGTCCGCCCCCAAAAGTGGAGTACGGGCGAATGCCTGAATTAAGTCGTACAGGACCAGCGCCCAACAGCATGTTGGTTCTACGGTTCCGTTGCTCAGCAGTCTTTAGCTCAATCTTTGCGAGCTGTGCATCCTGTCTGAGCTGCTGTACACGCACAGGGTCGCCATCGTAGTCCGCTTGGAACTTACGTGCCGCCTCGTACTGAATATAGTTAGATGCCACGTAGGGCAGTTGATCGTACTCAAGGAAGACAATCATATCTACATTGATTGACCTATCGAGCTGAAATGTGTTACAGGTTGGATCATACAGTCGCTTCCCGCGTATAGTCAAATACGCGAAAGGATCGTGGGTTCTAACCTCTAGTGCATTACTAGGGATAACAACTTCACCCTCCGTGTTCGGCACGAGGGTCACGGTTCTTTCCGTATTGAACCACCAGCTAGTTGCTTGTACTTCAATGGCCGTGTTTCTTAGTCTCGCCCGGGCTGCGATAACGTCCGGGTTGACTGCGTCAAGTGAGCTTACAGGCGCTTTGCCGATAGCTCCTCGCATGAGGTTGATTGCCTCAAGTTCAGTAAGGTTCATATTATTTTGCTCCTAAACGAAAAAAAGGGCCATCCCGAAGGATGACCCCATGGTCACTGCTTAGATGCAGTACTACTGTTTACACAGCAGCTACAACAACGCCTGCGTGCTCTGCACGGTTAGGAGTTACACCGAAGGCCAAGTAGCTATCAATGAACCATTGCAGCTCTGAGTCCATGTAGTAAACCTTAGAGGTCAACGGGATGGTCTCGCCAGCAAGCAGTGCCTTAGGAAGCATAACAAGTACCTTGGTACGGCCTTGCTCAGCAGTGGTGTCGTAAGCATTACCGTTACCTGTGTTGGACAGGAAGTGGCCACTTACAGCAGCTTTCGGGATACGGTTAGTCTTGACCAGTGGAAGGCCACAGGACTTAAGTACCATGCCTTCAGCATAGTCGCCGTTACCCATGCTGTATTGCGAGTTGATCAGTCGATCGTTACGCAGCAGAGTGTAGTACTCAGCAGGACCTACAAGAATAACGCCACCGTCGAGGTCAACATCGTTCTCTTCGATACCTTGGCATACATCTTCGATTGCTTTCTGCAGCAGGTCAGGATCAGTCTCATCGCCTACAGCGTCGAGTGTAACCTTAGTGCCACTGTACCAGCCATCAGGCAGTGCAGTTTCACCAGCAGTAGGTGCTTGGTTGTCAACAGCAGCTACGATGAACGCGGATTTGATTGCTTGGATAATGAAGGCTTCATCGAAGAACTTACCCAGTGTCTTACCGTGCTCTTGGCCCAGCTCAGAGCGGACATTGTAGTGAGCTTGGAAATCGTCAAGCAGTGCTACGTTGTTACGAGCCAATACAATGGTATCGACCTTAACCTTTACGTTGTCAAACTGTGCAACAGAAGCATCAGGACGAACGCCCGGGACAACTTTCTGGAGAGTAGCTTCACCAACGCGGTCGTTAGTAACGGTATCAGTACCACGGATGGGCTTGATAGAAACGTATGAACGCATGAAGGACTTCTTAGCGAAGGTGCCTTCAACCATTCCACCGTATTGTTCAATGTGCAAAGGTTGTACAGTTGTTGCTGAGCCTACTGCGGCAAGTTCAAGACCTGAGCGGGACAGGCCCGTTGAATCAGTTGGATAACCCATAAATTTAACTCCTAATTTATTATCTTCTTAGTTCCACAAATAAATTACAATCCACGCTGCATGGCTACTTGCCGACGCTGGTGCAGTAATTGTGCCTCTGGACTATTTTCGCCATTGGTACGGACGACTTTATTTAACTCTTCGGCATATTGACGACGAGAAATTGGCTCAACACTTGACGGCTGAGCAGTTGCATCACCTTCCATTAGATTAGCGGGCTTGGTGAAACCGGGTGACTGCTGGTACATATTGGATAGCTCCCTTGCTGCGAGTTCAGATTGAATGCCGCCAGCGGCGAGCATTGTATTGTACTGGTCCCATCCTTCCTTGGTTAGACCTGACTTGCCTGAGGCAATCCATTTACAGGCACCGTCCCACAGCTCTTTGCTACCAGCAGCCTTGTGTACAACTTCAGCAGTTGCTACTGCCTCAGCTTCGATCTTAGCATTCTCAGCCTTGACGCCAGCAAGGATACCCTGCGTAGCTGCGCGGCCTAGAACAGATTCAATGTATACAAGGTCAATGTCTTCTTCTTTGCCAGACTCAGAGAATACTCCGAATGCTTTATCAAAGTCTACGCCGCCCTCGTGGAAAGCGGATAGCACCTCGTCCATGTACTCGTTACCAGTAGACTCATACGGGAGATCTTCAGAAGCCTCTGCCTCTGCTTTCTCCTCCGGCTTGGCCTCTTCTTTTACTTCAGGTAACGTAGGCTTATCAGTGGTAGCGGGTGCAGCTTCTACTGCAGCGGGTGCCTCAGCGACCGGCTCTGTGACCGGCTCAACTGGTGCCTCTGCCGGAGCAGCTACGGGTGCTACTGGCATCTCATTAGTGTTCGCTGGTTGAACGCCTGCTAAGCTCATTTATTCTCCTTGGTTCTTTGCTACTTGCGGTGCTGTCTTAACTGCGACCTCTTCCGCAACTGCTTGCTGTTGTTGTGCCTGCTCTGCTTGAGCCATCTGCTGTAGCTCCTCAGGCGTCTTAAAGGCCATACCCTGATCAAGGCTGTTGTTAGCGGCAAGGTGCTTCAAGATGCGGCTCTCGCTTAGGTGCCTGCGGATCTCTGGTGACAGAGCATCCAGTGTAGCTGCATCGTTAACGAACATTCTCCACGACTCAAGATCACCTGAGCGAGACAGTGCATCTAGGCCAGTAATGATGATAGGCTCAATCTCTTCGCCTTCGATCTCTAGTCCTATACGCAGCATCAGCCGGTTAGCAATTGGCAACTGTAGAGTCTGTGCAAGGCGAGTGTATACACCACCAAGCGCTGTCTCTAGGTCACGAGCAATAAGCCTGATCTCCTCAGCCGTTACGCGCTCAGCGTCCCGGATCTGGTTTGTGTCCATCAGGAATGCACGAGAGAGTCTGATCTCTTTCTTGTCTAGGTACGCCTGCAGCCCTTGGATATCCCGTAGCTTGTCAAAGGTTACTAGGGCGATGTCTTCCTCGCGGCCTGAGCACCATTGCCCGTTGGGAGTAGCGTTAAGTTCATTAACGTCAGTGAGTCCAGCGGGATGCACTAGGCCCTTAACCTGAGAGATCAGGCCCATAAGCTCATTGATAGTGCGCTCAGTGTTAGACATAGCATGGAAGTCGCCAGCGTAATCTTCTACGAGGCCACGGCCATAGTCTTCGCCACGGATCAGCTTCCATGTTACTGAGATGAACGGTAGGGTTTTTATTGTGTATACGCCCTCGTCGCCCTTGTCTGTAATCTGTAGCTCGTCAACGTGCTGAGTCAGGATATACTTCTTACGGTCAGCATCCCACATTACGTAGGTGTATAGCTTAACATCGTCGGTGTCTTTAACTATCGGCTTAGCTGCCTTTAGTGCTGCTTTAACTTTGTCTGGCAGGAACTCAACTTTCTTGTTGTCGCAGGTGATCATCTTAACAACGTCACCTGACAGGTTGCGCTTGATAACATAGTTACGTAGCGAGTACACCTGCAGACGCTGGTCTTCCTCAGGAGGAACAAACAATAGTGAGTCGCCTACTACGATCAATTGCTTCAGCATCTCAGTCAAGGGATCTCGTGCCCCCATACGAGAAAGTTCCTTAACGGATTCCTTCTCAGCATTCTGGAGTGCTGTGTCTATCTCAGCAGCAGGAACACCAGCGGCTTCAATCTGCTCCCTGATCTTAGCACTGGCGTCCAGCCTAAAGAACGGGCGGGATGCACTGAACAGGCCCATCATCAGCTTGTTGCTTAGATGGTTAACTGCTTGGGCACCGAAGGATTGGAAGTCCTGTTGGATCTCGTCAGACTCAGTAGAGCCTTCCAAGGGGAATAGGGAAGGAACAGTCCAGCCTGCGTACCGCTCAATGCGGGTCTCGACTACACTGCGCTTCCCGCTTAATTCACTGTACATACTTTGAACTGATTCAATCATGATGGCCCCTTAGCGTAGTCCGCCAAGAGGAACACGCAGTTTGCGAGAACCTTTAGCTGAACCTGATTGGCGTCTTGCTCCCTCGGTAGCACCTAAGTCTACACTAGCTGCCTTGCTCTGTACCACTCCGGGAGTTGCCCCGGCTGGATCAGGCATTTCGATGTCGGGCATTTCAGGCATCTCTGGCATTGCCTTCTTAGCGACCTTAGCCGCACCCTCAAACTGGTCGGTTACGCCTAAGCTAAGAACTGAGGCAATGTCACCCAGATCGCCCTTCACGGCACCCTTTACTCTCCGGCCTGCTGAACTTAATCCTTCCTTAAACATTTCTACTGCTCTGCTCATAAGTCACCTCAGGGTTAGCGTACCCAATTTGATAGGGAGAACTGGTGTGTTACCCAGCCTCGCTCTGTATGTGTCGGCCATTGCCGCTCTGCTACCTGCATACCTAAGAACCTTTTCCAGCGAGTATCTCTCTCGTTAGGATCAAAGCCTGTGTATAATGCGTCAGTACCAGCGAATGAAAATGCCTCTGCACAGAACAGAACGACAAGTGTATAGAATTCCTTAGGAGATCCGGGGATGCAGTCTATAAGTAAACCCACCTCACCCTTACGAGTACACATACCAACAGCAAACGGATGACTAGAATCCTCATCATAAAAACTTCTGAGGTAGCACTGGTCTGATTCATATCCGTCGATTAGTTCCTGCTCTGTATCAGGGGATACTTCCCCGGCATCTCCGTATCTATAATCTTGTAAGTGCATCTGTGCCTCTCCCTACTTAATTATACTAGTCTTAAATCCCTCTGCCTTAAGCCTTGCTTCAATAGTATCAATAACATTTAACTGACCAGCATTAAATGCAAGCTCTTCTACAGTAGTATTCTTACTCCATCTCTCTTTAGGAAAGATCTTTTTTAGTCCTTCTAAATGTTCTTTGGAATACACTCTGTATACTGGCACTTCCTTCCGTGGCTCTGCTTGGGTCTCTCCTTCACTATCGCGTATATACTGGTTAATAATAGCAAGTTTTTCTTGGTCTGTGAGCTGAGAAGTTGCAGGCTTATCGCCTTCTGAGTTATCTGAGTCACGCACTAATCCGATAAGGCTTGCGAGGATTGAGTACAGGAAGTTCAGTACAATGGTTTTCATAGTGTGCTCCTACAGTGAGGTCTAAAGATTAGGGTGAGCGAGTCACCCGAAAAAGTATTCTGACTCAAGCACCTCGTTGATGTCCATATCGCCAAGCGAGGGCGGCTCAGGCAGCTCAGTTTTAAGCTGCTCTTGTATCTCTCGTCTGAACTTATCAAGTAGGTCAACGTCCCTGTACATGCGGACAAACGCTACCCGAATAGCCCTATGTAGCTCAGGGATATCGCAGGCATGAGTACCAAAGTCATCGTGTACCATCATGTAGCTGTCAATGCCCTTTGACTCAAGCACTGTCTTAACTAGGTGACTAGCATCAAGGCTGTGGATTACGTTAGGCGATGAGCCATTCTTCATTGCCCCTACGTCGATCTTGTCCGTGTACTCTCGTATCGTGTACTGGATACGGCTACCAGCTAAGGCGCTGTCTACGCGGTTAACCTTAGAGCGAACATCCTCTTGGTGTACTACGAATCCAGTAGGTGTCCTCCACACTAAGGGCTTACCCTCTTTGGCTGCAATGACTGCAACAGCTTGGAACCAGTCCATGCCCTCCCTTGCGGCCTTCACTACCTTACCGATGGAATCCCATACGGTATCGTTCAGTACATGCTTAGCCCCGTTGAACTCAGTGAACGTAGGGTACTGGTGCATGTGCTTAGTGCGCAGCCACTGGGCTATGTAGCCGCCTGCACTGTGCTTAGTAAGCCCATAGGGCAGGGTCATTACTGGTCGCTTTGTAGTGCTTCTGTCGATGCCGAGTCTAAGTAGCTTTTCACCAACAGGAGCACTATCGCTGCTGAGGCTATTAAGTCCTGCCACTGTAACTCTGGCGACTTCTCCGTAGATATCTCTTGGAGAGTCAGATGGAAGAACGTTTGTAGCCAAGCCTCCAACTCTGTCTCTGAGAAGTGCGGAGAAGTGCTGCAGACCGTTGCAGCTTCCGTCAAGGCCAACAGGGATATGGGAGATGAAATCGTTACCCTGCTCGTTGTAACCTTGATACTCAAAGCAGAAGGCCATGAACTGCAGGGGCTTGTCCGCCTCCCCGACGAACTTGGCAGATTCAATGGAGCAAGGGTCACTCGCAGCCCTAAGGATTCTATCGTGTAGCTCCTGTTCAACGTATCGTACTCGTTCATTGTACTGCACTTTATCGTACCCGAAGAGACCAGCTCCTCTAACCTTAAACCAGAAAGCTCCCTCTTCACCAAGAGGCTTGCCAGTTGCGAACTTAAGAAGTCCTTTAGAATAGTCTGCGCCCTGTGGGGACAGTCCTGAAGTGACTGGATAAAATCTGCCTCTGAAGTCGCAGGTGTATACGAAGTAGAATCTATCATACTGTCTGTACTCCTCAACCATTGAATAGATGCGCCACATTCCTAACGCAGAGCCGAAGCGCTTACGCTCCTCGCTGTGCAGCGCTGCTGTCTCTCGCTTCCATCCCATCCACTCCTCGCGCTGTGCTTCCGTGAAGTCTTCCTTCAGGGTGCCTGCGACGGGGCTGGGCGGGAAGTTGTAAGGCCGTGTGCTGGGTAGCTTGATAACCTCTGTGATGTTCTGCTCAATGGCCCACTGTAGGAACTGAGCTGTTCTCGGGTTGATACACCACTCAGTAGCCTGCATCCTGTTAGCGCAGGTCATATGCTCAGCTAAATCGCTGTGCCCTATCTTGCTCTGGAATCGAGTTCGCACAAACGGGAACTTGGCCTGCATCTCAGGACTGTAGAATCCGCCGTGATTCATGCTCTCCCAATCCTTAGGCTTAACGATACATGGTGCGCCTAGGGGACGGACGAACTGCTGTATATCATTGAACTGCTTAAGCCACTCCTCCGTCTCTGCTGAGAGTATGAACCTGACAGGCTGTCTAACGCCTCTGGGAGGGGTCTTCACCTCGAAGAGGGGGGTTGTATCGAGTATAACTTTAACTACGTTCTCGCCCACCTTAGCGCGCTCTGTGGCTGTCCAGTCATTCCACTCTACCTCAAAGGATCGCATCTTGTTGGTCAGTACTCTGTGCATGTGCCTGTAGTTAGTAGTTCCCTTAGTCTTGAAGTCGTTTATAACCGTGTCGTAGTACTCAGGATGCAGATACTTGAACCGTCCGAATTTGAGATCGTCCTCAATGCGCTGGCCAGTTTTTACAAAGCAGTCCTGCACCCCGCGCTCACCAGTGAACACGTTATTGAACAGCTCATTCAAGCCTACGCTGATACAGAACTGAGGATCAACGCGCTTGATAAGACTTATGTACTTGCTTGGCCTGCCCCGTGTGGTTGTATTGTTGACACAGACATCCTCCAGTACTGACACACAGTCATCGAAGAACATCTTGAATAGCTTACGGGCGGGTTCCGTTTCAGAACCACGGCCCGCATCTGCTGCAGAGCTGAACATAGCATTGTAACGATCCGCTGTGCGCTGCATCATCTTGTCTTCCAGTGCGAGCTGTAATTCTATGGTTGCCATTGTTTCCTCAGAGTGTGGTTAGTGCCTTTGCTACTATTGCTTGCTGTCGTGGGTTAAGCTCAGTGATCTCAGCCTCCCCCCGTAGCACGAGGAGCGCTATGCTAAGCTCCCGCGCTGTGAATTCCGCTACCATACTTGACTATCTCCGTAGGTTATCGTTTGTATCGTGGTTCCCGCATACTCTTATACAGGACCACTAAGCTATCAACGGCTCGGTCTATGCCGCCATGTTCTAAGGTAAGGTCATGGACTTCACAGGGAACGCTCATAGCGTCTAGGTACATCCTGCTGTCGTTCTTGAACGAGTAGTATTTGCGGTACAGTCGGGCAACTACCACGTGTTGTGCCCCGAAGTAATTGCATACCGACTGTACTTCCGCAGGGAAGCCGCCATCAGAAACAATAACATCTGCATCCAGCCCGCCCCACCTAAGGGCAGCAGCGTGGCCAAAGAAGTCAGCTCCTCCGTAGGGCTTTACTACTGCCTCAGAGGTTATCTGCAGCCATCGGCGTACACTCTTACCGCAGTACCACCTGATCTCTTTCAGGTACCGGTCAGCGTTTCTAGCGTATACCATATCAGCTGTGATCTCAGTGCCGGCCACGTAGCTAAGGAACTTAGCAGTGTGGTGATACAGCTCGTCCTTAAAGGCACCCTGCACAATACGCTCAGGCAGGTCAGCCCGGGCCACTAATTCAGCGGCCAGTGTGTCCTTGCCGCAGCCCGGGGGGCCGTTTAAAATCAGGATCTTAGTCATTGCTTATCTCCGACAGAGTGCAAGGATTCCATTTGTATTACCTGTGTATCTACCCTGCTCATCCATGGGCATCGGGATCAGGACTGGCTGCGAATCAATGATTGCTGAGCAACCAATCACAGGCCGCTTAGGAAACAACTTCCCGTATGCAAACGCCAGTGCCTTGGGGTCGATCAGACAGCCTGATACCATTGCCCAGTACAGCGCTGAGGTGCTGCTACGATAGCGGATATAGAAATCACTGTGCTCATGCCCCTGTACAATGTTAGCACGTTCATGTGCCGCATTGTTAAGGATGTCACCTGAACTTTGGTGCTGAAAGATAACGGTATCGCCATTCGGCAACTTCACATGAATCTTATCCGACCATGCCCAGCCTTCGCCGCCACCGTCAGGGAACAGTACGTCACGATAGGGCTTGATGTACTCAACCGGAATGCCGGTCTTGAATGCCTTACGGTACACCAGCGATCCGTGGTTACTATGGCAGATATCCTGCACAGGGAACATGCGGGCAAGTGCTTGCAAGAAGATGCGAGCCTTGTGTAGCTCAGGCCCAGCACTATCAAGGCCCGGGTCGCTGTCATGGAAGCTCAGTGCGTGACCGTCTGTCTCGTCACCAAGGTTCACTACTCGGGTAGGCCGCAGGGCGGCAGCTACATCAGATAGGAACACGAGTGCGTCTGGATGGCTGTACGGAGCATGCTGGTCAGGAATGATAAGGATGCGGCTGTTGTCTAGCTCGGCTGGGAACTCCCTTAGATCGTCTCCGGGGGATGGTGTACGCAGTGTCATCTCGCTCCGCATATTGCGGTCCAGCACAGTTGTACCTGCATAAGGCTCACCGTCTTTCTTTCGCGTATCTAGGTGACGAAGCCAGTACCGTAGCAGCTCTCGTGATACCACTACATCCCGTAAGCTGCTCAGTGAATCGGCTGCTGCCTGTGTGCTATCTGTACGGTCTACGGCACCGTGGATCTCTGCATTAGTGAACAGCTTTCTGATTCTTCCAATACTCATTCAGACTCCTTCTTAGCCTTAGCTCGTACCGTCCGGGCTTTCTTGTTCCGGGCAACGCGCTTCTCGGCTTCTGTTTTGTGGGTAGGGTACATCAATGGTCGCGGATTCTGCTCGTAGTGCCGCCAGTAAGTCGCAAGGTTTTCAAGCCAGTCAATCATGCCAGCCGTGCTGGCGGATCTGATAGCCGCTGTTCTGATCTTGCCCTCCATGCCATTACAGTTCCTGCACAGCACAGCTCGTATTGAACCTGTGTCATGGCAATGATCAAGCACTGGGTCCTTCTGCTTTAGGGACCCGCCGCATAGCGGGCATTTGTACCCCTGCTTAGCGGCCAGCTTATCCCGTACTGTTTTGACCTCAGCGACCTTCAGCTTACGCACTTACTTTATCCAGCTCGTTACAAAACGAATTGAACTGCGCCTCGTCCGAGGCACGGCACGCCTCAATAAGATTAGCTGTAGACTCACGCACAAGGCTCTTAGGGGTTGTGCCCTTAATGCCCTGCTTGTCGATTGAGAGCACATTGACCTGACCAACAGCCAGCTCCAGCTTAACCTTGCCGAACTCAGTGTCTTGAAAGGTTGCATTCAGTGTCTTAAAGCTCTGCGTATGTCCGTGTTTCATGTTTGCCAT
>Ga0306906_1000313_pt1 | contig 20209 bp, 22 predicted proteins | sample AntRauTorcE11897_FD_190405 | JGI IMG/M metagenome (GOLD analysis project Ga0306906, IMG submission 190405) | Saline lake microbial communities from Rauer Islands, Antarctica - Metagenome Torckler E11 #897 (v2) (version 2) | ecosystem: Environmental > Aquatic > Non-marine Saline and Alkaline >...
TTGGCCGCCATGCAGGTTTATTCACTGACGACCGTTTTGTTCCCAGTCGCCCTCATCACACTCAGCGCTCTATTGATAGTAGAAATCTGGTGGCGCAGAAGGAAGGTGAGTAGGGTGGTGTAGGGCTGACTTTGTGAATTTGATTACATTGTTGTTAATTATATTTTAGACACCGAAGTATACCCATGTGACTAGGTTTACACCATAGACCCCAAGCGGTACTATGAAAATAGAAAGGAGTAGAACATGAATCAACCAGTATACCTGTCGACCGACTGCCCGCGTGTATATGGCAGCAGGAAAACAGCAGATCTCTGTCGTGAGTATCAAAATCTCTGGCAATGGGCATGCGCTAATCCTCATAAACTCGATGATGTGGAGGATGGAGAAGGTTTAGGTATATATATGCGATTGCTTCAATGCGAACAAAGACTTTTAGAGCGATATACAGCAAATGAAATTGTCGCAATGCGTAACTAACATCTGTCATCCGTGACAGATTTTTAATTATAACAACCGACCTTGGTGGTCGGTTAAGATTACTGCAGAGCTTGGCGTTCAATTATACCCGTATCTAGTTGATGAGTAATCCAGAGGTCACCCATGGCAGCATCGTCTACCAGCTTGCAGTTGGCTGTGCCAAGTAGATTGAATCGGGAGACAGAATCGTCTACATAAGTGATTCTAACATGCACATGTATCAGGTGTTTGTACGCATGATCTGGCAGCTTCTGGCCTTCAATTTCAATTTGTACGATTGTACACGATCAGAGGTTCGTCGTGTCTTGAAATGACGATTGAAGAGAATATAGAAATGCGAGGTGATTAGCAGAGCTATAGAAGGTTCTTTGAGGCAAAATACCCTCGCAGTGCGATTCTTCGTGACAGCATCAATCAGAAGGCTTTCGCGTGTATCTTTGGCTGTTTAGCGGCCTAGGAAGAACGATTTGAAGCCTTTTTTGTTTGCAGCTCTAAATTTGTATAAATAAAAATATGCAGCTCACGACCCTGACTCACTACACTTCGTTCCGCTCCGTCTTTCGATTCTCACGTAGACCTGCTTCCGGCAGGTCTACTCGTGGGATCATAAACAAAAATGGCACACCTTGCGGAGTACTCATTTTTGTGTTGTGATCCCACGGAGAATCGAACTCCGATTTCCAGGATGAAAACCTGGCGTCCTAACCATTAGACGATGGGACCAAATTTGTTTACTCAACGTTTTATACTTACAATTGAGTGCGCATACTATAGCAAACACTCGTAAAAAATCCAGTCTTTTTACCACTATTGTTGTCGTGGTAGTATGGTCGTACTATGAATGAAAAAATCACCAAGAAAATCGGCGAAGCGTACGCGTTTGCCCAAGTATTAGAAACAACTTTTACGGCTAATGAGGCGGTTATGACGGAACTGCTTGGGACTACCGCTAGTACAGTGGTGTCGACCGCGTCAGAGCAACGAGCTGCCCTGCACGCAATTTGTGATGCGGCCGAAACTACAGATATCTTGCTACCAAAGGTAGAGAAGACAGTGGTCAAGATCAGTCAGATGGGGGAGATGTATGTTGGGGATGACTGGGCTGATGCAGCAGAGGTACTAGAATGGATGAGCTTTTTTGTGGGCGGAGCGATCGTGCACTGGCAACTGATTGCTGGAGCCGGAGCTGCTATGGACGATGAAATGCTAACCGATGCAGCTACTACCGGTGTTGTGTACTACGAAAATCTTATGGATCAGCTGAAACAAGCAGCCACCCAAGTCGGAAAAGAGCGAGTTCACTAAGACTTTTCCTCTGCTATATACAGGGTTTATGCCCAGAGTTATACAAAAGCTATCCACAGACTTGTGCACAGATAGTCAATCGAGCCTTATTTATGAGCTGATTGACCCTATCAGTAATAAGCATTAGTCTAGTAGTAGACCGATATTCGTGGTGAGTATCTATATACTATGTCCGAGGCTACGGACTAAAGGGTATCGGTCGAAGCTCTACGTTGTACAAAAGCAAAAGCGCCCACTGGGCGCTTTTGTGTTGCTTATGCAATACGTACTATACTTAATATGAACAAAAAACACCTGCTCGATAGCAGGTGTTTTTTGTTACTTCGCCTTCAGTGTCACGTAGATGTCCTCAAGCGCCTTGACGCCGTCACCAGCGGAGATGTTGTTCTGGTGGTACTTAATGTTGGTGCAGTCACCAGCAGCCCAAATACCAGGGGTGTTGGTTTGTTGAGTCCAAGGATCAATTTCAATACGTTTATACTCGTCGAGAGTAACTACTTCTGATACAAAATCAGTGTTAGGGATCATGCCGATCTCAACAAAAATTCCAGTCACCGGTAACGCTTGTTCGGTTTTATTGGCATCGATATAGGTCAAGCCAGCGACAAACTTCTCTCCTTGTACGCCTGCGAGATCTGCATTGACGATACCGGTCATGTTCGGGTGAGCCAGCACCTTTTCAACGGTGACGGGATCTGCTTTGTAGCTGTCGCTCCGGTTGAGAAGTGTGACTGTTTTGGCGTAAGCTAATAGTTGTGCAGCCGTTTCAAAAGCAGCGTTACCGCCTCCGATGACAGCCACGTCTTGTCCGGCAAAAACCGGTCCATCACATGATGCACAGTAGGTGACGCCTTTGTGTTCAAGCTCATCAGCGCCAGGGACGGTCAGTCGTCGGCGTTTAGAACCAGTTGCAACTAGTACCGCTTTGGCCTGAACTGAGTCACCTCGAGCAACAGATACTGTAAATAGATCATCAGCTTGTTCGATTCCAGTCACGTGTTCTTTTTCCAGAATATCTACCCATTCTCCAGCGTAGGTACGCAAGTGCTTCTCGAGATCCTCGGCCAGCTTGGTTCCAGAAATAGATGGTGTTCCAATCCAGTTATGGATATCAGGGGATACGGTGCTTTGTCCACCCCACTCAGAGGTAATAAAAAGAGTTTTAAGTTGTTTACGAGAGGCGTAGACTCCAGCTGAGACTCCAGCTGGGCCACCGCCGATGATGATAAGGTCGTACATGCGGAAGTAATGAATATTGGTTAAGTGGTGTATACAATACCATGAACAGTCACTAATGAGAAAACCGACCTGCCGGTCGGTTTTCTCTTGTTTGCGCTGATTTTACTTTATCGTAGGAAGGCTGGCACCGCGCCCCTAAAACAGTTAGGGAAACTGTCTTAGTTGAATGCAATGCCTAATTATCTTTCCACGAGTGTTCGGTAGCTTCCAATGATAGATGATTGGGTGGCCGCAAAGTAGGGCAGTTCGTCAAAGTCTATTTAAGCTTACTTCGTCGGAGAAATGCAGGTACAGCGCCCCAATCATCGTCATCCATTTCGTCTACTTGGTCGACTGGTTTTGGGTCTCGCTTTGGTGGGGTGGGTGCTGACTGATCAGCCTTTTCCGGTTCAGGCTTCTTGGGACTGCTGTGTAGAGAGTTGAAAATTCTACCGCGACTGGGTTCTTCTTCTTTGGTTTCTTCCGGCTCTGGCTTACTTGCTGGCGCTTGTCGGGCCATGATGTTATCCCGGACGCCGTTTTCCGGACTTTCTTCAGGGAAACCGGTGGCGATGACAGTTACCTTCAACTCATTCTTTTTGAGCTTATCATCTTTGATGGCTCCAAAGATTACTCGGGCTTGCGGATCGATTGATTCGGTGATTACTCGAGCAGACTCTTGGATTTCTAGCATCCCGAGGTCTTCACCTCCAGCGATAGCAAAGAGTACACCTTTAGCTCCTGTGATTGAGACCTCCAGTAGTGGGGAATTGATGGCAAGTCGAGCAGCTTCTTCAGCTCGCTTTTCACCAGAGCTTACGCCTACCCCCATAAGGGCTGATCCGGCGTTTTCCATAACACTACGAATGTCAGCGAAGTCAACGTTAATGATACCAGGCATGGTGATCAAATCAGAAATTCCTTCAACAGCTTGCTTTAAGATGTTGTCGCATTGCTGGAAGGCACTGCCAACGGTAGTTTCTTTGTCGACAATAGCGAGCAGTCGGTCGTTAGGAATGATGATCAGCGCGTCTACCTCTTTTTTCAATTCTTCGATTCCTTGTAGCGCCAGTCGCATCCGTTCTTGCCCTTCAAATAAGAATGGTTTGGTGACGACTCCGACTGTCAGAGCGCCGCTCTCACGGGCAATCTTGGCCACTACTGGGGCACAACCAGTTCCAGTTCCACCTCCCATACCCCCGGTGATGAAGATCATGTCTGACCCTTTTATAGCGTTGTTGATTTCTTCACGTGTTTCCTCGGCAGCTCGACGTCCCATATCTGGGTTTCCTCCTGCACCAAGACCGCGAGTAAGGTTCTTTCCAATGTGGATTTTCTTTTTAGCCAGTGAGTTGTGTAGGTCTTGCGCGTCACTATTGATAGCAATGAATTCCACCCCCTTCACTTTTGAATTGAGCATGTAGTTGACGGCGTTGTTGCCTGAACCTCCGATTCCTACCACTCGAATTCGTGCGAATGACTCCACGTCTGTAGTTATTTGTTCCATACGACTAGTTTCTATATCAGTTGTGGTTGGCACCCACCCCGTAGGCCCTTCCGTTTATAATGTCTATATAATACACGGGTAGTGAAAAGCTGTCACGACCTTGATTTAATCAAGAATCGTGTGATTGTAAATAGTTAAAATAGTGGTATTAGGGCAGGAATTGACTGAACCAAGAGAGAACGCTGCGCTTGGTTTTTTTGACGACGCCAATTGCGCTCGTGTCTTCGTTATCGCTAGCACCCCACATGCACAAGCCATAGGCAACACCCCAGGAAGCGTCCCTCAATTTAGCCGTTTTGCCGATGTCCAGGGTCGCGATGCGAGCCGGAAGATCAAGTGTGCGCTTGGCCGTGTCGAGCACAAGTGAGTTGCTGGCACCCCCGCCAGTCAAGATGACTCCGGCTGGCAGCAGACCATCACGTTTGATCTTTTTGAGGTGTGCATCGATTAGTAAGAAAATATTTTTCATCCTGTCATCAATGATTTCATCAAGTTTCTTTTTTGAGAAGGTTGCGCTACTCATGCCACCGCGTTTGATTTTTTCTGCTTCTTCTAGTGAGATGCGTAGGCCAAGGGCAATGTCGTTGGTGATGTTGTTTGAGCCAACCGGGAAGATTTGGAGAGAGATAGGAATCATGTCTTCAAACACCACGATTGAGGTGGTTTCAGCCCCGATGTTTGTCAGGATGCAGCCAGCTCGTTTTTGGGCTTTATTGAGCATAACAAAGCTGGCTGCCAGCGGGGAAGCAATGATGTCTTCGACATAGATACCGAGCCCTTCGATAGTAGAGATCAGGTCGTGTACATGTTGCTCAAAGGTGGTGATAAATAAACTATCTACCTCGAGCTTTGTCCCGCGCAGCCCCTGTGGTCGACCCAGAACCTCTGTACCATCGACGGTATATCGTAGTGGGATGCCGTGCAAGATTCGTCGGTTGGGAAGGCGGTCGCCAACCCGTTCCTCGCTATCTTGCATGACTTTGTCTAGATCAGACTGTACGATCTCTGAATCGGCCCGAGCAGGGATTATTTCTCCATGCGCGTACATTTCCTCGAGACCAATACTACCGATCCCGACGTGCGCTCGCTTGATGGTGACACCAGCGTTTTTTTCTGCCTGAGCGATGGCGCTTTTGATACTGCGTGACACTTCTGCCTCGTTCATGATGTACCCATTTTTGAGACCGCGACTTTCTGCTAGGCCGGTGCCAATGATTTCTGGGCGTGGTGGTTTATTGTCAGACGCTGCTTTGGGCAGGCGAGCTACGGCCACTTTTACATGGTAGGTTCCAACATCAATCCCGGTAATAATTTTTTCAGCCATAGGGTTACTTGAGAGCAAAGTGCTTACGCCACTTGGCTTCTTGCTTATCCATTGTATCCCCATGCTCGAATCCTTTCAAATGCAGACAACCGTGAATAAACAGGTAGCCGACATAGCCTTCTTGGCTGAGCTCAAATTTCGCCGCTTCGCCGGCAGCGACCTGCGGACAGATGAACATTTCACCCGTGCGCTCATTAAGCGGGAAGGAGAGTACATTGGGGGAGTATGATTTGTTCCGGTATTGCTGATTGAGGGTCGCTGCCCGAGTTGTACCAATAAACACCAACGACAGCTCGTAGCGCTTACCCAGAATGCTTTTAGCTATATCTGCGTACTTGTGTTGGGGGTATGATTTAACTGTCGAGCTAATAGTGAGTGGCATGTTTACTAGTATAACAGAGGGTAAAGAAAAACCGCCCTAGTAGTAAAGGGGCGGTGGTTACCTTACGGCAAAGGGGTGTCTACTCCAAAGCCATCTTTTGCGAGTTCGATCAAAAGCCATGATTTACTCAACTCTGCATCTTTTAATTTGCATATATAGTTGTAGCCGCGAGTCAGTCGCTCATTTTCTTCTACTTGCTCAGACAGCTCTTTTTCCAGTGATGCGCACTTTGTTTGAACTTCCATCAGCTGTTTTTCCACTGCTTCAGCGCGTAGAGTTTCCTGTCTGAGATGGTTAGTTGCATCGACTTTCTGCTGTTCAGCATCCGCATGCGCTTGTCTGAGTACTCGGGTCGTGTTGTCAGTTTGCAACCCCTGAACTTGAGCTTTGGCCCGTGTTGTCCGTTTGTGGGCTCCTTGCAGCATCCCGAGCAAAAGTATGATCATATCACCTCGGGGGTTTTTGGGCATTTTATTAACAATTTTTTTGCGGTCTGCAGGCGACATTTCCATCAGTTTGCCAATCCTGTCTGTTTCAACTTTCTTGTTAGGCATGTCAGAGCTCCTCCTGTGCTGGGTTACATCTGGCAGCACCATCTCACGTTTTTGTCTAGTTTGCAAACAAAAAAGCCCCGCAGGGCTTTTTTGTTATCGTCGACCTCGTCCGCGGTGTTCTTGGACTACTCCGAGCTTGACCAGTTTCTCGTAGGCTTCTGCTTTGTTGAGTTTTTTCAACTTGGCTGTCCTTCGGACATTGCCACTTTTGATACGAGTGAAGTATCGACCGCCGCGTACCTTAGGAACAATACCAGCACCTTGCATACGCTTGGTGAACCGACGAATTACGTTCGCGCTAGACTCGTTGTTATTTTTTTCTACTTCTACATTTGTTGCCATATATGCGCGCAAGAATAGCATATTGAGAAGGAAGTGCAAGGGAATGGTGAAGCTGGAATGGGCAGTTTATAAAAAACCGCGAGGTGATCGCGGCTTGTTTATATGTGAAGCTAGTTGCTATTTATATCGTCACTACTCCGTTGCGACGTTTCAATTTCCTAATGAGAATGTCTTGGGGGACGTATTCTTGGTTGCGAGCATTCATGTCGCGCAGGATTACGGTATTTTCGACAAATTCTTTCTGACCAACGATGATCGAGTAATTGACCCCTTTGCTTTCGGCGTCGCGTAGTTGAGTCGAGAGCGAATCGCTGGTGAGGTCGTGGTGTACTGGAATGCCAGCCTTTCGCAATGAGTCAACCAAGAGCAGACTGCGTACCTTTGGCCCAAATCCGAGCTGTACGACGTATACCGATGGCTTGCTAGCTTTGGTGCGCGGATTCCGAGCGGGAGCTTTACTGTCGTTTAGGGTGATGACTAGTCCAGCTGCGGGGGTTTTGTGACCTGTGTTACGCGCTACAAATTCATCGAATCGTCCACCTCGGGCGCTAATTGGCTTACTGTGATCCTCGGTATTGATATCAATTGCAAACATCGCATCAGAGTAACATTCGTGATGACCCATCATTTTAGAATCGATCTCGTACGGAGTTTCGCTCATATCTAAATACTCGATGATCTCTCGAAAGTGCCTGCGGCTGTTGTCGCTTAGGTATTCAAGCGGGTTGGGGCTAGTCTGACCAAGTTCGTGGTTATCATCAAGGAGCGCCTGCAGAGCGAGCATCGGGTGTTCTTTCATAGCCTCGCGAGCGTTTACGGGCATGGTGTCGATTCGTTTACGCAAATAGTTGCCCAGCTCACGTCCGTAGCGGGTGACCGATTCACTGCAACCAAGCGAGTTGATACGAACAGTGTTGTCGGTGTACCCAAGCTCGTTTGCGACGCTCCGAGCAACCTGGATCAGGATAGCTTCAGCGATACTGCGATTAACATTAAATATATGAAAGGTGACCGCTGATTCACCGGTCCGGGGAACTTGGTGTACATCAAACATCAGTACTGGCTTTTCAAGCGCGTGGAACTTTTCGTCACAGTAGGTAGCGATACCTGAACTGAGGAGTCCTTGGTGAGAATCAACCCGCTTGTTGGTCCCGGTAACGGTATGTGGAGCTTTTTTTTCACAGGCACGACATTCAGGAGCTTTCTTGATTTGGTCGACGGTCTGGAAGCCAAAGTGTTCGGCAGCTTTATTTGCGACTTTAAGGAAATCTGTTGGTGTGTGTGACATAAGCAATTGATTTATTCGTTACTAATTCCGGTAATTTCGACTTTTCCTGGCAAAAAATCGATGGTGGTTGGTGGGAAAAGGCGCAGCCAAGCTCGACCGATGATTCGTTCCTCTTGTAAAACGCCCCAGACCCGGGAGTCTGAACTCTGGTCGCGATTATCACCCATGACAAAGTACTCACGAGGCCCCATCACCTCGGTACGAGGGGCGGCAACCTCCATTGATTGAACGTATGGTTCGTTGAGGGTGAAACCATCGGGGTTTGCTTCATTAATGATCGTTACGTTGGACTCCTCGATAGTTATGGTGTCGCCTGGTAAGCCGATCACTCGTTTGATGAAGTATTTAGAAGGATCACGCGGGTAGCGGAAAATCACCACGTCACCCCTTGCTGGGTCGTCTAAATAGTAACTGAGCTGATCAACGATCAGGTACTGTCCATTTTCAAATGTATTGTCCATCGATGCTCCCGAGACAATAAATGGCTGGGCGATAAACATGCGGATTGGCACTACGATAATGATAGCCAGTAGAGCAAAGCGGACCATTTCAGTCAGGGGGTGTTCTTTTTTTACTGCCTGGTTTTGCTTGGCATTGTTGGTGCCGTCAGTGATTGGCACAACGTCTTCTTTGGTTTCAAGATCAGGTGAAGTGCTCATACGTTACTCACTAGTATACTCGATTTTTACCTTGTCTCCAAATTAAGGAAAATAATGAGCACAGCGACTATATTTTCTTTATATCTCAATTCATTCCTGTCCGAGAATGAATTGGTAGATGATGCGTTTTAGGCTTATGAGTAAACGTATAATTGCTAACCTGAAGCTATCATTACTGACGTCGGGGTTTCTATACCAACACTTTCATTAAAGTTGTGATCAGTATGAAAAAACTGCGAGCAAGGTATTTTCTGGTATGCTGTTACATACATGAAATACATCGTCCCTTTAGGCAATCCTGGCGATCGCTATGCAGATACCCGACACAACGTTGGGTGGTTAGCGATGGATTATGTCATCGAGTCTCGTACTTGGCCACGTCTAATCGAAGACAAAAAACTAAGCGGTCGAAGCACCGGAGGACGAATTGGTGGTGAGCCAGTAGCGGTCCTTTACCCAGATACCTTTATGAATAATTCTGGTGCAGCAGTCGCCAAGCTAGTGCCACAAAGTGAGGTGGGAGATTTGATTGCCTTACATGACGATATTGACCTACCGTTTGGTGTCATCAAGATAAGTGCTGGGCGCGGCGGTGGAGGTAACAACGGGGTGTCATCAATTATTCAAAAGCTGGGGTCAAAAGATTTTGTTCGCATTCGAATTGGTATTGCCCCGAAAAGCTTTTGGACCGGCAAGACCAAGCGGCCACAGGGCGGCGGGCCGCTCGAGCGGTTTGTACTCAAGCCCTTTAGTCCTAGTGAGCGCAAACAACTCCCAGATATACTTGCCACAATTGATGCTGCGATAGCTGTGGTGATAGAACAAGGAGTCGAGGCTGCGATGAATCAGTACAATTAAAAAACACCCCCGACCTATATCAGGGGTGAAATGACTTTTTAGTCATCAGGTTGCTTCGTTTGGAAGTCCTTGGTTTGGTGTATTTCTGTCGACGGCAGTGGATTATGATTCGGCGTCACAGATGCTGTTGGTGGCGGCTGTGATTCCTTTTTATACTGCCGCCATGCACCGTAGAAAGATAGCAGCATACCGGATGCTAGCACCAAGGTAAATAAGTTTCACTTAGCACTAGATACACGAACAAAGCTGAGGTAAGGAAGGTGAGACCAAATACCCCCAGATATGATTCCGATAAACATGGGCATTACTATTTTACTCCCTTTCATAAAAACGTTCGTGCGTATTTAGACATATTAAAAAACAAAAATACAAAAAACGGCGACCCTGTGGGCCGCCGTTTTTTTTTGTATTTTTGATTGCTACCTTATGCTTCTTGCGCTTCCTTGTATGACAAGGTCATTTTTTGTTCGTTTGGTTCAAAGAGGGTGATTTTGAATTTTTGCACGCCACCGAGTGATAGGGTGCTCTTGAGATTTTCTTCGGTTTCAAATTCAGATACGTGTACTAGCCCCGCGACACCTTCTTCGATCGAAGCTAGTGCACCGTGCTTGTTGTACTTGATCACAACACCATTCACGAGGTCACCTTTCTTGTACTTCTTAGAAGCTGATACCCATGGATTTTCTTTCAACTGCTTGATTGAAAGTGAGATCTTGTCGTCTTTTACTTCGATTACCTTCACTTTGACCGGGTCACCAACCTTGTAAAGGGCTTTGGTGTCTTCAACCAGACCCCAGTCGAGTTCAGAGATGTGCACGAGACCTTCTAGTCCTGGTTCCAGTTTCACAAATACCCCAAAGTCTACGGCGCCAGTTACTTCACCTTCGACGACACTGCCAACTTCGTAGTGGTTGACCTTTTCTTCCTTATCTTCTTTTTCTTGCAGTCCTTTTTCAGAAAAGATCAATTTATGTTCTTTCTGATCAGCTGTAATCATCACGACTGATAGGTTTTGACCTACGAGCTCGTTCAGGGCGGTGAGGATTTTATCCTTGTCACCATCACTGACCCGTGGATAGTGTTCGGTTGAAAGTTGTGAGGCTGGAAGGAATCCATAGATGCCTTGCCATTCGATGATCAGCCCACCTTTGTTGGCTTCTTTCACTTCGAGACTCAGGATATTGCCGCTCTTGACTGCTGCTTCTGCGTCAGCCCAGATAAGTGCCTGTCGTGCTTCTTTCAGAGAAAGCTCAATGTGACCTTCTTCGTTTTCGCTCATCACTACTTTGGCCTCGATGCTGTCGCCGACTCCTACTTTTCGTAGAATGTCTCGGGCGTTCATGTATTCACGACCATAGATAATACCGGTCCCGATTTGTGGGATATCGATATATACTCGGGCGCGCCCGATTGCTGATACGGTTCCGGCGACTACGTCACCAGGTTCTGGGAGTGTCTTCACCGCTTCGATGAAGCCACTCATGATGCCAGCAGGTACTGCGGTAGCAGTACTGGTTGGTGCATCTGTTGCAGATTTTCCAAATCCAAACATATTATTTATTGTTTTAATCCGACGACACGCGTCCGCGCAACCTATTCTCGTCTCCCAAGTAAGGGGTTGGACCCCTTACTTGGGATGGCAGTTGTTCGTGAGCACGGGGTTTAACGTGTGTCGCTAGAATTGTTAATACCTTTCGGTGCAGGAAATATAGCATATACAGTATAAATGTCGACTAAAAATGAGGCACTCATCTTGCTAACCGAACACTTATAAAGTTAAAGTTAAGTGTTCATAATGAAACAGCGAAAAGCATACGTTACGCGCATTATTGAAGATGTAAAAGTTACTGGGTGAGTGTGTTGAGGGGTAGATGGCTGGGTGGAAACCTTTCAGGTTTCCACCCAGCCATCCTTTGCTGTATACTGGTGCCACTATGGTTATTTCATACAACGGTGGGCAATCCTTTAAAGTGAGCTTTGGCGATACCACCCTCGCCTTTAATCCAGCCAGTAAAACGTCCAAATTGTCCGATCCGGTTAAGTACGGTGCCGATGCCGCATTTGTGTCTTTTTGGCACAAAGATTTCAATGGTACCGATCAGGTCGCTCATGGCACCAAGCAGCCGTTTGTGGTCGATACGCCTGGGGAATTCGAGATTGGCTCAGTGGTCGCTCGTGGTTTTGGAGTCAAGACTACCTATGACAAAATCGAAGGGTACAACACTATCTTTCAGGTTCGCCTCGAAGACATGAATATGGTGTTTTTAGGAGCACTCAATGATCCAGAAATCGATCCAAAGATCCTCAGTGAGCTTGGAGACATCGATATTTTATTCCTCCCAATCGGTGGTGGTGATGTGCTTGAGGTGCCGCAAGCCTCTAAATTGGGAGTTAAGCTTGAAGCTAAGCTGGTTATCCCAATGCACTACGAGAAAGCTTCGCTCGATACATTCCTCAAAGAAGAGAGTAAAGAGGGACTCAAGCCAGTCGATAAGCTCACCATCAAGCGATCGGGAGTCGCTGTTATGGAGGGTGAGGTGGTCGTACTTAGTTCGTAATACGTAATGTTGAGTATCTGTGATCAAAAAACTCTTACGCAACATCAGACAAAAGCCAAAGGCTGTCCGTGAGCAGTACGCTTTTTGGATCGCTTGCTCTTTGACGAGTGTGGTAGCACTTGTCTGGGTAGCGACTACCTGGGGGCAGTTTGATGCAGCTGCTGGGTCGGAAGAAACTGCTGCCACGAAACCAGATACACTATCGGACTTTATGGAGGGGACACAATCTCAGATGAGTTCGTTGCAACAACAGGTGCAGGACATACTACCGGTTGTCCAGCCAGAAGATACAGATACAGTCGATACTGAAGTATCAGCCACTTCCAGTAACCAAGCAGCAGCAGTTATACCAGCTCCGCCAGTGACCGCTAGACAGGAAATAAGGATTGCTACTACTAGTGCCACAAGCGCTACTGGTCAGGGTAGTAACTAGTTGTGATAGTGTCAATTAAATGGTCGACAGCTTTCAGGCTTGGGTGGACACGCAATCCCCATTGAATGCGAAAATCATGCCTTGCCGCATTATCAGTCAGATGTGGTATCATACCGAACAATATTGAGTGGGTAAGTTAATAGTCAGTAAATCAATCTATGCCGAAAAAGACCGTCAAGGAAGAACCGATCCAGCCAGGATCAGACAACATCATCCCACAAGGGATTGTGGGTGAAATGGAGACAGCGTACCTCGACTACGCTATGTCGGTGATCACTTCGCGGGCGTTGCCTGATGTGCGTGACGGACTCAAGCCAGTTCACCGCCGGATTTTGTACAGTATGCGTCTCAACGGTTTGACTTCGACTGCTAAGTTCAAAAAGTCTGCGACTGTGGTCGGGGATGTTTTGGGTAGCTTTCACCCGCACGGTGACTCGGCTGTGTATGAATCGATGGTTAACCTGACGCAGGATTTCAAAACTCGCTATCCATTGGTGTTAGGACAAGGAAACTTTGGTTCAATCGACGGAGACTCGGCAGCGGCCTATCGATACACCGAAGCCAAGATGTCTAAGTTGTCAGAAGAGCTTTTACGTGACCTTGAAAAAGATACAGTCGACTGGCGACCAAACTTTGATGGTACCAAAAGAGAGCCAACTGTATTACCAGCCGCTGCACCAAATCTACTTTTAATGGGTGGACTGGGAATTGCGGTTGGGATGGCGACCAACATCCCACCGCACAACCTACGTGAAGTGGTCGCAGCGTCTATTCATCTGGCTGACAATCCAGACGCGACTACTGACGATTTACTGAAACACGTGCAAGGGCCAGATTTCCCAGTGGGCGGAATTGCCTTTGATAAAAAAGCCATTGCCCAAGCCTATGCTAACGGTCGTGGTGGTGTCGTGGTCCGAGGCGAGGCAGAAATCGTCGAAGATAAACGCGGCGCCTTTGCTATTGTAATTACCTCGATCCCATTCCGGGTGAACAAAGCTGACATGCAAGAAAAGATCGCTAACTTGGTGCGTGAGAAAAGGATTGAAGGTATCCGTGAAATGCGTGACGAATCTACTACTACTGATGATATGCGGGTGGTGATCGAGCTGAAGGCCGGTGCGCAACCACAAACCGTTTTAAATAAACTATACAAGCACACTCAACTCGAAGACACCTTCCACTACAACATGGTGGCGCTAGTCGACGGTGTCCCGCAGACTTTGTCACTTAAGGCGATCCTGCAGGAGTACCTCAAACACCGAGTTGAGGTGGTTCGACGACGAACCCAGTATGACCTCAATAAAGCCAAAGACCGTGAGCATATCTTACTCGGTCTGAAAAAAGCCCTTGATCATATCGACAAGATCATCAAGCTGATCCGTGCCGCTAAAGACGTCCCGACTGCGCACGCGAGCTTGATGAAAGAATTCAAATTCTCGATTGTGCAAGCACAAGCAATTCTTGATATGCGCCTGCAAAAGCTAGCCGGCCTCGAACGCAAGAAGATTGAAGACGAACTAGCCGAAGTTCAGGCGTTGATCAAAAAGCTCGAAGCTATCCTTAAGAGTAAGGCAAAAATGCTCAAGATCATCAAAGACGAATTGCAAGATATCGCCGATAAATTTGGTGATAATAGGCGCACTAAGATCGTCAAAGGTGGAGTCAAACAAATCAACCCAGAAGACCTCATCCCTGACGAAGAGTCGGTACTAGTACTTACCAAAGGAGGCTACGTCAAGCGGACCAACCCAGCAGAATACAAAGTGCAAAAGCGCGGGGGAGTCGGGGTGGTTGACCTCAATACCAAAGAAGAAGATATCGTAACCACACTGATCACGACCTCTAGCCACAGTGACCTCTTGTTCTTCACTGATGCTGGAAAGGTCTATCAATCAAAGATGTACGAAATCCCAGAAGGTCGTCGAGCGACCAAGGGTAAATCAATCATGAACTTCCTGCCGCTGACTAGCGATGAGCATGTCACGTCGGTACTGGCTGTCCGTAAAGAAGATTGGGAAGGTGACTGGAGTCTCATGATGGTGACCAAAAATGGTATCGCCAAAAAATCAGACGCTGGAGCTTTCAAGGACGTGCGCCGTTCCGGACTGATTGCGATCACGCTGCGGGATGATGACTCGCTGATTGCTGCGCAGTTTGTCGGTAAGAATGATCAAGTATCACTGATCACAAAGCTCGGGCAGGCGATTCGTTTTGAAGAATCAGATGTACGACAAATGGGTCGAACGGCAGCCGGAGTGACAGCAATGAAGCTTGATAAAAATGACCGGATTATATCCGCTGAAGTGCTCAAAAAAGACGCAGTTGATCGTGAGATTTTGATTGTAACCGAAAACGGCTACGGCAAGACCACTTCAGCCAAGGAATACAAAATCCAAAAACGTGGTGGTTCTGGAATCAAGACCGTCAAGGTAACTGCCAAAACTGGCCCAGTAGTCCGCGGCATCATTATCACCGGCGAAGAACGGGTCGAGGGTGAGCTCGTCATCATGAGTAAGAAAGGTCAGGTAATCAAACTACCACTCAAGCAAGTCCCAGCCCTCAAGCGAGACACTCAAGGAGTAAAAGTAATGAAGATGCGTGCCGGGGATGCAATTGCTTCTGTTGTCTTTGTCTAGTAGAGATTTCAACCAGTTTAATTACAGCCGTTACCACTAAAAGTTTTCACAAAGCAGCCCGCGAGGCTGCTTTGTCTGGTGTATACTAAAGGTATGAAATTTGTCATTCCAGAGGTTGTTGCCTCGCAGTTCCATTTACGAGAGGGTGATAAAGTTGGGGACTTTGGCGCTGGTAGTGGATTCTTTTTAAAAATCCTTAGTGATTTAGTCGGGCCAGAGGGTCGGGTTTACGCCTGTGAGATTCAGAAAGTTTTGGTAGAAAAACTCGGCGATCAAGCTCGGGTGCAGGGGCTCGAAAATATCGAATTATTATGGTGTGACCTCGAAGAGACTAATGGTAGTAAAATCCAAACAGACTCACTCGATGCTGGAATTATGGTCAATACGCTCTTTCAGTTTGAAGAACGGGAATTAGCTGCTGCTGAAATCCGCCGGATATTGCGAACTGGAGGAAAACTAATGATTGTTGATTGGTCAGAAACGGTTCCTGGATTAGGACCAAAGCCCGATCGCTTACTGACCAAGGATGACTGCACAGCGTTGTTTGAATCACATGGGTTTATCTTTGAGCGTGATTTCCCAGCGGGCGAGCATCACTATGGTTTAGCTTTTCGAGCGGTATGAAACTCCGACCCTTCGAATTAGCGTTAGTGATTATTTTTGTTGTCCTTGGACTGGCTGCGCTTGCCTTGCTAGCTAGTTATGACGGTGGTTCGTCTGGACCAGAAGAAGGTGAGGTGGTCACTGGCCCAGTGCAAATCTGGGGTACTATGCCAGGTTCAGGAATGCAGACTGTACTTGATGAGTTGGTTGCTAAAAATGAAACCTACAAAGACGTATCGTATCGATACATAGCACCCGCTCAATTTGAACAAACCCTGACTAACGCACTCGCAGACAGCCGCGGTCCTGACATTATCTTGACGTCACATGAAGAGTTGGTCGACTCCAGGAGCAGGATCGCACCATACTCATATGAACAATTCCCTCTGCGCGACGTCAGAGATCGCTACATTGAAGGCGCACAGATATATGCGCTTTCTGATGGGGTGTACGCCCTGCCAATTGCTGTTGATCCGATGGTGTTGTTTTGGAATCGAGACATCCTCGCTACCGAAGGGTATCTAGCTGCACCCAGCACGTGGGAAGAGCTGATCAACGTACAATTTAACGACTTAATCCAACGTGATTTTGATCGTACTATTAGACGTGGCGTGGTAGCGATGGGCGAGTATAATAATGTTCGTAATGCCTTTGGTTTGGTGTCTATGTTGCTTATGCAATCGGGGTCGCAGGGGGTAGCCGATGTGGCTAGAGGATACGAAATCAATCTTAACCGGAGTATCAATGACGCCAGTAATCCACTGCGTACCGTTGCAGATTTCTACACCCGCTTTAGTCGACCAGCCAACACGTTGTATTCCTGGAATCGTTCGTTTGCCGAGGACCGGAACGAATTTATTGGTGAGGATTTAGTATTCTATTTTGGTTACGCCAGTGAAGGTCCAGTACTTGAACGCCTTAACCCTAATCTCAACCTTGATATTTCTGAAGTTCCGCAAGGGGCTGCAGCCAGTGTCCGTCGTACCTATGGTAGATTTTATGGGTTATCACTTTTACGCAGTACTGATAATCCCAATGGTGCGTACTCCGTCATGGGTACTCTTGGTGGATCCAGTATTGCTGACCGAATTGCAATCGGGTCTGACCTAACACCAGTAACGAGGCAAACTGTTGCAGCCGGGAGCAATACTACTTACGGACGCATCTCGTACCAATCGGCAGCAATTGCCTACGGTTGGCTGAACCCGGATCCCGATGCTACCGATATAGTTTTCGCTACTATGATGGAGGACATCAATGAAAATCGCAGTTCAGTCGATGGAGCAACTGGGGATGCGATTGATCGTCTCGGGTTTGAGTACTAATGTATACTATGGCTATGAGACAGCTTTACTACACCCTACTATTATTTGCAGCTTCTGCGCCGGTAGCACTATTTGCCCAAGGTGATGACAAAAAGTTGACTTACAAGCTAGAAAATCCTCTCAAATTTGATACGCTTGAAGGCTTACTCGTCGGTATTCTCAATGTCTTGCTGATAATCGCAGTGCCAATTATCGTCTTCTTCCTCATCTTTGCTGGGTTTTCTTATGTCACCGCCCAAGGAAATCCTGAAAAGATCAAGCAAGCCAGCCGCGCCCTAACGTATGCCATCATCGGTGGGGTATTAATCTTAGGAGCGGTGGCGATATCTGAGATCTTGCAAAACGTAGTGGAGTCATTTAGTACAGAAGGTAATAGTATAGTTGATACCGCGCCTGTAACCTCAGACGGACGTGGTAGTGCTGGTGGCGGGTAATCATTAAAATAAATAGATCATGGATCAAACACCCACCACGTACTCTGGACTCGTAAACGAAATCATTGATTTCATCAACGTACTCATCCCAGCGATGTTTGCGCTCTTATTCGCATACTTTATCTGGAAAATGATCGATGCTTGGGTCCTGCATGCCGGTGACCCGAATAAAATCCAAGAAGGCAAGACCTTTGCGTTAACGGCGGTGATTGTGCTGGTGATCGCTCTGAGTATATGGGGAATCGTAGCTATCATTCGGGTATCATTTTTACCCAACTAACGCTGGATAACCATTTACTATTCCAGGATTTATAGTATAATAACTTTATTATAACTTAGAATTCATCGTATGTTCAAAACCCTTACCAGTCTGACACTCTTTTTATTCCCGGCCGTGGTCGGTGCTCAAGGAATTGCTACCAGTGCAGATGCTGGAGCTTTTCAAGACTTGTTAGAAAATATCCTAGTATTCTCTAACGACGTTCTGATTCCATTCATTCTCGGTATCGGCTTCTTGGTACTCGTCTGGGGAATATTCAAGTACTTCATCTTTGGTGGTGCTAACGACGAAGCCAAAGAGCAAGGCAAGAGCCTGATCATTTACGCCACTCTCGGCTTTGTCCTCATCATTGTGTTCTGGGGAATCGTCAACCTCCTCACCTCAAGTACTGGTTTGACCGGTCAGGGTCTGCAAAACATTCCGGGAATCAATACTCCATAATACCCAACCAGTGCACAAGTTGACTTGTGCACTGGTTTATTAATTAGCTATACTAGTAAAAGTAACTATTCAAGTAATTAAAAATTTATGAACACCATTAAAACCTTTATCACCAGTGCAGCTCTACTTGCGATGCCGATGTTGGCAAGTGCACAGGGTGCAGTGCTCGAAACAGACGGTGGCGCGTTTGGCGACTTACTAAGAAATATCCTTACCTTCTCAAACGATGTACTCATCCCATTCATCCTCGGTATCGGATTTTTGGTATTCGTCTGGGGTATGTTCCGGTACTTCATCGCTGGTGGTGCCAACGACGAAGCCAAAGAACAAGGTAAGAGTCTAATGGTCTACGCCACTCTCGGCTTCGTACTTATTATTGTATTCTGGGGAATTGTTAACCTCGTCGCTACTAGTACAGGACTGTCAGGCGAAGGATTGGAGGCCGGTGACTTAAATCTTCCTAATGCGATTCCTTAGTATTTCAACTGATTAAATTGAACAACTTTGTGCGCTTAAAATAAATTATAACTATGATAAAAAAAATATTAGGAACAGTAGCAATCTTTGCACTACCAGTAGTCGTAGCAGCCCAGGGGACCGGGCTAGCTGATGATGGATCTGGTGGAGACTTTGGCACGCTTCTGGGTGAATTGCTCGCCTTTACAAACAAAATCCTCATCCCATTCATCCTCGGTATCGGATTTTTGGTATTCGTCTGGGGTATGTTCCGGTACTTCATCGCTGGTGGTGCCAACGACGAAGCCAAAGAACAAGGTAAGAGTCTAATGGTCTACGCCACTCTCGGCTTCGTACTTATTATTGTATTCTGGGGAATTGTTAACCTGGTTGCTACTAGTACTGGTTTAGATGATGATGCGGTAGACTTCAATTCTAATGCACTGCAAAACATTGAGCTGACACCATAGCAAACACGAAAACTCTCGTAGAAATAAACACAACCCACCACTGGCGGGTTGTGTTTATTTCTGCCATTTGCTGATGCGGGGTGGGGTATAGTTATAACTAATGAACAGTTTTTCAAGTATAAAATATTATCTTACCTCAGCTGTATTTCTGTTGCCGGTGTTAGCAAATGCCCAGGATACGGCAACTGCTTTGGCCTACGATTTTGTGAACACATTTAATGATGTGATTTTGTTTCCCACTATCGCGTTGCTCTCAGCGCTCGCAATATTATTATTTTTATTTGGTGCCTTCCAATACGTGGTCAACGCCGCCGACCCAGCAGCCCGCCAGCAAGGCGTCAAACACATCACCTGGAGCATCGTCGGCCTAGTAGTAATGCTCAGCGCCTACACCATCCTACTGCTCTTCGCGAGCACTTTTGGATTGGATGATGAACTCAATTGTGCAAATAATCCAGGAGCATCTGGTTGTGATGGGGTTGTGATACCAGCAGGTACCTTTAATACCAACGATGGTCAGTCTGCGGGGAACAATAACAATCCATAAATATAAAAATCCCGCGGCATTGCTGTCGCGGGATTAAAGATCATTCGCTACGTTCATGTGCCTTTATTGCACGTGTAGCGCTGGAAGGTTTTTGTGTCTTTGGTATACC
>Ga0306906_1000315_pt1 | contig 20118 bp, 32 predicted proteins | sample AntRauTorcE11897_FD_190405 | JGI IMG/M metagenome (GOLD analysis project Ga0306906, IMG submission 190405) | Saline lake microbial communities from Rauer Islands, Antarctica - Metagenome Torckler E11 #897 (v2) (version 2) | ecosystem: Environmental > Aquatic > Non-marine Saline and Alkaline >...
GGTATGAGTTAGCACCTGGTATGCTGTCTTATGCATAGGCTTTAAAAAATCCTCACTTAACTCATCTTTTTTATCCGCTAGATTTCTCAAATATTGGTCGGAGCTTTCGTTTTTGCCTAGGATTAGTCTTTTAAGTTTGCCCCGTTCTGGCATTACTGAGTAATAGTTTTTAACATTTACACCTTGCTCCTCTTTAGGAAGTTTGACGTGGGACTCAAACCTAATTGCTCTACCCTTGACTTGACGTTCACGGGCATTATTCCAGTGAGGCTCCATTAGCTGGACCATTTTTGTACCTTTAAGATCTAGGCCTTCTGAACCTGCTCCGGATACTAGAAGCTGTTTTATCTCTCCTTTATTATATTTCTTTATAATCTCTTCCCGGTCCTTCTTAGTGGTCTTCCCGGTGAATTTTCCGTAAGGTATTTTATTCTTTTTTAATTCTCGTTCTACTCTTGCTACACCGCTACCTAAGTAGTTAGAGTACGTCAGTCCTTTATAGTTTTTATCCTTTTCATACCTCTCCTTTATATCTTTTACTATTCTTTCTACTTTGGGTGAGGTGCCTTTGTACTTCTTATTGTAGGATGCTGGAGTATTTGATACTTGTCGAGTAGCATTTAAAAAGGCATTCATTTGTCCCTGTTCTTTTTTACTTGCAGGGAGGCCATGCTTTACTTTATAAGCTAGGGAGGTATTACTGTCTTGGACAGCTTTATAAGTCTCTATTTGTTTTTTGGACATAGGGACTTCTATATGCTCTTCTTTTACTTTAGGGTATCCCTCATTACCACCGGCATGATAGTCTACTTTACCTTTAATTTTTTTATGGAAGTCTTCTAGATTCTTACCTCTAAGTTCTACGCCAGGTTCGATACCCTTAAGTCTTCCTCATAGTCCTGGACGTACTTTCTTCTCTCTTACATATTTTTCATAAAATTCTTTCTTACTTTTAGGAATGTCAGCACCAGTTGCCCGAAGTAGAGGAATAAGTTCAGAAGGCTCATTTCTAATAGGTGTTCCAGTAAGTAGTAAATTTTTCTTAGATTTAAACTTTTCGGGGTACTTACTTCTCTTAGATTCGCTCCTTCCTATACGGTGGGCTTCATCGTATATAACAAGATCTTTATTTCCTTTTGGCTCCGGCTTACTGTAAGTTGAATAGTCTACATCGGCTTTCACTTTATGTTTTTTATTTTCCCTCTCAAAATTACCTTTTAAAGAAGCTGGCCCTACTACAGAAGCTCCGCCCAGTTGTTTAGCAGCTGCAAGCCCAGTAAGAGTCTTACCACTACCTAATCCATGGTATACTAAGACTCCTCTCTCTTTTTGTAGTTTATCTAGAACTCGTCTTTGGTGAGCTTTCAGTTTTGTTTCAGTTTCTTTTTTACTCATTTTTTAATTTTTTAAAATAGCTGGAAAAAACATCTTTTTTGGCTGTGGGGTCATAGGACTTGTAAGATTTTGCAAGATCTTTATCTATATATTTGTACTCTCTTGCTGTTAGATTTTTCTTCTTTCTAAACAGTTCCAAAGCATTTTTGCTTGCCGAGAACTCTAACATGTTCGTATACCTTTGTCCTTCCATAGTGTTTCGGTATTTTGTCTGGTTTAGGGTTTTAAGACCACCTTCCAAAGGTTTTCCTATCCCTTCAACGTAATCCTTAGCATGTCCGAGTTCATGTGCCAAAGTTGCTGTGAGTTGCTTAACATTATCCGGGGCTTTCTTTCTCCTTCTAAGTATTTTGTCTTTCAAACTCCTCACTTTAGTAACATGTACAAAATGTCCTCCTATTTCTTCTAAGACCTCGTTTTTTGGGTTAAGTCTGTAATTTGTTGTGTAGGCTCCTACATCGGATATCTTTCCTGTTGCCTTTTCGATATGGCCGTCCCGTAAAATAGGTACCTTTAATTTTTTTGCTTCTTCCAAGACAGGCCTTAACATTCTTAAGGCTCTTCTAGAAGGTACTGCTAATTTCTCTATTCTTTGCATTAGTTGGGGAACATATTCATTAAAGATTTATGGAACAAGTCTCCAGGAATCTTAGGCTCTTTAGGCTGTTTAACGGCGTTCATTCCCCGTGCCTTGTTTATATATTCATTCATGACTTTTGCATCTACACCTTTAAGTTTAGGAACTTTAAAGTTTTGACCTTTATGTACTTTATCAATTACTTGCCCAATAGGTTTTAGGGCTTTTTGAGATACTGCCTTCTTCTCCCCTCAGCCGGCTTTCTTTAAAACTTCTTCATACATGTTTTTTGAGCCATCTTTTTTACCTCCTAGTAGAGAAATACCCGTAGCGGTTGCTACTGCTCCCGTACCTAATCTTGCTCTAGTTTGACTCTTTTCTAAGTTGTCAACAATGCTCTCTAGTTTCTTTTGTCTCTTCTCTTTATATTTAAAGTTGTCTAAATATTCCGGTGATATATTCTTATTTCTTCTTACCCTTCGTTGTATAGAAGGTCTCTTTACATTACGATTGTGGATAAACTGATCGATATTTACATCTCTGTGTAGTTCTTTTGCCTTATCTAGTCTTTTTCCTGTTATAAGGTCTTTTATCTTCTTAAGATTTGCTGCTTTATTCATTAACTTCTCACTTCTTAATTCTTTAAATATTGGGGCTTGATGTTTTCCTGTTGGGTGGACGTGTTGACTTTCTATCTTAGCTCATTCACCAACGTATTTGTCCGGATCTCTAAACGCGCTGCGGCGTAAGTTATCGTCAAGACCGGAACCAAAACGAATAACTGTATTAGACCCTTCAGGGATTCCAATAAATCCTCCGATAGCTTCTCCTTCATATTTAGTACCTTTCTTAGCAGGGTAAGTACCTGTAATTTTAACGTCATAATCTTCCTTCTTTTTTACTTTAATTGGTTTAGACTCATTCATCTTATAGATCACTAAGCCTTCTTCTGATAGAGGGTGTCGTCCAGACATTATCTCTTGTTTCATTATTTTCTTTTCGCTGGGAGTGTGAGCAGTGGGTGGGAGCTTTAGCTTCGGCATCTTGGTGCTAACATCTCGCAACATTTTTAATTTCTCTTTATATGGTAGGTCTTCTACTTTTTTACCTTTGTATTTTACTACATCAAATATCCTAATGTCAAGAGGCCTTTCTCTTTCTTGTATTTCTCGGGCCTTTCAGGTATTAGAGTTTAATATCCTTGCAGCCTCGTTCCCTCTTTTTCCTGGAACATAGAGCTCTCCTCGTACAATTGTTTTTCCCAGCTCTTTAGGAGATGGCGTTTTTCATAGATCGGTCTTAAAAGTGTGGTCTATTCTCTCCGGCCCCTTCTTTGAGCTTCTATATGAAAATACATCGGGTCTTTTGTTCGGTCTAAGAACGATAAGGTTGTGCGCCCCGTCTAGCTTTGGACTTCATACCTCCTCCTCTTGAGAGGTATCTGTGTCTACTTCTTCCTCCTCAAGACTTTTATAGGAATACTTATAGTCAGGTACGTCTTTATACTGTTTAGATTTTTCTGAGGGGGTATAATTATAAAATAACCAATCTTTACTACTTCCGCGTCTTAAAAGTATATAGCGCTTTGTTGTGTTTCCTTGATACCTGTTAAACTCTATTTTATTGTCTGAGGCTTTTAAAATATCAACAGGTTCCATAGACAAGCTTTTTACTTTCCCTTTTCCATACCCATCTTCAATGACTCCAGAGAATCCCATATAAGAAGCTTTATGAACCGGTTGTTGTACAGCTAATGTCTTTTCCCCGGTCCCAGGCAGTCGACGAGTGGCCCAAGAATAAGCCTCATCAGCTCCTGGTGGTGACAAACGAATATCATAATGAACGCCAGCTCTATCGGCATCATGTCTTTGTATGTTGAGAGTCCATTGAGTATTCTGGGCTCTCGGTATATTTCCGAAGTCTTTTTTATCTGGTATTCCTGGGGCAAAGTCGCTCATGTTTTGAATATAAAGGTTGTGGCCAGAATATTCAAGTATTAAATTTTGGTATAAGAATAGTAGACAGTGTTAACATTAATTAATTTTTATTATCATGAGTAACTCAAAAAAAGATTCTAGTAATACAAAACTAATTGTAGGGCTTGCAACCGTGTCAATTTTTGGTGTGGGGGTTTTAGCTTATTCTTACTTTAAATCTTCTCAGGATGACGGAGAGGAAAAGGGCTAAAATTGGTATAAGAATAGTGATAGACTTTATTAGTGAATCCTCGCTAATAAAACGTTAATAACTATCGAAAGGTTCTGGCTTCGGCCGGAACCTTTTTTATTAACCTTAACTAACAACTAGAGTAGCGTTATGAAAGAGCAAATTTTTTATATAATATCATGCTTGGTTCTTGCACAAGAAACCCTGATAAAGGGTGTATTTCCTCGATTCAACAGGGAAAGGGACAATACAATACCTCATTTGGATGTTGAAGATTGGTGGAACTCGGTGACTGATCTGTTAAGTTCCTGTAAAGAGTATTTGTCTCAGCCTGAAATCTCAGACCTGGAAGAGTACTTTTCTGATATAAAAGAATACTCAAAAGATCCCGAAGGGACTAGCCTAGAAGAGTTTGAAAACTACATACAGAATAAAAGACCCGCTTGTCTTATGTGTGCAACTCTCCTTACGCCTAATGCAGTTATGCGTGATCCTCATTGGAATGCCGCTGAAATACGAGGTGCCTTGGCTAAGAGTCTAAACCCGGACCATCATCAGTTCATAGAAGAGTTAGTAGAGTTTTCCAGAACTCCGCTACAGTTGAACATTGCGTGGAGAGGTGCTATGGAAGCCTATGGTGAGAGGTCGGAAGAAAAGTTCCCTGACATGGGGACAGAAGAGAAAGAGAATAAGTCGGAACTTGTTCCCTAAAAAATATAGTTTGCGTAAAAGATAGAGGCTTGAACACCTCTATTTTTTTTACCTTAAGATTTTAAGATCTTTTTTATGATCCTCAAAAGTTGTGCTATAACCTCCTTGGGGGTTTAGGAATTTTTCAGTTAGTAAATTATAGTTAGGTTCTACTTTTTGAGGTAAGTCACAGAAGTTTTCCATCTTTTTTAGATATTCCTCTAAGTCGTTATGGCACTCGTCTAGCTGTAATGAGAGCACTGGGAAGCCTTTTGACTCGAAGAATTGATGTAAGTCTTCTACCCGTGACCGATGATTCTTCATAAGTTGAGTGATTCTCTCTATTTTTTGATCATAGTCTTGCCCCTCGTGTTTGATAGAGGATGCAGCGTTTTCTACTGGGTCCCTATACATGGCTATAAAATGGGGGTTATGTAACTTTCTGAAAATAGATTTTATGAAATATATCGTGTTAGGTAGTTTCCACCCCCAATACTTATAATCCTCGTTTCTATCTCTTATAAGGTAATTGCCGTTTGTTTGTACTTGACGTGCTTGCCAAAGTGCTTTAAAATCTTTGCACTCATATTGGTTGCTCGGATATTGACCCATATAGACTCCTAATCCTATAAGGGTGCCAGCCACGAGACTTGTTCCGCCTCGTGGATTTCCTAGCACTATAAATGTTTTTTGTGTTTGCATTATTTAATTCGTTTAGCAGGGGTTCCTACATATACTCCAGGCTGGGTGATGTCTTTTAAAACTGTTGCACCCATACCTATTGTAACGTTGTCACATATGCTTACCTTGTCACGGATTTGTGCTCCCGTGCCGATGTTGCAATAATTGCCGATCTTAGCGTGGCCACTTATCATGACTCCTGGCGATACTGTTGTAAAATCTCCTATCGTGGCATCATGGCCTATAGAGCAGTTCTGATTTATAACTGTATGGTTTCCTATTTTAATATCAACAGTTATGCTGGTATTTTGTGCTATAAAGGTTCCTATCCCTGCTGTGCAGCCCGGTCCTAAAGGTGAGTTGTGATAGCACAGTGCTCCAAATTCTAAAGAATCACTGTGGCTTAATAGTAGTTTAGAATAAAATTCTCTTTTGTTAGGGTCTCCTATTCCAATTATAAATTTGTAACCTTCCTCTATTAACCGGGTTAAATTCTCTTTCATTTTTAGAATTTTTACTCCCATTATATCTTCTGGAGTATCTTTATTCCAATAGTCTTCATCTAGAAGAAAGAGTATCTGGTCTTCCTCTATTATGGCGGCTTGGTATGTTCTGAAGGTTGCCAAGGCTAATTCTTTTGCTAAGCCTCCGGCACCTATTATTGCTAATCTTGGTATGTTGATTGTTGCTGATTCCATTTTATTCTAAATATTTTATTATTGGTTCTATTGAGGAGAAACATTCTTTTTTATGCCCTACCTTGTAAAATAGTTTCATTGTGTCCATTATCTATTTGCTTTAGTGTAAATTTCGTATTTGCTTAAGTCCTGGTAATGGAAGCTTAAATCGCCATTATGTCCTTGGTCCATCATTAGTACATTGCCTCTGGCAGCTATTTCTGGTAACATATAAAAGTTCCAACCTACCATAGCGAATGTGTCGCTTTCGTGTGATACCTCGTGTCGACCTGAGTAACGGGCTAGTTTAAACCATTCCATTGCTTCTTGAGAATGGGTTAGAATAGCTCCGCCTTTGCCTAGCTTTAAGTGTTTACGAGGGCCGCTAAATGATAAACAAACTAAGGCATCCTGTGGAAAGCCTTTGACATCCCACAGGTCCTTAGTAAAAGAGAGGGCTGAATCCCATACTCGAGATCCCTCAATGTTGTAGGCACCTTTCAAGGGGCCGTTGCACGTGTTAAAATTTATTTTGGCTCCTGCATGTATTGCTGAGCATACGGCGCTCATATAAGTTCGTTTTGGAAATGTAAGTTCCTTGCCCTTCACTCCTTCGTACATCAGAGACAAGAATAGAGCGTTAGAGCAGTTATCTACCGCTATAGCATATGTTGCCCCGGTGTATCTTTCTAAGGCTCTCTCAAAGTCAATTACAGGGTTATATGCTGGATGTGCCATTGTTTAGGGTCTTGTTAATTTCTGCTATGTTTTCAAATATAAATTTATTGTCTGCTATGATCTTATTCCCTACTTTAAATTCTTTATTGTGTCCGTAATTATTTCTAAAGCTTGAATAAGACATCATTACGCCTGTCTCTCTCCGCCATTTAGCATAGTTCAAGGCTTCTTGTAATATGTGCTCCATTATATCTATGGTAGCCTCTGTCTTTTCAATAGCTTCTCTGTGTTTTAAAATGATTCTTTTTTCTTCTGCTGTTAGTTCCATTATTTCTTTCTTGCTACTAGTACATTATAATGTTGTAATTGCTTTGGCTTTGCATCTAAAATATTGGCCGGTAAGAACATAATCTCCCAATCATCATAGTGCTTCGCCATTAAATTATTTACTGTAGGCTTTACTTCGGGCGAATGCTTAGCATCTTCATAATCGTCAAATACAATAAAGCCTCCTTTCTTTATTAAAGGGGAATATAGCTCAAAATCTTTTATAACGCCCTTCTCGCTGTGGTCCCCATCAATAAAAAGAATATCAACCTCTCCATTTGTTTCTTCCTCTACTATTTTAAAAGTTTGGCTGCTATGTGAGTCTCCTATAATTTGTGTAGGACTATTTTCTGGTCTTGGATTATACTTGTTAAAGTTATCCCTCACCAGGTCCATAGGGATTGGTTTTCCCCGGTCCACAGTTACTACCTTTGTATTTTCTCGGTGACACATTAAAAGAGAGCTGGCTCCTTTATAAGTTCCTATTTCTAAGTAGGTTATTTGATCTTCTTTTTTATAAAACTGGTTTGCAATGTCTAGAAGGACGTGGTTATGGTGGTGAAAACTTTTACCTAATTCTCGGTTTATTCCTTTTAAAATGAGTAGGCTTTCTTTAGTCGGTGTGATTGTTCTCTCTGTCATGTGTTACGGTAATTTCTTTAATTAAGGTTCCTGTATATCCGTTCTCAAACATTAATTCTGATACTTTTGACCAGTAATGTGCATCGGCCGGCTTATTTAGGTTAGCTGTGTCCTCGAACAAAATAGGGATTTTTGAGGTATTAATGCAAGTAGAAGATTTTAGTATCTTCTGCGGTTGTGGAAAGTAGGGGAAAGTTGGTTCATTACGGGGGAGTATATTCCCATTTATATGTCTGCCCTGTGTTGCCACAAAAGCTAAAGACTCTTTTGGACCTTCATCTATTGCCCTAGCTATATGGGCCAAATGATTTTTATCCCACAAGTCATCATGGTCTAAGAATGCAACCCAGTCTAAGTCTTCCATCTCACTTATCTCCAGGAGCCCGAAATTGGACGCTGAGACGCCCCCGGTATGCCAAAGGTCTTGGCCTTCGTATTTTTCTCTTTCGGGCGCTACAGAGCGATTGTGGGAGAAAAGTTTATCTTTAGGTATGATCTTTCCTGCTTCCGCAAACCTCTCACTGTCTGTGAACTTATCTCCTATAAGGAATACGTGATAGTTGGAGTATGTTTGTGCTTTTACACTTTTTAATGTTTCCTCTAAGCTACAATCCTCGGATAAATAGGTTGGGATTAATACTGCTATTCTTTCCATGGTCTGGTATATTTTTCTTCTCCTACTCTTCCGCCCCATTTCTTTTTATAATACTCTCTGGGTGCTTGTAAGTTTTTTATGATTTGTGGGTCCTTTTTTATTGTCATAGAGTTTCTTTGCTTCTCTATTTTCATATTGTGTGTTCTAATCATAGGTCTTTGGGCTAATTTTAACCGGTATTCGTAGTCTTTATCTTCGCAATAAGCCGGATAAAACCCCTCATCAAACTCTCCTACCTCTCCAAATGTAAATGGGTATATTATAAAGGCGGCTAAGTGGGAGTGTGATGTTATAATAGTCTTCTCGTATCGGTATTTTTCAGCTATTCCTGTAACCTCTTCTGCTGTTTTTCCAAATACTACATCATCATTTAAGACTAAACAAAAATCACTGCTATGAAAAAGAAATGCGTTTTTAATTCCAAGGTTCCAGGATGCTGCTACTCCTAGGTTTTTACCTGGTTTAATGACATTTACTTTGGTGTCACCTTTTAGAAATTCTAAATCCTGGTCCCCGTTGTCTATAACTATCAAACCTTTACAACTTTCACTAGGAAGCATTTTCTCTTTTAGATCTTCATAGCTTTCTTGTAAAAGGTCTGCTCTGTTTAAAGTCGGTATAACAATTGTAAAATAATTCATAGGGCAATATACCACTTTTTTGGTATAAGAACAATGATAGAACTTTAAATCTTAACCAACAAATAAGGTGTTCGAAATGAAAAAGAAGGTAATTGTGAATAAAGATGTGCTTAGAGCTGCTCTTCTTAATTCGCTTAATATTGATTTCAATGAAGATAGATTAACTAGTCTAGTGGGAGAGAATCGCGTAAGGGAGAGCGAGAACGGGATGTGCGAGATCGTGAAGCTTATGCTTAAGGAGGCCTTTCCCCCAATACTTGAACGAAGTGAAACTAAAGAAAGTAAAGTAGAGGCATTAAATAATTTAAAAAGGGCCGGTATTCTAATGTTTGCTGAGCAGTCTCGTAAGCTAGACAAGTCTGTAATGAACAACTTAGAGTCCTTTAAAGATGACTTTACTGAGGAAGAGCGAGTTCATATTATGGAAACTGTCGGTAAAAAAGCATTTCCTGACGTAGAGTCTGGCATGTTACCCGTAGTGATTATACTATCTTCACAGATCCTTTTGGATCAAGTTTACTCTTAATCAACAAAACCAAACAAATGAAAAAACCAACCACTGATCTAGCTATGGCAATAGCACTTACTATGCTTGCAGTTATTATAACCTTGGTGGGTTCTTGTGCTATACATGCACAAGACATAGATACTACTTACGTATCTCCCGAAGAGGTTCAAGTGATAGGATGGGCAGATGATTCTGCACCTCTATCAATAACTAATTTACAATCTGGTGAGCTAAGGGCCTTTAATCGTGGACAGGACGCATCCCAAGTGCTTTCTTACACACCCTCTATTCAATATTACAGTGATAGTGGTAACCCCTTTATAGGATATAACTATTATAGATTAAGAGGTATAGATCAAACTAGAATATCTACGTCCCTTAATGGAATTCCTCTAAATGAGCCGGAAGATATGGGAGTTTACTTCGGTAACTTTCCTGATTTTTTGTCTTCAGTATCATCTGTACAAATACAGAGAGGTGCTGGGCAAAGCTTTTTTGGGTCCCCCTCCTATGCTGGTAATATTAATTTTGTAATTAACCCTGCTGGTCGGAACAAGGAGGGCTCTCTTGAGCTTTCCGGGGGTTCATGGGGCTCTCACCGATCTTCTGGATATTACTCTTGGAAACAGGGGTTTGCCAGGGGCTCCTACTTATCTACTAATGGTTACCGGGACGGTGCTTGGACCGACTCCTATTCGTTATTTACTGGGCAGCGTTTAGGTAATTGGAATATTGTGGCTTTTGGAGGAACCCAAAGCAACGGTATGGCCTACTTAGCTACTTCTGAGTCTGATCTTGACTCTAATCGGAAACTAAACTATTTAGGTGCTGATGAGGATGATACTTTTAGCCAGATTCATGTCCAAGCTATAAACCACATAAATAAAAATAAGAGCTTAGGTCTGTTCTATACCCGGTTATGGGGTAATTATGACATAGATTTTGGAGATCCTAACTTATATAACTACAGACTTTCGAGTCACTGGGTAGGGGCTCTTTATACTGGAAGGACAGAGTCTCGCGGGTTAGAATGGGGATCTAATGTGGATCTCTATTTCCGCGAGCACTCTTTATGGGCCCCTCAAGAGTTATATAATAACCTTGGAACTAAGTTACAATCAGTTATTTATCTTACAAAAGAGACTCAATTGGGTAGGGAAGTGGTTATGACTAACCGAATCTCTGCAAGAATAGTTTCTTTTATCTATACAGATGATGATTTGGATGAGACTTGGGACTGGACTTTCCTTAATCCCTCTACTGGTCTAAGTTGGAATAACCTCTGGATTGGCGCTGCTCTAACTTTTAGAGAGCCTACTCGAAGTGACCTATTCGGCGGGTTTGATGACCTCACTGGGGATAATATAGAGACCTTGGTATCTATAGATCCTGAAAGGGTTCTGGATATAGAAGGGGGTTGGAAGGGAAGAAATCTTGACGTTACTCTGTTTTGGATGGAGTTTCGGAATGAGATCGCTCCTATAGGGGAACTATCTTCTATTGGATTACCTCTTCGCAAAAACGTTGATAAAAGCTACAGAAGAGGGGTAGAAATAGAGGGGCAGTTTAATTATATAGGTGGAAACATTGCACTTATGGATGCCCAAATAGAAACCTACAGAGATGATAATACTGGTGTAACTTTTAATAATGTTACTCCTTTACTTACTCCATCTCTTACAGGTAACGTATTTTTAACCAAATGGAATAGTTACTTAGGTGCTAGATTTGTTTCTGAAAGTGAGCTAACAAATACTAATGGTAAAGACCTACCGGGACATATCTCTGTTTGGCTAAAAGCTCAAAAAACTTTAGGGGATTTTACTCTCTCAGTAAATATAGATAATTTGCTGGATAGTGAATACTTCTTAAGTGGATATCAAGTAGGTGACCAGAGACACTTCTTTGTAGGTGCTTCTAGAACCATTATGATTGGAGGTTCTTATGGGTTTCATTGAATTCATAGCCGCTTTTCATGTTTTAGTCAGTGCAATACTGGCTTGGTGTGAAAAGCCTTCCTCTTTTGTAATGAGTGGTATAGGGTCTCTACTATATGTGCTTATATTCTTTAATCTGCAGCAACCTGCTAATATGACCATAAATATTTGTTTTGTTTTGATAAGTATTTGGGGTTACACGGTATGGAAGACTGGGAGTAGGGATAGTTTAAAAATAACCAGTTTCTTTGATTCACATCCTCATGGATTGAGGAAGAAAAGAAGAAGGGACGCAGATACAGCTATTATGTGTTTATTTGCTATTTTAGGATTAGCCCTTATAAGCTACATAATGGGTGGTAATTTACCTGACTTATCTGTTGCCAGTCTTTATATGATATCTACTATTTTCTTAATTAGGAAGTATCTGGAGTCCTGGCTCCTCTTCATAGCTACAGACCTAGCTTATTTGCCTTACCTGGCTTCTCATGAGCTATGGTTTACATTTGGGCTAACTTTAATCTTAACCACAAACGCCATATACGGATTTATACAATGGAAAAAACTTATAAGCACGCAGTCGTACTAGGAAAATTCCTGCCCCCTCACAAGGGGCACTTCTGGCTATTCAAAAAGGCCCTAGAAAGGTCGGAAAAACTTACAATTCTGGTTTGTGCTCTTGATGACATTGTCGTAGAAGGCAAGGTATTCATTAAAAGGGAGCAAATACCTGGGTGGCAAAGACAGTCCTGGATAAGGGACCATTACAAAGATGACCCTCGGGTTGAGGTTGTCCTTGTTACAGAGGAAAACCCCCAAACACCTGATGATCACGGTTATTTTTGGAACATCTGGAAAGATACCATACGCAGAAACGCTGCACGAGCTGATGTAATATTTACAAGTGAGGCTTATGGCAATCAACTTTCCCAAATCCTAAATATACCTCACGAGGCTGTGGACGGTTACCGGTTTAAATACCGCGTATCCGGACGGGATATTATTTCCAATCCACTTGAAAACTGGTCCTACATTCCGGAGCACATTACGCCCTACTTTACAAAGAAGGTTGCGCTTGTGGGCCCTGAGAGTGTCGGAAAGACACAGACTTGTAAGAACCTATCTAATAGCCTTGGCATACCGTGGATACCAGAATTTGGTAGAGAGTATGTTGAGGAGTATTTAGAGGTTGATGGCCCTATAACTCCCTTAGATATCGCTATGATATCTGCTGGTCACCAAACCAAAATTTGGGAAGCCTGTAAAGGACACAAGTTTGTTCTTATGGATACTGAAGCTATTACTACTCACCTATGGTGCGAGTTTTACTGTGGTAGTGGGAGTACGCCAACTGCCGTTATAAAGCGGGCTTGGGAAGAAGAAATAGATTTATATCTTGGACTTCTACCTACAGTAGAATGGATAGATGACGGAACTAGGAAATGGAGTAACCAAGAAGATCGAGATAGATTCATGGATATGTTCATGAACTTTCTGGACAAAAAGGGCTCTACATACCGTTTAATCAACTCCTCTTCTTTTGAAGAACGGGAGGAAACTATAACCAACAAAATAGGATACTTCTTTGGAAGATATCCTGGAGGATCACAATCGCATGAATAACCTACAAAATTGGTTAACTTTTACCTACCCTATAAGTGGGGCACTATTGTTCTTAGTCATGTGGCTCTTTATTGGGCCTGTTACTAAGAGCGCTTCTACGCATAAGATAGAGATTGAGCGGGTAGACGGTGGTAAACTGTACATAGCTGGAGATGTAGTCAAAGACTCATCACAAGAGTATTCTTTTGAGTCCGCCGCAATACTGCTTCTAGCTAATACAGACCCAAAAGCAATAGAAAGTCTTTGCCCCTTCTATAGGCAGGAGCTATCTAGATACGCCCGTAACCCGGGATTTATCCTGTGGACAAATAAAGCAGAAGTAGTCCGCTGTATGCCCTTACAAAATACAATATAATACCTAATTTTGGTATAAGAATAATGAAAGGACTTATCTAGGAAAGACCTATCCCGTTCAATCCGGTGGGTTTTTCCATTGTTGGTTAAGAGACCCGGTTGCCTATCAAAGCGACCGGGTTCTTTTTTACCAGCTTAGAAGTCCCTAATAATTCTAACAAGAACCTTAAAAATATGAAGAATGAGAGGAAAACTTGTTGAGATAGCATCTGAAGATTTTGACCCCTTTGGATCTTTTAGATACGATGCTATATTAATGTCTACAGCCCCCGAAAAGATGATGGGTAACATCTTAGGAGAAGCAATAATTACTAATAAAGAAAAATTTAAATTAAGGAGGATAGCAAGGACGCAGATTATACTACCTACTCTAAAGAACTACGAAAGCTCAAATTTATGGGAACATATGGGAAAGTTTCTAAACATCCCTAAAGAAATTGCACTAAGTCTTTTCGGTTTTAGTGAACTAAACTGGCAAGCCTTAATGGAAAGTCGCCCTGATTATAATGAGTGTAAAGCTGGAGCAGTAACTACAAAAGTTATGGCCTGTAAAGGAGTTTGGGTTTCATATGGATTTTTACCTGTAGGTCCCTGCAGTGTACAAGCCAGTAGAGAAGTCCAACTTTTTAATGTAAAGCAATATTTAAATCTTACCCCTAGAGGAAAAAAAGATCTTTTATACTTAACCAACAAATTCCTAACCGACCCAAAAATATGAATGAGATAGAAATCGGACAGTGCTCTGAACTTCCCGACGGTACACTACTTTTAGAAAAATTATTTGACCATGAAGAAAGCTCCCATGGTTTACTCGGTGTTGCTGTACTGAGGAATACCGAAGAAGCAGAATATGAGGTACTTAATACCTCAGAAAAAGATAGGGCTTAGCCCTACTAAATAAACCCACAAACCAATGAAAACACTTATAATAACGGAGGAGAAATTTGTAGCATCTTACCTCTCGGTAGTTTACTCACATATTGAGCCCCATGTTATTAGTGAGGTTAAGAGTGAGATAAGCCTTGCAGACTATGACGTTGTCATTGCTCCTGCGGGTAAACTATGTCATAAAGACGTTAGCAATCTACTTACCTATGAAATACCTATAGGAATTCACGTTACCGAAAGCTATCTAGCTACATCTCGGTTACACCTAAAGGACTCAACAGGTAAGCCAGTACCTTACAATATACAACTTCATCAAGAAAGCCCTGGAGAGAAAAATAAGGGCCCAAGAGAGTTAAGCAGAATCTATAGTAACACTGACTTAACCAACGATGAAAACCCGGAACGACGTTTACTCGCCGTATCCTAGGATAAAAGAAAGCAGTGTGTCTGCTTTCTTTTAGATGGTGATTTTTTCTTTTTAGCTTAAGATTTTTGTCTTTTTGAAGCCATATTTTGGTATAAGAACAGTGAAGACTTAATCTTAACTAACAGGATAGAACCATGGGACGCAAACTAGTTAAAAATGTTCATGTGCAGATCTCAAGCGATTTGCATTTTCGGGACCAGGGTGAATCTAAAAAGTTTTTTACCGCCTTTGCTACAACAAAGGAGGGGGAAAGACTTCGTAAAGAATTTCACTTAAAAGACTACTGGCACAGTAAAGTAGTTGCCAGAGAAGCTGCAAATGCTTGGATGGATAAGCACAACTACAACCCAATGAAGGAGACTAAACACTCTTTCATTAAATTACACTCTGCTGGTGTTCATTACATACTTAAGTTCACCACAGCTCAGGGAACCGCTGAGTTGTATTATCATGCAGCCCAGCATGGATCTTTAGAAGAGGCCCGCACCGCTGCTGAGGAGGATGGTGATAAGGCCCTTGAAGATCCCCAGGCTTTTGTGCGTGAGCACGGTGTCACTAAAGCAGGTAAAAAAGTTAAAGAAGTATATACCTCATCCCACCGTAAACGATCTGGAGGTCGTATGCCTACTCATCCAAAGAGTAGATACATGATAAACTTCTGCCCTGAAACAGATACACAGTCAGCTCACTATGTAGCTAGGGTGAAAATCGAAGAGGATAGAGAGTTTCCAGAGTACTTGCCTGAAAAAACTATAACAAAGTCTTTCAGTGTATCCGCATATGACACCGAAGAAGAGTTAATACAAGCTGCTCAGGCCTGGAGAGATGAGATTCGTGTTCTTGCAAAAGATGAAAGAATCAGGAAGAAGCGCAAATTGTTTGGTAAAACTTCGAAACACGATTTAATTCGTAGAAGACGGAGAAAGCCCAATTTTCGTAAGTGCACTGAGGAGATATCTTTTAGACAAGTTCCCAGAGAAGTTATGCTTAGAGCCATCTATCTATAATCTTAACAAACACTTAACCAACTATGAAAACTTTAAACATCTATGAAAGGCTTCTGATAGAAGTTGGCCTTTCACTATCTTTTGTACAAACTATAAGAAGCCACGAAACTCGTATGCCTTGGAAATTAGTTCCCGGACTTCATCTTCAAGTGCCGCCTGGACAGATCAAAAGATCTGCCTGGGCTGCTAATACAGTGGCCAAAGCTATGTATGGAGAAGAAGAGGACGATATTGTGCTTGATGGTGATTTGGGATATACCTCAGTCACTGCACACTTTATGGAAAATTATTCTCACTTCTATACTTTTCACTGTGGTTTATCCGTGGAAAGTTTGGAGTCTTTTGTTAACTACATAGAAAAGAATAACTTAGACCCGATTGGTGAAAATCCTTTGGATTATACGGTTACTCAAAAAATGCAGTTATCCTTCTACTCTATTTTTCATAGAGCTATGTCGCAGAACAGGACGGCTCCTGACCTACCCATGGTGGCCGCTTCCAACCGAGAATTTCGTCCTACGATATGATCTGGGCGTTACTAATTCTTGCAATGATTGATGTAGTGTTTAATACCTACTTCTTTATGGCTGTAGCTTCAGTTATTGTCATATTTAACTGGAGAAAACCTTGCAAATTACAATCTAAATAGGTATATTTAAACATGAAAAAATTAATGTACGTAGCAGCCGGAGCCTTTTTATCCGGTTTAATTATTTACTCCTTAAAAAAGAAACCTAAGCCTTGTTGTTCCCACTGTAATAATCCTGATTGCATTCCAATCAGGGAGTGCAGTGGAGGCTATACTTGCGAAGACTGTGAGTGTGACCTAACAACTAGCTTATAAAGTTCGTTTTATTTCAATAAAAGGCCTGACTAGGGATAGTCGGGCCTTTTTTATTTCTACTAACCAACAAAATAAACCACCATGCCTAAAAGTAAAGCCCTTAACTTACTAAAAAATACCCTCTCAAGAAAACTGGTTTAGTATTGTTGTCAAATCGGAGAAGTATTTGGGCCAGAAATATGGTCCTCTAGTAGCCCTGGAAAGTGATCATAAACATGAAACTTCTTTTGATAGAAGACTCCTACTTTTTATAAACCCTTAATAAATAAGCCCTTAGGGGCTTATTTATCTTAACCAACAGCCCATGACAAAACAAGATTATATACAAACACAGATAGAAAAGATTCCGGACATGGTTGCCAAAGGCGTTGAACGCCTTGATGCGGTGTGTGATAGTGATTGGAGGTCTAAGATAGACTTAGAATCGCTTGACATGTTCTCACATGATAATTGTATACTGGGTCAGATTTTTGGTTCTTTTGCCTATGGTGTTAGGCAGACCTTTAAAAATGAAACCTTTTTATCGTATAAAGAGCATTCCCACCAAAATGCCCCTTGGCATTATGGATTCTCCCATTCTTGGGATACTTCTGTAGTAGATATGCCAAGGCATAGAGATGAATCAAATGAGCTCTCTGCTCCTTTCTTTGAAGCACTAACTAAAACCTGGAAACAAACTCTTAGCCAATCATGAAAAAGAATAAAACTAAAGACATGAACAAAGTTTCTTGGAAATTTGGACTGGGTCAACCTGTTATCGATAAGTTATCGGGTGCCAAAGGCCATATATTTTCCAGGGCCGATGAGGTTACTGGATGTAACTCCTATATGGTTACCTTCCCCAACCCAAATAACCCAATAGAGCCCTATGAAACCCAATTTAATGAGCCTCAGTTAAAAGAAGACTCTGAGGGCGAATGGCTGGAAGACTCTATAAAAGACTTAGATAAGTCATCTTCCGGCTTTGTTTTCGATATTGGCAACCAAGTCAAACCTAAGGTTTCTGAAGCTAAATGCTTTATAAAAGCCAGAGTACAGTCCTTGTATAATGCCAATTTCTACATAGTAGAAAAACTGAGTGAGTTTTCCTTGGATAAATCCAGGTCCACCTTCCATGCTACGGAGTTAGAACTCCTGGATGGTCCTGTTAAGGATAGGAGTGGCAAAGATGTTGATACATCAGTTCCTAAAAAAGCTGCGGGATCAAATGTTGATCTTAAAAGCCTAATGCCATGATACATTTACAAGATGTAGGAGAGTGGGTCAGAAAAGGAGCTAGCTTACTGGATAAGCATTACAGGGGATGGGAAAACCAGGTCTTGATCTATATGTTGGATCCAAGACATACCGATCGGTGTGTTCTGGGCCAATTATATGGCAGCTACTATGACGGTGTCGCTGAGCTTTGCTTAAAGGGTGATGAGACGTTTGAACATGGTTTCTCTTTTTCAAACATTAAGCTACCTACCCCTCCAGAAGGGGTTTCCGAAAGAGCAGCAAGACTACATGTTATAAGCGTCTATTTTAAAATAACCGAAACACTGAATGAGGCACTTCTTCTGTGTTGGAAAAACGAGATACGAAAGAGACTGGAGAAAAGATCTCCGGTAAAGGTTGAAGTATAAGAGGCCTACCAACCTCCGCCACTTAACCTTATTCAAAGGGGAGAGGTCTAATAAGATGAGTACCTCTCTCCCTTTTTTACTAATTCTTAACCAAAAATAGATAGAAATGAAAGAGCATATAGTGACTAATTCAGTAGGATCTGTGGCGGAAGCCGTCATAGAATTTATAACTGACTTTTCGGGAGAGGATGAGAACGAGATTACCCCACAAACTCATTTGGAAAGAGATCTTGGATTAGATTCTCTGGATAGGATAGAGTTAGAAGTAGCTATTGAGCTTAGGTTTAAGATCAGTATCCCTGTTAGTAAGTCTCCTACCCTTTGTACAGTCCAGGACTATATTGAAGAGGTAGAAGACAGATCCTAAGAATACGCCAGGCACCTTACCCGGGTCATGCTTAAACCGTTAGGTTAAAGTTTATATGGGCCCAATATAGATTGCTGAATCAGGCCCGGTGACTTAATGTCATCGGGTTTTAATTTCTAAAACTTTAAACCCTTTATTATGATACGAGGTACGCTTGAACAACTCAAAACTATGAAGGATGAGTTTATAAATGATCCTAATAAGATATTGGATTCATTTCGAGATGATAGGTTAACCCCTGTTAGGATGGAGAAAAGCTCTCAATTAGGCTGTAAAGTTAAAATAAGGAGCAGTTTCTTTGTTATGACGCCCCAAGACATAGAAAAAATGCCCTCGAAGACCAGAGGTGTTTTTGAAGACATTTTTGATGAACTCTTGCAAGAGAGTGTTTCGTAAACTTAGTACTAACCTTTAACTAACTTACCATGAAAAAACTATATACCATATTAATCCTTTGTTTGTTATCAGTTGCCCTATATGCTCAAGATGGTGGGTCAACGCTTAAACTTGAGCTTGAAAAAACCTTTCAGGTTCAAAATGATTACCAATCTACTGACCTTAAAAACATCTATAAAGAGTTTATAATCTATAAAGATGGGGATCAGGGATACGTAAAACTAGTGGGTTATATACCCTCTAGTACTGAGACCTTCAACTTTGAAGGTAAACAGCCTAAAAGTTTAATCAGGGATATCTACGGTAATGATGCTATGGCTATAATAACTAAAAGCAGTAGATCCAATAAAGTTACCGTGTTTAAAGTATTTGTAGAAAGCGACCCTGTATTAATCGATCTTGCCCAAGAGGGCGAGAACGGTAGGCTTCGCTTCACTGCTAAACAATAATTACTCACTTAACCAACAATCATGACACATCAAAAAATAAAACGATATCTGGGACTTGTGCTTATAGTAATATCTGCAATGGTCCCGATAGGGACGCTTTTGTACGTTCATGCTGTATATCAGCAGGCCCAAGATATGGTAGAATATCAAAAGACTGCAGAGGTTAGAAACTCCCGGCATATTCATGACCACTTAAGCACCTTTATAGAGGTTTTAGACGGTAAGGAGATTATCTCTGTTAATCGGGTTCGTACTGATACGATCGTAGTCTATAAGCCCGTCCAACTTTCAAAAGAGGTTGGATGGGTGACTGCCCATATAGAGAGGATCGATCGAAAAGACTTGGACCCAGGCCCAAAGCTTGATAAATTTACATCTATAAGAGTGGGATTTGAAGATAGATACACAGGTTTAACTACCTGGGCCACCTTTATAATGGACCCGTTTGCCATGCGCAAATATAAAAAATCTTTATATAGGGACCAAAAATTTTGAAAAAAAATATATAGAAACGCCTTTTTGGATAAATTTTCCCTAAGACCCTATATACAAAATTAACTAAAA
>Ga0306906_1000317_pt1 | contig 20064 bp, 22 predicted proteins | sample AntRauTorcE11897_FD_190405 | JGI IMG/M metagenome (GOLD analysis project Ga0306906, IMG submission 190405) | Saline lake microbial communities from Rauer Islands, Antarctica - Metagenome Torckler E11 #897 (v2) (version 2) | ecosystem: Environmental > Aquatic > Non-marine Saline and Alkaline >...
CTCACGGATTCTCTCGACCTAGATGTAGTGGGCGCTATCCCGTGTGTACCGGCATATCTGGCAGGGGAGCCCGAGTGTATGTATCGACAAGAGACCGTACCAGCTCCGGTAGAGATAGTGGATCTGATCATCGACGTAAATGCCAGCTATGACGTCGACGCCGCTGATATGATGCGCCGGGGTGTAGCAGTGTGGCTTATCATTAGACGGATCGAGGCGCGAGGCAAAAGAGTCAGGGCTATCGCTAGCCTGAATGTAGAGGTGCCAAAATACCGCTCGCAAATAAATATCACGCTTAAAAAAGAGGGTCGGCAGATAGACGCGTCTAGGCTAGTCTATGCGGTCGCACACCCGGCCTTTTTCCGGCGGCAGCTTTTTTGCGCTTTCGAGCGCGACTCGCGCTTCGATTATCTCCGGGCAATCGGTGAATCGTATGGATATGGCGGCGTAGTGGACGTAGCACGGGAGCGTCCATCGCAGATAATCCTACCGGGAGTGAATTCCGGTGCGGACCGGACCGTGGCCGCATGGGTAGAGGCATTTGAGGGAGCGGTAGCGGGATAAGGTCTTGACAGCACAAAAAAATGTATGTACGCTCATTGAGTAGCATCTAACAAACAACAACAGGAGAAACATCATGACGAACCGAAAAGCAATCGACGCAATCGCCGCCCACTCAGCTCACGACCTCGCCCGAGCACTCGCTGAGGCGGGAGTCACCGCGACGCGAGCTGGAAGAGCGGGCTCGGACGACGAATCGTGCGAGGTCGCCGGATATGGCGCCATCTTCTACCACGACCTAGAGAAAGACCCGGGATGGGTCGTGCGGGACCACTACAAGGACGACTGTGACTACCCGGTCGAGCCGCATGAGCTGGCCAGCGACCTGCAGGAGGTCATTGAGATGACGAAGCAAATTTCGTGATATCTAGGATATTCCTAAGAGCTCTTAAGACTTTATCTTAAGGGCTCTAAGGGGTAGCTTAGGTGCTAGCCCACACTAACTAACTAACACAGGAGAAAAACATGAAAATCGAATGGACCGACACCGAAAGCGATGCAATCACGGCGTGCTACGAAGCAGTGAAAAAAGAGCTGGGCGCCCGGGATCCGGAGTACGTGAGAGCGCTAGACGAGTCTACGCATGAGACTGAGAGCAACGGGTCCGGCTATATCACTGCACGCTACAAGACCCTCGAATCTTTCTTTAACGGGTATGATAATCCCTCCCAGCCCGCGCACTATATCGGGCCGCATTGGCCAGCCCGAGCGATAGTAAGTCTAATCGGGATCTACTGCCGGAGGGAGTATCGCACAAAGCTGGTCGTAGACCACTGGACTAGCGACCTGTGGGCAGCGGCAAGGAAATCCCATAGGACCGCCCTAGACCGTGCCCTCACCGAAGCTTTTTCGGCAGGTGGCGCCAGTGATTGAGTTTGTCGTCCTGACGTTCGGAAATTTGGTCGACGTCGCAGTCCTCTTATTTTTCTGCCGGATGGTCCTCGGGCTTATTATATGCCTAGACTAACCCTACCCTACCGCAAGGTAGGGTTTATTTTTGTTGGTGGGTTGACACTACGTATTTCTTTGTGTATTGTCTGAGGGCAGGAGTTAACTAACACACGCAAACAGGACGGAATGATGAAAGACGACATGACGAAAGAAGAGACCATCACCCTCGTGGCTCGCCATATGACTGCAGACTCCGACCCTCTCTACCTCCCGGAGGTGGAGAGGATCGCTATCGCCACCGCGCTACAGGACGTGGGCTGGGATACAGTGGCCCAGCTCATGCGGGCAGCGAGAGATCGCGGGCTGGTCTACTAACACCAACCCAACCCTACCCCCGAGGGTAGGGTATTTTTTTGGGGGCTCTTCCCAAAGAGTTGGTTGGTTGACCAACCCGCTAATCTCCTTCACAGTCAAAGCTCCCTGTCAAGCGAAAAGATACTTTATTTTGGTGCTTGACACGAGGCTAAGTTAGTGCCTCCTTACTTAGCGCCTGACCCTGTAAAATTCCGTTATTTGTGTAATTCCCGCAAACCTAGCAATAGTGCGCTGGCGTATAGGATACCCCTAGGAGCCCGTCAAAGCCACGCTACGGGCTTCAAAGCGGGTACCCTAGGCTTGGGTACCTAATAAGAGCGAGGCCCTTAGGAGGGCTTTAAGTAAGTAAGCGAGTACTCACTTACTTGGAGGTTAGTGAGTACTTACTTACTTGGAGGTTAGTGAGTACTCACTTACTTGGAGGTTAGTGAGTACTCACTTACTTGAGGGAAATTACACATATAACGGAATTTTACACATATAACGGAATTTTGAGGAAAAATTACACAAATAGCGGAATTTTACAAAAATAGCGGAATTTTGGGGGGCTATGATTAACTGCGGCCTCCTACAATAATTTTTTGGGGTGCGCGCTCATCGGCTTGGGATGCGTGAAATTTGGGGTGCGCTCATCGGCCCGGGATGTGTGAAATTTGGGGTGTGTGCTCATCGGCCTGGGATGTGTGAAAGAGGAGAGCAGGGGTTGTTGCAATCGTGTAAGAAGGTTCTGCAATGATTTCAACAACTTAGCGCTTAAAAACGCAGAAAGTGTAAGAATTGTGTGGGAATTGTGTAGGAGCTTTCTGCAATGATTTCAACAACTTAGGTCAATTTATGTAAGATACGGCGATCTGCCCTATAGCTATATAGAGAATATAGGGTATATTAAAATAGCTACAACCGGTACATTCTGCTGTTTTCAAATCTCTAAGAGAGATATTAGAGTTCTAAGAAACATACATACTACACTCTTTTCCCTTCTTCCCCACTGCCACTGCGGGTGAGCGGCGGTGCAGGAAGATCTTTTTACCCTACATACTCCCTACACACATATTGCTAACCCCTTGAAATACAACAACTCTATTTTTTTGCAATGGTGTAAGAACTTTCTCAAAAAACTACTTAATTGTACCTCTAAAATTGAAATCGAATATTAAAATCGATTTTCAATATCGATTTTCAATATTAATTTTTGTTTTTGGTGTTTTTTCTGTGTTTTTAGGCAAAAAAGAAGCCCCGGAAATAAATCCGAGACCTCAAATACTATTATTTATTTTTTCAAAAACCTCTTTTTTTCTTCAAACGCACATTATAATAGACCCCATCGCTTTTTCGTTTTTTCTCTGCCTGTGTTTCCGTCATTAAGATACCGAAGTTCCGAATGCTCGATTTGATCTCCCAACTCCGGTAGTTGTTGTTGTGACACCACCGGATGTATTGGGTATGGAGATCCGTAGATTTCTCCCAGTCATTGGCCCCGCTCACAAACTCCATCATGTCCTGATACCAGTGGTGGAAGCTATTCGAACCCGACTTCCAATCTGAGATAGCGTGTCGATGGTTCTCGGGGAGCAGGAGCCCACCATTCTCTTGCAGCATCTTCCACCCCTTCCATGCCCACGCGTACAACCACGACTCTTCACGGCCCTTACGGATTAACTCCTTCTTGAACTCAGGATCTCGGTCTTCCTCGGGTACAACCGAAGAGAATCCAATGAGAAGCCACCTGCGGAAGAACCCTTCAGTTGCGTCTATGGTGTTTGGCAGGCTATTCGTAGCAAAGACGTGTGCCGCTTGGGGTTTGAGGCTGAAGGACTCCTTACCGGGCTGACGCGCTCTCATAGCTGTACCCTCTACCGCACGCTTGAACTTCGATGTTTCCTCGAAGCCGCTCACGTCGATATCGGTAACCAGATTCAATTTCTTTCCCGCCATGTCTGCAATCACGTAGTCGTCTTTGTCCATGTCCTGCGGAGCAATATGTACCCGGAATTCCTCAGGTACTAACTCTTTCATGGTCTCCAAAAACGTCGACTTACCTGATCCACCGGGACCATGCAGAAGCAACGCTCTTTCGTGTTCGGTTGAAGCGCCCATGAATAAGGCACCACTAAATACTTGAAGCGCCCGGATCTCTTCGGCGGAATCCAGACTCTTTTCCAAAAACGAATCCCACTCCGCATAGTGAGCATCTTCATCAAACTCGCAATCCACCCAATGTCTGCAAAGGTTATTGGGGGAGTGCTCGATCAGACCATCTGCAGAAAGAAAACCATTTTGGAATCCCACTCCGACAGGCCACGAATCCACGTTGGATCCCCAGTCTTCGGCAGTAACCAACATCTGACGATAGATGGACTTCATGGTGTGGTTCGAGATACGGACTCGTTTCGGTTTGGTCTGGTTCCCCTGTGTATCGATAATCACACGGGTGTATTCACCGTCATAATCCCCGATACGAGCATAGATCCACGTGTCTTTGAGCGGGACGTAGGTACCTCGGGGCGGGTCGTATTGCCACAGCATCCCATCTACGAGGATAATAGGGGTTTCGTCCTCGTGTCCGTACAGTCTTTCCATTAAGTGTTCGGCAATCTCCTGATCGGAGGTAGTTTCGAGCTCGACAACCTCGTCTAAAGTTAGCAGGGAGGGTGTCCATTCTTCAAACTTTCTAAACATCTCCCGTTTCTTGGTGGTCCAGTCTTCTCGTTTCCCTACTCTCCCTGTGTAGCCGTTGTCTCTTAAGATGTAGACGAACGTCCCAAACCCTAGATCACTACCTCCCTCGAAGGAATCCCACGTGGCGTCGAATTGCTGCTCATCCCACTTAAGACCCATCCAGGCCCAGTTCTTTACGGCGTCGTAGGCCTCTTCCCCGTAGCAGGTCTGGAAGCTAGCGAGCACTTTGTACCACTGCTCATACCCGATATCAGGATCGAGCTCCCCCAGCAGCTCTGCCGCTCGTTCCAAGGGAGGAAGTACGTCGTTTATGTCTCGCCATTCCCCCTCTTCATAGTTAATACGCGCAGGAGGTAACCCGTCCAGACTGTTTCTCTTGCGCCGACCAGATACAAACTCTTCCCATCCGGGAGCTGGATCCATATCAGGAATCTCAGAAAGAAACTCATATCCTATTTCGTGACCCAGGCCTTTGTTGAAGTAAGGGAGCCACAAGAAATTGCCACATTTCTTAGCAATGTTCTGTTTGGGGAATATCTCGATACCTTGGACGGGCTTGGCTTCGCTCGCATCCCACAACCCGGCAGCGTGGACAACACCTGTCAGGTATTTACGGACACTTGCAGCGTCCTGTTTCTCCTCGAATACAAACCAGAAGTGGAAGCCGGTCCCGGACTTGGAGCGCACGGTAATGTACGACTCAGAGGGTACCACCTTGGTAATATCTTCCCATGCTTGGTCGATGTCTCCTTGGTACGCCTCTTTATGGGACTCCCCATCGAGATCGAGCCCGCCGTAGATCGTGAAGCCTTCGGTATCGGGACTGTAAGCGCCCGCTCGCTTGACTCCGGTAAGATGCCTGCCTCGTACAAGGGCTTGGTCTGACATGGGGGCGGGGACAGGATGTTTGTTTGCGCTGGGCCTTGCGTAAGTGTCTGGATTATTAGAGAAAAGTTTAGACAGTAGGTCGTCAGTTTTCATTAGAAACCTTTGCGAAAGTTCATTGATATGCTCTGGGAATATATCACTTGACGAGTGCTTGTGGCAAGTGGTATTCTGTGAACTCACTAGAGAGACTAGGATGGTCCTAGTCTATTAGTAACACACATAAAGCGAGGTTTCTTCACAGAACCTTCTTTCAAGGGTAGGGTACTACATGACACGAACCTTGTGATTGTTCAGTTTCCGGTTGCTCGGAAACACACTGCCCCGGCCCGAAACTGGGGTGGTATTGCGGGATGGAAAAACGGTACTTCGCCTGTCTCATACGCAGGAGATCCGAGTTCGACTCTCGGTCCCGCAACTATTCACTAACGGAGGACGACATGGAAGGAAGCGAATTTTTCAAGACAGGCGACAGAGTTAAGGTATACTGCGCGAAAGACGGAGAGGTTTACAAAGTAGGCACCCTGGCCGCAGATTACGGACCGTATGTGGATGTGACGGTAGCGGGCAAGAGACTCCGCGACATACCTTATCAGGATGTCCGGCCCTACGAGGAGCCGCAGGCCATCCAAGAAGAAGACCGCAAGGCGCACAACTTCGCCCAGCAAGAGCCTATCTATAAGGTCGTAGGCTTCGGGCAGGATGAGAAAGGCCACCTGTTCGACTATGTTGTGGGGTTCTACAAACGAGAAGCCGATGCCATCGAAGCGGCGGCCAAGCAACCAGACGCAAAAGTTAAGCTCGATTGCTACCTTACGAATATTACTTGCGGATGATAGCAAACGGGGCCACTACCAAGCGAAGGACGGAAAACATGATGACATTCATCGAAAAAGCCATAACAAAAGGGGAGGAGGTCCACACGGCCAACTGCCCCCATGACGGGCCCACGGTCCGTGACGAGCGCGGACGCCCGAAGAAAATCAAATGCCAAGGGCAGGTTAACATCCCCGTCTACAAACTAATTAGAGACCCCACGCAGACGCTCAGCATCGAGCTGCTCTGCCCTCACTGCTACAGGTACTTCTACGTGAAAGGAGCTCGCCCCTCCAAAAAGAAGAAGAAGGGGCGCAAATGAGTGCATCCGATACCAGAAAATGGGCAGGACTTAGTGTGCTCGCAGAATGCCGCAAGCCAATGGAGCGCCGAGATCCTTGGAATGATTGGGACCGGGCCAGCGCCAGCCAGCTCAAAACATACAAGGAATGCCCTCGCAAATGGTTTATCTCCAAGATCCTCGGAGTTAGGACACCAGGCACCGAAGCAACCCGCGTCGGAACTCGCGTCCACGAAGCGATCGAGGACTTTATTAACTACGGTAAAGCTCTCCGAGATCCTGTGGCGCTCCCTGCCAAGGACTGGCTCTGGCCAATCTTCCTGCGAAACAAACGAACCGATGATATCGAGGTTGAAAAAGAATTTGAAATCACGTTCGACGGTTTCAATCTGTCAGGTAAGATTGACATTGCGATTTTTACCGATGCCACCATTGTAGACCATAAAACTACGAGCGCGTGGAAATGGGCCATGAACGAGGAACAATTGGCCGAAGATATTCAGGTCCACACATATGCATATGTGTTCTTCCAACAAAAACCGGAGGCAAATCACGTAAAAATTGTCTACAACTATATGAAAAAGAAAAAAGGAAAAGCCCAACGATTAGTGACCATTACGCTATCTCGTGAGGCCAACGAAAATTTTATGCGGGCATACATACTTCCCTTGTTGCAGGGGATGGAAAAAGATGCTACAAAGGTTTTGCCACTCGACGTGTCACCTAATGAGTATTCTGCCTGCGGAAACTACGGCGGATGCCCTTTCAGGGATTTTTGCCACGCTCGAAAAGGCGTAACTGATCGACACGAAACCCGGACAGATTATGTCCAAGCAAGGAGAAAAAAGAATGACGAAACGACGACGGAAATCAATCACTGCAAAAGTCGAATCCGGTGGAGAGAACTGGAAGAAAGAGGTAGCGGAGGAGCTAGGTCTCGGAACCGAGCATCTAAAGCGGCTCGCGGATTCGGGAGTAGTTAGCGCAGACGGCATCGAGTATTTGAGTGTTGCTAAGTACCTGTTCAATCAGGCAGAGGCAGCACTGGCCGAAGATGACGCTGAGACTGCTACCGAGCTCGACGCCAAGATTGGCGATGTCTGGGACAACCTGACAGAAGACGAGCAGGAGGAATTCAACGCCTTTGCGGATGGAGAAGACGATCTCAATGATCTGGACGAGCCCGACTGCCTGCCTCTCTCCGAGGCTATGGATCTGTTCGAAGATGGGATGGATGTCAATCTCTCCGATCTTAAGCACGAAGATAAAAAGGCGTTCATCGAGTGGCGCAAAGAAGTTCACCCTGAGGCAGAGGCCGATGGGCTTAATCCCCCAGATGCCCGTGAAAACCACGCAGGGGGCGCAGATGTCCATGTGAACAGTGACGGGGAGGAAGTGACCGAGCTCGAAGCGGCGGGACTCTCCGACAAACTCTGCGAAGAGTTAGGCCGGTTGTTTCAGGTCTACACCTTCGAGGATGCCAGCTACCTGACTACATCTCAGGTCAAAGGCATCAAAGGCATCGGCAAGAAGAAGCTCGAAGCGCTCGACGAAGAGCTTGAAAAGCGCGACCTTTCGTTTGCCGAAGAAGCTACCATTAACAAAGTGACCGAGCTAAGCAGTGACGAGAAGCGTGCTCGGGAGGAAAACGGAATCGCTAAGATCCAGAAAGGTCTTGCAGCGCCTTCCAAGAAAGCGAAGTCAGCCCGGACGAAGCCGTCCCTGTACGTGGACTGCAAACCCACATTCCGAAGCGTGACAAAAATGTCGTCCATCATTCGGGATGTTAATAAAGCGGTCTCCGACCTTAACGGAGTCCAGGATTTCCGCCAGATCGAATATGGGGCGGGCCGGGACGAAGTAGTTGCCACAATCGTAGGTATGGTGGAGGACGGGGAGCTGGACGGCCAGTCCATCTACCTCAATTCACGTCTGCCAGTACAGACCCACCTACTGGAAGCCATCACCCCACTGTGCGGGGATACCTACATTGCCTCGAACGAATAAAAAAGATATTGACAGGAACCCCACAGTACAATACTATGTACTCACACTGCTCGAAAGAGCTTCAAACAACAGGGAGAAAAAAAGATGACGACTTTTCACGAACTTTTAGGACTTCGGCCGGGCGACTCAGCAAAGTTGGATAATTATGTCAGTGAGCGCGAAGTATTCAAAAGCAAAATGGCTGATTTGATCCGAAACGATGAGCAGATCAGCATCGAAGCGTACTACTCGATGTACTATATGAGCTTCTCGACGGGCCATGTGATGTCTATCGTCTCTTCTGCAGATATAGAGTCCGAATGCATCAGAGGCGCGATGGGCATCTCCCGCGCCAGCTTTGTGGAGCGCCACGACTTGCCTCAGGACGAAGTACACCGTGCTAAGCCTTACGGGGCGTGGTTGGAAGAAGTAGTAGGCTTTAGAGACGCTGCAGGCGACGAGATGCCGAAATTCTACTCGGAGCTGTTCGATTTCATTATTGACCGACACGAGGCCTGATAGGCCTAACCTTATTCACGAAGGACGACATGAACGATCCAGACACATCCTATGCCTACTTCGCCCAGAAAGACTTCTACATTAGTAAGGCCCAGTTCCCTCGGCTCTATTCCGAGGAGTCGGACGAGTCGTGTTTCTTGGACGACGACTACGATCAGATCGAATATTCGGGTTTGTTTTTTCGAGTTCCGAAATCACTGATCGACCCCGTGGCCAGCACCGACGCGTTAACCATACCACATACCCGGTGTTCCAAGCGAGTGTGGACGCCGCTCGATTCAGGAGCCTTGCGATTCTGCGTACAGAGGAAGAACTTCGAAACATACATCAAAGAAAGGATCGCTTTGAAGGACTACATTTACCTGGACCGAGGTACGTACAGGGTCGAAGTACCACCCGGGCCGATCGTCAATATCTACGGCCCCGGCTTCGGTTATATTTCGCTCCCCAAGGAGATAGTCGATGTGTCGGACGACTACATCCGCGTCGAAGGGGCGAAGCTTACCCTTGTAGGCCCACAACACCCTTTTTATAAGGCGCTTGACTCAATCGGCAAGAACCCGGTAAAATCAGACGTACAAACAAAAACGGGCGAGAGCCCACGACGACCACAAACGGATAAGACTATGAAAGACCAGACAGTTGCAACTCTCAAACACTCGGCAGCACTCGTGGCAGCCGACGAAACCATGAACGCACTCCTCGACGCAGCTCGCGACAAGTTGGTGGAGTCTGACGACCCGACCCGGCAGATGATCGCGCTGTACCTCGACAACCCCATGGCCAGAGAGGGGCTCAAGTTCGTACTGGCTCTAGGGCTGCTCAAAGGCTCCGAGACCGACGTGATGCCGAAGTCCAACATTATGCACGCTGTGGGGAGCCTTCAGTTGGAGTCGAGCAGTCAGATGGCCTTCCGCGAGATCCTGGCGCCTCTTCGGAAAGAACTCGTGCCGATGCTGGCCAACTTCGAGTCCAAGGTCGATGAGGATATCATCCTGTCGCTCAGTGAAAAACGAGGCCAGAACGTTGGCGACATTGTGGCCGAGAAGGACGTCCAGGTGGCCCACGGAAGCACTAACTAACCTTATTCACGCTAACTAACCTTATTCACGAAGGACGACAAAGTGAGTTACGACAAAAAAGAACTGAAAACGTATTTTGACATTACCCAAGGCGATGCACAGGACCAGCTCGACGAGATGGCCCAGTCAAACATCCACGTAGATTTTGAGGGCGCAGTAACTCTTATGATCTCGACGGCCATGACCATCGGCAGGATGCAGGGGCTGTCTACAGCAATTGCGAGTGACGCAACATTCAAAACCACGGTCCGCATGATGTCTGACTACCTCGAAGCCGTGGCCGAAATAGCTGCAAACAAGCCCGAGGTTCTGGAAGAGACAAAAAGCGTGATCGACCCCATGCAGGTTATGCTCCAGAAGATGTTCGAGAATACCCCTGAAGGCGAAATTAACTAATGCATTCGTCTTTTGAGCGCATTATCAATCTTCCGTGGAAAGATCGAATCGACACGGACGAGCTGATCCAAGTCATGACTCGCGAGCTAAAGACGCCTCGCGGGTCTATGACGTTATTCCCTATTCAGGCCGAAGCGTTATACGAGGCCGCCCGCATGGGTGGTCTACTCGGTCTCATTCCTGTGGGGCAGGGCAAGACCCTCACTGCAGCTCTCTTACCTACAGTCCTAGAAGCGGAACGCCCTGTGATCATGACGCGCTCGGCACTAACCAGTCAGATGCAGCGGGACATTGGAGAGCTTAAGTACCACTGGGAAATTAAGCGCGGCATCCGAGTAGTAGGCTACGCCAAACTTTCCAGCCAGACCAACCGAGACATACTTAACATACTTAAGCCCGACCTGATCGTGCTGGACGAATCCCACCGGATCCTGAAAAACGATAGCGCCCGGACTAGGCGGCTGGTCCGTTATCTGGATGAAAACCCAGATGTAGAAGTTTGTGCGATGACAGGCACCATGTTTTCGGAAGAAGTTGAGGACATGCGCGGCGTCTGCTACTATGCGCTGGGCGTAGATGACGCTCCCCTGCCGCTGGAATCAGAGCAGGCCATGAAGGCTATTAACTCGGTAGTGAACCCTAATAAGAAGGAGGCACCTAGCCAGATGGATTGGGCGTGGTGCGCACCCTTTGCGGATCTCTACGAGGCAGGGTCTTCCCGGAAAGTCCTCGACGATCTGGACAACGTGAAAGAAAGCGTATGGGGCACACAGATCCAAGGGCTCGAAGAAGAGCTAACTACCCGCATCCGGCGAGGGTTCGCACTCAGGCTACGAGGGACTCCCGGCGTCGTAGCTTCTCAGCATCACACACTAAAGGCCAGTCTCTGGCTCGACGAGATCGAGTATGAGATGCCCACCGAGCTGCAGGAGCTGTACGACTACACAGAGAGCGCGTGGATCGATCCCGATGGTAACGAGATCGAGTACGTAATCCATTTGGACAAAACGCTGGGTCAGTTAAGCTCTGGGTTTTACTACAGGTTTGTTTGGCCCGACGATATCCCAGATACTAAATGGCTTAACGCCCGCAACGACTGGAACAGGTTTGTGCGGGAGGAACTGGACCAGGTTCCCGAAGAAGGTTACGACTCGCCCGGACTAATTTTTAATTGGTGGGAAGAGCATGAACCTTCGATGGAGCTCTTTGCAGATTGGGCCGAAGAAAAACAAAAAACATGGTTGCATCCCGATGGCAAACGACGTAGGATGCCTCCGAGGGAAACAGTATGGGTAAGTACTTGGAGAATAGACGAGGCCCTAAAGTGGGCCGAAGCCCAGGACGAACCCGTTATTTTGTGGTACAAGCACCGCGCTATGGAAAGAGCATTCCGCCAGCGAGGTATCGAGGTATATGGCCGAGATCGCTTGCCCCCAAAATCCCCAGAACACAAAATCTCTGCTATGAGCATAAAAGCTCACGGTGAAGGAAGGAACTTGCAGGCGTGGCGAAGATGCCTTATAGTAGACTTACCTGCGAAGAAAGCATGGGAACAGCTTATGGGTCGTTTACATAGGTCTGGACAAGCCGCAGAAGATGTGATATACCATGTGATGTTGGCGACTGAGTACGATCGGTCAAAACTAGAAGTGGCCCGAGCATTGGCAAAGGCCAATCAAGACGCCTCAGGCACGGCAAAGAAATTATGCCATGCTCTCGAAGGCACACCTGACGACTAAAAGGAGTCGAAATGTCGAACCGAAGAAAAGCAACTGGACGACGAGAGCCACAAGTACGCCGCAAAGGCGCACAAACTAAAGCTCCCCTTAGCAATAACGGTCGTAGGGGCGGGGGCAGAACGTCTGCCTCGGGCTTCTCAGGATCGGAGGATACCACCGCGAACACAAAACAAATACCTACCATCAATGAGCCCGGCATCCGAGGGCTCGTGATGCTCAAACAATCTTTCCTCTTTGCAGGAGAGACTGACGATTTCGGCGCTCTCGATTTCGAGATTCTGGAATCCAACAGCCCCTTGCATCCTCCGGGCTGTGTCCGTAGGGATCTGTTTAGCCTCAATCTCGCCTTTGGGAAGGCGAAGGCTCTGGCCAAGGGCATTTACAACGCCTTTAATAACACGTTCATCGATGACTTCCCTCCTGCGGAGCATGATCCGGCCCTGAATGAATTATTCATTGGTCTGGAAGCGCAGGCAGAGGGAGTACCTACGGACAAGAACGCAGGCCTTCTGGCCCAGTTCTCGACCCGTACTCACACTACCAAGACCGGGCAGGACATCACGGTCTATGACTGGCGTCCGGTGAGTGAGGCAACGTACCAGCAACATGCTGATGCGGTGGCCGAGCACAGGGATCCCCAAGATGTGATGGCTTTGGTCTTCGGTGTCTATGATGAGGTAGTTGACGAACCTGAGGTCTATGAGGCGGAGTCCGGTACCGAATACGACGACGAAGAAGAAGACGCAGCCACCGGCTGGTAAGAGTTTGGGAAGCGCTGGATCTCCTGTTTCTAGCGCGTCGTCACTGGTTTGCCCTCGTACCAGTTCCCATGAAACGAGGGCTTTTTAACTTCTGACGAACGGGGTTAGCATGAAATATCCTTCCCACCCTAATATCGGTATCGAAGAGCCTGATTGGGTTAGTAAACCCGAGGGTATGCGATACGAAAGACACCTGGCGTTTGACTTCGAGACGTTCCTGTCCCGAGATGGCCTGCAGATTCCACGGTTTGTGGTCTGCGGGTTTTTTGAGACTGCAGACGACCGAGCACACGAACGCAGCTGGATCACGAAAGATGGTGACGAGATCCGGGATACTCTGCTAGATGCCCTTCTCGATCCTCACTGCCACCTGATCAATCACAACATCGTGTACGACTTAGCCGTAGCCTGCGAGCACTGGCCCGAGTTAATCGAGCCTACGTTCCACGCGTTTAATGAGGGACGTATCCACTGCACCATGATCCGGCAGATGATGATCTATCTGGCGGAGGGCCGCTTTAAGTACGACTACAAATATGGAAACCGACGCCCGACCTTTGGCCTCTGGGAGCCCGCACTAGAGTATCTAGGGCTGGACCTTAAGGACGAGAAAGACAATCCCGACGCATGGCGTATGCGCTACCATCAGCTAATCGACATTCCTATTGAGGAATGGGACGAGGATGCAGTTAGCTATGCAAAATCAGACCCGGTAATCGCCTATGATATTTTCTGGGCGCAGTGTCAGGACAATACTTTCGCGAGTTTCTGGGAAGGTAGTCAGATTAGCTCGGATAACGGATGGGTGGTTGATGCCGTCCCTAGGACTCGTAAACACTTTGCCCTGCAGCTAACGAGCGCTCGGGGTATCAGGACTGAGAAAGAAAGTGTAGATTCACTGCGGGAGTATCTGGAAGGGGTTATGAAAGATCATTCTCTTTTCTTGCAGAGTGAGGGGATCATCCGAGAGAACAAGCGCAATAAGACGGGCTGGTCCAAGACCATGATCGAGATTAAGAAGCGCGTGTACCATGCTCTAGGGGGGCAGGTAGACTTAACGGGCAAAGGGAAAGAGCTTCTAGACGAAGGCCTGACGCTACCTGAGAACCCCGACGCCCCGAAAGAAGGGGATCTGGATGTCTACAAATACACATCCACTGCCAGTGATGTCCTCGCACTGGCTCCCTGCCGCAAGGATCCTGTACTTAGCAGGTTAGTGGACTGGCAGGTTGCCAACGACGAGCTCACAAAATTCTTGCCGACTGTGGAGCTCGGAACAAAATACCCGGTTTGCACTAACTTCTGGCCGCTCGTGATCACTGGCCGCAACAGCTCCCGGAATCCCAACATGCAGAACATGCCTCGACGCCCAGGCGTCCGGGAGTGCTTTGTACCACGGGATGGGTTTATGTTCGTGGCGATTGACTATGACTCACTTGAGGTACGCACGTGGGCCCAAGCCTGTCTGGATATCGTGGGCTACTCCACCGCTGCAGAAAACTATCAGGAGGATCCGAACTGGGATCCCCATAGTTACTTTGGGGCTGTGCTGGCCGAAACCACCTACGAAGAATTCCTGGCGATCAAGGGAGATAAGTCCCACGCCCGGTACAAAGAAATTAAGAAACTCCGCCAGCTCACTAAAGTCCCAAACTTCGGGCTGCCCGGAGGCATGGGAGCGGCTACGCTGATTGAGTATGGATGGAGTTTGTACCGCGTCGAGATATCGGAAGAGATGGCCGAGCGACTGGCCCAGATGTGGAAAGAACTGTACCCCGAGCATAAACCCTACTTTGATTACGTAACCAAAATTATCAGTGGGGACAAGATCGTCCGTCAGTTAGGCTCTGGGCGCTTACGGGGCGACGTGGGCTACTGCGACGGAGCAAACACTTTGTTCCAAGGACTCGCCGCAGACGGCTCGCTATTGAGCCTGTACCGAGTAGCAGAGAAATGCTACGCCCGCCCTAACAACGTGCTGTTTGGCTCTCGCCCTGTGGCCTACATCCACGACGAGATCATTCTAGAAGTTCCTGAGGACAGGCTGCATGAAGCCGCCTTCGAGGCTACGGACACCATGATTGAATCCGTACAACGCTACACGCCGGACATCCCCATCTGCGCTGAGCCCGCCGCTATGCGAAGATGGTACAAGGACGCAGAACCAACTTACGGCGACAACGGATTACTAATCCCGTGGGAGAAAGACCATGACGAAGAATGAACTACAGGAGCTTCACGAACTACTGGAAGATGTACGGGAGTTTGTAGGTGACCAATATCTCCGGTCGGGGGTAGGGGATTCGTTGCAACGAATCGACCGGCAGCTTCTCAAAATCGAGAAGATGATCGAGGACTGCACCCATCCCCAATGCACTCGCTGTTGGGGGAAAGGTAGTGTAGCTCAGGGACTAAATCACTGGGCTGATTGTACTCGTTGCTACGGGACAGGAAAAGCCCCGGAGTATGTAGACACCGCTCCAAGAATTATCGATGAGGGACCTTCCCTTGTGACCCGAGTGATAGAGGGAGAGGAATGACTAACTTTGTGGCCGTCGATCCTAGCATCGCTAAGACAGGTTGGGCGGTCGTGAAAGACTCCGAGATCGTGGACGTAGGAGCAATCGAAACGGACTTGTCTCAGACGGACTCGCAGCGGGTAGCCTCCATTGCCTCTGGGCTTCGCGAGGTATTCGAGCCCGGCATGGGCCTCGTGATTGAAAACCAGAGGTGGCGAGGCAAAAAAGAGAAGAACCCACCCGCGCTCTTGAAGCTGGTCCGAGCTCTCGGAGCGGCGGAAGGCGCCTGCGAATGGGCCTGGATCCATGCGCACCTACCCCAGCACTGGAAAGGCCAACAGGACAAAGACGAGCATCATAAATATAAGGTCTTGCCAAAACTCGATGAGAACATTATAATGTCTGTACGATCACTACCCAAGAGGGTCCAAGGCGACGCCCTTGATGCCTGCGGGTTATCACTATTCGAGGTAGAGCATGGACAGGAAGGAAGAGCTACAACTAAAAGGACTGCATCCCGTCATCGTCGATATCGACGAGGTGTCAAAAAAGCTAGGAGAGCGCGCAAGGCGCATAAGAGAAAAAAGAAGGATGACGCAGAATGACGTTGCCTTAGTCTCTAATCTCCACATTAACACAATTAAGAATTTCGAGTCAGGCAAGCCTGCCACGTTTGGCACGGTGTTAGCTGTTTCCGAATCGCTCGAAGTTTCCCTTTACTACATCACGAAAGGAATTGTATGAATTTCATCATGCTAGCAGGAAAGAAAGGGTCGGGTAAAACGACCATCGCAGACCTTATGGAGTCGCAGGGCTTCGAGGTTATTTCCATTGCCACCCCTATTAAGAACGCAGCGCGGGCGCTGTTTCTGGACACGCCTTATACCAGTCTCGGTAAGGAAGATATTGTCCCGGAGCTGGATGCTATGTCATACCGAGAGATCCTGCAGAACATGGGTCTAGGTCTCCGGGATTTCAAAGAAGATTTCTGGGTAAAGCACCTGCTTATGCGGGCCCGTTATTCACACGGCACCCGGTTTGTTGTGGATGATTTCCGCTTCCCTAACGAGCCTCAAGTTCTCCGGGATCTGGGCCACCATGTAGGTACGGTTCGTATCGTCGTGAATGGGGACGAAGGCCACGACGACGAGCATGTGACCGAAAACTCATTGGAGGATTTCGATTTCGATATCATTCTCGACAACGACTGCAAAATGGCGGTTGGAGAAAACGGTCCGTACATTGAGTATGAGTACGCCCCTGTGCAACACGCACAGTTCATCCTCAATGCATACAATGAGGGAAGGCTGATATGAGCGCCGCTGACAGGATATTTATTTTGCGCTTCGTGTGCGTCATGCTACTGTGCAATCTGGCGGACGTATACGTTGCCTCAGGACTTGAAGAGCAGGTTCATTTCTGGTTAGCTGCAGTAGCCGCTAGCTTTCTTTACGCATCAGAGAGAATGACACTATGACGACGATGACAGACGACAAATTCGTAGAGTTTTTTGCAGGGCTCGATAAGTTCATAGACTGGGATCCAGTTCTCGAATGCTACTTGGCCCGCTGTGATGACTACGGGATCGAAGCAAGTGGCAGGTCGCAGGCGAACGCTATGAGCAGCCTGGAGACCAAAGTCAGGGCCGAGGTAGACCGACTTACTAGCTTGCCCGATCCCAAAACCCGGTTTCAGGGGCACCTTGCCGATCTGGCAGAAGATCCCAAGGACGGAGGGATTCTGATTCGACTCACAGACGAGAACCCGTGGGGCTTCGAAATGAGCCTGTGGGCCAACGCATGGCCCGACCGCTTCAAGATCCCGGGAATGCTCTCCACTGCAGCGAGATTTGCGTTTGCACTAATTATGAACGAACAAGAATCCGACTACAGCCCCTAAGGCCCCGACTACAACCCCGGCAGATACAAGGCCTGCGTCTCTCCAAAAGGACGCGGGCTTTTCTGTGTTCTCTAATTCATCGATGCGATCACTGAAACGCCGGAGATCCCCGCTAAGGCGTTTCTGTCCCTCGACCAGTTCACTGCTCACATCCAGCAAGGGATTAACGAGCTGAGCTAACTGAGCCTGCCTGACGAGGGATTCTAGCTCCTGAGGGGATAGGAGATAGCCGGTCTGCCATGCTTGGTCCCCGAAACACAGGAACTTCTTATCGGGGTTACTCTGGCAAGCCGCGTAGGACGGATTCGAGATCCCGCACGAGATCAGGATCATAAGTACCGTCAGGACGCTCGTAAGTTTTTTCATCGATGGCCTCTTTCTTCTTCTTTATTTTAGTCAGAGTCTTATTGGCGTTTTCGACGGCGCGCTTGTGGCCCTCGATGATAGGATCCCTGTACGGCTTCGTAGAACCGACCTCTGGTTTACGGGAGGCAGTCTTCACCCCTGCCATGGTAAATACAACAGCGGTCCCTAGAAATGACCACACAGGGCCGATACGGTCCCGGAATAGAAACAACAGTCCAGCAATCACGAAAGCCCCAATCATCCAGTACATAGGCCATACTCCGCTGCAATTGCTCGTATCCGAGGATCCTTCTGCAGGATCTGCCGAAGCCGGTATATCCGGGACAGGCTCGTCCCGTGAGGGATGTCCAACTCTGCAGCAATCTCTAGGTGGGTCTTGCCTTCGGCTTTGAGCTCCAAAACGCTGATATAGTCTGCGTCAGACATACGATCATAATTCTCGATGATACGAACTAACTCTGCGTCTACCTCGGGGAAAGAAATCGCGTCCTCGGGGGTTTCCGTCTGGATTGTTTCTCTCCGCCGCAGATACTCTCGTGATTTCTCACAGTCTCGCTTCATGCGATTGAGCTTGTTGCGCATGATGTTCATGGCCATGTGCATTAACCAGCCCCGCAAACTTGAGTCTCCTTTACTGGTCCCGAGCTCGGTAAATTTGTCCTCAAACTTAAGCGCTCGAAGCATCGTGTCCTGGGTGATATCTTCTGCGAGCTCGCGATCTTTGGTATATTTAGTGACCGTGTTGCAGATGAAGGCGGCGTGGTTGAAGATTCTCTCTCGGAACGGTTTCACAGGGACCTCTTTAGCAAGAGTTGGCCGGGGAGTTGTGGCCCTTTCTCTCCGATCAGTAAGACTTGCTGGGAGGCCCTAGAGCCGAGACCTAGATTTTCTTTGGCGTAGTTGTCTTTGTCCAGGGGGCTCCCGATGCGAACTACCATGACGCCAAGGTCTTCACTAACTTTCAGCTCGGGGGCATGTTTGTGCCCGGAGATTAGCAAGTGATAATCGCACTTTTTGTCCAGGTGGGTCCACAGGAGCTTGCGCCAGTTATCAGGTTGTTTGTCCCCGTGGTACACGAGGATCTGCGTCGACTTAATCGTTGTGGAGAGAATGGACGAGAAGCGCTCAGGCTTTAACCACTTCGTATATCCTTGGGTGATGTCTTCTGCCCACATCTGTACGGCCTGCCCTACGACTCTTTCGGGGTCGTCTTTGTAGCTTTTGGATACCCGGTCGTGGTTTCCTGTGACATAGCCGCTCCACTGGGATCCTTCGGGATGCGGCAGGGCGTCGTAAATCCACTTTTCGATAACCTCGATTTTGCGGGCGGACAGACGCATTTGCTCTGCCCCTGTCAGGTATTGATGCTGGGCCTGCCCCGCGTGCATATCCCCCATGACACCATCTAGCAGGTCTCCTGCGTAAATCTGAGTGCATCCGTCGATATTGAGGTTTAGGACGTCGTGGAAGTGATCGAGCTGGTTGATTAAGTCCAGCTCCAGGTACTTGGTTGTGTACTCCGTCGCGCCCACATGCCAGTCGGAGAACAGATGGAGGACGTGGAAACCTGCGAGCCCCATCGAGGGGCTCTGCGAGGTGACGCTAAAATCAATGTCGATGGGTTGATGGTTTTCGTGAAGAGCTTCGATGATACTTTCTTTTTCCTGCAGCGCTTCCAGTAACTCTACATTGCGTTTCGTCAGGTACTCGATGTCCGTCTCGCGCAGCTTCTTCTCTACTGCAGCTTCCCGCTTAACTCGGATGCTGCGGACTATGTGCTTGTCCGCTTCCCCGTACTCTGGCAGGTAGCGGTGAGGTGCCACAGGACGAGAGTTTTTATCGACTCCAAGCGCTCGTAGGATGTAGACTAGCACCTCGTGCTGCATCTCCCTGTCGAACACTACGCCAAATTCTCTGCAGATGGTTCTCTGGGTCTTCCCCCGACCACCTACACTACGATGCACATACTCCTGAAGTAGCCACTGAATCTGGTTCGCAGGGATATCGAAGACTTCGATGTATGAATTAACTTTGCGTCGGGAAGCGCCGAAGTGGATCTCGAAAAGGTACTGGTTGTCGGATTTGCGCCAGTACGCTTTATGCTTGGATTTGGATTCGATCAGGAAAAGGTCTGGGTTTTCGTCGGGGCGGACTTGGGAATTGTCCTGAAACCACGTCCATTTAGGGTTCATGTCTGGATCATCACCATTGGCTAGGTCCTGGATCTTCTTTTCTTCCCGAAGCCTCGCAGCCCTTGCAGCAGGTCGACTACAGCCAAATAAGAGACTG
>Ga0306906_1000322_pt1 | contig 19900 bp, 44 predicted proteins | sample AntRauTorcE11897_FD_190405 | JGI IMG/M metagenome (GOLD analysis project Ga0306906, IMG submission 190405) | Saline lake microbial communities from Rauer Islands, Antarctica - Metagenome Torckler E11 #897 (v2) (version 2) | ecosystem: Environmental > Aquatic > Non-marine Saline and Alkaline >...
TTACCATTTTTTTTTAGGATATAATTACGATGCGTAGCTCAACAGGTAGAGCAGGGAGCTTTTAACTCTCAGGTCGTAGGTTCAAGTCCTACCGCATCGACCAAGCTATAGTGGTATGATGCTTAATAATAGCAGTGCAACACAGGGGTTCGACTCCCCTTATCTCCACCAAATGTACTTTAAAGGGTGAATTAACACTCACTATCAAGGTTTGGGATAATCTTGAATGTCAGTAGTCTGATAAAGTGCATCTGATGGGGATATTCTGGATTCGATTGTGCTAGGAAGATTAGGTTGACCACCAGTGGTAAAGCACTATAAAACTTAGTAAAATAAATGCTGCAAATGATAGCACTTATGAAGTTCAAGCCGTAGCTTGATAGACTTCTGATGGTTTTCCCGCATTGGAAACAGAAACGGGATTGTGTGTTAGGGGTTTTCCTTAACACACAGGAGATTTATATCATGCAAATGTATTAGGAATTTTATGAGAACAGTAAAAGTAAAGGTACGAAAAGATAATTATAATACCACCAATAGACTCTTTGTTAAACCAGAGTCCTTTCGTGAAAAGGTAGTTTTGTTTGTCAGAGGGTATCGCACATGGAAGTATGGTATAATCGCAGGATCAGTGATGGTTTATCATAAATATAAAGACAGGAAAGAATGTTGAGGGCTGACACCCTTGATAGCTTAGAAAAGGTTTTCGCTCAGGTTAATGGCAAAAACTCTACCGACAAAGAATAATAAGGGATAAGGTATCCAAACTTATTCAATAGCAATGCAACACGGTGAAAGTCCAAACGCTTATTTATTGTGGCTAAAGCGGCATTGTGGCGGGAAACTTTTCTAAGCATAGGAGAAAGAGGGATATCTTATGTTTTATTATCAAATGGATTACCGATCATGTAGTTAAACAACATGAGAGGAAATACAAATGTGGACAAGAAGTAAACAAAAAAGTTGGTTTCGTTTATTGAAACAAGTTGAAGACTCTGAGATGGAATTTAGAGAATATGGAGTTAAGCGAGTTCGCTGGAAGTCTCATTATGATACACTGATTGATGCTATTTCTTATGAGCGCCAACCTAGAACAATCCAGAAGTCGTGGAAAACACATAGAAAGACTCAATACAAACCCCGTTAATGGGTTTTTTTTATTTGGGGTATAGACAACCAACAACAAAGGGTGGTAGTATAGGTTATACGATAAACAAACAGGAGATTTTATTATGAGCAACGAAACCACTAAGTTCCTTTCAGAAAAACTTGCTTCTGACATTGAAGTAGAGTTGAGAAAGCATTTCCCCAATGGCTACATTCGTGCCTTCTATTCAAACAATCTTTCCCCCGTTGTATTTGTTAGTTTTGGTCTGATTAAAGACATCAACGATGTTTCTAGCAAGATTCGACACAACGATCCATTGCATCATTCATTCTACATCCATATTAAGGGCGAAGACAGCTATCAAGCTACAAGCTCTATCAGTGGCCTGAGTGTCAATCCACCACAAGGGTCATATCTCGCAATGAGTACAGTAAAAACCCCTTTCCGCAAGGTCACAGGCGATGCTAATAAGGTTATCAAAGCATTCTCTCGCTTTGCTAGTCGCACAGCTAAGATTGTTGACGATAACAAATCTGACATCTATAAAGTTCATCAAATTGATTCCAAATACCTAAAGGTGGTGATTTAATATGTTTTGTTGTGACCATGAAATTTACAGGATTAAAACAGTATTTACTTGGGTTCCTTTGAAAAGGGTTGCAGAATATAAAGAGTATAAGATATACAAGATTCGGTGGCTAAGCTTTACAAAAGTAAAACAGATTTTCGATATAGAAAGTGAAAAATGGGCAACAATTGACATCTTAGACTGAGGAAATGAAAATAGTGTTTGCAATCCTAACCTCAGTATGAGATAATATTCTTGTACTGAGGAAATAACCACTAGGAGATTTATTATGAGCTATTCAGATATTTATTCAGGCGTTGCAGCTTACATTGATTTCATGGTTGATGATTATGCAGCTTGGACAAACCGTTCACTTGCTGATCGTCCAGACTTCGCCAAAGAGCGTATTGAAGAATTCAAAAATGGATTCAGTGTTCGTGTTGGTAAAAAGTATATCAAGATTGTTAGTGATAATTCAGTCAAAGCCTTTATCGTTAACACTGATGATGATAAGAAATTTAAGAAAGGCGACCTACTAAAACCCGCTGGTTTTGCCGCCCCCGCTCGAAACTCTGCAAGGGGTAATGTGTTGGAAGGTAGGTTCTCTGGTCGCTGGACAGGTCCAGAATATTTGAAGTAAACTCAGGGGCTACGGCCCTTTTTTAAGGATTAATATTATGAAAACCCCTAGTTTTGAAGGGTATAACATTCCAGAACACACACAAGAATCCCTGACAAATTATATTGAACGAGGATACAAACCCGGAGGCTTCCTAACTGCTGTTCTGTGTAATGATCTTTTTGGCTCTCTTTCAAGTGCTGATCATTTGAATAAAGATTGTCTTGAAGATATTGTGAGATGGATTTATATGAATCTCCCGCCAAGCATGTATAAAACCGAAAATAATATCAATGCTTGGTGCCAAGCAGTAAAGAATGGGGAAGATTAATGGATTATAAAAGTCTGGTTTATTTCAAGCCAAACACACAAAAGCAAATCCTCAATACCTATATCAACCCTGTTGAATATGACAGGGTGGAAAGGATGACCCTTTATAAGATTCTAAAAGAGGGGTGTGTGAGGTACAAAGGTGCTGGTATTGCTGCTAACCAACTTGGAATGAGTGATAGAGCATTCTTTAGTTATGATAAGTTGTTCATCAACCCTGATATTGTTGATCGCTCAGAAGAAACCGTTCTAGTAACAGAAGGGTGTTTGTCATTCGCAGGCATCAATGCATTCGTTAAGCGTCGTGTATGGGTAGATGTGGTGTACACTGACGTACTTGGAGAGCAACAGGAAGAACACCTTACAGGGATTAACGCTCATATATTCCAACATGAAATAGATCACTTGGATGGCGTCACAATAGCTGACAGGATACAATCAAAGGTCCAACGTGATAAGTTTATGAAAAAGTACAAAAAAGAATATAAAAAGCGTTGAATCATATTTTTATACCTGATAACATTTAATCAACCATGAAGTAAAACTTAAATAAAATGAAAGGAATACACTGATGAAAAAAGTAATTATTGCAGTTTCGTTTAGTATCTTTGCTACCAGTGTTGGTGCATTTGATAAAACTCTTGAACAAGTTGACAACGAGGATATGCGCGTAAAAAGTGGTTATGTGGATGGTGATAACCTAGTTCTTAGGGTAGAGGATCAGAAAAAGTCAAACGGAAGAAATAACATCTACGGAAAAGATGTTACAATCGACGTAGCTACATTAAAGGGCAGTAAAGGTGATCAAGGCGAACGCGGTGTTGATGGTGTAGTTGATGAAGAAACCAAACAAACCATCAATAATAACACCAGTCGATCCACTGTAAACAAAACCAATATTGAACGTTTTGACGCTAGTCAGTATGGTATTTATGAGAATACAAATTCAATTGATACCATTCGAAATGATATGCAAACAATGGATCGCAACCTATCCGCTGGTATTGCTAGTGCAATCGCAATGAGCCAACACCAGTTTGACCCGAGATTTAATGGTGGGCAGGTTAGTATCGCTGGTGGTGTGTATAATGGCGAGAATGCAGTGAGTATCGCGGTTGGTGTACCACTTGGTAATAGGGCTTTCTTCAATGCCTCTGCCTCTGCCAATTCAGGCTCAGGTAGTGAAAGCCTTGGTATGGGTGTAACGATTCTCTTACCATAAAAACAAAAAGGGGCTTGCGAGTCCCTTTTTTTATTGATACAATGAATACATAAACTGATAACAGGAGATTTGAAATGGGTATGATGACTTACGTAGCACAGAACGCAAAGAATCGTCTTCTCGCAAACATTGATGAAGCTATTGGAAAAATTGGTCATGGCGTTGCTGATCAGGGGAACAAAATGGCCCTTAACAATGTTCGTGAAGGTGTTGAGTCACTTAATCTGTCCAATGCATACAAACTTGAAAAGGCTATTATGAACGCAGAATACTACGATCCTACAAAAGATAAGTGGGGTTTTGGTCCAGCAGCTATAAGCCCAATGGATTACCTCTCTTTCTGTAAAGATGCTGGCGTACCAAAACCAACAACTGATGAAGTTGAAGAACTTTCTAGGGGTTGGATTGACTAATTCAGAAAAAGTTTATAAGGAAAATAATTATGAGTCTTAGTTTTGACGAAGTGTGTAATCTTAAAAAGGGTGATTTGGTTTATGAGAATGCTTCACAGCAATCTGTTTTGTTTTCTGTGATGAATGATCCTGTTACAAAAGATAATAAAGTTATATTTGTTGGTGAGTGTTGTAATGGTGAGGTTGATTTTCTATTAACTAAGGGATATGAGCATTACGGGCCTAAGCTTTCATTTGAACCAGAATATCTTTCAAGAAAAGAATTAAATAAAATCTTATAAGGACTAAAGAATGAATAAAGTAATGTTTTTAAATTTTGGTAATGTGGTCACAATACTAGATGAAGATTCAGAAGTCTTTGGTTGTCCTCAAGTAGTTCAATATGCTACCGTCGATCTTACAGAAGTTTCTACCAGTAAATATCTAAAGGGTCGTGAATATAAAAATAAAACCAAAAATGTAGCTGTTTTTAGGTTGCACCCATTTAATTGTAATGATTGGTTGTTACTAAAAACAGGTGTACCCGCTGATCATCGTTATTACAATCACCCAACAATAAATGACCTTTATCTAGCAAATCAGGCTCAGACTCTTTTTAATGATTGGGTAGATCAAGGTAAACCAGATGCAAGATATGATTCTGAATACGATATGTCAATTCATAGTAATCCTGATCCTGATGCTTGGGCTGAATTCTTTTTAAAAACGTGGCCTGATGGTTGCAATGATCGTGATACTATGGCGGGGTGGTTTGCAAATGCTATGATGGCAAAACACGATTCTGATAATAATAAGTATTATGATGATGACGAAGTAAACATAATTCTTCGTGGGAAAGGTGATAAATGAGTATGACTGATGAAGAACGGGCAATAGTACAGGAAGCTAATCGTAGAGTTGTGTGTGCGGCTAATGTAAGTACATATGGGGTAGTGCTGCTAGGGGCGCGTCATTGGGATACATGGATGCGTAAGCAAGCCGACGCACAGGGTATCACTGGTGCAGAAGGTTGTCAGGTACAGGGGTTCATCGACCAATACGGCAACTTCCTAACCCGCTCCGCAGCATGGGTAGTAGCCAAACGTCAAAATCAGATCATTAGGCTTGTTGGAAGTCAAAAAAGTATTTACGATGATGACGAAAAACTTTGGTCGGAGAATCTATACTAATGAAATGGGAACTAACGGGTAAGTGGATTATCTCAACACGATTTGGCAAGGCTACCTTTCGTGTTGAAGTGAAAAGCCTTGGTCAAGATTGGGATTATAAATGGCGTTGGGCTAACATCGAAGAAATTCAAGAATTGAATCTATGTTATAATGGAAGCTAAAAATGAGTATCAGTAATTGTATAAAAGATTTTTCGATTGGATATATAGTGTCGTATGGTAAGGGGTCATATAGTGCATATGGTTACGTAGTAATGTACTATACGTCTGAAAATCAGATCGTAGACAACCCTAGAACACGATGCTGGCGTTTTGGTATGTGGCTTGGTACTAAGCTACAATAAATAGATAGGGTCCATACAGGATGTTGTTAGGCTCTCTAAAAGCCATAACACAGGGTTCAATTCCCTGATGGACCACCACAACAACTAAGAGGAAATAACCATGAAATAGAAAAGAAACCTCACAAAACCGACAATGCGCTTATTTAGATGGGGTAAGGACGTTAATGATACTGGCTACAGGATTTTTACCATAGCGTTTTCCAAAAAGTTAGGCATTGATATTTACCTATTCCATTATAAACAGGGTTCATACATTCCTAAGCACAAAGACCCAAAACATAATGGGCCTATGTACCGATTCAACATAGAATTGAAGAAAGCAAAAATTGGTGGTCAGTTTGTTTGTAAGAAAACCCTATGGTCATGGAAAAACAGAGCTTTCTTTTTCAGGGCAGATGATTCTTACCACTATGTTACTAAAATAGAAAAAGGCTCACGGTGGGTGCTTTCATTTGGTAAGGTTATGAAAAAGCATAAATAGAATAAATTCTAACCAGAAAGGTAAGTAATATATGAAACCATTTAAACAATACATGAACGAAGCGTCTGCTGATAAAGCCAAAAAAGGTGATGATGCAGCATACGAAGCTTTCTTTAACAAAGCACTGAAAAAGTTTGGGGCTGAGTCGCAGGATGAGCTTTCAAAAGACAAGCAAAAAGAATTCTATGACTATGTTGATAAAAACTGGAAAGGTGATAACGAGGAAGATTAAACCTTTTAACACGGTGCTGAAACTATTTAAAAAAGGGGCTTGCGAGTCCCTTTTTTTATTGCTAAGATATAGCTAAATTCATTGAGGAATACTTTTATGATGTCACTGAATGATCTACCAACCATTATTGATGATGCTGGAACCTATCAAACCCGTGGTGGTAAGACCGTGTACATTCACGAAGTCAAACAAAACTCCAATCCCAAAACCACTTCCTTTGATGGAAAGGGAACGATTAGTTACATCAAACCCGGTAATGTACGTCATACTCAAGAATATAACATCTGGCATGTGAGTGGTCGTATTAGCGTATTTGATCCTTGTGATAACGACATTGTTAGTAAAAAAGTCCTTGCACTTTAACCGTAATCCCGCTACAATGTAGTGTATTGAGATACTAAACCACTTAGGAGAATTTTATTATGGATTATACACAGCGATTTTTTGAATTAAACCCCTTCCATAAACGGATGACAGAAACCGATTACTTTGATTGGTTGAAAGCCAAAAATAAAAATGATATTAATGCAACCGAAGCCAAAACGGAATACCTGAATGAGCGGTTCAATTTCAAACGGGGCACAGATTATATTGGTCAGAAAGCTATTAAAGCAATGCGCTACATTGAAAATTATTACTTTCACTTCTATGTCCAAAAAAGCGGGGAATATCACACAACCCGTGATGTTGGTATGTCATAACGGGGATGCCAAAAATGAGTCTTTCATATGAGTACGGGAAGTCCGAACTACCAAAAAAACGATACGTATTTGCTCTGATGAGAAAGGGGGTTCCATACGCTCTTTACATTGGGGATAAACAATTACCAGAGGAAGTGGTTAAGCACGAATTTTCCCATAGACAGATGAAACAAATTCTTCTGGATTATGGGTACAAATTAATGACTTACAGGTGATACAAAACTAAATGAGGAATTTTTAAAAATGGCCGCTACTAATAAGGTTAATCACAACTATTTTATTAAATATACATTCTCTGTAGATGTTCAAATCTTTAATGAAGACAAAGAAAACATTGAATATATAATTGGTGAATCAGTGGAGAATGCTAATTTCTCAGAGGATATTGTTATTATTGAAATGTTGGTAGGTTTATTTACATCTATAGCAATTTGTGATACTAGGGGGATATTAACACCAAACATGAGAATCTATCTTCCTGTTTTGGATAGTTTTCTTTTAGATGATCAATGGGGTAGGCTTCGTGAAGTGACCACTAAATTAACAGGGGTAAAAAATGAAGACTTCCCAAAATACGTGGAGTGAACGATTTTTATGTTTTGCTCTTTTCTATGCAACATTCAGCAAAGACCCATCTACTAAGGTAGGTTGTGTAATCACTGATGGACAGAATCGGCCTATTGGGTTTGGTACGAATGGCTTTTCCAGAACTTATCGCTTTGATGAAGATACATTTAATGATCGACCAGAGAAGTATAAGCGTGTACTACATGCAGAAGAAAACGCCATTTTCAATGCATCAAAGAGTGTTGATGGTTGCATAGCATACGTAACACACCCACCTTGTTTGCATTGTTCACATGTACTGGCGCAGAATGGTATTTTCAAAGTGGTGGCTATAAAACCAAACGAAGAGTTTTCTGAAAGATGGGATTATTTGGAAACAAAAGCAGAAATGATGGATGTTGGGATGGAATTCGTATTGATTGAAAAACCTAGTAGTGATACAATCATTCAAGCGCTAAACCAATGGCAAAAAACGGTAATAGGATAAAATTATGAATAGTGTAAACTTATTTTTCGAATCATTGATGATATTTCTGGTATTGTTGTCTGTTGTGAGCCTAGCCACTGGACTAATTACAACTAGTATAGCTTTTCGTGATTCAAGGAAGTATAAGCAGGAAATGGAATTTAATGGGGATGCATTTGTAATCTCTGTAGTTCTTCCAACTTTATACCTTATTGCTATTGCTATTGCAGAGTTTGTTGTGATACAATAACCTTTAAATACAAATCTGCCCGTGGCGCAATTGGATAGCGCAAAAGATTTCTACTCTTTTGGTTGGGGGTTCGAATCCCTCCGGGCAGGCCAATTAGAAGAACTGTATGTATAATATAACAATTGCTGATTTTGATAAGTTGTTAAATGAGTGGAATGAGCTACAATATCTTAGATTACAATACCTTAGAGAAAAAAGAGAAAGCGAAATTTAATGAATATAACAATGGGCTTAAAAAGTTCAACAATAATTTTAAAAAGTAATTATAAATGATGTAACTGTTTGTTGACGGAGATTAAATTTTATGGCTACAATTATTAGAGAAGTTCCTGAATCATGTTATAATGTTCCGCTAGGTTTGGTTAAAATTTACTGGATAAATAGTGGTTACTCGCTGGCTTCTATTTCAAATGACAGGGATGGGGTTAAACATTTTCATTGTTGTAACTGGATAAACATAGAATGTACTTCACTAAAAGAAAAGCTGGAAGATATTATTCGAATTGAAGTTATCAAAGAACACTAAACCAACGGAGATTAAAAAAAAATGTCTACAGCATTAGCATATAAGTCAGAAGTGATGCGAAATGTGATCTACCCTCTAAATGATGAGTTCTTTGATAAAAATCGTGATCGCAATATTCGATACTTCACAAAGTACAACCCACATTTGTTTGGTCGTGTTCTTGAACGCAAGATCGACAAAAAAACATTTACAGAAATCTTTGAATTACTTTTCAAAAATCATTATGATATTTTGCTTGCGATCTTTGAGAATGATAAAGAAAAAATGAATTCAAAAGATTCTGTTGCTATCTTTGTGCGTCGAAAAGATGTTAGTATCTGTTTCATTGTATTTGATGATGGAAAAGACGGATATTTCACTCTGATGCCACTTACGGTACTAGGTAAGAACGGATACAAAAAATGCGACTATGAGATTAATCTATGATTATAATTCTTGATTACTTGTTATATTGGGTTAGTTGCCTTTTAACATTTTGTCTTCTAACCATGATATTCACTAATGTTCCTTTTAAAGTGATTATGAAAGAATATGCAATCAAAGTAGTAGGGGTTTGGTCATTGATTATATACATGATTATTGTATATCTTACAGGGGAGCTATTATATCTATGATTATGATTGCCGATTATGTTTTGTATTGGGGGTGGTGCCTTTTATTATATTCTCTTATGACTAGGATTTTTAAAAAGATTGATGTAAAAAATACCATGAAAAATACATCTGATATTTATGGCATGGGTGTAATGTCATTGATTGCTTACATGATAATTTATTGGGTTAATGGTGGTTCGGGGTTCATTTTATTATGATTAGATATAGATTATTAGAAGCAATCTTAAAATCTTTTTTTCTAGCTATGATGATTTATGCACCAAGTCTTGTTTTGGTTACTGGATTACTTGACATTAAGTATGGATTTATACCACTTGAAGTATTTTGGTGGGTTTTCCTTGGGCTTCCATCTGCAATTTACATAGTAATTTTTATTCACCTATACTCAACAAGATATAATCCAAACAGTATTATGAACGGTGGTGGTACTTCATATGAAGAATGACCCCTTCACATGGAAAACGTTTGATTGGGAGCCGTTGGTGTATGATGAAATGGAATCCGTTACTAATGAGGAAACAGGTAAGCGATTCTACAAGACCCCTGTAGGTAATCTACCATCCATGACCACTATTTTAGGTATTCTTGATGATGGGGGTATAGATGCATGGATTAAGCGTGTTGGTGTGGAAGAATCTGAACGAATTAAAACCGAAGCATCCACACGCGGTAACTCGCTTCATGATCTTAATGAGATGTATTTACGCAATGAGCTAGATCGCTCTGAGCTACGCGGTAAGGGCAAGGTATTGTTCAACCGTGTGAAGCCATTGCTTGATACCATTAACCCTGTTGTAGCCACTGAGATTCCCTTGTATAGTAAGAAATACGGCTTTGCTGGTCGTGTTGATTGCATTGCATACATAGATGGGGTTCTACACATCATCGACCACAAGAATAGTCGCAGACCCATCAACATGAGTAAGCAATACGCCAGACGCAAATTGTTTTGCTACTACCTACAATGTGTGGGGTATGCAATCTGTGTAGAGGAAATGTTTGGACTCAAGGCTAAAAAAGGGTGTATCATTGTTGGTAATCATGATACATCCAATGGGGAATGGTTTAAGTTTTCCCTCGACAAGTACAAGGGAGAGTTTATTAAGCTTATGGAAATCTTTAACGGTGATCGACCTGATACAGATTCACTCTACTACAAACTATAAAGGAAAATATATGGATTTTAATAATGCAATGACCAAAGAAAAAACAGATGAACACTTTCAAGAATATCTTGAACGATTTAATGGTAAAGGTGGCTCAGTTGAAGAATTAAAAAGCCTTGGCATCTATGACGCTCTAAAATCTACATTTGAATACGCTTTTATTAAGGGTGTGGAAGAAACTCTCATACAAGTTAAAGATATAATTAATGGAGAATGAGATGGGTGATAATATATCAGATGGGTTTAATAACTTCATTAAATCACACAGATTTTATAACATACCAGTGCAAGATGGTACAATGTTATATAATTCTCTTTACCAAGCGTATATTAATGGGTATAAAGATTCTACTATAGATTCTGTTGATCAGCTAAAAGTGAGAATGGAAGAATTTAATAATGATGACAAATCGTAAAAATTGTAACTCAACTAAAAAAAGGCTGCTTTAAAGGATGATGTTTAAATCAAAGAATGACTTCTGTCTATACCTAGAAAATCTTAAAAGACATTTGGGAGTCGATACATACATGGAAACGATCATTCATTTTTATGAAAATGAAACTGATCAGGAAATGGAAGACATTGCAAAGCTTTTGAATAAAAAGTTGATAGACTGCATCGAACGGGAAGGTGTGGATATAAAAATGATCAAGGGTCATCAATTAGAGCCTCTTATATGAGAGGATTTGCTGCTTATCAAACGTACCTAGCTATCATGATGCACTTCAATGAGAAGTCAAATTATGATTACTTTCAGTACAATGGTAAGACAAGGGCAACAATCGAAAAATTCAAAGACGATAAGCAGAAAGTTTTTAAGTTCGGTGGCATTGAAAAGCGTGTTGGTGTTGGTGAGCTTGAAACATTCTTTTTTGTCAACATGGAGAAAGAGGGGTATAGAGCATTTGTGCCTCAACTCTGGTACAAATCTTATAAAAATCAGCTTGCAATATTGAATGATAGTATGGTATCCTTTGAGGATGATATTAACCACATAGTAGATATAGCAAAGCACGAAGGTTGTACGTACAAAGATTTATTCTGTGGTGGTGATTTCCACTTGCACCCTCTATTGTACGTGTGGTATGATAAGGGGATAATATCGCGGTTTACAATGCTTTTTATTGACGCATACATAGAAAGCATATTTGATGAATCCCATAGTAATGACCCGCTTCTATGGACAGAAGTGGTTGACAGACATCGTATAAGGGTAGGTTTCTACCGTCGATGTTATTTCTCTCGTCTACAGTCCAAGGATGAAATGATAAAAATTGGACAAACTCAATTAAATAATATTTTAGGTAATAATTAATGGCTAATTTCAACGCTCTAAAGAAAAAGAAAGGTAGTAATCTCAAGGCAATGGCAGAAAAACTTGAGGGTATGAACAAAGGCAGTGGTGCAAAGAAAGATGAACGCATTTATAAGCCGGGGTTTGATAAGAAAGAAGGTATTGGTAATGCTGTGATTCGTTTACTTCCCGCGCAGGAAGGTGACAATTTTGTGCGCCAATTCAGCCATTCTTTTAACGTTGGCAATAACTTCTATTGGGAAAACTCTCGTTCAACCATTGATGAGAAAGACCCTGTAGGTATTTCTAATGGTTTGTATTGGCAGTTAGGGGAAAAGGCTGATAACGCGGAAGACAAAAAGAAATTCCAGAATGTTGCACGTAATCGTAAACGCAGAACTAAGTATTTCTTCAACGTCTATGTAGAGAAAGACAAGAATAATCCTGATTGCGAAGGTCAGGTGATGATCATGGAATGTGGACCACAAATCTTCAAAGTGATTGAGGGTGCGATTAACCCTAAATTTGAAGACGATGATCCTGTTGATCCATTCGATCTGTGGAGTGGTGCGCCTCTCAAGATTCGTGCTATCGGTCATGAAATCCCTGATCAGCGTACTGGTAATAAGGTAGTTGTACCTAACTATGAAGAATCATTGTTTGGTAATGTTGGTGAGTTCATGGGTGGTGATGAAGATAAGATGAAAGAAATCTTTGAAAAGACCTATGACCTGTCTGAATTTGCTACTGTGAAGTCATTTGATGAGCTTTCAGAACGGTTCAAAGCTGTTACTGGTGAGGACTACGACAAGCTTGATAAGACCTCTGAGGATCACGCTAAGGAAGCAGAAGACGATTTTCGTGACCAGTATAAAGAAGCTTCTGGTGAAGATGATAGCTCAAGCAAAGGAAAAGAGCCTGAACCAGAGGTTGTTGATGAAGTACAATCAAAGCCTAATGCTGTAGAAGATGATGACGATGATGATTTACTTAGTGAATTTGAGCGCCTAGCAAACGGTGACTAATCACTAACAAACTTTACGGGGCTACGGCCCCTTTTTTTATGAGGTAAAATATGCAATTAGTAAAAACAGTTAAGACTTACAACACATTAGAATTACTTAGAGGTATGGTTGAAATTTCAACCGATCATTTCAAAAACCCAATGTATAATAACTCACATCCACTTGAAAAAGCTACAATGTTTAGTTTTGGTCGTCGGTGTGGACATACAAATGCAATTAAACAATATGTTCAAGGGAGTGATGATGAAATTGTAGTTGTATGTGATAATATTACTTTGGCTAGGGATATTAATAAAGAATTGGGATTTGATGTGGCTATTTCTATTAATGTCATTAAAAATCTCAACAGATTTAGGGGGTGTACTACTATACCTACTATACCATCAAAAATAATTTTTGATTCATGTTCAATGAACGATATTCATTATTTTATTGAAGCAGTTATGGTTAATAGAATATATGATATACAGGCTATTACTATCATACAAACCATTTAAAAACTGAATTTTAATAGCATATAAATTCCTTGTAGAAATCAAGTTAAGTAATTTTCTACAAGGAATTTTTTTTATGTTAAAACAAGAAATTATATGTCCAAGTTGTGATCAGCAATACATTGTATTGAGTGATAATTCAGAAGTAGCTTATTGCCCGTTTTGTGGTGATGCCGTTGAGACAGAATATGAACGCGGTGAGTTAGAAATGGGTAGTGATGATGAGTAAAGTTATGGTAGCTGGCATCGACTACAGCTATACTACACCAGCCATTGCAATTCATCCTATGAAACCGATAGTCAATTTTAATGATGTGAAAGTGTTTTTCTACACTTCTCACACTAAATACAAGTCCAGCTTCAACAAAAACATCTATGGAATGGCTCACATTCCTTATGAATCTGAAATGGAAAGATTCGACAATATTTCAGAATGGTCGCTGGCAATCCTACAAAAATTCAATGTCAAGGAAGTTGCTTTAGAAGGCTATTCAATGGGATCAAAAGGTGTGGTGTTTAACATAGGCGAAAACACTGGCCTTCTCAAATACAAACTATGGCAAAATGGTATTGAATTTTCTACGCCTGCACCAACAACGATTAAAAAACACTTTTCTGGAAAGGGTAATTCTAAAAAAGAAGCCATGCTTGAAGCATTTGATAATCGCTTCGATATGGATTTGAGAACCATTCTCGATTATTCTCGAAAGACGATTGAATCACCCATTGGTGATGTGGTAGATTGTGTGGCTATTGTTGATTACCTTATCACCAATAAAATTTAAAAATAAAGAGGAACAAATGATAGAAACTATTGTTAAACGCAATGGGGATAGAGAACCCTTTTCCCCATCAAAAGTCAATCAATGGGGTGAATGGGCCTCAAAAAATTTAGGATCGAAAGTTGATTGGTCTAGTGTTGTACTGCACACAGTTAGCACACTCCCGAAAGAATCTTTTTCCCAAGTTCTACAAGAAAGATTAATAAAAACCTGTCTTGAATACAATTCATGGCCTTATAACCGTATGGCGGGTAGACTGTATGCGGCCCTGATCTATAAAACACTGTATGATGGTGACATTCCGACTGTCAAGGCTCTGCACCATAAATTACAGAAGCTTGGTATCATGGAATATCTTAGCTATACAGATCAAGAATATGATGAGATTGAAAAACTCATTGATCACAATAAAGATTTAAAAGCAAGTCATTTTGAATTGAAACAGGTTCGACAAAAATATTCATTATGTAATCGTGTCACTGGTGATGAATACGAATCGCAACAGTTTGTTTATATGCGTATGGCTATGGCGCTTGCCGAAGATCAACCAAAAGATACTCGTATGGTTGATGTGACCGCATTCTATGAGCTTTTATCTAACAAGGTGATCAATGCCCCTACTCCCAACTATGTCAACCTTGGAACCTCTCTCAGAGGCTTTGCCAGTTGTTGCTTGTATACTGTTAATGACAATGCACAATCAATCGGTATCGGTGATCATATAGCATACACCATGACGTACATGAGTGCTGGAATTGGCGCACATCATCAAATTCGTTCTGTTGGTGATCCTGTCCGTGGTGGTATGATTAAGCATCAAGGCAAACTCCCATACTATAGATCATTGGTTGGGGCTATCAAAGCCAATTTACAGAATGGTCGTGGTGGGGCTGCTACAACATATTATTCTATGTTTGATCCAGAAGTAAACGTTATTTCTCAATTAAAAAATCCTATGTCTACAGAGGACAAGAAAATCCGTGGCATGGATTATAACGCAGGAACCAACAAGTTTTATGCTAGGAAAGCTGCTAAAAATCAAGAAGTATTTTTATTCAACGTTTTCACTGCACCCGATCTTTACAAAGCATTTTATAGTGAAGATGATGAATTGTTTGCTAGTCTTTATGAGAAGTATGAAAACGATGACAACTTTAAGAAAACTTATGTAAATGCCAGAAACACACTACTGACATCATTGAATGAAGCTTATGAAACCGGACGCTCCTATTTACATTGGGCTGATGAGATGAACAGACACACTCCGTTCTATGATAAGATTTATAGTTCCAATCTGTGCGCTGAGATTTCTCTACCTACAGATGGGTATGAGAATATGGCAGACTTGTATTCCTATGAAGATCATGGTAAGGGTGAAATTGCTCTATGTTCGTTGGGCGGTATTGTTGTTTCTAATGTCAAGAATGATGAAGAATACGAAAAAGCTTGTTATTATGCATTGCTTATGATCGACAAATGCATTCATAGAACACATTACGAACTTCCGCATTTGGGAGTTACTGCTAAGTCAAGACTCAATGCTGGTGTGGGTATTATCGGATTGGCTCATCACATGGCTAAGAAAGGCTTTCGCTATAGCTCTGAGGAAGGCAAGAAAGAGATTCACAACGTATCAGAAAAGCATATGTACTATCTGATCAAAGCAAGTCTGAAATTGGGTAAAGAGCTTGGTAATGCTCCATGGATCAATAAAACAAAATGGGTTGATGGTTGGATGCCTATCGACACATACAATAGGAATGTTGACGCTGTAGTGGGTACTGATCTACAATACGATTGGGAAGAATTGAGGCGAGAAGTTATCACCAATGGGGGTATTAGAAACTCTGTTGTATGTGCGCATATGCCTTCTGAATCTAGCTCAAAAGCCTCTGGAACCACTAATGGCGTGTATCCTGTTAGAGATATTTCTATGCTAAAGTCAGACAACAACATCATTATTAACTGGTGTGCGCCTGATAGCGAAAAACTTGCAAAACGGTATGAGCTTGCATGGGATATTGATACCCGTGATTTGATTGACTGTTATGCTATAATTCAAAAATTTACTGACCAAGCCATTAGCGCCGATCTTTATCGTAGAATCATTGCTGATGAAGTTGTTGGCTCAAAAGAAATGTTGAGCGATTATTTCTATATGACAAAGATGGGATTAAAAACCAGATATTATGTCAATAGCAAAACATCTGATGGTGTTGAGCTAGGTAATGATGGTTCTGCATGTGGCGGTGGTGGTTGTACACTTTAAGGGAATGGAATGTCAATAGATAAGAAAGTTTTTAATACAGAAAAAACAGATTATGAAAAACCCAAGCTTTTGCTTGGGCAGGACACAGGTTTATTCGATACTGTCAATAAACATTATCCTGAAATCTGGAAAAAATATAAAAGCATGAAATCCCTTGATTGGGATGAGAATGAGTTTGATTATAGTTCATGCAACGTAGACTTTAAAACATGCAGCAAAAGCGTTTATGAAATCATGATCAAAACGCTGGCTTGGCAATGGGAGGCTGATAGTGTTGCGTGTAAGAGTATTGCTCCTGTTATGGCTCCATTTATTACATCTTCTGAGTTATGGGCTACCATTCAACGTATCTCAGATAATGAAGTGTTGCATTCTGCTACGTATTCTGAAATTGTAAGAAATAGCTTTGATGATCCTAGTGTGATTATTGATGAAGTTTTGATGGTAGAGGAAGCCATGGCAAGGCTAACAACCGTGTCTGGTGTATTTGCAGAGGCTCATGAAACTTCCCATAAGTATGCATTGGGGATGGTTGAAAACAATCAGGATACCTATAACAAAGCCTTCATGGTGTTTGTTGCATTGCTGGCCCTTGAACGTATTCAGTTTATGAGCAGCTTTGCAATAACATTTGCAATTTGTGACACTGGTATGTTTGGGCCTATCGGTAAAGCTGTACAAAAGATTGCACAAGATGAACTTGAGGTCCATGCAGAATTTGATAAACTTGTGTTAACAGAAGAATTGAAAACCGAACGTGGCAAAATTGCCATGGAACAATGCAAAGACAAAATACTTAATCTTGTAAATGAAGTAGTTGAGGGTGAGTTGACTTGGAACAAATACCTATTTTCAGAAGGTCGGGAATTGGTTGGGATTAATGACACTGTTCTAAATCAATGGACCCTATTTTGTGCCAAGGATGTTTACAAGTTTCTTAAAATAAAGAGTGATCACACTCTACCAAAGTCAAATCCGTTAAAGTTTATGGAAAACTGGCTGGATATTTCAAAAACTCAGGCTTCGCCACAAGAACAGGATAACGCACAGTATAAAGTCAGTATCATGCGTAGAGATGATGGTGATGAAGAATTTGACATCGGATTTTAAACTAAGGAATTAAAAATGAAACCAACAATGAATAGTGTAAAGAATAAAATCGAATATGTTTATTATGCATATTGTGAAAAATCAACCGTATGCTTCATGAAATTAAAAAGTGGTCATATGTTTGTCGGTGAATCACATTGCTACAGTTTCATAGATTATGATGTTAAAGTGGGTAGAGAATGCGCGTATGATGATGCTGTTAACAAATTGTTTGAAGCTGAGTGTTATCTTGCAAAGAACTTTGAAAAATTCATCGAAGGGCTTGGGGCTAACACGAATATTCCAGAACCGATTTCTGGTGGGGTGAAGTGGAAATAGATAAAGAATAGAAAAAAAGGGGCTTGCGAGTCCCTTTTTTTATTGTTATAATGGTTGTGTTGATGAGGTCAGAATGACCTACAAAGAAGCAATTGAAAGAATCACTGAATTGATGTACTGAATCCTTGCAATCCTACCTCACTATGATATAATGGTTGTGTAGTGAGAGAGAAGTTAAACGAATCAGGAGATTGAACATGACTACATTTTACTACTACATTAACCTTGATGAACGTGGTGAATTCTTTGCTGATGTCCGTGATGAAAACGAAACCACCATTTTTGAAATTCATGGATTTGATCTAGTCGAAGATGGATTTGTTGATAATTTACATAACCCATCTGATATTGAAACCCACTTGATTTATCTAGGTGTGATTAATTCAGAAGACGAAGTTCTTAAAGGTGAATGATATGAAAATTATTGAGATGTATCAAACTGCTGATGGCAAAACATTCGATTCCGAGCAACAAGCAAAGCGTCACGAAACTGATATCCTTTGTAACAAGGTCGAAAACTTCATTGAAGGTTATTTTGTTGGTAGTCATCATCGACCTAGTATAATCAGAAGTGTTAATGTAATGATTGAAGATAAAGAACTGTTAAAATCCCAATTGAAAGAACTTCTTTATATTTTGGAAAATTAATACTTGACGCATGGACGCGACTACTTCATACTCATTGTAGACATTGAGAAAAACTTAGGAGATTTAATTTATGAATACCATCAATTTTAATGAGAAAGAAACCCTCTCCCTACGCAAACTTACCCTTGAGCTTCGCTCACTTAGCAAAGAAATTAACAAAGCGCGAGCTTTTAATGAGATACCAAATGCAGAAAGCACTATTCGCGCCCTCGAAATCTCTGAAATTCTATCAAGATATTTTAATTCTTGAAAAATAGTTCTTGTAATCAATCTCTCAGTATGAGATAATATCCTTGTACTGAGAGATTGATGAAATAAATTAGGAGATTGAATTATGAAATTTAAACGTAAAGCCGCTCGAAACCTCGCTGTTAAAGACATTATTCAAGCCAATGTAAAAAGTTCTAAAGACTTAGATGCTCAGTGGTTCGAAGTTACTTATGTTGAGCAACTAGCTAACGACACCATTATCAAAGCAAATCCTGTTAAGTTTGTGAATGGCGTGAAAGTTGAACAAAACGGGGTTGCAAACGAAAAATTCAATCCGCGAACTGTTCTAATTGTTGTGGTATAATCCCCAAACAAAATTCTTTTTTATTTTAAGTAAAAGTATTGCAACATGTACTGAAGTTGTACTATAATGGTTACATCAACTTGAGAAAGGAAATACACATGACCAAGATCGTCGCTACCTACCCAGCATATGATATTGTTGAAGCACCAGTACACGGCCTGACCGGTTTACCTCGTTTGAAGGCTGATGACACTCTGGCCTTGGAAAATAATAATCATCTTGGTACGTTCACTATCGGTTCCGTTGCATCTTCCGCACTAGAAGAGGGTGATTGCCCTTTTTATGCCCGTGAACGCGCTCTTGGATTCGGCCATGATTTGCACTTCATCTTTGCTAATGCGTCGTGTATCAGTTCTCAGAGTCGTGCGAAAGAAACGCACATCGAAGTCCACTATGGTATGAAGGTATTGTTTGAAGGCATTATCTTCACCATCGAGAAAGACCACAACAACAACCTGAAGTTGGTACAAGTAGATACTTACCATGACATCATTGAACGTCGTGTAGCCGAATCAAAGAAGCTTCAAGAACAATAAAATAACTAGTATAAAAGGGAGCCACTGGCTCCCTTTTTTGTTTTAAAACATTTGCATTCCAAAGTTTGAACTAC